>ERZ1370068.3643-contig-2748_pt1 | contig 37578 bp, 59 predicted proteins | sample MGYA00561227_ERZ1370068 | MGnify/ENA primary metagenome ERZ1370068 (study PRJEB38410, sample SAMEA6850437) | metagenome | study: Metagenomic assessment of the ecological functions of the soil: analysis of the soil microbiota associated with the...
AGTTATTACGTATTGCCCGTGGGATCTGGGCCGCCGATCCGTGAGCTCCGCATCGGTCGATCCGAGGGGGCTGCGAGACGCAACCGTCGAAGAGAGAATTCGACGATAGCGCCATCGCAAAACGTCGTCAAGCAGTTTGTGCGAGGTTCACGCGAGGCCGCTCCCGGAAGGCCGTCGGTACATTGCGCACTGAGGGTCGCGGATCGCGAGGTCAAGACCTCGAGCCGCGCGCAGACGCAGGCGGAGCAACGCGGAGCGCCTTGAGCGCGCGAACGCGAGCCGCACAATTGAGTCCGACGGCCGGTGAAAACCGACGCAGATTCTCTGCACGTTGGTGGACTGCGCGGACGCGATATGGAAATCGCCGACTCCGGCTGAGGCAGAGACACCGTGGCGTGAGCGACCTCTGCCGTGGCCGCGGGCGAGATCGCAGACCCGGTCAGATCTCGTGGTCGCTCACGCCACGATCAACCTCGCTGGCGCGGTGATGACCGAGGCGATGGCGAGCGGTCGGCAACACACGCCGACCGCGTGCGTCGACGAGAAGCCGCCAACGCACATCTGGCTTGCAGCGGCCGACGGAGACGGTGTGAAGGCCGGTCGGCTCGAGATCAGATCGGCGCGGGTCATCTCGCGAGAGGGGAACACCCCGCGTTGGGCCCTGTTCCCCTTCCTGTTCCCGCGCGAGGTGCTTTCTCGCCAAGTAGCTCTGGCAAGACGCGGTCGTGCGCACGTGGCCGTAGGAGATCTCCGCCGGGACATGAGTAAGCCAGTGACGACGAGTGGTGCCCATGAGCCCCCAACCCTGTCAACACCGCGGCGCGCGCAGTCCGCGAACGGGTCGCCCGAAAGGCGTGCTGCTCCCTGTCGGTCCGGCGATCGGAGACGCGGCGGAAACGGTCTCGGTTCAATCGCGGCGATTGAAGCGTACGTTCCGTCTAGGCCGTGTATCCGGCCCCGAACTGCAGTCGACACGCAGACGCGGCATTGAAGCCCAGCGAACTGACCGGTCCCGTCCGAGAACGTGCACAGTCCGAGACAAGGTCGTCAGATCGAGTGTGCAACGGCCAACCGCCCTGTTTCCATTCCCGGCGTCGAGGACGACGTTGCTGTCCAGCAAGCCTGCCGGAATACCCGCCGGTTGGTCGTAGACCCTCGAGCCGACCTTGATCCTCGCGAGGTTCGAGGACGTGATCGTACAGAACTGAGCCGGCGGCGCCAGTGTATTCGGAGCACTCCTTCGTCACATGGAGAGGTCTCGTCTTGCTCGGAGGACGCCGATACCGGGCGGCTCCCGTGCTCAGCGCGAGAGTCAGGGCGACAACCGGCACGAGGGGGAGGACGTAGATCGGAGTCAGAGTCTTGAACGTCATTTGTATTCTCCCTTTCTTCTGATCTTTCTGATTCGTGGCGCGTGTCGCTGGGCGCTCCGAAGGCAGCGTGCCCGTCTTCCCCAGCCTCGCTTGTATGGAGATCGCGCAAGCGGCGCTCCATAACGGGTCAACGGGACAAGAGGCGGTGATCCTCCCGGTGCTATGCTGGGGCTGCCGATCCAACTGGTTGAAGAAGGCTCCGATGGTCTCGCCTCGCGACGTCACGGCGCTGCTCGGCGATTGGAGTCGCGGCGACCGGACCGCGCTCAACCAGTTGCTGCCACTCGTCTATGCGGAGCTCCGGCGCGTGGCCGCGCGCCAGCTTCGGAGCGAGCGGGCCGACCACACCTTGCAGCCGACGGCCCTTGTGCACGAGGTGTACATCCGGCTCGTCGATCAACGGCAGGTCGATTGGCAGAATCGGGCGCATTTCTTTGGTGTCGCCGCGAACGTCATGCGCCGCATCCTGGTCGATCACGCCCGTCGTCACGGCGCGAGCAAACGGGGCGACGGTGTGCGCTGTGTGTCAATCGATGAAGCCAAGGACGTGCCGCGTCAAACGAGATGCCCATCCTCGCGTTGGATCACGCGCTCGATCGCCTGGAAACGGTCGACGCTGAACTGGCCAAAATCGTCGAGCTTCGTGCGTTTGGCGGGCTCACGATCGAGGAAGCGGCACATGTCCTCAGCGTGTCACCATCGACCGCCAAGCGCGACTGGCGCACCGCGAAAGCGTGGCTCAATCGTGAGCTCGGCTCCGGAAGTTCGACCGTGACCGACGAGCGATGGCCGCGCGTGAAGGCGCTGTTTCAGGCCGCTGTGGAACGGCCGACCGAAGAGCGCGACGCCTTTCTGGCCGCTGCGACCGGTGACGACGAGGCGTTGCGTCGTGAAGTCGAGTCGCTGTTAACTTCGGACACCTCGGACGCCAGCTTCCTCGATCAGCTGCCCGTCGCCACGGACGGGAGAGGGGGCCAGGCGATCCACGTTTGCGGGCGAAGGCTGGAGGCATTGCGTCCCCATTGGGCTGCCCTGACGGTATGCGTTCGCGAGCGTCTGCCTCCCGGCAGTGTCGCGGTGCTGCTCAACCCCTGCACACCTTCACCGATCTCATCTGCACGGTGGACTCATTCGAGGATCGGTTGCTCGGCGCCATCGATGGGAAGCGATCGCGTTGCGGCGGCGATACTGCACACTGCGGCGAAGGGTCTGACGGTGAGCGACGGGGCCTCAATTTCTTCCGAACGACTCTGGCACTACGACCAGATCGTCTCTGACGCGTGCGTCGCACCGACTAAGGGAAGGAACGTCGCGGACGACAGATGGATGCGCACGCCGATGATCTGGCCGCGCGTCAGCGGGCCGATGAAGTTGAGGCTGATCCTCGGCAGCCCCCATGGCGTCGATCTTCGCGATTCGGTCAAGGGTTGGCCGATGACAGGAATGGCAAGTCACCCTATTTCGCCTCATCTCGACCCCGCCCAACGGGAAGACTACGATCAAGGACGGGTGGAAGGGGTCGGCAAGGTGTTCCTGCTCGCGCTGGCATCGGACGGCGTACTCAGATGATCGTGTCGCGCTTCATCTTATCCAGGGGCGGTGCTCATCGTCGCCTCTCTCTGGCGATCGTGCCCTACCCAGTGCTGCGCGGCTTGATCACGCGTCTGGCTCGCATGAAATGATGCTGACGATCGAGATGATGACCGAGGGAACAGCCATAACGCAGCCGCGCGCGACGCGCGGCGAGGGAGCGGAGGTATCCAAGCGCGGATAATGAGTTCGTGATCGGCCGTGATTCCTGCCGAAGGCGCCATTCTCGAGCGTGTCCTCGATGCCACGTGTCGGACCTCGCACAGCGGACTGAATCGCCAGGCATACGGCAAGCCACGCGGCCCGGACGAAAACGTCCTGGGGCAGCCGTAACCAACGAACCTTCGCGCTGGTCGACGGTAACGACATCCTCGCCAGTGCGGACCGCATGACCTGGCGGCAGTGTTCGATGGGCGGGCGCTGCGCGTCTGCGGCGTTGGCTCCCGTGGAGTGAACCGTCGCGGCGCGGCGTCGGTTGCGCGCGTGTGTAGTCGACGCGCTCCTCGACGATGCGGCACGCGAGGGAGCGGAGATGGCTCTTCTATTCTCGCAGAGTCGGCGTCGATGATGACTCGCGAATCGATTTCCAAGCGATTCCGTTGACTGACCTGACGCTCGGTGTGACCGAATCGCCGCGTCACGGCGCCCTGATGACCATGGTGCGAGTTGGCGAGGAACGCGACCTCGCGGCGATTGTGGCGATGGGAAGAATACGCGCCGAACACCTCCGCTTCCACCTCGATCGGAGACATCGACTTCCTCGTTACGCCATCACGACAAAGCGGCTGCTCGCGGGTCTCGGATCGAACGCACGCCAGCTGCATTTCTTCATTGCCGAAGAAGGCATCACCGCTGCGGCTTATGTGATCGTGAGCGTCGTCGAAAACAGCTGGACGCGTCGAGGAATGCGGCGACCGTGACGGCTCCGGCGCAACGAGTCGGCGCTCTCCTGCAAGCGATGATTGCGCGCGAACCGGGGGAGCAGCGCCCGAAGATCCAGGCCTGGCTGCCGCCGCGCGTTCCTGCCTCCCCAGGTCACCGTCGCGTCCCGGATGCCTTCGACAGAAACTATCGGGGTGCGTATGCTTGGCTCACGCGCAGGGGTGCCGCAGCTGTCTGACGACGACGTCTTGTTCTGGCGCAACGACTTCTTTTGGGGCTGATCACGGTTCGTCGCGTATCGCCATCTCTTCATTCGCCAGCCTATCGTCGTCCAATCTGGCCAAAGCTGCGCAGTCGCGTAGCGGCCAGCATCAGTATTCCCGTTGATCGTGGTCATCATCTGAGGAACGCATACACGATGGCGGCTCCCATCGCAAGGCCAAAGGCCCAGGTCACGAACCTCTGCACGCGCCGATCATGAGCACGCCCGCGAGCAATCCAGGCGGCCCAGCGAGTGTCGAATTCGGGATCTGGTGCGACGGCCGTCTGAGCGTGATGCGCGGCGCTAACCGGAAGCTGATTGAGTAGTTCGGTGCCCATGTGTATCACCTACTGTCGGAAACCGTCGGCCACCGGTGGTGGCGACCAATCAACTATGACCACTATTGACCGGCCTATGCTGTCCACATCGGGGACAGTGCGCGTACTGGTCCGAGTACGCTCGTCGTGATGGCCATCGATCGGACCGACCAGACGGAACGGGTTGCACGCATCGAATCGGCGCTTTCTGGCCCTCGTGTAGAAACGCAGCAACACGTAAGGTGAACACTATGCTGAAAGATATAACTCGATCGAGATTGATCCAGGTGTGGTTTGCAGCGGTGGCGCTGGTCGTCGTCGCCGGCGTGGCGTTTGGCGCGACAATGACGGTCAGCACCGGGGCCATGTTGTTGGCACTGAGCTTGGTCCCCCTGCCATCGTGCTCCTGCTCTGGCCCGGAGTCCAACCCCTCACGGCTGCAGATGCGGTGCATGGCCGCGATCGGCGCGCGTGATTGTAAACAACATCGCGCCCCCAACGGTTCGTCCCTGAGTGAACTCCTATGCCCTTTACATCTCGGTCTCTCACCTTCGCCTGGCTCATCACTCTGCGCACTGTTCGCAGCGTCCGCGTCCGGAGTGTTCGTTGGCTGGTCGTTCGTCGCGCTGCTCGCGATCGCCTTTGCTGCCCCTGGCTCTGTTCCTGAGGAGTCCAGCCAAGGCGAACACCAGCTCACTCTTAACCACTGATCGCGGCTGACGAACCGGAGCGTTCACTCGCTGGGCCTCGGCGGAATCGCCTGGCGATGGAGGGTTTCGTGTTGCTGTCACCACTGCTCGTCAGCTTAGCGTCGGCTGTCGTTCTGACCCAGGTCGCCACCTTCAGCATGACGATCTACCTGCACCGCTGTGCCACGCATCGCGCGTTGACCCTGCATCCGACAATCGCGTGGTTGTTCAGATTCGCCCTGTGGATCACCACCGGCTTGTCGACGAAGGAATGGGTAGCCGTCCACCGGAAAGCACCATGCGTTTACGGATGAGGACGGGGATCCGCACAGCCCGCGGTTGAAGGGGTTCTGGCCCGTGCAGCTGGGGAATGTGTTCTGTCATGCGCGTGAGACCCGCAATGCGGAAACCATCGAGAAATACGCGCGTGACATCAAGGTCGACCGGTGGGATCGATGGCTCTTCAATCATGGCCTGGTCGGTCCCGCGGTCGGCACCGTCGCGCTCTGCGCCCTCATCGGCGTCGGCTGGGGACTGCTCGCTGCCGGCCTACACGCCGTGACCTACGTCTTTTTCCTGTCCTCCTCCATCAACGGTCTCTGTCATTCTCACGGTTATCGGACCTTCGACAACACGGCCACGAACATTCGATGGCTGGCGCTCATCACGGGCGGCGAAGGGCTGCACAACAATCACCACGGCTTCCCGCGCAGCCCCAAGTTCAGCCTGCGTGCGGGTGAAATCGATCCGAGCTGGCCGATCATTCAGCTGCTGACTCGTCTGAAGCTCGCACGCGCCGAATCGAACGATTGAAGAGACCGTGGCCAGAGCCAGCTGGCGCAACGAAGCTCATATTAGTTGGTTGTGTGATGGTGTGCGTGATTGCACAGGCGTTCCCATACCGGATCCGCTAACGCGGGCCTTCAGTCATACGGGAGTCCCCAAACGGAATCCCGGCTGATACGCAGAAGAAGGGTCTCTAAAATGAAAGCTCAACTGATCACGCAGCGTCTCTTCGGCCTCGGCATGCTGAGCCGATGCTGACGGCGGTACTCAACGTTTGCGGATCACCCCTTTGCCTCGGAGTTCGATTGGAAGAAACCCGTGACGATGACGGGGACTGTGACAAAAAGTCGGAGTGGACCAACCCGCACGCGCTCGTATTCATCGATGTTCGAGACGCAAGCGGGACGATCACGAACTGGGCCGTCGAGTTCGGTAGCCCCACGGTGCTCGAGAAATTTACTACGGATGGAAGGGAATGTGCCGAAAGCGGGCGATAAGGTGGCCGTGGGACGGATGGCTGGCCGGGGACGGCCGGAACTGGTGAACGCTAAGAGCTTTACGTTAGGCAACCGTCGAGAGCTCTTTGCGGCGTCGGCCTTCTTCGACCTTCCGGGAAAGTGCATCAGCAACGAGGTTTGCGTCGCCGACGACGGCGAATCTACCACCGGGAATCGAGTCAGTCCGACCTGAAACTGAAGCGCTGAGGCTGAATGACGTTGTGTCGCGGTTGCGTTGAGGCTCAGTGGCGAAAATGGAGCGGGTCCCGCAGGTTTTGCAGTTCCCGGTAATAGTAGAGAGGGGTTGGCCGTTCTCGCCTGAATTTCAGCTTCTTGAGAAACTCGATTTCCTCCGCCGTCGCATCGCCCCTCAAAGAAGGATCCTGAAGGAATGCACGGAGCCCCGGCTCTTCCTCGACCGGTGAGGCGGTGTTCCAGTTCCACGAACCCGAATTTCTTCGGATGGCCGGGCGCCAGGCGGCGGTTCAGCACAATCTCCATCCCGAACGTGGCGAGGTCGACGTCCCACGATTCGATCAGCGGATCGAGAAACGTGACGCAGTTTTCGACCGAGACGTTGAAGATATCCGCCTCCAGGAACTCGAGCACAATGACGCGCATCTGCTCATAACTTCGGTCGGTGAGTCGAGCCACGAGGCGGAGCCAATTTTCATCGTCCAATTCCTCTTTCGTCACTCGTTTGACGACGTCCAGTAGCTTCTGCGTGACGAGGCGTTCGAGGGGTCCGAAGGGCTCCTTCTCGAACATCGCCCGGATGGGTTGTTCTTTGCTGGGATCGCATTTTCGGAGAATCAACTCGCGCACTTCCTTGAACAATGGCGCGGGCGGGTCCACGAGCTTTCTCTTCAAGGCGTCCGTCCGCATCAGGTCGCGCCAGCGTGGCCAACGTCCCCGCTGGAAGCCTCAAAAACGTCTCCATCCTGTCGTAAATATCGGTGCGCTCGGGCGCCGGCGGCGCTTTTTTCCCGGTCAGCAGTTGGGAAATGTAGGACTCCGTCACCTGGGCCGCCGCCGCCAGATCTCTCTGCTCGGTCCCCAACTCTTTGAGCCGCTGTCGGATAAGAACCGCAAAATCCATCGGATTTCCTACCGATTAACCAAGTTTGATTAACAAATCTGTCACAGAGAGTATCATCTCACATTTATATTGACAAGTACTGGTTAATTAACAGATAGTGGTTAACAAGATTGCGGCGCACACCCCAGTCTTCAGACTATCTGAACTAAGTCAGGTTCATCTGGTTTCCTCTTAGGCACGCCAACCCTGGAGGTTGACATGTTTGCACGCCGTGTTTCGTTCCATCTCGCCGGGGCGCGCCGCAGAATTCACACAGCTCATCGACAAAGACGTGATTCCGGTGCTGCGGAAGCAGAAAGGCTTCCAGGACGAAATCGCGTTCGTCGCCCAAGGCGGAGCTGAGGCGGTCGGCATCAGCATGTGGGATCTGAAGGAAAACGCAGAGACATATGGCCGTGGCGCGTATGCCGGTGTCCTCAAGACGCTGGAGCAGGTGGTCGAGGGCACGCCTCGAGTGAAGACGTACGAGGTGTCGAACTCGACCTTCCACAAGATCGCCGCGCGCGCGACTGCCTGAAGCCGACACGTCGGTCGTTCGAGTGCGGCCGACCGCCCGGTTCTTCCATAGCTGGGCGGATAAGAAGTTCTGCCGCGACTGTATTACACAGAAAGAGGAGATCATCATGACTATTGGTCGTTGGGATTCGTCACCGTGACATCGCCGCCCATCAGGATCGGCTGAGCCGGATGTTCGAGGGCTTCTACGGCCGTCCACAAGAAGACCTCGCCCGCGGCTCGTGGGTGCCGGCGGTCGACATTTACAGCAACGGCCAGCACGAGCTGGTGCTGAAGGCCGAGCTGCCCGACCTGAAGGAGGAGGAGATCGAACTGACGGTTGAAGACAACACGCTCACGCTGCGTGGCGAGAGGAAGCGTCAACACGGAAGTGTCGCAGGACCAGTTCCAGCGTATCGAGCGCAGCTACGGCCCGTTCGCGCGGACGTTTGCGCTGCCGCCGACGGTCGACGCCGGCAAAGTCACCGCCGAGATACAAGGCCGGCGTGCTGACGGTCCGCCTGCCGTTGCGCGAGGAAGCCAAGCCGAAGCAGATCAGGGTCCAAGTCGCCGCGTGAGTCGCTTCAGAGAGACGGGCCGAGTAACTCCGTCTCCTTCCTCCGGGAGGGAGAATTCAGGATGATTCACGCTCGTATTCTGCAATGTCCATCGCTTGGTCGTGATGTCCTCGTCTGTAGTCACCGCCCAAGATCTGTCAAGGTACCGGGAGTTTCGATTGGGAACCAGCCCTGCCGCTGTCGCGCAACAGGCCGGTATCACGCCTCAGATGCGCGTGCTCCATCAACGCCCAGAACTGATTGAAGAACTGACATGGACCCCGCAACGCAGTCTTGGTTCGTCACCATCAGCAGATTCCGTCAGGAGAGTGCTGTTCAGTTTTTACAACGGGCAGCTGTTTCGCATCGTCGTCACATTATGAGTGGGATAGGACCGAAGGAATGACGGTTGAAGACATGGTCGAAGCTCTTCGGCGACGTACGGTGTGGCGCTACTGCCCAGCACCGAGATCTCACCCTTGTTATTCACGATCCAGACCGACAGCGACAAGGTCGTGGCGCACTTGGGAAGACCCAGAGCACTCGCTCGACCTCTTTCGTCCATCCTACGCATCCACCTTTGGACTGGCGATTTTTTCAAAACGGTTGATGCGTTGGCCCGTGCGGCCAGCGTCGAATCGATCCCGCTGAGCGCCGAAGTGGCTCCAGGACAAGCCATCGACCGGAAACGAACACAGGAAGACGAGGACCACGCTCAGGCAAGAGAAGGCCAGGACAGTGAACAAGTCGACCTTCCAACCCTAACGAGCGACCGGTAGTGCGACGCTGAGCGAAACGAGTTTCTGGCGAGAAGGGGGTACATCATGGAAAAACCGCTGTCAGCTACGGAACGGTGCGTCATGACACAGCTCCTTGGCTCTCTGATCGGCCGTCGCACTGATGATCTGGTACCGCTATCGACCCCTGCCTGGACATGATCTGGGCACCGTCAGCGCGGCGTGGCTCCATGAGTATCGCTGCGAAACGCACCCTGACGGTTGAACCCGTCGCTCACCGAGAAGCATGGCGACGTCTTTCGGCACAGACTTGAGGCGTGAGCACGACATCAAATGAGATACGCACTCTACGGAGATGCGACCACACACAAGTTCGCGCTGCTCCAGCTGCCGCAGCGAATTTGTCGAAGGCGATAAGCTCCCGATCCTGGCGACCGAACGATGGTTCGATAGCCGACGAGGCCGTCGCGGCATTGCCTGAGCTCTTGAATCGCGAGGAATGCGAGCCTGGCCAGTAGATTGGATGAAGCGGCGACGCGAATTGTTGAAGCAGAATCAGACTGATCTCACATTGAGCGGAGGAACGCATAGACGATGGCGGCTCTCATCGCGAGCACGCCCGCCCACACGATGAACTTGCGCCGTCCGCGTCGCCCATGGCACGCGCTCTCGCGCGACTCCAGCGAGTGCCGAAATCGGCGGCAGGTGCGATGGCGGCCGTCGCAGTGCGATAGGCGGCGCGGACTGGAAGCTGAGTGGAACCAGTTCGATGCCGATCATGCGGTATCACCCGTCAAGGCTTCGTTGGACCGATGGCCACCGGCTGGCTACGTCGTCCGAGAGCCGAACACCCAAGTATCTCGCCCACCGACCGATCCCGACTGTGCAATAGGGGACAGTTCGGCGGCCGAGTGCCAATTACCCTGAATCGAATAATACCCATCGATCGGACCGACGCACAACGAACGGTTCGCGCGGAACGAACACATTGATTGGAGCGCCTACGCCCGATCGTCCCGGCGCCACGATGCGCGGGCCGCACTGACATAGGAAACACCATGCTGAAAGACATAACTCGATCGAGATCGATCCAGGTCTGGTTTGCAGCCGTTGCACTGGTTGTCGTCGCGGCCGCTGAATTGGGAGCGAGCGTGACGGTCGGGACGGGGGCCATGCTGATGACACTCTGCCTGGTCCCGCCGGCAACCATCCTGATGCTGTGGCCTAGTATCCAATCCCCCACTGTTGCAGATGTGATTCATAGCGCCGATCGACGTGGCTAATGGCAACAAGGAGTCTTTCGGCCTATGAAACGCGAGCTGACGAGTGTCCATGCTTGGCCCATGGCGTCTGGAAGCCCTGCTCATGGCGTCGCGACGGCGCCTCCATTCAACGCCCAGGCGTTTCTCGATTCTGCGGGGTCGCGAAGACCGTCGTGCAGCACGGGCGAGGCGATACCATCTTCACGCAGGGCGACGCCTGCGAGCATGTCATGTACATCCAGACCGGCGGCATCAAGCTATCGGTGCTGTCGAAGACCGGCAGAGAGGCCGTGGTGGCGATGCTCGGGCCCGGCGACTTCTTCGGCGAGGGGTGCCTGGCGGGTCAGCCGTTCCGCATGGGCAGCGCCACGGCGATCACGCCGAGCGCGATCCTGCTCGTCGGCAAAGACAAGATGGTTCGGCTGCTGCACAAGCAGCATGCGATGTCCGACCGCTTCATCTCACACATGCTGGCGCGCAACATCCGGATCGAAGAGGACCTGATCGATCAGCTCTTCAACTCGAGCGAGAAGCGGTTGGCGCGCACGCTGCTGCTGCTGGCGCGCTACGGGAAGCAGGACAAGCCGGTCCGCGTGGTGCCGAAGATCTCACAGGAACACGCTCGCCGAGATGATCGGCACGACGCGCTCGCGGGTGAACTTCTTCCTGAACAAGTTCAAGAAGCTGGGCTTCATCGAGCACGACGGCGAGCTCCCGCTCAAGGTCAACAGCTTCCTCTTGAGCGTCGTTTTGCACGACTAGGGAATCCCCGCAGTGAGCGGCGCCACGCCGAGGGTAGCAGCCTCAGAAACTGACCACATCCGGGAACAGCGACAGGCTGCCGCGCTGTCGGCCAAGGCGCTCCGCCCGTCCTTGCTCCTCCTCGCGTCTCTCTTCGCATGCCTGGCAACGCACCGCGAACGGCAGCGCTCGTAGTCGTCGTTCAGGTATCTCGCTCTCGCATTTGAAACAGAACCCGCATTGGCCCGCGTCGAGCCGAACGAGCGCCGTCGATGCGGGTCAGAGTCTTCGCTCTCATCCTGAGCAGAGCGAACTCGATGTCTCCCTGGATGTCGGCGTCGGAGTGTTCGAGGTCGTCACGCACCTCGATCGGTCGGTCGATACGGCCTCGCGGATGCGACTCTGGATGTCCTCCCTGCATCTCGCGCCGGCGCTCGCGGAGCATGTGACTCAGGTCCGGTATTCCGATGGTGTTCCCAGTCAGTGTTCGACTCTGTGCCACGGCAGCATGCAGGAAGATCCTCCGGACGCCTGTGCCGTTGTGAACACCCCGGCCCTCCGGCTTCCGACCACCGACTCTCCCGCACACGAACCGGACGCCCTCAGCGACTCGCTAAATCCTGAACACGTGCCACGTAAGTCCCAGTGACCAGTGTGCTCGAGTGCACAGACAACACACCTCTAATGCTGGCATCTCTGTTGGACGGTCGAAACCAGGCCACATGATCCCTGATCTCGAAGTTCACGGTTCCCATCGGTTGGATCGGTGATTCTCCGGCGCACCTGCCGCCAAACCTACCGCGGCCAGTGCTTCGGGTGACAGGCGGCGCTGGCGTACTTCGTTCCTCGCGCTGTTTCCCGCGTTGCTCTTCGTGGTGTCGGTCGCCAGCTTCGCCCCTTCAACACCTGATCTGACCGGGCCGTGGACCTGGTCGGCCTGGTCGCGCCAGACGATGCGGTGGCAATCGCCCGTGAACAGCTTCTCCAGATCGCGGGCAAGCCCCACGGCAGCCTGCTGGCGCTGAGTCTTGTGGGAACGATCTGGAGCATGATCGTTGGGATGGCCGCGCTCATCGGCACCGCTGAACCAAGCCCACCACATCTCTGAAGGACGGTCCTGGTGGCGAGTTCGCACCACCGCCATCGCACTGACGGTCGCCCTGACCCTCGTCATGGTGCTGTCGTTCACGCGCTGGCCATGGTCGGGCCGACAGCCGCAGAGCACGTCGCCAGACTGGCTGACCTGGGCGCAGTCTCTTCACCATGGCATGGCAGATCGTGAGGTGGCCGGCAGCGTTCGCCTTCGCCGTGACCGCCATCGCGAGCGTCTACCACTTTGCACCGGACGTCAAAAGAGAATCGTGTGGATCACGCCGGAGATCCGTCGCAGCCACCGCGCTGTGGCTGGTCATCTCGCTGGGCTTCGCGGTGTGTGTTCCACCGGGAACTATCAGCAAACATATCTGCGCCATCGGCGGCGTCATGGTGACGCTCTTGTGGTTCTATTTTTCAGGCTCGATTCTGCTGGGCGCAACAACTGAACGCGACGATCGACCACGCCTCGCAACCCCTTCAGGCGAAGGCGCTGAAGGTCGCGTAAGTCCACCGAGCGGCCGTCCTTACATCGTCGCTTGCGCAGCGCCCTGTCCAGAACTGAACAGCGTAGCTCCCTCGATCTCGCATAGAGTCATGCAAGCGGCATAGGCAACGTTCGCAGCGCCTGCGGTCGGACGAACCGGAGAGTCCATGCCAGGCAGAGAATCGGCTCGGCCCTCGTTGTCAACGCGCGGAGCCGACACCGCGCCGCAGGAGCGACCATGCAAACGAGCCGTAGGACAGCAGTGGCGATCGGTCTCGCAGCGATGTGTGCCGCAGGGCTCACCGCGCAGACGCAGGAGACAAAAACGACGACGAATACCAAGGATCGAGATCAAGGGGGTAAGGACGTGACCGTGAACGGGTGTTTGGACCGTAACGCGAACGGGGACCACATCTTGACCAGAGTACGCGCGAATCGCCACGAACCTTCGCAGTATGCGCTCATCACCAGCGAGGACCTGTCCAAGCACGTCGGCGAACGTCTCGAAATCCGCGGCAAGGTCGTGATAAACGGCAACGGCAAGGTCTCGGTCGAGTCAACAACAAAAACCGAAGTCGACAACGGCACGGATCGGGAAACAAAGGCGAGGACCGAAGGCGCGATTGGCGCGCTCGACATGCCGTTTCTCGGTGTGAGCTCGACGGAGCGACACCGGGTCATTCTGCAACGGAGCATGAGGGGACGAGGCCATAGGTCGCCAACGGTCATCCGTAAGGAGAAACAATGATCACTATTCTGCTCGTTGTCGTTGTTCTGATGTTGCTGGGAGCGATGCCAAACTGGCCACACAGCCGGGGATGGGGTTATTACCCCAGCGGCGGCCTCGGTGTCGTCTTGTTGGTTCTCGTGCTCTTGAAGCTGTCGGGCAGGTTCTGGAAGCTCGAGCCCGCATGGAGTGATTGCACGTCAAGAGGGTGGTGACGCGGTGAACGTGTCGGTGGTCGCCGGCGTCGCCGCGGTCGCACCCGCGCGTGGGAGTCCTGGTCAGTCAAAACGGATCGCGCTGGACCAGGCGCGTCATCCTCCTTCACCTGTGGGTCGTCGTGGCGGCTGCGGTCCGTGCCTCGGAACGGTGCTGGCGGTTGCCGAGTTCCATCACCTCTACTTCAATCGCCACAGCCTGCCAGACCTGGGGCCCTTCACGCGTTTTGAGTTTCCAACCATCGGCCACGTCTACGATTCCGGCGGAAGACCGCTCATCGAGCTGGCCCGAGAGTACCGGGAGATCACCAGGTACGAGGACATTCCACCGATCGTTCGTGACGCGATCCTGGCCGCCGAGGACAAGCGCTTCTTCTCCCACAACGGGATCGACTACTTCAGCCTGCCTCGCGTGGTCGGGAAGATCAGGGTCGGCACGCTGGCGGGACGGCTGGTGAGGGGTGGCCCTCACGACGAGGTAGGACGCGGAGCGCTCTTCCCGCAAGGCGGGTCGACGATTACTCAACAGCTCGTGCGCGGCAGCTTTCTCCGCCGCGAGACGACGCAGGAGAACAGCTACCAGCTTCGGCACACCGGGCTCGTGGCACGGACGCTGTCGTCGGTGATGGGCGCACGAGGCGTCAACATGCTGGCTCGGAAGCGGGAGGAGATGCGGCTCTCGTTGTGGCTCGAACAAGAGATGCGGAAGCGGTTCGGGTCGAAGCGCCGCGCGAAGGAAGAAATTCTCGCCCGATACGCGAGCTTCGGTACATGGGCAACGGTCAGCACGGATTCGCAAGGGCGGCAGAATACTATTTTGGCCGGCAGCTCACGACCTTCACCGTCGATGATGCCGACAAAGCCGCGCTGCTCGCCGGAATTGCCAAATCGCCTCGCGACTACGCGCCGAGCGCCAAGGACACGGGCAATCGTCTTGCGCCGGCGAAACCAGACGCTGACTCTGATGCGGAGCGAACGGGTTCGTATCGCTCGAGGCAGCGGCGCACGCCAAGGGCCGCCCGCTTCAGATCGTGCGCCACGACAAACACCAGATGCTCCTGGCACCGGCCGTCGTCGAGCATGTCCTTCAGGAGTTCCAAGCCCGCCACGTCGACCTCAGTGTGGACGATCTTCTGCAGGGCCGGATCCAGTGTACGCAACCGCGGACGCTCGCGTGCAGCACATCGTGAACGAAGCGCTGGAGCACGGTCTCGGGCTGCTACGAGCAAGCGACATCCGAAAGCCCGAGAGATGATCCAGGGCTCGGTCGTCGTTCTGCAGAACGGAGACGGAAGGATTCTGGCCGAGACGGGCGGCCGGCAGATCTTCAACGGTCGCTCGGCTTCCTATAGCGATTACAACCGCGTCACGCAGGCTCTCCGGCAGCCCGGATCCGCGATGAAGCCGATCGTGTCATCTCGCGGCGTTTCGGCACGGCGGCTTCACGCTCGAGACGCTGGTGCCCGACGAACCGATCAGCGTTTCACGATGGAAAAGCACGCCCGCTGAAATGGATCTCGAACTACGACGGCCGCTTCAAGGGCCTGATCCCGATCCGTCAGGCGCTCGCCGAGTCCAGAAACGCGGTGGCCATGTGGATCACTGAGCAGATTGGGATCGACAGCGTTCTGCGGACGTCGCGGAGTCTCGGCGTCTGGACGCCGCTCGAACGCTACCCCACGACGGCGCTGGGTGCGTCCGAAATGAATCTCCTGGAGCTGGCTAACGCGTACCGCACGATGGCCTCGGGCATCGTCGCCGAGCCATACGTGATCCGGGCAATCGTGCGCGATTCGGGCGAGATCGTCGCCGATGTCCGACGCGGACCAGTGCCGAGCCTCTATTGACGCCGCCGCGCTCTCGCTCATTCAGGAAGGCTTGCGTGGTGTCGTGCGCCTGCCGACAGGCACGGCTCATGCCCTGGCCTCCCACGGGTTCCCGATCCCCGTCATGGGAAAGACCGGAACGACGAATGAGTTCAGGGATGCGATCTTCGTGGGCTCGACGTACGGTCCTAACGGCATCACCGCCGCTGTCAGGATCGGCTTCGACGACAACCGTTCTCTCGGATCAAGAGAAACCGGGGGAAGGTTAGCGCTGCCAGTCTTCCAGGAGCTGATGCTCGCGTGTACCGCGACAAGATCGTCGGGGCGGCGCCGGCGTTTCCGGCAGGGATGGAAGATCGCATTACGGCCTCCTGCTGCCGCCAGATCCACTTCCCGCGACAGACGTCGCCGGCGATGCCCTGATCGCCCTACCCGTCCCGCACAGCTCCTCCCCAGGTAGAGGTTTGTTTGGTCAGGCTGGCGGCCGGTAGTTCGGGTCGGCAGCCGCGGATCCCGGTTCGGCGAGCGCGCTGCGGAACGCCGTGCCGAACATTTCCCACGCAGTGACGAAGAGCGCGGCCAGGATGGGGCCGAGGATGAAGCCCATCGCGCCGAAGAGCAGGAGGCCGCCCAGTGTGGAGAAGAAGATGAGCAACTCGTGCATCTTGATGTCCTGGCCGACCAGCCGCGGCCGCATCACGTTGTCCACACTTCCGACGACGAGGGCGCAGAAAACGGCGAGGCCGATGCTCGCCAGACCTCGCCTGTGGCGATGAGGATGATCGCGGTCGGCACCCAGACGAGCGCACCGCCGACGCCCGGGATGATCGACAAGACGGTCATCACCGTCCCCCAGAAAATCGCGCCATCGAGACCCACTGCCCAAAACGCCAGTCCTCCAAGCGCGCCCTGAGCCGCGCCGATCAAGATCGTGCCCTTCAGCGTCGCGCGGGTCACCGACACGAACTTCTCCAGCATGCGTTGCTTGTCGGCCTCCGTGAGCGGCAGATACTCCAGAACGGCCCGGAGCAAGCCCGGGCCGCCGGTCAGGAAGAAAAACATCGTGTAGAGCAGCACGAAGAATTGAAAGATGAAAACCGCCGTGGCGCGAGTTGTCGCGGAGAGCGCGGCGAAGAGGAAAGCGCTCGTGCTGCCGACTAGTTCACCTGCCTTGGTGAGGATCTGTGCCCGGTACGGCTCGATGTGATGATAGCCAGGGAGGCCCCGCAGCTGGCTGTCGAACGCGCCCGGCTGGTTCACGAGTTGCTGGAGGCGCGGCCGAAAGGTTTCGCTGACTCGCAGCGCTTCGTTCGCGCCGGCTCCGAGCACCGCGAGCAGCGGTGCGATCACCAGCGTCAGCAACAGAATCAGCGTCGCAATCGCCGCCAGTGCCTCATGGCCGCGAACCCGCCGGAGCAGCCAGCGGTAAACCGGGCAGCTCAGGCCCGTGAAGATGGCCGCCAGCAAGATCGTCAGAAGGAACGCGCGGATCATTGCGACGAACGCGACCGAGATCGCCGTGACCAGCAGCAGGAGAAAGGCTTGGCGGAAGCGAGTCTCTGTCATGGCACCGGTGTTCTTCGAGGCCGGTCGAGCGACAGCCACAATCGCTTCACGATCTCATACAGGGCCCGCACAAGCAGTGCCACGGGCGCGCCTACTACAAGGATGACCAGCGGAAACAGCCAGATGAGCAGTGATTAACGTCACCGCATCGTCGAGGAGGGCCGCGATTGTGTGTCGGCGCTTGTCGCCCCGCGCTGCGCGCAGTCCGCTCACGACGCCGGCCGCGGGGCGGCCGGATGCTCAGCCACAGCCACTGCCCAGCGTCCATCGGCAGCGATTGTTCGCACGGAATTGTCTCCTTGCTAGTCGCCGGCGCGCATCGGACCGCCTTCGTCGTGCATGGCCAGAGACGCTTTGACTGAGGCGTCGGTCAACGTGACGGTCACGGCTTCGATCCGGTTGAGGTGCCGGCGTCCTTCTGTTCCGCAGTGCGGTCACCAGCGCCCGAATTCGCTGGCGATGATGCAGACTTGCGTTTTCGGTTCTTCTGAAATCGAGCTCGGTCGCCATTCCGTTGCGACATCAGTCCTCCCGGTCGCTCAACGCCGTTCCAACACCGCCAAGGCCTTCGCCGGGCCATTGGTGCAAGTTATCCCTGCGATCCGTCTCTCTCGCGCGCCCAGCGCATGTTCCGCGATGGCCAGCTCATCATTCGGCAGGCCCATCGTCGTCCAATCCGGGGGCATTTGTGGTGGCGCTCGGGCGCTCATCCTCCGTCGCTCCCTTGTGGATGTCATGGTCCCTTGACGTCATCGCTCTGGAGTCTCGCAGCTGGCCGCGTCATGCCCTGATGTCTCGATGGCGCTACAACGTCAGCGTGCGACGCCCGCTCACCAGCCCAACGAGGAGCAGCACGATCGCGACAACCAACAGCACGTGGACAAACGCCCCAATGGTGTAGATCCCGACGATTCCGAGTAACCATGCGACCAACAGAATGACGGCAATGGTATACAGCATGCGAATGCTCCAGCGAGGTGTCGGCCCCCGCGCTTGAAAACGAGGGCGGAGATTCAACCTCCGCCCCTCGCATGGACTATCGGTTCGTGAATCCGGTGGCTCTGTGAACCTTGCCCATACTGTCCCCGACTGTATGGGATCGCAGCCAGGCACCGCTGTTCAGTTGTGGACACAAACGGCAAGCCCGTTGCGGCAGTGCTTCGCCGCGTCGGAGCTTCGAGACTAGACGATTGCCACGGCTGGAACTGGGAGCCGCGGCAGGTCGACGATGAAGACGCATCCCCTTTCAGGCAGGTTGCGCGCATAGATCCGGCCATTGTTCGCTTCGACGCCCCGTCGGCTGAAGGCGAGGCCGAGGCCCAAACCGGTCTCGATCGGCGCCTGCGCTGCTCGAACGGGCGGAACAGTTCGTCGACGTTCCCACCGCGGCAGACCGCCGCATTCGTCCTGGATCCTCGATCGAGCACGCGCTCGGCGCTGGCGCCGACCCTGAGCGTGACGGTGGTATGAGGCCGGGTGAACTTGAAGGCGTTCTGCAGCAGGTTTCCCACCACCGCAGCGAGGACTTGTCGGTCAGCCTCGATCGCCACTCCATCCTCGACGGGCATCACGGTCGAGTCCGATGCCACGGGCGTTTGCCTCAAGTGTTGCGGCCGGCGCGAGTTCGTCGATGAATTCGGAAACCATGAATTGCTCCTGATTCTGGACGCCTTGCGTGAGACGGACCTCGGCGAGCGAGCGACCAATGAGAGCGCGCATCTCCCATGAGGCTGCGATGGAGCACCGTCCCGGTGCTTCCTGCGACTCCAACATTCCCGGTCTTGAGAACCTCGAACGCGACGATCGCGGTGTTGATCAAGTTTCGCAACTCATGAGCCAAGAACCCGAGGCGCTCGCTCCCGCGCGCGGTCTCTCCATCGAGGGTGGACTGGTTTCGTTCGCGCCCGCATTCGGTGACGGCGCCCGCGATGGCGTCGTCAAGGCATCGGTTCAGCGTCCCGAAAGTCCTCCGTGCTGATGGGAGCGTTCATTTCCACCGCCAGCTCGGTGATGGCCTGACAGACGTCGCCATAATCGTGCACGACCTGCGAGACACAGTGAACCCCTGAAGCAGCAGGTCATGCCCGTGCTGGACCGCGCTCCTGCCAATCTCAGGGCTTGACGTCAGGCCGAGGCGCAATGCGTCCGCCAGTTGATCGAGGAACACGGGCACCCCGTGATCGATCTCCGCTTCGGTGGGCGGTGGAACCGACCGCGCTGGCCACCTTCGCCCGGCAACGCCGGATGATCTCTTCGCGGTTGACGGCAATGAATTCGTGGAGCATGACACTTCTCAGGTGGCAGCCATGCGTATGGCAGAGCTGCGCATTGGCCTGCGTGTCAAAACAGCACAGCTCGTGTCGGGCTCAGGCAACTGACACGTCACGCCGTTCGCAACGGAGTCCCTGAGGCCGGACAAATCCGTGCGCGAGAATGCCGTGAAAACTACGCGTGAGTCGAGCCATCGGGACCTGAGATACCCGGTGGTCGGTCTTTGGCCATCTTCGAACTCGACCTCGATAATCCGTTCGGCCTGGGCCGAGTTCCGTGATGATACCGGATACGACTGCGATACTCTGCCGGTGCTTCGTTGTTGGCACGCGCCGACTCGCCGACCGAGAGCTTCGGCTTTCGTCCAGGCTTCTTCGCGTGGCTCTTCGGCGCGCGCGGGTTTTTCCGTTTTGCCAAGATCGATCCTAGTGTTGGTCGTTGACCCGAGCCGGCAGATTAAATGAGCCGCTCCAATACCAGGTGAGATCATACGCACGCGCCAGCTCATCCAAATTCCGCCGCAGATCGTGCCAAGCGCGCTGGGCCGAAGCATCGAGTGAGTTCGCCGTCATGAAGTGATCGATGGAAGACGCGCGCCGTAGCACGTCCTCGGCATTGACCGTACCGATTTGGCGATCGTTCACGCCGGTATGAAGGCGATCAGTGGCTTGCTTGAAATCTTTCAGCGATTGGTTCACCTCGGCTTTTGTCAGGCCGCCATTGATCCGGCTGCCATTAACCGCCCGATCCAAACCGGCGCGGACGGAATCGGTGCCTGTGTCGATACGGCTCAACAGCCCCGTACCTGTTGATCGCTGACTCGCGGTTGTGCCGCCGCGATCACACCGACACCCGTGAGCGCGAACACAGCGCGCTAGGATGATGTGACGTAGCTTCGCGCATACCGACTCGCCTCAATTCAGTCAAGAAACGCTGAAAACTCATGCCGAAAAGACGTGGCAGCGCGACTCTGTGGCGACCGCGTGGCGTGCTGCCGGCGAGGCCAGAAGTTCGCGTGCGGTATCGTGAGCCGGCCGTCCGTCGTGTCTACCGACTCTGCTTCAGCTACCGGAAGAACTCGCCGTCAGTTGACAGGATGAGCGTGGTATCGGGCGCGAAGGTCTTCCGCACGTCTCCATCGTCTTCAGGAACTGGTACAGATCCGGGTCGCGGCCGTAGGCCTCGGCGTAGATCTTGGTGGCCTCGCCGTCGGCCTTACCCATGGCTTCCTGGGCTTTGCGGTATGCCTCCGACTGGATCCCCTTCAGCTCGCGTTCCTTCTGGCCGCGGATCTCCGCCGCCTTGCCATTGCCTTCCGATCGCGACCGCTCGGCGATGCGCCGGCGTTCGGAGATCATCCGGTCGTAGACCTTCTGCTGCACCTCGGCCACGTAGTTGACGCGTCGGATCTGCACGTCGACCAGCTCGATGCCGAACTCCGCAACGATGTTGCGCGATTTGTCGAGAATGGCGCGGGTGATCTTGTCGCGCCCCATCGTAATCTTGCCCGCCACGGCCGCCGCACCCATGTCCACGTCCGCGTTTTCCTCGGTTTCGGGGAACGCTCGATCGGTGCTTCGAACGACCTCGATGAGATCGTTGTTGGCGATGACGTTGCGGGTCTCGCCATCGACGATGTCATCGAGACGCGACTGGGCGCTGCGCTCATCGGTCACGCGCTGGTAGAAAAGGAGCGGATCTTTGATGCGCCAGCGTGTGTACGTGTCCACCCAGATGTACTTCTTGTCCCGGGTCGGGATCTGGTTCGGGTCGCCGCTCCATTCGAGCCACCGCTTGTCGAAGGTGCACCGTCTGGATGAACGGCACCTTCATGTGGAGGCCGGGAGCGGTCTGCGGCGGCCCGACCGGCTCGCCGAACTGGGTGATGATCACCTGCTCGGTTTCGGCGATCGTGTAGACCGACGACCAGAATGTGAACAGGCCGAGGACGATGACGACGGCGAGGAGGGGGCGCTTCACGGCTTCACCTCCTCCTCGCAGGGGCGATCTTCGTCGCGTCGACCTTCGCAGGGTCGAGATTGAGGGGCGGCAGGATCCCCTTCATCGTAGAATCGACGATGAGTTTCCTCCCTGTCTTCGGCAGCACCTCATTCAGCGTCTCCAGATACAGGCGTTTGCGCGTGACGTCCGGCGCCTTGCGGTACTCGTCGTAGATGTTGACGAACCGGGCGACGTCGCCGCGTGCGTTGTTGACGCGCTCGAGCGCGTAGCCTTCCGCGGCGCGCACGACCCGCTCGGCCTCCCCGCGCGCGTTCGGGACGCGTCTGGTTGTAGTCCGCCCACGCCTCGTTGATGAGCCGTTCCTTCTCCTGAATCGCCTGATTGACCTCGTTGAACGCCGGCTTCACCAGGTCCGGTGGGTTCACGTCCTGGAGGACGATCTGGAGCACCTCGAGGCCGGTCTCGTAGCGGTCGCAGAGGCCTTGCAGCAGCTCCTTGCCGTCGATCTGGATCTTCTCCCGGCCGACGGTGAGGACTTCGTTGACGCTCGTGGTCGCCCTGACCTGGCGCATCACCGCTTCGTTCATGTCACGGAACGTCGAAGGATCTCCCGCCGGGCAGCGCTGTCGAGGTTCCTGACCTTGAACAGGTAGCTTGTAGGGGTCCTTCACCTTGTATTGCACGATCCACTCGACGACCGCAACGTTGAGGTCGCCAGTCAGCATCAGCGATTCGAGCTTGGTCCTGTCGTTCTGCTCGAACTGGACTGCACGCCTGAGGTCGTCGTGCGGAACCCGAACTCCGCCTTCAACTGGCGCTGCACGGGCACGCGCGTCACCGTCTCGAGAAGGGGGATCTTCAGATGGGGTCCGGGATCCGTCGATCGCACATAGCGGCCGAACCGCTGGACGACGCCCACTTCGTCGGCGTTCACCTGGTAGTAGGTCGAGTACAGAGCAAGGAGAACAACCAGGCCCATCGCAATCCTGCCGACCAGGCGACCCCGGCCTTCGAGCGAGAACGGGGGCAAGCGGCCGTCGTCAATCACCGATCGGGCTCGCCGCTGCCAGTTAACGACATCCATGATGTTCCTTTCGCGTACGGTCCATGGCCCGACACGACAGCCCTTCGCCCGCCTGGACCAACGGCCGCGCTCGCGGCGACGACTGGAAGAGATTCCACCACAGGTCATTCTGAGGCGCCGGCGTCGCCGGCCGCTGTTCCAATGTGAACAGGGGTCTTCCCGCCGAGCCCACCGTCGATCGAGAGGAACTGCTCTACAACGCGAGCGCATCTGGCGCACTCATGTCCAGGTCTCCACACAAGCCGACATCGATGTGCCCTCCCGGCTCGCGTAGCCGCGTCGGATGGTCCACGGTCCTCACGATGGGGCGATGCGCTTTGGGCGCTCCGCTGTTCAATTGTGCACACACTGCGTCTGATCAGTCCCGTCAGAATGGGTGGCATAGATTTCACACCGGGGCCGGGCTTGAGTCCGATCCACGCAGTCACGCTCAATCTGGAGTCGAAAGCCATGAATGTCAGACCGCTCCACGACCGCATCATCATCCAGCGCCTTGACGAAGGCGAACAGAAGGTCGGCGGGATCATCATTCCCGACACGGCCAAGGAAAGCCGCAGCAAGGCAAGTGATCGCCGCGGGCGCCGGCAAGGTCAGAGACGACGGCACGCGACAACGGCCCGACGTCAAGGCCGGCGATCTCATCCTCTTCGGCAAGCTACTCGGGACAGGAGATCAAGCTCGATGGTGAGGAATACCTCATCATGCGAGAAGAGGAAGTCTTGGGCGTTCATCGAGGGCGGCGGCAGGAAGAAAAAGAAGTAGGAGACAAGATCACATGGCAAAACAGATTATCTACGGCGAGCACTCACGGCAGGCCGTGCTCCGTGGCATCAACCAGCTGGCGGACGCGGTCAAAGTGACCCTCGGTCCAAAAGGCCGCAACGTCGTCCTCGACAAGAAATTCGGTTCGCCGACCATCACCAAGGACGGTGTCACCGTCGCCAAGGAAATCGACCTCAAGGATCCGCTGGAGAACATGGGCGCGCAGATGGTGCGTGAGGTCGCGAGCAAGACGTCGGACACGGCCGGTGATGGCACCACGACCGCCACCGTGCTCGCGCAGGCGATCTACCGGGAGGGCGCGAAGAACGTCGCGGCCGGCGCGAACCCGATGGACGTCAAGCGCGGGATCGAAAAAGCGGTGGAGGCGCTCACCGCCGAGCTGAAAAAGATGTCGAAGCCGGTGAGTGGCAACATGGTGGCCCAGGTCGGCACCATCTCGGCGAACACCGACGAGACGATCGGGAAGATCATCGCCGACGCGATGGACAAGGTCGGCAAGGACGGCGTGATCACGGTCGAAGAAGCCAAGAGCATGGAGACGTCGCTCGATATCGTCGAAGGCATGCAGTTCGACCGCGGCTACCTGTCGCCCTACTTCGTGACGGACCCCGAGCGCATGGAAGTCGTGCTCGAGAACCCGGTCATCTTGATCCACGAGAAGAAAATTAGCTCGATGAAGGACTTGCTCCCCGTGCTCGAGCAAGTCGCGCGTCTCGGCCAGCCGCTGCTCATCATCGCGGAAGACATCGAGGGTGAAGCGCTGGCGACGCTCGTCGTCAACAAGCTGCGCGGCACGCTGCACGCGGCAGCGGTCAAGGCGCCCGGCTTCGGCGATCGCCGCAAGGCCATGCTCGAGGACATCGCCACGCTCACCGGCGGCAAGGCCATCACCGAGGATCTTGGCCTCAAACTCGAGAACCTCAAGTTGGACGACCTCGGCAAGGCGAAGAAGGTCACGATCGATAAGGACAACACGACGATCGTCGAAGGGGGCGGGCACGTCGGCCGCCATCGAGGGTCGCGTGAAACAGCTCCGCGCACAGGTCGAGGACACCACGTCGGACTACGACCGCGAGAAGCTGCAGGAGCGGCTGGCGAAGCTGGTCGGCGGCGTCGCCGTCATCAAGGTCGGGGCGGCCACCGAGACCGAGATGAAGGAGAAGAAGGCGCGCGTCGAGGACGCGATGCACGCGACCAAGGCGGCGGTCGAGGAGGGATCGTGCCCGGCGGCGGCGTGGCGCTCCTTCGCGCGTCGAGGGTTCTCGACGAATCTGAAGCTTGGCGGCGATCAGCAGATCGGCGTGAACATCGTGGCGCGCGCCATCGAGGAGCCGATGCGCTGGATCGCGACCAATGCGGGCCAAGAGGGATCGATCGTCGTGCAGAAAGTGCGCGAGATGAAGGACGAAGAGGGCTTCAACGCGCTGACCGACACGTACGAGAATCTCGTGCACGCGGGCGTCATCGACCCGGCCAAGGTCGTGCGCTCAGCGCTCCAGAACGCGTCGTCCATTGCGTCGCTGCTGCTCACCACCGAAGCGCTCATCTGCGAGATTCCCGGAAGAGAAGAAGGAAACGCCGATGCCGGGCGGCGGCGGGATGGGCGGAATGTACTCAACTGACGGAAGGCACAAGGCTCGAAGTCACAGAGGCCCGGCCGAAGCAATTCGCCCGGGCCGTTTCCTATTCGTCGGAATGTCGCGCAGGTCCCCAAGTCCCTCACCGTAGACCGCACTTTGGTGGAAGAAGTATTCCTTGCCCGTCGTGTCCCTAATGAAACCGAATCCTTTTCTGCGAAGTCTGACAATGCAGCGAGTACGTGGAAGATCCATCGTAGGACCAGGGATCGTTTTGGGGGTGGGATGGCCAATCTGAATAATGAGGTGAATCTGCTGCGGGCGAAGCGGGAGGAGCTGTTGGATCAGCTGAAGGCCGTTGATGATAGGGCGCTGGCAGCGCTGGGTGGTTCCGGTGGCGCAGCGTCCTGCCGACACGGCTCAAGGCGCCGAGGACTCTGAGCGATGGGCACAAGCCACGCGCTGAATGAAGGCAGGCGGAAGGCACGTCATGCGAAGGATGCGCCGCAGGCTTTGCGCGGGAGTTGCCAGACCTGTTGCCCGGGCTGACGCCGGCGTCAAGCGCTGCCGGTCGGCAGCCGCGGCTCGTGAAGCGGAGAAAAGCGTAGACGGTCGGTGTTCACAGGCTTCCGCGCGGGGAAGCCAAAATCGTTGTCGCGAAGCTGACGTGTCGAGCTTGCTGCGCAGCGTTCCACGACTTCGCGATTTATCCCTGCCCCCGATAGGCGCCTGCAGGGTGATTGAGAAAGACATCAGATCCGAGTGCGCTTTGTTTTCACGCGCGTGGCTGGAGTGGGAGAAAGGAGCCGACCCGATGAGCGACTCACATTACTTGGGATTCACTCCGTCGTTCCTTGAAGCCTGCACGGACTTGAAGTTGGTTGACTTGCTTCAGGACTTACTCCGAGAGCGCCCAGAAGACCATCGCGATCTCGCATGCCCTCTCGGAGGAACTGGAGAAACGGCCGAAAAAGGCGCAGGAAGGGCCGCTGGGCGATCACACAGCCGACGCGCCAGGCTCGTTCCCGCCCCTTCACCCGTGACCCCGTTCTTGACGGTGGATGAACGAAGACGGGCAGGCACTTCAAAACGAAGTCCCATACTTCTGACCAATCAGAGACCAGACATCGCGGCAGGCTGCCAGTGATGCCGCCGATAGCTCGTGAGACGAGCCGCGATGATCCTTAGCCGCCTTCGTCGATTGTGGCCACGAACACTGTCTGAGCCGATAGGCAGTCAGGAAAGCTGATAGCGGCGCAATCGAACGCACAACTGGGTGCGCGAGATGCCGAGCCTGGCGGCAGCCTTGATTTGTTACCGGAGCAGTCTGCGAGCACCTGCGCGATCATGTCGCGCTCGACGGCGCTCAGGTCGGTTGTCGATGCGCCGACGGGCGGCCGCGGACCGCGCCGGCCGTTGTCCAGCGACAGGTGCTCCGTCGTGATCAGGCCGCCTTCACAGAGAATCGCGGCCCGCTCGAGCGCATTGCGCAGCTCCCGCACGTTTCCCGGCCAGTCGTAGTGCATGAGCGCCTCTTTGGCGTCGCGTGTCAGGTCCCGACGGGGCCGCCCGAACGTCTGGCCGATCTGTTCGAGAAACGCTTCGCTGAGGGGCAGGATGTCGGTCGGTCGTGCCCGCAGTGGCGGGAGCTTGATATCGAAGACCTGCAGCCGATAGAAGAGGTCCTCGCGAAAATCGCCGCGCTCGAGCGCCTTTTTCAGATCGCGATTGGTCGCCGCAATCACACGCACGTTTGCCTTCAACGTGCGTGTCGATCCCAGTCGCTGGAACTCGCGCTCCTGCAGGACACGAAGGAACTTGGCCTGTGCGGATGCGCTCATCTCGGCGACTTCGTCGAGAAACAGCACTCCGCCCGCCGCCAGCTCGATCTGCCCGGGCTTGGCCTGTTGCGCGCCAGTGAAGGCGCCACGCTCATAGCCGAAGAGCTCGGACTCGAGCAGTTGCTCGGGGAGCGCCGCGCAATTCAGCGCGACGAACGGTCCGTTCGCACGGGTCGAGGCGTGATGGATGAACCTGGCGACCACTTCCTTGCCGGTGCCGGATTCGCCCACGAGCAGGACCGTCGTGTCAGTTGACGCGACCTGCGTCGCCGCCTTGAGCACCGCTTGCCACGCGTCCGAAGGACCGACCATGCGTCCGGCCTTCGCCGCGAGCTCCTCGGACAACGAGCGGACGCGCGCTTCGAGCCGGTCTGCTCGCAATTTGGCTTCGGCCGCCTCACGGGCCAGGTCGGCGAGTTGTTCGTGAGAGACCGCGAGGGCCACGTGATCCGCGATGCGGCGGGCCATCCCCTAACTGCCGCTCGTCGAACGCGTGAGACCGCTTCGACCAGAACTGCGAGGCGACAACATCTGATCGCGAGCGGGCAGGTGAACCGCCAGCGATCGAACGGTAACCCGCCGACCGAACCCGATCCCAGAACTCGGTGAGGTTCGACGGGCGGGCAGGCATCTGGCTCTTCGAAGTCGCCGATCGATCGCGCTCCCGCCTCCGTCAGGATCACGTGTTGAACCTTCAGCCTGGTGGGCAACGGGGCCCACTCATCCGACGTTGCTTGCACGACGACCTCGCCGTCCGTTGAGAAATGCGAACGTCAGAAGATCGTGAGGGAGCACAGTCGCGGCGATCTGCGAGATTTGCGGAAACACCTGCCGGATGTCGAGGACCGTGGACAACGCGCGCAGCAGTTCGTCGCACGCCTCGACGTTCCGCATGCGGTCTCGCTCGAGCGCGAGCGAGTGCTGCAACGCCTCGTAGCTCTCCGCGTTCTCAATGGCTAGTGCAACCTGATTCGCGACGAGCGACAGAAACGCCACGTCCTTTGCGTCGTAAACATGCGGCTCACGGCTGCCCGCCAACAGCATGCCGACACGGCGCCGCGGCGTCGTCAACGGCAGCGAACACGTCGAGACGATCCCTTGGCACCGCAGCTACGTCATCTCTTGGGAAAGCGAGTCTCGTTTTCAACGATCGGAATTAGCAGCGGCGTCTGATGCTGAACAATCCAGTAGGTCAGCTGCTTCCTCGGCGGACAGTTCTGGCGGCGGCACGGGTTCCCCTGTGGCCTCGAGCACGCTACGGCCTGACGGCGTGCGGTCTGTTCGTCGTAGAGCGCGAGACCGAGGAAACTGAACTGGACGACGGGACGAAGCTCGCGGGCCAAGCTGCGGAATAGCGTATCGCGATCGTGATAGGCCCCTCAGGGCCTCCGACACGCGGATGAGCGCTTCATAACGCGCGACCATTGACGCCGCGCTCCCGACGGTCGCCGGCCACCGAGTCGTTCCCGATACCACGCATACCTGCTCCTGGTGTGGTGGACGAGGGCCGTGATGGTCCGATCGCATTGTCCGCCGAAACGCGCAGTCCGTCGAGGTGCTTGTGAGAAAGGCGTTCCGCGGCTACTCAGCGCGCCAATCTCGACCGTTGAAGGTCCCGATCGATGCGGGCTGCGCGCGTCGCTCCAGAGCGTTCGGTCCGTTCGAATCAGCGCGTCGATCTCGGCGGACGTCAACTCGACCCCTTGATCGCGCAGCGTCGTCAACGCGCGGGATCGGATCACTCAGGAATTTCAGACGATATTCCTCGTCGGTCACCAGACGCAGCCGACGATCACTTGAACGGTTTTCAATGACATGCTTGTCCCAGTGGCGTTCGCTCGGCGCCTACGGCACCAGCAAGCCTCGCCGAGAAGCAACCCTGATCGCTTCGGCAGCGGCTTGCTACGCCGAGTCTCGCAACAATGCCCCTAGAAACGGATCGATGTCGCCGGGCGAAAGACCGAGCATCGCACCAATCTGGCTCGTCGGCGCCCCTTGCGCGAGCAGCTGAGGGTGTCTCGCTCCGAAGGTGTGATCTGCAAGAAAGAACCGGCCTTGAGTCCAAGAGCGAGCTCGGGAGCCGATACCGACGGCAAGAATTCCAGCGTGTCTTTCGATATCAGCGCGAGTGCTTCGTCGCAAAACGGACGCCACCTGTTCCAGATGGTTGAAGACCGCACTGGACCGACGTCGCGATGTTGAATTCCTCCGACTGTGCTGTGCAGAACTAACCAGTGCGCAGGAATACACAGCCTGCGCTGAGCGTGGGCCAATCCGTATGTCGCGGTGTTTTGCGTCCACAGGCGTGGCGCCGATCTTGCCCGAGAGTCAACGCACGTCCGTTCCACGAACCCTCGAAGCGTCACAGCACCCGCCCGGCCCGCTGACACTGAGGATCGGCGACCCGCGCAAAACCTCCGAAGTCGTCGATCCCCACCGCGCACGAGGGCGTGGAACAGCATGGTTGCCGTGCTGTTCCTGGTTGTCGCTATGTGGGCTGGCTATACCGCGATCGGTCCGCCGCCGGTCGCCATCGTCGGACGGCTCGGGCGTGGTGGTGCATTCGTCATCTGGCAACGTTCGATCTTTTGCGGCGTCCCGTCGATCCGTCGGTGATCCTTCCGCTCTTCCTGCTGACCGTCGCCGCGCTCGACATGCACATGGCGGAGGAATATCTGGCGAGGTTTGGTCCCGCCATGAGTCGACTGTTCGACATCTCATGGACCGAGCGTTCGTTCCTGTTGATCTTTGCCTTCCTCGGGCCTTGTCTCTACGCGCCTTGACTGCGATCGGCCTCTACTACCGGATTCCGATCGCCGGCTTCCTCGCCTGGTTCATCTTCATCGGCCCCGGAGTAGCGGAATTCACGCACTTCATTTTTCCGCTGCTGCAGCCTCGCACTGGATCCGACGATGCCAGCGGCGATCACCGCGACGGTGTCAAACGGGCGCCTTGTCGCAGAGATGCCGAATTACTGGATAGGCGCAACCGGCCGTTATTACTTCCCCGGTCTGTACACTGCCGCACCCCGATGATTCCAGGCATCTACGCGATCATTCGCCTCGCAGGTCGGAGGTCGTCATGAGAGTCTTCGTCGCCGGCGCTAACGGAGCCGTCGGATACCACTGATCCGTCGTTTGTGTGGCCGGAGGCTCCGGCATCGTGGGAGCCGTGCCGACCGCCACCGGAATCTGGAGGGAAATCATGTCAATAGTGGGAGCAAGCCACACACTGACGAGCCGGGAACGTGCGCTGTACGCGCGAGCACGGGATTGGGCACTCGGCGGTGATGCTGTTCAGCATTATCAACTTCGTCTTCAACGACCATTTCCCTTTTCCGAACGGTCCTGAAGGCGCGTTCGTCCATCTTGGATTCCCGCCGCATTTCATAGGTTGAACTGACGATCGCCAAGATCCTCGGTGCATTGCGCTCCTGATCCCCGCTGTTCCATTCAAGGTCAAGGAATTCGCGCGCTGGCTTCGGCGATTACGCTAGTGTCGGCCGCCATCGCACACTTCAGCCGGGGCGACGCACGCAATCTCAGCGTGCTGTACGTCGTCGATCCTCTCGTGTTCTTCTGCCTGCTGGCGGTCTCATACTCATTACTTTGAAAAGAGTCATTCACTCCAGGCGGGTGCGCCCGCAGGTGCCGTATCCGGTCACCAATCGGCTCGCGTAGTAACCAGAGCCTGCTTTTCTCGATCGCTTACCGGATGTTGGGAACCCAGACGGCGGTGCGATCCTGAGTCGCCGCTGGTGAACGCTGGCCGTTAGCCGGACACAAATCTCTCGAAGAACCGAATGGAAGAGGGCTCACCAGTTATCACCGGTGCGACGGGTCAGGTCGGACGAGCGACAATTGACGCGCTTGTCCGCCGAGGCATCAGACCCACAGCCCTCATCCGCGGAACCGCGCAACTCGAGGGCTGTGTCACAATCTCCGACTGGCTCGTCTCTGACCGAGCCGTCGCGGCAATCGAGCGTGCACCGACGGTCGTGCATCTCGCCGGTACTCTGAATCCCGCTGACCGTGATTACGAGCGGGCGAATATCCTTCCGACCCAGCGGGTTGCCAGCGCGGTGAGTCCGGTTCGGACCCGCAGTCTGGTCTTCTTGAGCTATGTCGGCGCCTCCGAGCAATCAGCGAATCGCTATCTGGCCACAAAGGCGCGCGCCGAGCGTTTGCTTCGGGAAACCGGCGTGCCTCTGACAGTGATCCGGTGCACTCACATCATTGGCTCTCCAAGTAGCTCCAGGCCCGACTGCGGCCAGCCTTCTCGCCAAGGGCAAGAACTCGGTCACGGTCTTGGGCAACGGCAAACAGCGGGTGGCTCCCGTCTACCTTGGTGACGTCGTGGCCGCGATAGAGGCCGCTATCATCTCGGGGCAGGCTGGCACGTTCTGACCTACGGGGCCTGAAGAAATGACCCTTGACGACCTCGTTCGTCGACTGAATGGGCCGGCCAAGGTGTCCATCGCTCACGTGCCCGCCGTGTTGGCCCGTGTGCTCCGGTTCGTAGGCCCGAAATTACCGGGGCCGCTGATAGATGTCATGCTGAGTGATTGCCGCAGCGAGCACCCGACAGCACACTCGGTGTTCGGACTTTCGCTAACGTCTTTGGATCGTGTGTGGTCGCGGGCCGTCTAATCGGCATGTAGCTGACGGCGCTGCGCGCCGAGCCGATATCCAGCCGTTAAGCGGGCAGGCGCGGCTCTCCTGTTGGAGCGTGGCCGTCGGAATCCCGAATCAGGTTAAGTCGGTTGTCCGACATCACCGATCGTGCTCGACCACCCGCTTGTCGCGTGCGAGACGTCTCTGACGGATCTCGTCCGTCCTGCTTCAGTGGCCGCGAGATCCGCGGCAGCATCAATCATCGGACCGGCTTCGAGCGGACGCTTCCGAACGAAGGCGGACCGCGCGACGTGGTAGCTCCGATCGGAACCCCAGAAATTCCGTCGCATCTCGTTCAATCCCGCGCTCCGGCACTGCGCGAGCGGCTTGCGGTCTTCGTCGGCGGCGCGCATTGCGCCTTTGAGCCTGGTCAAGCCGGCGACGATCTCCCCGGCGGCGAATTTCGCGGCGATGCGACGAATCTGTTCTTCGAATTGTCTGAAGTTGTTCACGCCGTAGTTGTCCTGAATGATCCACGTCATCGATCAGCCCGATCTCCGACCCTGCTGAACGCTGATCGGCAGACATTGGTCGGTGAGCTGCTGTGCGAGGTCCGTGCCGACGCGCTTTGGCAGCGTGAGTCCAATACTCCGACCCGTAAAGGCCGCCCATGCCCTTGTAATGCGGATTGAGCACGATGCCTTCCCGCGCGAAGACGGCGGTCGGCGGCGAGCGCCATCATGAGGCCCCGGCACCGGCGCTGCCGTCATGAGCCGCGATCGTGACGTGCTCGGTTGCCGTCAGGATCGACAACACGAGATCGTTCATCGCGTTGATGTTTCGCCACGACTCCTCGGCGGGATCCGGCGCCGCCTCGATCAGATTCGAGGTGGATTCCGTTCCGACCAGAAATCACGCCCGCCGAAGAGAACGATCACGCGCGTCGGCCGGCTTCGGCGCGTGCAGCACGGCTTCCGTGAGCCGGCGGCACTGATCGGTTCCCATTGCGCCGTTGTAAAGCTGAAATGGACGTAGCCGACCGCATCCGATTCTTCGTACCAGATTTCTCGGAACGTCTCGCTGCGAGTGGTCGTGTGAAAAGGAAGCGGAGCCTCCGTACGTTGACGAGCTGATCGCCGAGAACAAGGGCGGCCGGCAGCTTGATATGCTCCTCGTGCGGTCCTTTCTGTCTGAGATGTGATATCCAGACTGCGCCATCGACCGCGGCACGACAGATGGCGCCGTTGCGTGCGCGATGATCTCGCCAGGCGGTCCGACCAGCGTGCCTCCCGGTGCGCGCCGTACAGATAGAACGGGGATGCCGCCGATCTCGTCGAGCCACACCGGCGACCCGTCGGCCGAGTGAATTTTCCTCAGAATCGTCTGCGCAGTGTCCGAGGCCCAATCGATACGTCGCTCGCCGGTTATGCGCGGCCGGAAGCGGCCCCGGACCTCAGGCGCCGAATAGTCGAGAGGTGCGGGAACGAACAGGCCGCTCCTCGTAACGCTCCACTGCATCCAGCATCGCCTTCATCGCCGCACGTGTCACCTCGTCGCGATAGAGGCTGCTTTTGCTCACTTCCCGCATCTTGAATTCGTTCGTGGCCCAGATCGGACCAGAGTCGACGTGGACGGCGGCCTCGACTGCCGTGGTTCCCACGTCGGTTCGCCGTTCAAAATGGCCCAGTCGAGCGATGTGGCTCCCCTGTCTCCAACGATGCCGGGGTGCAAGATGATGCACCGATGTGACTCCCAGATCGATCGCGGGATGATCCGCGTCAGCATTGGGGAGAGGATCAAGTCGGGCTGGAAGGTCTCTACCGCCTGCGTCATCGCCTCCGACGCCAGGGACGACGGCGACGCCGACCCTGTGCTGAAGCGCCCTGAGCGCCACGTGCGCATGCTGCGTGAGACTGTGCGTACGCGCTGGAAAGGAGCAGGATATTCATCGCCGGCGAGCGCGCTGAATGGTTGGATACTACTCGCTTCCGCCGGACGCGCCAATCGGGTAGATCGGTGCTGCAAACGATTTCGGCGCACTGTGGCTCTTCAGTAACGCGACCGGTCCCGACCGATCCACCGCAATCGCAGGCCTCAGTCGATTTCACTGGGATCAGGCCTCGTGTGCTACCGTGGCTAACGAATCGCAGGCCGATTGATTCGACTGAGTCAAACAATCCCGCCGGCCGCGTCCGCGCATCACTCTGGAAGGAGATCGTGATGAAGAGCAGGCGTGCACCTATCGGCGGCCATCGTCGGGGTGATGTCGCTGTCTCCCGTTCAGGCGAAGGGCGATGCCCAGACCCAGGAGAAGCCGATCGTGCAGATCCCCCAGGCCGGAGTGCGCAGATCCTGACGTTGGAGGGCAAATTCGTCCGGGCCGCGTACGCAACAACGAAGGTTATGTGATCCTCGGATACCAGGCCTCGAACCGTTCGATCGGCGAAGAATGGATGCTCCTCGAGGTCGGCATGACGGTGCGCGACAAGACGCCGGACTACAGGTTGACCCGCGACGCCATATCGCTCGAGACGCCTGATGGCAAAACGATTCCCCTGCCGCCGGTCACCGAGCAGCGAGGGAACACGCAGGCGATTGAGCAGCGGGCGAAGGTCCAGCGCGATTCCATCAACTACTTTCCGCCGAAGGCGAGCCGGGCGTGCGCCATCCTTTTCTTTCCCGACCTGGGATCTCGGGCGCTGCCGTGCGACGTGGTGGATCTCAGCGACGACCGCGCGTGTGTCGGCCGGTTCTATTTCAAGATCCCGGGCGGTATCACGTATGGCCAGCATTGGCTCAACGTGAAGTTCCAGAACAGCCTCGTGCGCGTGCCTTTTCGGATCCTGACCGAGGACGAAGAGAAGCTCCTCTCGAAGAACTACAAGAGCATCGAGAAGCAGGTCAAAGAGGCGTTCAAGCCGAAGAAGTGATTCACTGCCGGACACGCCTCTAGTCCGTGGACGTTCTGGAGGTTCATCTCGAGCACCACCGTCAGGCTGGAGTGACGCCTGGGCCTGGCGCGGCGCCATTTGCCAATGTGGCCATATGTAGCTATATTTTGGAGATGGCATCAACTGGCATTCGTGAGCTGAAAGACAATCTCAGTCGTGGTATATCCGCCGAATCGAAGCCGGGGAGCGCATCGCCATCACCGCGCACGCCGCCGCGTCGTCGCGGAGCTCGTTCCGCCGGGAACGGCCGGCAGGAGACCGCGGTCCAAGTCGTTTCGACGAGCTTGTCGCGGGCGGTGTGTGATTCGTCCACCGCTCGAGGTCCGGCGACCCGACGGAGGATTGGCCGGACATCCGGGCTACCGCGTGGGACGGCCGCGGAACTGATTGACGCGGACCGTGGCGGAAGAGTAGCAGCCGCCCTTCTCGCGTCCTGCGCGCAAGGCGAGCTCGCGTCGGCCGCGTCCGTTGAGCATGCGGGCGTCGGCATTCGTTACATCGAGTCGAGCGCGCTCGTCGCCGCGCTCCTGAGGCACGACGCGGAAGCCCTGAAATCGTTAGCGGTGCGCGGGCGCGCCACATCACGTCCGCGCTGACGCTCGCCGAAACGGCGCGGCGCTATCGGTCCGGGCGCGTGTTGGCGAACGACTCACGCCTGACGCGGAACGCGCGGCGGTTCGTGCGCTGCAACGGTTTGAGCGTCGCTGCTATGTCGTTGCGGTCACGGACGACGTCCTGCGCGCGTCAGACGCTCGTTTCCTGTGGGAGCCTGTCCGCACGCTCGATGCGGTGCACCTCGCGACCGTCAGATCGCTCGGCGAGCCTCCCCAGCTCATGGCGGCGTGTGAGCGCGACGACCGAGTTCGCGAAAACGCCAAGGCCCTGGGCTATTCGGTGGAATGATCGCAATCGCACTTTTGGTTCCGCCGGGATCAGCTGGCGAACCCCAACCGCGCTTCATCCGCCGCAGCCAGCTCCGCGACCGTATTGTCCAGAACGTCTCCACGACGCAGGTAGATTTCAGGAAGTGTCCGCACTGAAGACTCAACAATCGGGCAGGATTCTGTTTCGCCATGCGATCGAGGTCCTGATCGCTGAAGCCTCGCATCCGAAGCGCCATGACGAATTCCGGCGAGACCTTCCGCCGGGAGCGGATTGCCCTTCTGACCCAGGTCGCTGGAAAGAATGCAGAACTCCGAGTCCGACTTTGCGAATCGCGTCCGCATAGCTGTCGATTCTGCGTCGCCGGCGTTGGCGGCGCGGACCGAACCGCCAGTGAACTCGATGAAGGCGCCCTCCTTCGCTGCTGCCTGCATCTGCGGAACGGTCATCAGGATCGGTGCGTTCATGGCGTGCGTCACCACCATGCGCTGGACGCCCTGTCGCCGGCCCTCGCGAAGCAGCATCAGGCCTTCATCAGCGGACACGTGCCCGGTCGCCAGGACGAGTCCGTGCTTCGCGATCGCCGCAATCACGTCCTTGGTCGCCGGCAACAACTCGTTGCCGCGTGACACGCTGACGAACGGCCGATTCTCTTTCGGTAGCGCACCTGATTCTCGGCGTCGAACGTGGACATCCATACCAATCGTCCATGCCCCGCCGCTCACCTTCGTCATGTGCTCCACGGCCGCCGCGTTCATGCCGCCAACGGTGAGATTCAGATCGATGCCCCCGAACACCTCCACCCCAGGCACCTGTTTTCGCACCATGTAGACGAGGCCGGCAGTCGATTCGTAGTGGTTCTTGAGGACGAGGCCACGCATGCCGTGGGCACGCGCGAACATCGCCGCTTCGAGTCCGTCCAGGGATCGCTCTCGGTCGTCAGGAAGGCTGTGAACGTGAATATCGATCGCGCCGCGGATGGCGCGATCGATGTCAGGAATCGAATCCGACTGGGCCTGCGCCGGCGGATTTACGACCGCACTTCGCGGTGCGGCAGCGACGATTCCCAGTAGCGCCAATGCGGCAAGGGCAGTTCCCCAGCGTAGACTTTCTCCTGAGCCGAGCCTCATGTTGCAAGGCAGATTCTGCGCAAACGGGACGGGACAATCAAGCGAAGTCGTCAACCCTGCGGGTTGAACCGATAGCCGACCCACGGCTCCGTCACCAAATACTTGGGATTCGACGGATCGGCTTCCAGCTTCTTGCGCAGTTGGCCCATGAACACTCGCAGGTATTCCGGCTGCTCCTGCGACGCGCCACCCCACACCGCCTCCAGCAGAGTGCGATGAGTCAGCACTCGATTCGGATGACGCGCGCATGTAGACGAACAGATCGAACTCCTTTGGCGTCAGGCGAACCTCGTTGCCGCGAACGTGAACACGCCGGGCATCGAGGTCGATTCGGAAGCTGCCGACTTCGAAGGAGCCAACCTCCGAGACCGGTCCGGCCCGGCGGAGCGCCGCGCGGACTCGCGCGAGGAGCTCATCGGTCCCGAAGGGTTTGGTGACGTAGTCGTCGGCTCCAGAATCGAGTGCCTCGACCTTGGAGCGCTCCTCGCCCTTCACCGACAGCACGATGATCGGCACGCTCGAGACCGCGCGGATGCGGCGGCACAGCTCCACGCCGTCCATCCGCGGCATGTACAGATCGGTGATGACCAGCTCGGGGTGCCACTCGTCGAGACTCGAGAGCGCCGACTCGCCCTCGGCCGCCGTCCGCACGTGATAACCGTGACTGGTCAGCACGGTTTTGAGCACTCGCGTGATCTGCGGCTCATCGTCGACGACGAGCACTCGAGACTGGTCCATCACAGCGTTCATACTGTCTCTCTCTCTTTCTTGATCTCCAGGCCTGGCATCACTGCGTGTCTTCATCTCGCTAGCGCGATTGCGGTCGCGGGCTGACCGACGTCCACGTCTCCTTCGGACGCGGGCAACTTCAAGACCACCAGCGGTGCCCTGTTCCTGCGGTGGGCATCTCAATCTCAATCGTCCCGCCCTGTGCTTCCACCAGCCGTCTCGCAATCGGCAAACCAAGACCGACGCCAACACGCCGCGGATCGGTGGGCTCGCGAGGGATCCGGAAGAAATTCTCGAACACGCGCTCGCGCCAGCTCCGCTGGAACGCCAGGACCTTCATCGGCGACGACTCGAGCTTGACGTACCGCTCGTCGAAGGCCGTCGCGCTCACTCGAATAGTCGTCGCCGCGGGCGAGTATTTGCTGGCGTTGTCGAGCAGCATGTAGATCACCTCGATAATCGAGGCTGAGTCGACCAGACACCAGGGACAACGGTTCTCGCGAGATTGACTGTTACGCGGTGGTCGCGTGTGAGGTTGTCCGCCCGCGCGACGGC
>ERZ1370068.8094-contig-6974_pt1 | contig 37577 bp, 60 predicted proteins | sample MGYA00561227_ERZ1370068 | MGnify/ENA primary metagenome ERZ1370068 (study PRJEB38410, sample SAMEA6850437) | metagenome | study: Metagenomic assessment of the ecological functions of the soil: analysis of the soil microbiota associated with the...
GGTATTACTTCGTTCAGTTACGTATTGCTCATTAATTTATCGGTGATGCCGAGCGTGACGGGGTCGCGGACGAAGTAGAACCAATCGCCGTCGCTGGTTTCCTGACGGCCGAAGTTGATCTGGTGGCAGAGCGCTAGCGTCGCGCTGCGACAGGAAGGCGGGTCACAGGGCACCGTCCTGGGCATCGGCCAGCGCTTCGGCCTTGGTCGGGAACGGACCGATAGGCTCGCCATCCGGGAGGCAACCGGGGAAGCAGGCCCACCAGTACCAGCCGACGTGATCGCCGTGCGACGTGTTTGTCGGCGATGTCATTGCAGCGGGGACAGTCAACGGCCGCGTTCCAGAGTCGCCGCGTGGGCGACGTAGAACGTCTCGACGTTGGGCAGGGCGTGTGGGTCGTTCTCGCGTTCAGGGTCTGAGGTAGTGCTGCGACATGGTCTACCTCGTTGAAGCGCCGTCCACTGGCGCGACGTTCGTCCTTTCGCTTTACCGTCCATTCGATGTCGGTTTATAGCTATAGACCTGATAGGGATAGGTGGAGCGTTCGCCGGCCTTGCCGTAGCGGGCGCCATTGCGGACGCGGGTGCAAGGGATGGAGGCAACGACCCAGTAAGGCGTTATCGGGTTCGGTGGGTTTACCGTCCACGGTCAGGAAGCGAACCGAATAGACTCCAGGGTCCAAGATGACGTTGTGGTCATCGCAAGCGGTTTGCTCCAACTTTCGGCGAACGTCGTTCAGTCCGATGATAAGGTCCATTGCTTCCCTCCAAGTGTGTCCAGCCAAGGGTTAAGCATGGCACTAACCGCGCCACAGGCCTAAGTAACTGCGCCCCAATGGATGGATTAGCGTGCGTCATGCACTAAGCCCGGCTTCGTGGTGCTAAACGCACGGCCTACGCTGCGCCCATGAGGGGACGATTGGACCCTATCAACGGCGGCCCGCGTCCCATTCAAAGGATGGGTCAGGCCCATAGGGGTTAATCATTCCCTATGCACAGTGTGTGCGTGTACCTAACTTTAGTTAGGGCTTCACTATCCTTTGCGGGGTCCGCGGCTACTGCGGTGTGCAGCAGCAGGTTGCAAGGCAGGGGCGCGCCCCCTCAATGTTTTCCGGTGCGGAAGGGACCCTGAGCCTACAAGTTTCTCTAATTTCAGGAGTTACGGGGACCTCGAACACACGCACGATATCATCCTGCCTTCGCACGCTTGCTAGTGCTAGGCTGTTTTGAGCCACTCACGCTTACTAGTGCGGAGGGAGCCGTGGATGAGGCTGGGAAGAGGGCTTTGAGCTACCTAGGCGTTAGTCTGAGCGCAGTAACAAGCGGGCTGCCTGGGGACGGGTGGGAGGAGGCAGTGGGGCTGATTGCTACGAGACTGCACGAGTTGAAGGTCAGGCCCAATCATTCGGCTAATTGGCAGGCCAAGATGCGACGTGAAGGGCGGTGCGTGGTGTGCGGGGAGGGGGTGTGGCGGGAGAAGTCCTGCTATTGCCTGAGGCACATTGAGGCACGGAGGAAGAAATGAGGGTGACGGTGTCCTACACGATTGAGCACAATAGAGTCCTGCAAGCAGAGGGAGGGGAAGGAGGTTACGGCGACACCTCCCGAGCCCGCTTGAGCGCCTCGACTCTCTGCACCTCAGTCCAAGTCTATCTATAGATCACTTGTAGCATGCTGCACTAGCACAAGTGCGGACGGCATAGAAGCTGTATAGTAGTAGAACCCCGAGCCCACTTAAAAGAAAGTGTGTTTCCGCTCTGCGGATCTGTCAAGGGGTCCAGGTGTCAAATGATTGTTCAGTACCGGGGCTTGACGGGGTGCTCGAGCGGGCATAGGCTTCCAGTAATCCAACGACTCAAGAACTTCGATCTTCCTTCCCTGGGTGGGCGTCGGCCAAGCGGCGCCCCACCCTTCTGCGAAAACCCCTAGAAATTCCCATTAAATGGCCCTATCTTTGATTTCAGGGGTCGAGAGCGCCGCACGCACGCAGACGTCGGCTCAGCCAAGCCTCCGGCCCCGATCTCTCACGTGAAGGAGGCCACGGATGGCCCGCAGCATCTCTAAAAGATCCAAGCCCTTGTCTTACGTCTCCCAACATACGGAAAAAGGCGGACTTCACCGCAGTCTCGGCATTCCCGAAGGGCAGAAAATCGGCGCAGAACGGATCGAGGAAGCCACCCACTCCAGCAATCCCAAGACCCGGAAACAGGCCCGACTTGCCGAGACATACGCGAAATTCCGCAAATAGTGGGGTTTTTGGTGCCCAGCACTGAGATCGTCGAGCAACTCGCCAGACGGCTCTGCGATGTCCGACCCTTCGTCACGGAGGGGAAAAGGGCGTCAAATGGGACGATTTGGCGGGCTTCCACAAGACCCAGCAAGCCTATCTCGACATCGCGAGAGAGTGCCTGAGACAGATGGAGTGGGCGCGCAACGGCTGGGTCGTACGGATCGACTCCAACGGCTCTCGCTTCTATTCCGAAGCTCCGCCCGAGTCGGAACTCACCCTCGCCCCAGAGGATTGGACGCCCTATGCCGAGTAGTCTCGTGCCCAAGAAATTCAAGGCCGGTCAACTGCACAGCGGCGGACCCAACGGCCCGATCGTCACCAACCCGAAGCAAATGGTCGCCATTATGCTCTCCGAGAAACGCAACGAGCAGCAGACCGGATCCCCCGACACCCCAGAAAGCGGCTGAAACCCAGGAAATCCCGGTGATTAATGGGAAATGGTGGTCCAACTGGATGAAGTCCCTGCGCTGGGACGACAACCCTCGTCAGTCCTACCGCAAGCAGGTCTTCACCATCCAAGTCAACATCCAACAGCCACCCACCTGCCGTTGCGGACGGTCCATGCACGGTCGCGCGGGCTACGTCATGGGCGGTGACAGCGACTGGATGGCCTACTCCTGTGCTGCGGAAAGGCCCTGGAATCACTGGTTCCACAGCCCTTGGACCACCGTTCGTAAGGGCGGCCGAGTGATCGGCTTCAAACAGAACAGGAGTCCCGTCTAATGGCCCGCACCATCACCAGGCGCGCCGTCCACAAGCGCACGGACACGAGCCCCGAGGCTCAGGCCAAGCGCACCCAGGACGCCATCAACCTGATCCTCGGCGCCCAGCCTCCAGATTCGGAGTCTCCGGAGTCCAAGTTCATCCGTGGCGTCAAGTACGGCTCACCGCCCAAGCGTGCGGGTGCCTCGCAGTCCGGACGCATGAAGACCAATCCGCCCGTCTAAAATGCTGAAGTTCATGCTCGGCGTCATCACCGGCTTCGTCTTCCACTGGATCATCTCCGACTCCGATGAGCGCAAGCGATGAGTGTCTCGCTCGTCCGCTGCACGCGATGGGATCCGAATCACATTCTCGACGCCTACGAGCAATTCATCGCGCCGTACCTGCAATGGCATCATCCGCTCAAGGGCGCGATTTTCGCCCGCGATTGGATCGCCGAGGCTCGCGAGACCACGGATGAAACGTGGCAGCGTGAGTGCGTCGTCGAGGCCCGTCGTGCCGTACTGTTCTTGAAAGAGGCGCTGTGAATATACTGGTCTGTTGCCCTACGCGTGACCGGGCAGATATTGCCGCCCAGTTCGCCGACAGCGTGGCCCGCACCTCCAACGCTCATGTCGCGTTCTATATCGATGAGGATCAGGTGGATCGGTACTCGTCCCTCTTCAAGCACCAGGGTGGCAGACTCCACACGATCATCGGTCCCCGTATCGGCTCGGCCCAAGCCTACAACGCGCTCTACAGGGCGTTTCCGCACTTCGACGTCTACGGGATGTGCGCCGACGACTCCGAGTTCTCACCCACGAACTGGGACAAGAATCTCGAGCGCGTGATCCGGCAGTTCCCCAACGGCATCGGGGTTGCCGCCACCCACAACGGCAGCCACATCCAGTTCCCGTTTGTCACCCGGCGATGGATTGAACTCGTAGGGTGGGTGCCCCAGGGATTTCGCCACTACGCCATTGACGGCGTGCTCCAGATGCTCGGCGAGGACACCCACCTCGTCTTCCTCGACCCAAAAGATGTGGCCCTTGAGCACAAGGACGCCCGTACCAACCAGTCGATCGGTGATGATGCCGTGACCTTCATGCTGTGGTGCGTCACCAAGAAACGGTACTCGAGCGCCATCCTGAGGAACGCCATGGTCCCGACCAATGTCACTGCGTAATATCGTGTTCATCGGTGGTCCGAGAGACGGCATGCACACGTCGATGGATGCCCCTCAGTTCAGGATCATGTCGCCCGATCGGATAGACAAGGAAATGGTGTGGCACGAGTACACCCGGATCGACAACGCCGGAGATCCCTGGGTCTACCAGTTCCAGGCCAGCCACGACGGCCCTCTGTCCTACTCCGACGATGTCTTGGACCACTGGATCGAGCAGCAGTTCCCCCAGATTTCAAGGGCTGGATGGCCGATGTCGGGGCCTATGACGGCATCACCGGTTCCAACTCGTTCTACTTGGAAGAACTGGGCTGGAAGTGCCTGTGCGTCGAACCCAACGGGAACCTCCTGCCTGACTTGAGACACCGGAGGGCCATGGTCGAGCACTGTGCTTGCTCCGACCACCCAGGCACGGAGACCCTCCACGTCCATGCCGATTGTCCTCCCAGTTTCACGAGCTTGAGAGACAACCGCGCGGTCGACCAGTCCGACCCACGATTCGGCAGCCACAACTTCGGCTTCGGCAAGAACTGGGAGGAACAGCAGGTCCAAGTCAAGACCCTGGACAGCCTGCTAGAGTCCTACGGATTCCCCCAGCTAGACGTCTTGAGTGTCGACACCGAGGGCACGGAACTGGACGTCCTGAAGGGCATCGATATCGAGCGCTGGCATCCCAAGGTGATCGTAGCCGAGGCGTGGGACCATGTCTCCCCGATCATCCCGTACCTCCACGACCACCACTACCGCTTCGTCAACCGAGTCCGGGTCAACAACCTGTTCCTGTACGAGGGCGCGTGAGCCTCGTCTCCCCTGCTGCAAGGCCGAGGTCCGCATTGCCCAGGAGCAGCGACCCATAGACCCGGATTGGATCAGCCACTGGTACGAGTGCGTCCAGTGTGGGAAATCGTGTGATCCGGTGGAGCAAAAGTGAGTCGCATCGCCATCCTCTGTCCGACCAAAGCGCGGCCCGAGTTGTTCCAACGGCTGTGGCAGAAGACCATGGAGACGACCGATTCACGCGTCACGATCCTCGCCTACCGGGAGGACCAGGACTACGCGGGCTACCCGCCCCTGGAGAACGTCAAGTACCGGATCGGCAATCTCTGGACGGTCAACGAGGGCATGAACGCCCTAGTCCAGGAGAACCGGGATTTCGACATCTACGGCATGATCCCCGATGACGCCTACCCCACCATCAAAGACTGGGACCTCTACCTAGACGAGGTCATGGACATCACCAAAGCCAGGGCTTTGATGACTCCGCACGATGGGGAGTGGGCGGACATGGCGTTTGTCACGAAACCCTGGATCAGCGGGGTGGGGTACTACGCCGCCCCGTTTGCCGCCCACTACGTCTGGCCCACCGTCATCGACATCTTGGCCGAGTCTACCCAGAAGCGGATCGAGCCCGACCCTCGAGGATCATGGTCCATCACGACCACGTGGCGGGAGGAGGGACTGACTACAAGACGGACGCCGAGCGCTTCCTCAAGTGGTGCGGGTACACGAGGCCCGAGGTCATCGCCCGACTCCGGCAATTGCCGTGATCGCGCTCCTCTGCCCCACCAAGCGGCCGGAGGAGTTCTGGTGGATGGTCGAATCGGTGCGGGAGACCACCAACGGCCGAGTCCACGTGTTTGCCTATGTCGACACGGACGATCTTGAAGCCCACCGTACCGCACGGCCCCCAAAGACCTATCCGCCCGTCCCATGGATTTGCACAGGTCCACAGATCGGTCCCACAGCGTCACTCAACCATCTGGCAGAGATGTCCCACGCCGACATCATGGGCGTCATCACCGACGACGCCACCCTCATCTCTCCCAACTGGGACCTGTGGCTCCAAGAGACCATCGACAGTTTCCCCGGCCGTCTGGGAGTCGTCTCGGCCCGTCACTACGCAGGGGAGTGGTGCAATTTCCCGTTCATCTCGAAGGAGATGCTGGACTTGATCGGGTGGTACGCCTACCCTGGGACCTATCACTTCGCTTACGACACGGTGATGGAAATAATCGGTGAGTCGACGAGCATCGTCCACGCGACCAGTGACCAGATGCTCATCAACCACTCGAATATGTCCTGCATCAACCCGGAGAAGTACCGCCCCGACGCGGAGGCTTTTGTCGAATGGTGCGTCACGGAACGACGCCAACTGGCGAGGAAGATCAGAGCCGCCCAAGAGGCCGCCGCCTCACCCCCGAAGAGATCACCAACTACATCCACGATCTCGCCCGGAACGGCGATGGCGCCAACCAGCGATGGGCACTCAGCAAGCTCGAGCCCGGCGATGTATCGATCGCCGTACCAGCGCCCCTAAACGACGAAGAGTTTATCGAGCGCCTGGTGCGCTTGAACAAGGGCGCTGGGATCGAACTGGCCAAAGCCGCGTTCCAGAAGTCCTACCCCCAAGCCACTCCCCCGGCTGGTCCATGGTGCGTAAAGAGAAGTCCTCCATGACCTACGCCCCCGAGACCGTGATCGAGTTCTACAAGATGTTCCCCGACTACCCGAAGGATCCTAAGACCGGCCTACCCCCGGCTACCCGGTGAACGAGGACCGGTACGAGAAGAGACGCTGGGTGGCTAAACTAGCCATCCGGGTCGACAAGGAACGCTCACGAGGCATGGATGCCGAAGTCACTGAGCCTGGGGAAGCTGAAAGCCCCACCCCAGTCGGCGACATTTCGTAACCGCCGCTGGGACCCCACCGCTGAGGCCGAGGCCCTTAAAAGCCTGTGCGTCAAGAATTTCTGGTTCTACTTCCAGTACGGCTTTGGCGCTAGGGCCAATCCCAAGGGCCAAAAGTGGATCGATGACGCCGTCCACAAGCCTCTGGCCGACTGGTTCCAGATGCACGTCGAGGAGTGGACCAACTGGAGGCGGAGGGGTGAGGTCCGCCAGAAGCTCCTCGCCATCGTGGTCCACCGAGAAGTGGGCAAGACCACCCTGATCTCCCAGGCCGGCCAGTCCTGGCTCCATCTCGTAGACCCGGAGATCAGCACCTTCACGGTCAGCGAGAAGCTCGAGACGGCCAACCGGATCGTCGCCCCGATCAAGGCCGTGATGGACGGCTCCGACAAGTTCAGCCTCTGGGCACCCCTATTTGGGGACTGGTCCTTGAACTCGAGGACCTGGAAACTCAACGAAGTCGTCCACAGCGCCCGCCGCAACACCGCCCGCAAGGACCCCTCTCTGGGAACCGCGGGGGTTGAGACCTCCATCACGGGGGCTCATCCCGATGTCATCTTCCGGGACGACCCGATCTCCTACGAACGCCTCGAGTCCGACTCCGACTGGCTCCAGCGGGTCAACGACCAGACCACGAGCCTGATCCCAGTACTCCAGGGGGACGGGATGTTCGTCGACATCGGGACCCGCTACGCCTCGGGGGACCATCTGGGTAAGGCCTTTAGTCATCCCAACGAGGGTGGGGATGGGGTGGCGAGTCTGGCCGGGACTCCAACCGACTCGATCGAAATCCACGAAGGGGGTCTGTGGCACGTGTACTTCATGGCCGCCAAGGACATGAACGACAAGATCACAACCCCCGCATTTGGCCCGAAATCAGGCTCCATCGGTACAAGCGGGTCGATCCGGTGAGATATGCCAGCCAGGTCATGAACGACCCCAGCCAGTCCGAGTTCAACCCCATCACCCGCGAGCAACTCCAGCAGTGCCTGGTCAACCACAAGGACGTCCCCTGGGCGGCCCTGGTCTACGCCATCACCCTGGACTTAGCCCTGTGGGATGGGAAGAAGCGGATCAACAAGGACGAGACCGTCTACCAGGTCTGGGGATACCCGAGAAACGGTAGTGGGGATGCCTACTATATCGAGGGCAAGGGGATATGTTCTGGCGTGACGAGGACATCCTCGCCCGACTGGTGGCACTCGTCCAAAGGTACCGCAACCAGAGTAAGCGCATCATCGGGATCGGCTGCGAACAGGCCGGGGCGGGGATGAAGGGCATCTGGCGCACCAGCCTCTTGAACCGATTCAACGACAAGGGCGAGCCCTGTCCCGTGGTCCACGAGTTCAATCGAAGCTCGATGAACAAGACCGACCGGATCTCGGCCATCACCGAACGCTGGGTGGACGGTCACGTCAAGGTCTTGAAGACCGACAACGGGGAGAACGGCTATCTGAGACTGTTCGGCCAGATGGAGCGGATTGGCGAGATGCAGGCCATCCGTGCCGCTGGGAAGCGGTACAGCAAGAAGGACGACTGGCTGGATGCCATGGCGGATGCTCTGGCTCAGCCGGTGTTTTACCAGCCGATGAGGCGGGTGCAGCCCCAGCAGCCTTGGGGTCCCGGAAGCACGCTACTCGACACTCCAGGTCTCAACACGGAAGGATGGGACAGCGATGAGTACCGCCACTGGATGGCAACCAACCCCCGCCCCCGATCCGATAGGGTCCCCGAGATCAAGCAAATCACCAAGTGCCGGGCGTGTGACAACCCCGACCTGAGACTCACGCTCAATCTCGGAGATCAGTACGTCTCCAATTTTGTCAAGGAGCGGAACGACCTACTCCCCAAGGCCCCCTGGTCCTGGTGAGATGCGAGAAGTGCGGCCTCCTCCAACTCCAGCATACGGTGGCTGACGAGTTGATGTGGAACGACTACTGGTACCGTTCCGGGGTCAACGCCACCATGAGGGCGGCGCTGAAAGACGTCGTCCGCCATGCCCTGACGTTCAACGAGGTCGGCGGGACGTGGATGGACATTGGCGCCAATGACGGCACCCTCCTGAGTTTCGTGCCCAAGGAGTTCTCCCGGATCGCGATTGAACCGGCCCGGACCTTCACGGACATCTTGAAGACTTGCGCCGATCACATTGTCCCCACGTTCTTTTCGGCCAAGGCTGTCGGGAACCGGAAGGCCGATGTCATCACCTCGTGCGCGATGTTCTACGACCTGGACCGACCCCATGAGTTTGTCCAGGACATCGCCGACACGCTGACCGAGGACGGCATCTGGATCAACCAGTTGACCGACACGGTCGAGATGCTCGAAACCACGGGGTTCGACAACATCGTCCACGAACATCGGTGCTATTACGACGTCCCCAGCCTCGCCGCCATGTATCTGGCTCACGGCTGAAGATCGTCTCGGTCACCCACAACGACGTCAACGGGGAGTTTCCGAGTCGTTGCCTCCAAGCAGGGCAATGGGGAGCACTGGGAACCCGGAAGGTCACGGGGCCTCTGATCCAGGCGTTTGTGGAGAGAACCAGGCGTTGGAAGACGCTGGGACAGAGACTGCTCTATGAGACCTTGTCCACCGGGGAATGGTGGTGCTACGGTGCGTCCACGAAGGGCTCGACACTGCTTCAATACATGGGCGGATCGGAGCGGTTCGTAGGGGTGGCAGATCGGAACCCAGCCAAGCAAGGACTCATCATGGCAGGAACGTGGCTTCCGATCACGGACGAAGCCACGATGCGGAAGGCCAAACCCCAATACCTGCTGTGCCTCCCGTGGGCATTCCACGAGGAGTTTACCCAGCGCGAAGCGTCACTCAGGGCAGACGGCACCGCGCTGATTTACCCCCTGCCAGACTGGCGCTTTGTGCTGTGATCCACTCACCCGAAGGAGCCGAAAATGCCGAAGGGAACGCCGAAGGTCATCACCCAGCAGGAGATTACGGACACGCCTCGCATCAGCCCTGGACCGGAGTATCACAGTGGCTCAAACGGCACTCAAGGAGCTGAAGAAGTTCGAGCGGCAGCCCAAGCCCACCGCATGACGTCGGCGTTTTACTTCCCTGGGAAGGCGGGCGATGCCATCCTCCAGTGGCCCGTGGCCTACCACTGGGCCAAGCAAAATGCCCAGAAGATCGAAGTTTGGCTCGATCGCAAGTCCTGCCAGTGCCTCGAGAACCTGTTCCGAGCCCAGTCGATCGTGGCGGACGTTCGGCTGTTTGACCACACCAAGAACTACTCCTGTGGCGGGCAGCCCTGGCAGGGCGACTTCACCACCGCCGACCACATCGAGCACACGATCATCCCGATGGGCCTCCACGCCTTCCCCAAAGGCAAATCACCATGGAGACCCTCCAAAACGTCCCGCTCCATGTCGACTCTAAGAATTTCGCCACAGAGCCCGTCTTTGAGCGATCGGGCGAAGCCCCGCTCTCGAGGTGCGTCCTCCACGGCACGTTCCAGACCCACATGGGTGCGGTCCCGGGGTTCTGGCGGTTCCTGAACCGGATCACCCGGAACTCGAGGAGCGGTTTGACGAGATCGCGTTCGTGGGGAGCCCGGATGAGCGGGAGCGGGCACACGAGTTGTACCCCAAATTTCAGGTGTTCGATGACGGCAACGATTTCCGAAGGCTAGCGGAGTTCATCGATCGGGCTCAGTTAGTGATCGGGGCCGGCTCGAGCGTCGTGGCTCTGGCCGGGGCTCTCAAGGTCCCGGCTATCCGCGTCCACGATGCCATTGGGGAAGCACCGAAGGTCCTATGGTCTAACCTAGGCGACAACCAGATGAACGAGATGGAGCCCGACCTCCGCAAGCTGTTCACTCCGTTTCTCGAGAAGTGGGTGCCCAGAGCCATGGTGGTCTAGTGGAGACCCTGGGAGGGCTGGTCGACCAACTCTCGATCATCAACTTGAAGCTCTGGCATGAGCAGGACAAGGTCATGAGGTACGCCCAGGAGACGCTGGAGCAGTTCCAGGAGCACCCGATCGAGGAACTCCACGGCAATTACAAGAAGGTCCATGAGTTGAATATGCGGCGGAATCGCCTGATGACCGAGATCGACTCGTGCTTTGCCCTCGGAGTGATGCTGGGCAAGGCTGAAGTCGACCCGCGAACCAAGGTCTTGCCGCCGCCCCTCACGTGACGTAACCTCCTCTCCATGCCAAGGATGGCATTGCCCCAACGGGTCCAAGCCTCGGACGATCAGATCCGTGCCTTGGTCGACCGGCGGAGGAACGACTCCCTCCGCTACAACTACACCACGTTTGCCAAGTGCAAACAGTGGTACGGCATGTTCCGTGGTCTGACCGGACAGCCCCCGACCCCGCAGTTCCGCAACACGGTCTCGCTCAACTACCTCTACGGGCAGATGAACTCCCATGTCGCCCGCATGGTGCAGACTTGCTTTGGTGTCTGGCCGATTGTCAGTTTTGACGGCTACGCCCCCGAAGACGTCCCGCTGGCCCAGAAGCGCGAAGTCTTGATCTCGGCCCAGATGAAGGACTGTGGGTCGATTGCCAAGGCCAACGACTTCTTCATGCAAGCCGCCATCTGTGGGACGGCGATAGCCCGGTACGGGTGGAAGAACATCACCCGCAAGACCCGGTACACGAGCTACGAGGCTATCGCTCCCGGCATGACCATCCCCGTCTTACACGAGGGGATGATGACCAAGTTCAACGGCCCGACCTGGGAGGTCGTGGACCGGCTGGATTTCTGGCAGCAGCCGGGGATCAAGACGATCGACGACATGGCGTGGGTGATCCACCGCTATTGGCGGGATCTGGACGACTTGAAGGAAGACGCGGCCGGCCCTTACCCCTACTTCGATCAAGCCAAGGTCGCTCAGTTGGGCGATCGACCCCTTATTGCCGCGGGTAGAGACGAGTACACCTCACGCAGACTGATGTACAGAAACGACTATGAATACATGGCCCGGCAGAGCGAGGGCTATGCGAAGCCAATAGAAATCTGGGAGATGCACGGTCTGGTCCCGAGCGAGATGGCCCCGGACGGTGTACGGGACCGGTGCATCGCGATCGGCAACGGCACCGTGGTGCTCAAGAACCAGCCCAGCATCCTGCCCAGTGGGCAGAAGATGTTCCTGAGTTTCAGCCCCAATCCTGACCCGTACGGATTTGACGGGATCGGCAAGGCGGAGGCGGGGAGCGCGTCCAGCGCACCATCGACCGGATCGCCAACCAGAAACTGGACGCGGTCGATCTCGTCATTGACCCCACCTACCTGGCCCGGAGTGACGCCAATCTCAACACTCAGAATCTATGGTCCCGTGCCGGCAAAATTTATACGGTGGACGGTGTCGGTACGGGAGCACTGAGTGACATCGTCCAGCCCCTGACCCCGGATCTCAGGGGCCTCCAGATGGCGTATACGGAAATCGCCCAACTCAGAGAAGCGCTCCAGTACATGACGGGCGAGACGGATGCTCTGTTGGGACAGCGCGGAAGCGGTGATGAGACGGCTCGCGGATTCCTGGGACGCCAGGAGAATGCGCTGTCCCGGGTGAGCAACGAGACCAAATTGGCGGAAGAGACGTTCGTAGAACGACTGGCTGACGCCTTTGTCGATCTCGACCGGATCTTCCTGCCTCCTGATTACGAAGTGAAGATGATCGGGTCTCTGTCCACGGTGAACCCCATCACCGGACTGCCCTACCCCCAACAGCGGGTCCAGATCGGTCCCGAGGATCTCCGGGCCGATTTCAGAGCCCGAGCGGTGGGCGCCTCCCAGACCATGAACAAGGGCACGCGGCAGCAGGAACTGGCTGCAATACTTCCAGGTCGCCGCCTCTAGCCCCGCCGCCCAAGCGATTATGAACTGGCCCAACTTCCTGCGTGAAGGCGCCGAACTATTCGGATTCAAGAATATCAGCGACTTTATCGTCACTCAGATTCCGGGTGTCAACGCCATGATGATGCAGCAGGGCGGCCCCGCGGGCGCCGGTGGCGTGATGAGTCAGGGCATGGACCAACTGAATCCCGGGACCCTGGGCAACCAAGGCGCTCCGAGTCCCATCGCCATGGTGAGTCGCTAATGTTCAAGCCCGACGAGGCCGAGTTGGTGCGGCGCTGGCTGACGAGTCCGGTATGGACCGAGGTGATTGCACCACGGCTCAAGCAGCGCCGTGACGCGGCGGTGCTTAAGCTGATTTTGACCCCCTCCGAACGAGGGAAGGACCAAGAGGATGATCCAACGCTCCGGGCGCGCATCCTGGAAGATGACTGGATGCTGCGCGGTTTCCAGAGCGAGTTGGAGATCCACGATTACAACCAGCGGCGCGACGAACTCGCGCAGCAGCTTGCGGCGAACCCGTGAGAAAGGATTCCCACGATGACTGACCCGACCAACCCCGACTACGCTGGCTACCAGAATCTGGAGCAACTGGCCCAAGGCTATCGCAACTCAGGCCAGGAGGCTCAGCGCCAGAAGGCCCGTGCCGACATGCTCGAACAGCAACTCGCACAGGTGGCGCTCCAGCACACCCAGCAGCAGCAGCCGCAGCCGCAGCCACGGAACGTGCGCGAGCGGCTCCAGGAAGTCGGGATGCCGGTCGACGACATGCTCGAGTTGGTCAACACGGCACTCGGTGACGCCTTGAAGCCCATGTATGGGGCAGCGATGGCGAGGCCGAGAATGCTCGCAACCTACGGGGACGACTTCGGCAAGTTCGAGTCTCAGATTTACGCCGAGATCAACAAGGATCCGGCCCTGGTCCAGAGGCACAATCAACTGATGATGACGGACCCGGAGACGGCGGCAGAATGGGCGTACCTGAGATATGCCGAGCAGCAGAGACGCCACCAGCCCTCCGATCCGGCCCCGAACGGGCAGGTGGAGCAGGCACGGAGCGAGGCATCGATCCCCAACTCGAGAACCGGCGATCAGCGTCAGTCCCCACAAGAGGCGGACCAGAACGAGGCCCGCAGGCGGGCGTGGGAAATCTTCAAGACCACGGGCAACCCGGAGCTCTTCGCGCGAGTCCGGATCAGAGAGACGCTGAACCCGGACGCATTTAAATAACAGTCGTCTGCTCCAAGGAGGGAGCGACCGATGGCTATTTTCACCGATCCCGGAAATGTCCTTACCACTTACGACATCGGGTTCTTCGGACAGGGTGGTATTGCGGCATCGGGCATCCTCAACCACGAGGATCTGACCGATGTTCTGACCATCCTCGACAGTTTCCAGACGCCGTTCTTCTCTGGGGCTCCCAAGCTCCGGGCCAAGGATGTCGTCCACTCATGGCCGATCGATGCGCTGGCGGCCCCGTCCTCGGCGGGCCGTCCGGACGGCATGGACTACGGCTCGGGCGATGCCATCACGCCGCCCAAGCGTCTGTTCAACATGGTCCAGACGTTCAACCGCAACGTCACGGTCTCCGATCGTGAGCGTGAGGCCAACCCCGCGGGCATCGCGGATATTTACACCTACCAGGTGACGAAGAAGTTCAAGGAGATCGCGCGCGACTTCGAGTTCACGGCGTTCCGTAGCCAGCGATCGGGCTCGGGAGCGTCCGCGACGGGTGCCGAGTCTCCCGAGCCGTCTTCGGGAGCGATCATGGCCGGTTTCCAGGGCCTGTTCGCCTCGGCGAGCATCTTCTGCACCGGGGCCTCGGCGGCGACGGGCTTCACCACGGGCGACCTGGTGGACCTCTGCACCAACCTGTTCGTCCGCGGCGGTGAGCCGGACTCGGTGTGGTTCGCTCCGGACACCAAGAAGCAGTTCGTCAACGCGGTCTACGGCACCGGTACGGTGGGTGGTTTGGTCCGCAACATCGCCGCAGATGACAAGCGGATTGTGGCCAACGTCGAGGTGTTCGAGACGCCGTACAACCAGTTGCTGGCGGTGGTGACGGATCGGTTCATTCCGATGGCGTCGGCTTTCGGGCTCGGGCTGCGCCTACTTTGTGGGCGACCGCTCGATGGCTCGAGTGGCGTTCTTCCCGTCCTCCGCAGCACAAGCAGATCGCCAAGTCCGGCGACAACACGAAGGGCATGATCCTGATGGATGCCACGCTGCATATTGACCACCCGTCTTCATGGGGCATGGTCACGGGCGTTACCGGCACGGTCACGGGTCTCGTCTAACCCCAGGGGGCGGCGTAAGCCGCCCCTTCTAGGGAGGCATATATGAGAGGCAATGGTGACAAGGCCATGATTATCTCGGCCCGCACGATGGGCTGGGATCCGAACGAGATCATGGGCGACACATACGATGCGAGTGTGGGCAAGACGCCCACCGATCGTGTGGGCCCGGACACTACGGGCAAGACGGTCAACGAGATCAAGGTGTCGATGGAGCAGGCCCCAGAGCCGCACAACTATGGGGGTCCGGCTAAGTTCTCGGATGCCGATAGTCACTATCCGGGGAAGCCGCGATGAGCTTGTTCGTCTCGCCCGGAGAGGCGATCAACACGCTGAGTGACGCGGACAGTTGGGCCAAGCGGCCCGGCTATGCGGAGCGGTTCGATGCGATCAAGGATCTCCGCAGCTTCTATAGGGACCTGGAAGGTGGCAGGACGCCGGGGTTTAAGTCGGTGGCCTCGATCTGTGCTCCGCTCGAGGCGGTGATCCGGCTGACGGATCCCGGGTTCTTGAAGGACAAGCGCCGGTTCTATTCGTGGCTGGACCATAACCAGGCGTACTGCACCTACGACCGACGGAAGCAGAGTCTGAATAACAAGCAACTCACATTCAGGGAAGGCCAGCCCATCACCTAGGGAGGGATCCCATGGCAGCAAGAATTATCAGTAGACGCCCCGTACGTCCGGGAGCGATGAAGGATATCGGCCTGACTGGCGACGCTGCGATGGATAGCACGCTCAATGATGAAGTCAGTCGAGGAGAGCCGTTCAAGGCCATCGGTACGTCGGTTAAGACGGTCACTCACAAGGGCGGCAATCCGTTCGCGGGCATTGTCGGAATGGTCAACCGTGGTATTGACAAGCTCACCACGCCAGACACTAGTGCCATTGACGCTCAGATCGCCCAGCGCAAGCGCACTAATCAGACGCTCCAGAACAACCGCACCATGCGGAAGTACGGCATCTGATGGCGCGGCCCCTGTCGATCTACTCGTTCATTCCGCGCAATCACACCGCCTCCCAGTATTACCGGATCCAGGTGTTGTGTGAGACCGCGGCGGAACTCGGTTTGCCCGTACAATCCAAGATCGACACCGACCTGGCGGGGATTGACCCGCAGGAGCGGATTGAAGCACTGACCCGATCGGACATCGTGCTGCTCTATCAGCCGATCGGGGCCGACTCGCTAAAACACGTCCAGACCGCCCAGAGCCTGATGCCCTATAAGATCGAAGGGGAATGGCAGCACGGCCCCGCGATCGTGGTGGAGTCGGACGACAACCTATTCAACGTGACGCCGTACAACCCCGCGTTTCGGAGCCTGGGAATCCGTGACCAGAACGGCAACGACATCCCCAACGGGGCCGTGGTCGGGGATATGCAGGAGGGCAAGAAGCGCCTGCTGTGGCACGAGGGGAGTGTCGGAAGGAGTGGGGATGCGAGCCCGGGTGCAAGAAGGGCGTCAGTTTTGCGGCCAACAAACAGCACCTCGAGTCCTACCGTCGGATCCTGACGACCTGTGACGCCTTCACCTGTTCCACGCCTGCCGTACTCGAGGCGGTCTCCAAGGAAGTCAACCTCACCCGGACGCGGATCTTCCCCAACTGTGTCCGGTTCGACCAGTATCCCAAGCTCGAACTCCGCCAGGACCCGGACCGGGTCAACATCCTGTGGCAGGGTGGTGGAGCGCATTATGAGGACTGGTTCCCACTCAGGGATGCGTTGGGCAGCATCACGCGGAGATACCCCGAGGTCCACTGGATCATCTGGGGTGCGCTCTATCAGTGGGCGATGGAGTTGATCCCACCGGATCGCTACACGTTCATCCCGTGGTGCGCCTATCCCGAGTACAAGCTCCGTCGGGTGATGATTAACGACGACATCAATCTCGCCCCTCTCGAGGAGAACCGGTTCAACTCGTCCCGGAGCGCGATCAAGTTCTACGAGGCCACGGTGAGCCACAAGCCCGCGGCCACGCTGGCCCAGAGGTCAGGCGCCTACAAGGACGAGATGATCGACGGGGAAACGGGACTGCTGTTCTCGGACCCGCGAGAGTTCGAGACCAAGCTCGCATCGTTGATCGAGAACCGGGCGGAGCGCCGGAGGCTGGCACAGAACGGCAAGGACTGGGTGAACGAGAACCGGAACGCCTTCCGGGAGGTACCGAAGCACATCCAGTATCTCGAGCAGGTCCGGGACGAGGTCCGTAGGGACCGGCCGCATATGTCCGATTCGGCCTGGAAGGTGTTCGAGGACGAAGCCAAGAAGGAGCAGGAGGAGGCAGAGAGTGGCGCTCTTCAACTCCAGCCCCAAGCCGGTTAGCGCGGTCGTCTCAGAGATTGCCGACTCCGCCGGAGCCTCGGCGGACCCGGAGCAGACCACCCGCGCCTGGAGGTCACTCAAGGCCGGGATCCAGTATTTCAATACCCGGGCGAACTGGGACTTCCTGTTCACCGAGGCGAACCCGATCAAGGTGTTCGCGCCCTATACGGTGATCCTGTCGGCCTCGGCAGGGAACTCGAGCGCCACGCTAGCCGTGGGACACGGGGTCTCGGCCGATGATTATATGGTGGGAGACGGGATCCAGACGGGCACGAGAGTCACGGCCACCGGTGGGACGTCCCTGGGCTTCAACCAAATTTTCACCATCACGGCCGCAGGCATCCAGACCATCACGGCCTCGGGGAATCGCGATATGTACGCGCTTCCGAGTGACTGGAAGATGGAGTACAGCGCCCGACTGCTGGGCTCGAGCCCCAGGTGGTTGAGGGACATCCGGCGCCGGGCCTATGACCGGAGTGTGTCCAATGAGCAAAGACCAAGCCGTCCCCATGGCCTATGACACGAGCACGGTGGGTGGAAAGGGTAAGGTCCGCCTGCTTCGTCCGCCTGCGGCCGCCGACGTCCTCCAGCTTCGATACTATCGCCGGATGACGGTACCGACGGCCTCAGCGGCGACCGAAGTCCTAGACATCCCCGAGGACTACGAGAACTTCCTGATCGCCTGGTCCAAGTGGCACTACCTCACGGACCGAGGGGACGGAAGGGCCGACCAGGCCAATGTCTGGTTGGGTCTGGCGACTGAGGGCATCAAGGTCATGCTGGCCGACCAGGTCCGGAAGCCGGATGAGGATCTGATGTTCACGCCCGGAGCCTCGACCATGTCCATGACGACCACGCCCAATACCGTGACGTGGTGGGATTACTGGTAATGGCCCGCTTCCAAGAGGATCTCTCGGGTGGCTGGGTCACGTCCAAGGACCCAGCCCTTCTTGCTCCGGGGCAGTTGTCCAATGTCCGGAACGCGACCTACCACGCCCGGACGGGTAGTGCCCTGTCTCGAGCGTTTGGTCGGACCATCTTCGGGAGTGCCAGTGCTGCGAGTGCAGAAGTCGATGGGCTGAGGGACATCCAGTTCGACACCGGCGACCATTACTTGGTGGCGATGGTGACGGGGGCGAACGCCAAGTATCGCATCGCCTCGATTTCCGCAACGGGGACGACCAACACGTTCGCGGACTTGGTCACGATCACCGCGGGAAGCGCGCTTGAGGTGGTCCACTACAATAACCGCTTCTTCCTGTTGAACGGTGTAACAGCAGCGGCTACGGCGACCTCGTCCAATCGAGTCGTGTACATGACCGCCTCGGCCGTGGGATCAACGGTCTCGGCGCGTCAGCACGGCCTCTTGGCGGTCTCTGCGGCCCCCGCGGTCAGTGCATCGGGTGGTGTGTTCTCCCAGACGGTGACGGGCTACTACGAGTATTGGACCACCGAGGTCGCCAAGCTATTCCAGGATGGCTCGCAGATCACGCTCGAGTCCACGTTCGACGCCTCGGCCAACCCGACCACGGTGTTCGTGTCGTCGACGGCATTCGTCCCCGTGATCCAGATGCCCAACCCGCTCAATGAAATCACGACTCACTGGCGGATCTATCGGAGTCCTAAGAAGGACAAGGAATCGGACAAGAAGTTCCCGACGGGTTTTATGATCGGCGAGATGGCCACGGCGGCCTCAGCCACGGCCTCGGTATTCTTCGCCGACTCGATCACCACTACGGCTACGGCTTCGTTTGCCAGTGCCAGCGCTTCGTCTCTGGGACTGGGTGGATTCACGAACGCCTCGGCCATGTTCGTGGACGACACGACGTTCGCCTCGGGTGTGAACACCCTGTTCGGGGTCAAGGCGCAGGGGATCTTCGGCTACAACCTGGGTGGGTTCTCGGGCAACGTTAAGGGGATCGTGGTCGAACTCCAGGGCTACATCAGTGCCGGAGCGTCCCCGGTGCCGATCACGGTCACGGTCGGCCCCAAGGACCCCAGCGCCGACAAGTTTCTAGTCCTGTCACCCCCGTTCGGGTTCGCGAAGACGGCGTCTAAGGGCGGCACGTTGGTCTCGACCAACTCCGGGGCGCCGGACACCCTGACGTTTGGCACGTCCACCGATCGATGGCGCTCGGGTGGTGAAGCGAGTCAGTTTGTCGACAGCGAGTTCTCCGGCAATTTTATGGTATCGGTGTCGTTCTCCAAAGCTGGAACGTCAATCGGCATCGATTACCTGAAGCTCACGGTCCACTACAGCGCTAGTACGGATTCGACCGTTCCATTCCCGACTGTGGTTTACACCTTCGGTGACATCATTGCCCAGGTGGGCAAGAACGGTCCGCCTCCCGGAGCAGGAACGGGAGACATGTTCGAGGACTGCCTCGTCACCAATTCGGCCAATGAACCGGCCCTGATCCGGTGGTCCTATCCCGGTCTGCCGGAGAGTTTCCCCGCCACCTTCTTCATCGACTTTGAGACCCGCGACAACGATGTGGTCCGTCTCGTCAAGACCGTGAATAACCGGTTGATCGTGGGTCTCGACAATTCCCTGTGGCGCGTCAACTACCTCCCGAGTGAGAGAGACGCCTCGTTCGACCGCGGCAAGGCGATCGAGGCGATGTCCCGCCAGTACGGTGTCGTCAACCCGATGTGCGCCTGCACATTCACGATCGATGGGGAGACGGAGCATCTCGCCTTCATCTCCCACCGTGGCATCCACTCGACTGATGGCGCCAACTTCTACGACCGGGGCGGCAACCTGGATTGGCGAGACGTCATCCCGCTGGGCTCCAACACCCGGTGCATCGCACTCATCAACGACGCCGAGAACTACAGGCTTCTGTTCTTCTATCAGAACGATGCCGAGGCTCCTGAGAGTTTCAAGCGGATCGACTTCTTCTATGACTCGATCGATGTTGGGGGACAGTTCAAGGTCGGTGGCAGGGTGCACATGCGGAATTTCAACGCCGCCGGTGGAGGATTCGCGGCCCTCAAGAGTGCATGGTCCAGCCCCACGACCGAGGGTGGCACGACACTCTGGTACGGGTACGGGGGTGCCAGCGCGGCGGCGGGGGCGGGGCAGGTGTTCTACGAGTCCGGCAACGTGATGCCGGCCCAGGACCCGAGCTTCGGGTACTCGACGAGACGGATGTACCTCGCCGGCTACGGCAACGAGTTTCGAGCGAACCAGCTTTACGGCTTCACCACTACCGCGACCTCGGCCACGGTGGCCCCCACGGCCTCGTACCAGTTCACCAACTTGAAGACCAACGCCTTCGTCTCCGCGAATCTCGGCACCAAGACCACCCAGGTTGGAGGGCAGGGGATCGGGCTTCACCGGGTCCCGGTCTCCGTCGCAGCAGAGGGCCTGATGGTGAACATGAGCGTCACGACCGGGGTGAACGAAGCGTTCTCCGAGGAGTTCCTGATCCTGGACGGGGACGGCTTCGGCGGCGAAGACTCGGGCAAGTAGATGCGCGACTGGACCGGAGCCCCCGAAATCAGAGCATCACCGATCTGCAAACGCGCAAGACGGCGGTGCGGATCGACTACTTCCTCAGAGACCTGTCTCGAGGGATCGGCCGCATCCAGCAGGGTCAGGTACCGGACGGTTCGGGGACGCTGATTACGGATGTCAAGCTGTCCGACATCTACTGGGTCCTTCTCGGCCGTTCGGGCGGCCAGACGGGCTTTGGCGGAACCGGACCGTCCCAAAACGCCAGGATCGCGAGCACCACCGACGCCACCAAGGGCCTGATCTATTTGGGCACCGCGGACCTCGCGGCGTTTGATGAGACCAACACGCGACTGGGCATCGGTACGGTCGCCGCCACGGCCAAGGTCCACATCATCAAGAATGCGACCGACCCGCTGACGCCAACCGCGAAGCGGCACGCTCAACGTCTACGACGGCAGCGGCCTTTACGGGCGCACCATTATCCCCGCGAATTACTTCGGGCTGAACTCGACCTCGGGCGGGCTCCCCGGTGTGTACACGGGGGCCAACTGTTACAAGTACGTCTCGCTCGTCAACGACCCAGACAATGATGGCAACTATCTGGGCGGCAACGACATTGGGGCTGCTCACAACGGTGCTGCTGATTTTGTCATGGGCGGCGCCATGTCGGGATCGCAGACGTGGACCGTGCGCCTCAGGTTGAGCTACCTGTTCGGTGTCCCGGTAGCGGGGAACATCTTTGCTCGTGTTGCATGTTCTAACGGCGATGTCTTCAAGTCCACGTCCCGAGCGCTGAGCACGCTGACATCGGGATGGGTGGACTACGATTTTGTCTGCGACATCCCTGAGTCCACGGGGCGACCAACATCAGCGTAGGCCGGTGTCCAATACGACACTGTGGGTGGTGGCAGCAGCCATTTCGGCATCACGAGACTCGTCACCTTCTCGGGTACGGGGCTGATTGATAGCGCTCCATTTCAACGCTGGGACGGCGGCACGGCCACGGCCAGCCTCGATCTTGGTAACTCGGGTGCGAACACAGCGGATATGAAGTTCACCGGCAACATGCCGGTCATGCGTACCAATGGGGACCTGAGCTCGGGGCTTCGCACCTACGCCTCGAGCAGCGCGTTCTGGGTGGAAGCCGGGACCAGCGCTCAGTCGGCAATGAACCTGATCTTCGCGGGCAACCGGCAGGCGACGGGGACATCCGCCCAGTTCAACTTTGCCAGCGCTACCTTTGCCAGTGCCGTCCAAGTGCTCAAGCTGGGGATCGGAACCCCTCCCACAGCGGCCACGTCACACGCCCTGGAAGTAGCTGGGCGTACCCGGTTCGTGACGCTGGACAAGAGCCTCACCTCGTCACAGCCAAACTTTGATATTGGTGATGCCACGATCATTCGTCTCTCGGCAACGAGCGTGTTCACCATCGGCGGGTTCACCAACGGTGTTCCGGGCCGTGTATTGCGAGTCATCAATGTCGGCACTATTCCAGTACTACTCACCAATGAAAACGCCCCGACCTCGGCCGCCAATCGTTTCACGGCACCGAATGGCGTCGATACCTCCTTTGCGCCCAAGGACACGATAGACTTTGTCTACGACGGCACGACCCTGCGGTGGCGCATTGTCCGTTGGGCCTCGGTCTCGTCCGACGAGACGATCAAGGGAGCTGTGGACGTTCGAGGCCCCGGTCCTGATTGACTCCGCGTTTGGCAGCGGCACGCTCACGATTCAGGGCACCACCGCGATCGGACCCGCACTCACGTTCCAAGATGACACCGGCAATAGCGTCCAATTCCAGCTTGCTTCGGCCAACGGTTCGAATACGTACTCGATCCCTCGTCGGCGGGGCTGGACACGTTCGTACTCCGAAAGACCACGGAAACGCTTGAGAACAAGCTCCTCGCCAAGACCCTGTAAGTTGCTCGCCAACGGTCAGACGGACGGGGTGAGCTTTGCCGACGAGTCGCTTACGGCGACCCAGTTGCGATTCATCCTGGCGAGCGCTACGGCGAGCGCCAAGAACGCGATCGACTTCCGGACCTCGGCCTCACGCGTATGGCGGGTGAGCGGGGACTACGATGCCAAGTTCATGTTTGCAGGAGTTAGTTCCGTGGCCTCAGGCTCCCGGAACGACCCAGGGCACGCCTCCGGGTTCACCAGCCTCACGGGGATTTCAGCAAGCCTCGGGGCCACGACGTTGGCGAGCGCGGTCGGTGGTGGACTGTACCGCGTGCCCTGGTACATCAAGATCACGACGGCGGGAGATGCCGAGCCGACCGACAGCTTAGCGCCCGCGGTGTCGTGGAATGATGGCACAGCCCAGACCAAGGTGCTGATCCCCATGAACGCAACGGCAGCGGCGGATCTAGACGGGACGATCCGCGTGAGCACGTTGAACGCGGCGTTCTCGGGCGAGATCGTGGTGTCGGCGGTGGCGTCTTCCAATATTTCAATCTCAACCACGCTGGTGAATACCGGAGCCACGAACCCCGCGTACTCGCTAGCAGCGACGGTGGAGTCCATCTAATGGCGAGATACAGCGCAGTCATTCGACCCGCCGGTGCCGATGGACCGTTCTGGGTCCACTCGGAGAACCCGGACGGGAACCCCAAAACGATCAACGTGACCACGGGACTCAACTACGATCGCCCAGGCGTTTGCCCAGGTCGCGGCGGACATCGCCCCCGTTCCTGACGGCGACGGGGATCGTGTTCATGATGCAGCCACGGTGCTCGTGGACGCCCACGCATCGGCATAGACGACTGGGTCGGAAGGCCCTAAAGTTAGAGGTCAAGGAGGCCCAAGGATGGGTCAGTATTCAGGGCACACCGCAGTACGGCGGCGACGCTCCAGGCCAAACGAGCGGGGCGCTCCAGACCATTGGACAAGGGGTCGGAGCCTTCGCGGGCCTCGGACCCGGTGCGCTGTTGTCGTTCCTGCCGTCGCTTCTGACGGCTTTGGGGAAATCCCCAGGTCAAGTTGAGACGGCAGTTGAACAAGCTGTCGAGCCCCGCGTATCTGGCCAATCTCCAGAAGCAGTTCTACCAGCAGCAAATCTCTTCCCCGGCCTACAGCCAGGCGCAGGGAACGATTGCGGCGGGGGCGAACCAGACGCAGCAGAACGTGGCCCAGAACCTGGGTCAGATGGGGGTGTCCAATTCTGGATTGGGGGCGATCCTGTCGAGTCTGACTCCATCCCTCGTGGGATCCCAGCAGGCCCAACTCAGGACCAGCGCCTACCAGGGCGCCCAGGGTCAAGCCCAGCAGGCGCAGCAGGACCAGATCAACAATCTGCTGGGGACCCAGGGGAATAGCCCGGCCAGGAATCTCGCGGGGTCGGGGATGGAGGCCTTCCTGCCCTTCCTCCAGCAGTTCCTGAAGCAGCGTTACCCTCAAGGCTTCCAGACCACGTAATGGCCGCGAACCCTCAGCCAGGCGCTCCGTACACCATAGGCGGAACCCTCTACGGCCGGGACGTCAACACCCTGACCCAGGCCGGGTATGCCCAGCAGCAGGAGGCCCTCGCCAAACAGGCCCTAGCGGCTCAGAACGCAGCCCAAGAGGCCGGAGGACAGGTCCAGCAGGCCATTGGCCAGGGCATTCCTCAGGACCCGGCATTCGCCCAGTTGCTCCAGACCATGGGTCCCGCCATCGCTGATGCGATCACCGGAGGCACGGGGGCTCAGCAGCGTGGGGAGCAAAAGCGTCAAGAAACCAGACAGGAGAGACTCCAGGCCCGAGAGGACAACCTGACCCAGTTGCGTGATCGGTACCGGGAGGCGGCCAAGCAGGCCAACGACGCCAACGATCTCAAGAACGAGATCACGTTCCGGAACAAGACTAACCTTGTGGAACGGCAGTTGGACGAGATGAGGGACAATATCCGGTTCGAGCACGAGATGGCGCTGGCCAAGCAGCGGGGCAAGAATGTCGTCCAGCCCAAGCCTCCGGGAGCCAAGGGTGGGGTCCCAAGCCCCTGACCCCGGCCCAAAAATCCATGACTTTGCGTTGGGGTCGGAGCGGCAACGATGATGGGTTCATCGGGCAGATGCAGTCCCTACCCCGATTTGGCCGACGATCCGGACATCAAGAAGTTCATCAAAGGGGCTTGCGACTTCTGACCCTCAGCGCTACCAAAAGATTAAGGACGCTCTGCTCGGGCAATGAGCAAACTGGACGACCTGTTCGCCGAGGCCGAGGCGGCACCGGCCGACACGTCTAAGGCCAAGCTCAACGCGCTATTCTCGGAGGCTGAGGCCGCACCAACGCCTCAATCCAAGCTACGAGCGCTATTCGGGGATGAGGGACAGGGGCAGGGCACTGAGGGGCGCCCGCGTCTAGGCGGTGGCGGGGCGGGCAGCACAATCCCGTTGCCATTTGGGCTGGCCCCTGTTCCCAATCCACTCGCCTTGCTCCAACAGGCTCGCGGTCTCCCCGGCTTCGAAACCGGAGCCCAAATCGCCGACGTCGTCTCGGCAATTCCCCATATCATTGGGGAAACCATCAAGTCCACCGGGAGAGCGCTGCCCGAGGTTCCACGTGAAACATTGCGGATCGCCCAAGCCATGGCAGGGGGTCAAACGATTCCTGTGGACATCATCAAGGCCCAGGCCGAAGACGTCATGCAGGCTCAGCAGGGCAACCAGGGACGCCCAGGACCGGATCAACGCCCGATCCCTGATCCAGAGCACGGTCATTGCCCCGATCGCAGGAGCTGCTGGGGCCGCCGCCCCTGCTCTCGGCCACCGAACGCATGCTGTTGGGTGGAGGACTCGGAGCGGCCCAGAACGTGGCCCTGGCTGGCGCCGAAGGACGTCCTCCGAGCCCGGTGGACATCGGTGCAGGATTCGCCTTCGGAGCGCTTCCGGCCCATGGTCCTACGGTCCAGACTCCGATCCCCGGAGTCACTCCACAGGCGGTGATGTCGGCTGAGACCCAGTACGCGGCCAAGAACCTGCTCGAGAAGCTCCGTTCGGCCAAACCCCTTCTCGGGGTCCAGCGTCGGGCCAGACGGCTCGAACTGGGACGGAGAACGGGTGCTGCGACCGAAGCAGCCGAGGGCCTTGCGGGACGGGAGCGTCTGAGCGCTGAGCTACGGGCTATACGCGGGCGTCTACCGCGCGTGGACTTTGACCCCCTGAACCTGTCCGAGGCCGATGACGCAGCCCTCTTCTCCCATCTCGAGAACCTCGAGGCTTCAGGCCAACTCAGGAAGTTCCAGAGCATCAATGCCCGTCGGGCGCTCCAGAGCCTGCTCGGTGAAGGTGGTGGAGCACTTCCCCGTCCCCACGAGATCCGGCTCCTGGGACAAGCCTTCGGTGGTGAGGTCGCGGACGAGCTGGTGAAGAAGGGTGCGACGATCGCGGAGTTGAACGCCTCCAAGAACCTGCCCCAGTGGCGGAGACTCTTGAAGACCACGATCGGGACCACGCGAGAACTTAAGGCCACGCTCGACTTGTCGGCCCCGCTACGTCAAGGGTTCTTCTTGACCAGCCACCCACGGGAGTTTTTCCGGGCGTTCCAGAAGATGCACGGCTTCGCCCGATCCCAGGACCTGTTCGATGACGCCATGACGGGGATCAAGCAGCGGCCGAGCTACAATCTGATGCGAGAAGCCGGGCTCGACTTTGCTGATGTCGGTGGACCGCTCCAGAAGACCCGCGAGGAAGTCTTCCAGGGTGGCCTACTTGAGAAGCTGCCGCGCAAGTTTGGGGGCGGGTTGTTCCGTGGATCCCAACGCGCCTACACCGGGTTCCTGAACCAGCTCCGGGCTGACGTGTTTGACGACATGCTGCGCCAGGGCTCAAAGCTCGGGATCACGCCCGAGGATGCGGCGAAGCACGTGGCCGACTTCGTCAATGCTGCCACGGGGCGGGGCAAGTTGCCGGGCGTGCTCGAGCGCAATATGGAACTCCTGAGCAGCGTGTTCTTCGCGCCCAGACTCTACGGCTCCCGCGTGGGGACTCCTGGGCACCCCGCTCTCATACGTGAAGTCCTTGGCCTCTGGGGACAAGGCGTATCGGTTCGTGCGTCAGCAGGCCATGAAGGATTTCATTGTGGCCGGCGGCATCGCCACCACGGCGCTGTCTCTCTGCGGCAGGCGCTGGGGCCAAGGTTGTGGAGTGACCCGACACATACCGACTTCGGCAAGTTCCGGATGGGCAACCAGACCGTGGACCTTCTCGGAGGATTCGGGCAATTCATTCGAGCTGGAGCGCGCATCCAGGCCGAGCAAGCCTACGCCCAGAAGACGGGCAAGAAGGGCGCTCAGGGCTCGGTGATCGGGCGCTTCGCACGTAGCAAGCTCTCGCCCGTGGCCCAATTTGCGACCGACCTGTTCCTCAAAGAGGACTACCTCGGCAACAAGGTCACACTCCCGAGTGCGATCTGGAATCTGTTCTCACCGCTGGCGATCGGTGATGCGATCCAAGCGGTGAGAGACAACCCGGTCAGTTCCACGGTGACGGTGCCGCTGGGGATCTACGGTGCCAGCACTCAGACGTACAAGCCACCGCAGCCGTACCATCCGGGAAGACGGGGTTACTAAAAGGGCGGGGGTCTCGAAGGATCGAGGCCCACGGCAAGGGAACGCTGGCCCCGCCCCATAATAAGGAATGGCCGCCATCGAAAACTGCAATGATCTGGAACAACGAGTAACCCGTGTTGAAGTACAGCTAGAAGCCCTGGATCGTCTGACCGAGTCCCGCCAACGAGAGGCGATGCAGGCGGTGGCCACGGCCGACGTCAAGATCAACGAGCGGTTCACGAGCCATAACCAGTTCCGGGAGCAGATGCGCGAGCGCGAAACCGCGTTCGTCACGCGGGACGGAAGTACGGTGGCTGGTTGGCATTGTAATTGCGCTGGTGTTCTCGGTGCTGGGCCTGTTTCTCAGGCACTGACAAGGAGGGTCCGCTATGGACTGGAATGGATTCCTGCTGCCCCTGCTCCACGCATGGCTTCCCAAGATCCCCGAGGCCGTCCTGCTGGCGATCATCGGCCTGCTGGTATCACTGGCCACAGCCCTCTGGAAGCCAAAGATCCCCGTCACCACGATGGCCGCTCAGAAAAGCCGGGCCGCCTCCGGCTCGGCCGCTGATCGTTCTCGCACCTGCGGTTGTAGGCGGCATTCTCGCTGGCCCGCTTGGGCTCATCGCACCCGCACTGTTGGATGGAATCAGGCGTGCGGCGTGGACCCTGATCCGCTGGGTGATGGAGAAGTTCGGTATCGGAGGGAAGAGTGGATAGCCGACGCCGCGGGGTCACGAGCACGACGAAGAACAGATCAAGCACGCACTCCATAAACTACAACTTGCTGTCGCAGCCATCGCGCGCGACATCAAGAAGCACGTCCATCCCCCAACCGTCACTGGACTTGGGGGTTCATCGCTTCAATCCAAGGAAGGATTACCATGGCAACGATTCCAGTTCCTGCACTACTCGATGTTCAAAAGATCGTCCTCTCGGTCATGCCTCGCACGGCGGATGGTCACGTTGATGACAAGGCAGTCATCACCTGGACCAGTTCGGATGCGGCCCAGATCGGCATCGAGCCCGGTGTCGACACGTTCGTGTTCCACGATCCGCAGTTCGACGTGGATGTGACGTGTCCGGGCGCCTTCAACTGCACCGCCCTCACGCCGCTCGACAAGGGCACGGGTACGGTGCAGGCCGCGTGTCCAGGCTACGATTCGGCCTCGTTCGGGCCGATCAACTATGCTCCGGGTGTCGCTCGCAGCCTAAATGGCTCAGTTGGAGAAGCGGTTTCTGATCTGTAATGAGACTCACCGAGCATTTCTTACTCAGCGAGTTCCTTCCGCCCCACTACGACTCCCAGCAGACTCCGGGTGAAGTGGTTGCGGCGCTGATGGACCTCTGCGAGGAGTTGCTCGAGCCATTGCGTGCGGGGGTCGGTGTGCCGATCAAGATCACGAGCGGCTACCGGCCTACCGCGTACAACGCCTCGGTCGGAGGGGTGCCCTTGAGCGACCACATCACGGGCCATGCGGCCGACATCCAAGCCCTCGTCTCCCGCAGAGTCGACGCGGTGAAGACGAAGCAAGCCTTCGTGTGGCTGGCGAACCATGGGGGCACGGTGCTGGGGCAGTTGATCCTGCACGACTATCGCAAGGCGTACGGGGACTCGTCCCAGTTGTCGATCCATGTGGCTACGGTATCCCTGAACACTTGAATCGTCGCGCGATCAATCGGCTGTTGGTCTCAGAAACTCCGAACCACTACCGCCCGGTCACGGCTGAGGACTTGGCCTAGGCCAGAATCTCCCTGGGTTTGTACGGCGGTACGACTCGGTCCATGAGCCTCGATCTCGGCCCGCAACGGTGCGGTCAGTTGGTCGCAGTGCGTGATCGCCAGCTTGTACGGCACACCGCCCGCGTCCTTGGCGATCCGATCCCGCAGGCCGGAGTCCAGGGCGCGAAGCGTAGCGGTCCCTGGAACTCAGTCTCGCGGTTCGTGTCGTCTGGGTAGCGCAGCGCAGCGTCCTCTCCCGGCATCCGTCCAAAGCCGTGACGGGTCAGATAACTCCGCGACACGTAGATGATCTCGGGCTCGAGGCCGGCCTGGGCGCACAGCTTTCTAACGTTGTGCATCCCGGTGTACGAGTGTGTGAGGTGGGGTGCGTACTCCTTGTTGTCCTGGCTCAGAAGTAACCCCTGGGCGCCCTCGAACACCGGGTCCTTGGCCTGCGTGATGCCCATGGGATGGACGTAATCCGCGAACGACAGCGCGCATTCGGCGAACTGCTCCACGACCTCATCGCCGTGGAACGCCCGGCCCACGCGGTAGGTTGACCACCGGGTCCCGACCTCATTGATGAGATCCTTGATTCGATCGCCATTCCACAGGTCCCCGAGCATGATCTTGAGGCTGTCCACCTGGGACCTCGTCTGAGTCTCGTGCAGTCCCACCCCGCACGACCCGTGACGCTTGTCGCCACGTTCCCGTTCACGGTGCTGATTGATGAGCATGTCCACGTGGGTGGTGATGAGGCAGTCGGGATGCGCCGCGACGACTGGCTTGATGCCCAGAGCCTGGAGTTGCTTGAGTTCCTCGAAGAACAGAATGGGGTTGCACACGAAGAACGGACTCAAGTAGGTCGGGATTCCGACGAAGGTTCCCGCCCCAAAGTGCCGAAATACGTGACGTTGCCCGTCGGGCGTGATGACGGTATGCCCGGCATTGGCGCCACCATTGAAACGGACGACCCACCCTGCACCTTGAGAGCACAGCCAATCGACGATGAGTCCCTTGCCCTCATCGCCAAAGTTGGCCCCGATGACGACACGGGCCTTCACGACGGGAGCAGCGGACGACGTCCGGGCTCGATGCCTTTCACGGCACTGGCAACGGCATCGCCCAGGCGTCCGACCTTGGCCAGTTCTGCACCCTCGGCCATCTCGATTGCGCCGATGATCGTCTCCGCGAGCTTGAGGTGGTCTCCGAGCCAGAGTGCCCGCTGACCGAGCATCTTGGACCATGTGTCCCGGACTTTGCCTCTCGGCCCGGCTGGCGTAGTCGCCCTCGCCGATCATAATGTGGAACACGTCGTAAGTGCGTTGCGCCTCGCGGAGCATCGCTTCGGGAGTGGCGACGTCCTGCACGGTGTCGCCCAACACCTTCTCGATCTGATCGCGCGTCAGGGTCTGAGGTGCCTCTTCATCCCCGACCGTGAACAGGTAGCCTCGCTTCGCCCGCTTCTCGTAGCTGTCATGGACGGTGTGTCGGGAGGCGAAGTACCACGGCAGGTTGTAACTCTCGAAGTCGTTTCCACCACCTCCGTGCTCCAACCAAATTTTGGTCAGTTGTTCGACGATCCGGTTGTCGGCCTCGAACTGGCTGACCTGGAGCGGTGCTCGATCCACATTGGCATCACCCACGGCTTGGAACATGACGTGAGGATTGCTGATCGGCTTCTGGTCCAGCAATTCGTTGAAGAGAACCCCGAGCCCGTTGCGAGCGATGACATCAGCCAACATGCCCATACTGCCCGTGACGTCCAAGGCCACGATGACCGGGGTGCTAAGGGGGTTGTCCGTGCTGTCCCGGCTCTCGCGCATCACGCCTCGAGGGTCGAGGCTGGGATCGAGCTGAGCGGCTGGTGTAGACGCCAGCCGTGGTCTTGCCGGTCGTGGTCTTCGTGTACGCAACATAAGCCGCAGGATCAAAACTTCCGCTACCCATGATGGCCTCTTTCGGGTGAGGTTGAAAATTCCTTGATGGCTTGCTCCAGATACATCTTCACCAGCTTCGGGTCCCGCTTGGCTCTCCGGCTCAACACCATCTGGTCCAGCGTCTCCATGTACTCGAGCCCCAGGAACCCGATATACCAGTCCCGGACCGTATTGGTCTTGGTGCTCGCCTCGCGTCCAAATCCGTACGTGTGAGTCCAAGCGTGGCACTGCTGGCACAGCGTGATGACGTTCCGTAGTTCGTATCTCAGGGCAGGGTGAGCGCCCTTGCCGTAGATGTGACAGGCTTGGATGGCGTATCCCCGACCCTGTCCTTTCCCCTTGCCACACGCACGACATAGGTCGTGGTCCTCTGAGATGGACCGCGCGCTTCAACAGCGCGTCCAGGTCTTTCGTGACCCCGTGTTCTTCCCGGTCCGTTTGAGCCGCGAGCGTTTGAGCATATCGTCCTTGAACGAGGGGAGGATGCCGGCCGTGGAGGACGTCGGAGGTAGGGACGCCCCGGTCCACGCTTGCGGTCGGAAGTTCACCGGCACCCGAATGACGCCTGCCTAGCGTCTCCCCTTCTATCGCGTGGTCACATGAGCGCTGGTCAACTCCGCAACCTGCGCCTCTAGCTCGGCAATCCTCCTCAGAAGCTTGAGGATCTTCTGCCTGATATTCCAACTCGGCTTCGCTAGTCATAGTGCATCGCTGGCAAATGCGACCCGAAATCGTTAGCTACTTCTCCTTCATTAACAACCTGATAATAGGTGCAGTTGTATTCGATCCGCCTCACGAGGAAAGTTGAAGATATCCAGCCAGGACATGGGGCTACCCTCCATAGCGCCGCACGATAATGACTCGCTTCGCTCGCCGTTTGCGGGCGTGGCGATTGCGCCGGGTGCAGCGAGCGGCGCTATACCAGCATGACAAGATCGGCTTAGAACCAAGAGCAGGGCGAAGGCCAGCACGAGGGCGAGGAGGAGGCGTCGGCTCATGGCTTCGGCTTCGCGTGCAGCGCGGGCGAGCTGCGCCCAGCCTTGGAGGGTGAAGTCGCCCGACAGGGTGAGTGACTCGCCCCGGTTCCAGCCGGAGACGTTCAGGTGGTCGCGGTTCACTAGAACGGCTCCGTGTCGGAGTGCGGCCTGCCCTGATCCGGGTATTTAACCGGGCCAAACGCAGGGTCGGAGGAGTCGGTCAGGCCGTGACGGCGCAGGAGCTCCACGCGGAAGCCGGAGAGCTCGTGGCCGATCTCGGCTTCCATCGCACACTCACGGATGCAGGCGATGAGCGCGATAGCGTGCGCTTTGTGGAGTGTGATAATCGGCTGGCGCTCGGCCCATGCGTAGGTCTCGGCCACGTCCCAAAGCGTAGGCTCGTGATTCCCGGGTATATATACCGGGAATGAGCCTTCATGGGTGCCGGACTCGACTGGGCCTACGCCACCGGAAACAAACCCGTGGCAATCACAGTCCCGGCAATCTTGCGTGCCTTGTACGTGTCGCACGCGGTCATGGCCACAAGTGCAGGGATGAGGGATCGGGGGCGGGCCGAAGTCAGCGGGCGGTCTCATTCTGAACTCTTGGGATCGTTGTGGAGCGGGAGCAGGATTGCCCGGGCAGCCTCTGCGGCCCGCAGGAAGGCATCCTTGGTGCAGTCCGCCAGTTCCTCGAACGGCACGGCGTCGTGCTTGATGTCCGAAGCCCAAGCGCGATAGATGGCGATGGCGAGCGGCCTAGCGATGGCGGTGATGCCGTGCGTCACGGTCGGTGGTGAGTCGGCGCCGTGTTGCCCGACTGCTCCTTCCGGTCTTGCCTTCTCGGACACCACCGCATCCGATCCCTTGGAACGTCTCCGCAGCTCGGCAGGACGCAGCTTTACCAGCATGTCGAGCGCTTCAGATTGCGTAAGCTCGGTAATCGTATGGCTCGGCTCGATCTCTCCTGAGCCTTCGCACATGGAGCACTCGACGCGCTCCCCGTCCGGGTGAAGCCAATAAGTCCCCATTCCTCCGCAGACATCGCATTTCATGGCTTTGGCCCCAAGGGTCCACCGGGCAGCATGAGCAGGGCAAGGCAGCGGGCGCACATCGGGTCAGCGATCCAACAGTGGCAGATAGCGCAGTGCCAATCCTTGGGGGCCGGTGCGCCCGGAGATGTAGCGTCCGGTGGCTCGCTCACGTTTTGCCGCGCTCGGCCGGCCCCCAAAGTAGGGTCATGGCTGGACGTCATAGGTTTCTCTCAGGGCTTCGAGGACGGCAACGGCGCGGCCTGAGCCTTCGCAGGTGCAGACTCGCTTTTCGCTCAGTCCATCGCGTTCCCATATCTCGCTTGCCGATCCGCATAAACCGCGTGGAATTGGGCGAGTCTGGCGTTGCCGGGGCCGTAGTCCGAGCGCCACTGTTAGGCTCCTGCGTTTGAGACACCCCCACAATCGCCTGCCAACCCTTGTCCTCCATGATGACGGCGTGCGCCTCGTCGATGCACGTTGCCACCGTGAGGCGTTGGCGCATGAATATGTCCTCAGTTCATGGCGCGAAGCCTGGCGCGCATCGAGTTCCTTGTCAGCCCACCGCTGGCAGTTATCTCGTTAGGCGCTTGAGGATCGCGCGCCGCATGTCCTCTGCTCCGGTTGCGTAGTCGGTCACTTGGCGTCCTCCGCGTCGGACTTCAACGCTTGAGCGATAAGACGCTCGCCGAGGGATTCCGCGTCCGGGTAGCGCGCGCGGAGTTCCATCAAGGCGGATTCCATCATGCGGCGCAGGAACGAGACACGACGCAGGGCATTGTCGCGTTGTTCGAGGACTTCGAGGTAGGCCGAGTCCTCGTCCTCCTCATCGTCGCACGTGCAAGGGATATCCTCTCCGCCGTCCCAAACCTGAAGACGGGGGCATCCGGCATCGTGGTGCGTTCTCCCCGGCATGGTCCATTCCTCCAGTATCAGGGTGGCTAGTTGCTGCCACGCGTCGTTAGGCGCGGGATGTTCCCGGAACCATGTGAGCGTTTTGCGGACTTCGTCCAATCGGGTAGCTCTGTTTTCGTCCGCACAAGGCTTGTGGGCGATGCCTTCCGGCGAAGTAGACCGCTTGCTCTGGATCAGCGATCCAGCCATGGCACACGGCGCAAGTCCAGTTTGAGACGGCTTCGGTCATTTTTCGTCTCTCTTCTGCCACGCTTTAAGCCGCCGCATGTGCTCAGGGCGAATGCCGGGACGGAGCGCCTCTTGTTCTCGCTCAATGCCGCGTCAAGGTAGACGATGGCAAGGCGTAGCAGTGTCTCGGCCTTGTTGGCGCGCTCCCGCTCTTTGGTCAAAGCCTCGCTGAGTTCCTTCCAGGTACGCTTGCGGACCTTGACTCTCATGACTTGCCCACGTCCCAGAAGCGACGCGCGTTGGCCTTGCCGTCCAGGTAGATCGAGGTCAAGGCAACGGCGTTGTTCTTGTCGAGGTCCCCGTGGACGCGCAGGTATCGGGCCAGCGCCTCGATCTCTTGATGTGTGAGCATGACCTTGCGTGCCTCGTCGATCTCGTGCTGTGCGGCATCGTAGGCGGCCTTGATGGCAGCGTCGAGGATGACCTTGTAGACGCCCGGCATGATGAGGACGCCTCGCTCCACTGTGAGTACGTTCCATGCCTTGTCGATGGCGGCCTGAGCCCGCATGGACGGTGTCATGTGCTATTCCGATCTCGCCAACGGCGGAAGCGCTTGAGGTGTTCGGGGTCCACGTTGTCAGGAAATCGCCCGTGATAACACTCGACGTAGACAAGCGCGAGGCGTAGCAGGTTCTCAGCGGCCTTGGCGCGTTGCTCTGAGGCGTCGGCGTCCGAGCCGTATCCGGGCATATTGGGCAGTTCCGAACGCTTCCAGCGCGTCATGACTGCCACGGCTCGATGACCTCGTAGTGCCATTGCTCGCCTAGCTTCTCGCGGTACTCGGTCACGCATGACACGACGTGCTTGTAGCACATGCGGCCTTGAGTCTTGCCATCCGGATCGATTCTTTTAGCCGCTCATCGGAGATGCGAGTCATACGCCCTTCCATGTCATCCGATTCAGCGCCAACGATACGGTGCTGGGATGAACTCGATACTTCGCAGCATAATCCAAGCCATCCTGGCCTTGCGCTCCAGCGGGGAGGCACTTAGACCCTTGGGCCCCGTACTGAGAGCCTTGGGCCGGTTACTTAGAGGCTTCGTGCTCGCGGGCTTCATCCTAGATAGTCCCCGCAATTAAGACATGACCAATCTGGTTCGGTTCCGATTGGATCGTAGAACACGGGACCGCAAGGGTGATTCCTGAATCGGCACCACACTGTAGACCACGACGGACGATGACCGGATCTGGTCAGTTCAAACAGCATGGACCGGAACCATCTATGCCACAGCATCCGCCATGGGCGGCCCGTGCTCGCGGGCTTGCGGGTCATGGCTTGGTCCAGCCTCGTCCGTCGCAACTCGGGCACCTCGGGCCGACCTGCCTGAATCGTGCGCCGGTCACGGGGTCTTGCCCCAACACCGTGATCTCGAAGCCCGTGCCCTGGCATCCGGAACACTCCTGGGCTCCCTGGGGCCAATCCTTCCGGGTCGACTCCAAGGTTCTCCAGGCCCATCCCGACGCTCGGGTCATCGCGGGATACGCCAATCGAGCGAACTACCCACCCGCTTAGTCCAGCACGCTCCACACGCTGCGGTATCGTTCCCCAGGATCACCGAGGCGGGAGCCTTGCCACAGTGGGTGCAGAGGACTTGTCCCTGCTCGTTGACCGGCAGCACGGCTTCTCCTCGAGTCACTGGAGATTGGAAACCGGGGCCGGCTTGCCCTTGGCCGGTCGTGTAATCGTGGTATCGCACGACACGTTCCCCAAGGAGTCCGAGATGTTCATGGTGATCGACCACGTCCCCGATTTGGGTAGCGTGAAAGCCTGGCTGATGATCTGCCCCGCCCGACCCGGCACCGTATCCATTATCACCAATCCACCCTGGGTAAACGTAATGTTGGCTCGGGTATAGGCATTGAGCGGGGTGTTGGACAGGATCCGGGCGGCGCAGGTTCCATCGTTATCCAGCAGGGGCATAGTCCAGTTCAGCTTGAGCGTGGCTGCACACGACGTCAGCAGGGTCAGGCTCAGCACTACAAACAGCGCGAGAATCCTTCTCATTTACGGCCTCCTCATCCTTGAGGTTCACGGGCTTACCAGTCTCAGGAGCCACAGACAGGTCACAAACACCACCGTTGATCCTACCGCGATCCACAGCATCCACCGTGTCAAACTTCTCAGGCGTAGCCTCCCCAGGTGCCTCCCCGGTACGAGTCCCAGTTCCTTGACGATCTGGCCCCACGGCATCCTCTTGTCGCTCAGGCTCACAACACCGCCCATAATGAGAGTCCCAATTGGGCTTGGACTGAGCGGGATTGCTTTCAGGATTGCCCGGAATCGCTCATCGGACCACTCGGTGACGGGGATACGCACGCCGCTCGATGCCGTGAGCGATCCCGGACGTGCTCCGCCGGCCGCTCCAACCATGCACTGATTGCCGAGCACATCGCACCATTCGTCGACTATAGCCACTCGATCCGGGAAGCGTTCTGCGGTCTGCACCAGTTTGAGCACGACATAATCGTAATCGTTCACTGATCCTCCTTCCGTCCAAATCCCACAACTTCCTCTCCCTGGCCCACCTTCCGAACAAACATCTTCAGGTCCCGGATCTCCTTCTCGACACTCCTGCGGACACAGACGTCAATGATGACGCTGATAAACAGGCCAATGCCGATGCCGAGCATGACGGACATGGCGATCGTTAGGACCACGCTCGCCACCATCACGGCTTCTTGTCGCGCTTGAGCAATTCGTTGGCGGCGCCCCTGATCTTGAAAAAGGCCCACACACCGACGGCAAGATTGACCAGGACCACTAGCACGATGATCCCCACCACGATCGTTGCCAGCCACGCCCAGATGGTCATGCCGGCTTAGCCTTCTTGACTCGACGCTTCCGCGGGACCGGAGACTTCAAGCCCTTGAGGCTGGCCTTGAGGGCCTTGCGCTTTGGCGACATGCTGGCGATAGGCACACTGTAAGATCACGCCCTGGATCGCCTCGACATCCTTATCCTCCAGCGTCACCCCGATGCCTTTGTAGGTAGCGACGTTGTCTACGATCACCAGATCGGCCTGGGGCACAGGCTCAGCCCTGGGTACGCCCGGGATCCCGGCCCTGAAATCGGTCGGAGTCTCCTCAGCGACCATCTCGTCGTCATCGTCCCGATGGATCTCCGTCTCAGCGTGTTCCGCCCTCGAGGGTGGGAACGTCATGGAGTGGGGTGGGACTCGTTCTCCCGCTTCAGGAGCAGGCTGAATCACGTGGGGTTCCACATCTCGCGTCCACTGGCGGCCCGCGCTTTGGCGGTGGCATCCATGTCGTCGCTCATCACGTCTCCTGTGGTGGGGTAACTTCTTCCATCATGTATCGGTAGAGATACCGGGCGGACCTGACACATCCCTCCAACTTGTCCCAAGCTACCGTGACTCTCTGGGGCTTTGCCACCCCACCACGAGAACTCCCCAGGGGGATGGGGACGATGGGCTTGAAGGAGAGCACACGTAACCGAACGAAGTACTAAT
>ERZ1370068.4346-contig-3422_pt1 | contig 37572 bp, 42 predicted proteins | sample MGYA00561227_ERZ1370068 | MGnify/ENA primary metagenome ERZ1370068 (study PRJEB38410, sample SAMEA6850437) | metagenome | study: Metagenomic assessment of the ecological functions of the soil: analysis of the soil microbiota associated with the...
GCGTCGGCTGGCCGTCGGCGGCTCGGCACGCCGGTCATCGGCTACGCGATCCGCGAGTGGCTGCCGCGCGCGCGAGCTTCTCAACTACCTCGACGCGATCCTGCGGGTCTACAACCGCTTCGGCCGCCGCGACAACATCTACAAGGCGCGGATCAAGATCCTGGTCGAAGTAACGCAGCCCGGCTGAATTCACTCGCGCCGTCGAGAGAGGAGTGGGAAGAGTCGCGCAGCGATCTGGCTGCGGTTCCGGACGAGGAGATCGAGCGCATCGCCTCGTTCTTCGTTCCGCCGCCGTACGCGAAGCTTCCGGGCGACGATCCCGGGTTCCGCGCAGCGGTCGCCGGACAACCGCCCGTTCGGCAACTGGGTCAAGCGCAACGTCCATCCGCACAAGGTGCCCCGGCTACGCTGCGGTCAGCCTGTCGCTGAAGAAAACCGGCGTGCCGCCGGGCGACGTCACGGCCGAGCAGATGGACGCGCATCGCCGACCTCGCCGACCGCTATTCAGCTTCGGCGAGCTGCGCGTCTCGCACGAGCAGAACCTGATCTTCGCCGACGTGCAGATCTCGGACCTCCACGCGCTGTGGGGCGAGATCAAGGCGCTGGGCTTCGCCACGCCCAACATCGGGCTGCTCACCAACATCATCTGCCTGCCCGGGCGGCGATTTCTGCTCGCTCGCGAACGCCAAGTCGATCCCGGTCGCCGAGGCGATCCAGCAGCGCTTCGACGACCTCGACTACCTGCACGACATCGGCGAGATCGACGCTCAACATCTCCGGCTGCATGAACGCCTGCGGCCACCATCACGTCGGCCACATCGGCATCCTCGGCGTCGACAAGAGCGGCGAGGAGTGGTACCAGGTCTCGGTCGGCGGCAAGCAGGGCAGGTCAGGCGGCGTCGGTGCCTCGCTCGGGCAAGGTCATCGGCCCGTCGTTCGCGCGCGCCCGAGATGCCCGATGTGATCGCGCAGCTGATCGAGGTGCTATCTCGAGCGGCGCGACAGCGACGACGAGCGCTTCATCGACGACCGTCGCGCCGCCTCGGCATCGACCCTTTCAAGGAACGCGTCTATGCCACGGCTCATTAAGGATCGGGCGATCGTCGAGGATCGCTGGGCGCTGCTGCGCGAGGCGCGTCTCGCTGGCCGACGTGCCCTTCGGCGTGCCGGCGATCGTGCCCTCGCACTCTGGCGCGCCGAGCGCGAAGCGCTCCTGGGACGCGGCGAGGTCGGGGTTTGGCTCGCGCCCGGCGACGATCCGGACGCGCTGGCCGGCGATGTCCGCTCGCTGCCGTTGATCGCCATCGATTTCCCAGAAGTTCACCGACGGGCGCGGTTACTCGACCGCGCGGATCTTGCGGCGAAAGCACGCCTTTCGGCGGGGAGCTGCGCGCGATCGGAGACGTGCTGCGCGACCAGCCCTACTACCTGCACCAGTGCGGGTTCAATGCGTTCGCGGTGCGCGCCGACCGCAATCTCGAGAATGCCTGGAGGCGCTCGGGGACTTCGACGACGGGTATCAGGCTAGCGTTGCGCAGCCGAGCCCTCTTTTTCGCCGCCGGGTCTTGCCGGGCGCCGCGCGCGAGCACTCGGCATGCGGCCAGGATCCAAAATGAGCGGCGAAGCGCACGTCGCCGAGGTGATCGCGCTGCTGCAGCGGGTCGGGAGGCGTCACGCGCCGGCGGCGCTGGCGAGCAGCTTCGGCGCCGAGGACATGGTACTGATCGATCTGATCGCCCGGCATGCGCTCCCGATCGCGATCTTCACCCTCGATACAGGGCGGCTTCCCCGGCGAAACCTACACCCTGATCGACCGCGTACGCGAACACTATCCTATCGCGATCGAGGTTTACTACCCGGAAGCGCAGGCGCTCGAGGCGCTACGTGCTGGCGAACGGGATCAATGGCTTACTACCGCAGCGTCGAGTTGCGCCAGGACTGCTGCGCCATTCGCAGAGACGGCTCCGCTGGCGCGCGCTGCTGCCGGCCGCGGCGCCCGTGGATCACCGGACAGCGCAGGGCGCAGTCGGTCACCCGCGCGGCGCTGGCGATCGAAGAGTTCGATCGCGTTCATGGCCTGCCGAAGTTCAACCCGCTGGCCGATTGGAGCGACCAGGAGGTCTGGAGTTACCTGCGCGGCCATGGCGTCCCCACCAACCCTCCACGCGCGCGGCTACCCGAGCATCGGCTGCGCGCCGTGCACGCGCGCTATCGAGCCGGGCGAAGACGTCTCGCGCCGGGCGCTGGTGGTGGGAGCACCCGGGAGCAAAGGAGTGCGGCCTGCACCGCCGACCGCTCGACGATCGCCGTGCGCGAAGCCGAGGAGCCGCATGAGCGCGGCGAGCGCAGTTGCGGCACGCTGCATGACTGGCGGCGGCGTTTGTCGAAGCTGATGTCGACGATCGCGCAGCGCCTGCCGACACCCACCATCTCGGCTGGCTCGAGTCCGAGGCGATTCATATCCTGCGCGAGGTCGCGGGCCAATGCCGCAACCCCGCCCTGCTCTTCTCGGGCGGCAAGGACTCGCTGGTCTTGCTGCGCCTGGCGGAAAAGCGTTCCGGCCCGGGCCGTTTTCCGTTTCCGCTGCTGCACATCGACACCGGCCACAATTTTCCCGAGGTGATCGCGTTCCGCGATCGCCGCGCGGCGGAGCTCGGCGAGCGGCTGATCGTGCGCTCGGTCGAGGATTCGATCGCGCGCGGGACGCGTCGTCGCTCGCGCGATCAGGCGAGAGCCGCAACCGCCATCAATCGGTCACGCTGCTCGACGCGATCGAGGAATTCGGCTTCGACGCCTGCATCGGCGGCGCGCGGCGCGACGAGGAAAAAGCGCGCGCCAAGGGAGCGCGATCTTCTCGTTCCGCGACGCCTTCGGCCAATGGGATCCGAAGAACCAGCGGCCCGAGCTCTGGAACCTCTACAACGCGCGCGTGCATCACGGGCGAGCACGTGCGCGTGTTCCCCGATCAGCAACTGGACCGAGCTCGACGTCTGGCAGTACATCGCGCGCGAGCGACTCGCGGTGCCGTAGATCTACCTCGCGCACAAGCGGCGCGGTCGTGCGCCGCGGCGGTGCGCTGGTCGCCGTGACTGCGCTCACGCCGCCGCGTCGACGGCGAAACCGTCGAAGAGCTCTCGGTGCGTTTCCGCACCGTCGGCGATATCACCTGCACGGCGCCGGTCGCGTCGGATGCCGCGACGCGTCGAGGCGATCATCGCCGAGACCGCCGGCGACGACGATCACCGAGCGCGGCGCGACGCGGCTCGACGACCAGACGCACGAGGCGTCGATGGAACTGCGCAAGCGGGAAGGCTACTTCTGATGTCGGCGATCGAACGCCTCGATGCGCCTCGACCACGGCGTGCTGCGGTTCCTGACCGCGGGCAGCGTCGACGACGGCAAGAGCACGCTGATCGGCCGGCTGCTCTACGACACGAAGGCGATCCTCGCCGACCAGCTCGCCGCGATCGAGCGCACGTCGCAGCGCCGCGGCCGGGCGCTCGATCTGTCGCTGCTGACCGACGGCCTCGTGCGCCGAGCGCGAGCAGGGCATCACGATCGACGTCGCGTACCGCTATTTCGCCACCGCCGCGCGCAAGTTCATCGTCGCCGACGCGCCCGGGCCACGAGCAGTACACGCGCAACATGGTGACCGCCGCGCAGCACGGCGCAGCTCGCGATCCTGCTGGTCGATGCGCGCCACGGCGTGCGTGACGCAGACGCGCCGGCACGCCACGCTCGCCCACCTGCTCGGCATTCCGCACCTCGTCGTCGCGGTCAACAAGATGGACCTCGTCGGCTATCGACGCCGAGGTGTTTGCCGCGGATCGTCGGCGACTTCCTCGCGCTTCGCCGAGCGCAGCGGCATCGCGCGATGTCCGTTTCGTTCCGCATGTCGGCGCTCGAAGGCGACATGGTGGTCGACCGCGGCGACCGCGCTCGGCTGGTACGACGGCCCGACGCTGCTGCAGATCCTGGAGACCGCCGAGCTGCCGGCGGCGCTCGCGAGCGCGCCGTTCCGGTTTCCCGTGCAATACGTGGCCCGCCCGACGCTCGAGCCGAGCCGCGCGGCTGCATGGGCCGGATCGAATCGGGCTCGATCGCGGTCGGCGACGCGGGTCACGGTGCTGCCGTCCGGGACGCGACGACGCAGGTCCGCGAGCTGCGCACGCTGCGACGGCTCGCCAGCGCTGCGCCGGGCTGCATGCTGCGCGTGACGCTGATGCTCGCCGACGAGCTCGACGTGTCGCGCGGCGACCTGATCGTGCGCGACGACCGCGCGCCCGAGCACGCGCGCCGCAGCGTCGACGCCATCGGTGTGCTGGCTCGGCGACGCGCCGCTCGATCTGCGGCGCAGATACCTGCTGCGCCATACGACGCGCGAGGTCCGCGCCCGCGTCGATCGCATCGATCACCTGCTGGAACGTCGTCGACGCAGCAGCGCGAGCGCGCGCCCGTCGCGCTCGGCGATGAACGACATCGCGCAGATCGCGTTGACGCTTGCGCAGCCGGTGTTTCCCGACCGCTACGCGCGACAACCGCGCGACGGGGAGCTTCATCCTCGATCGACGAGGCGCACGAACAACACCGGTCGCAGCGGGGTTGGTTCGCATGAGCGGCGTCGTCTATCTCGTCGGTGCCGGTCCCGGCGCGCCGGATCTGCTGACGCTTGCGCGCGGCAAAGCTGCTCGCGAAGGCCGACATCGTCTTCCACGATGCGCTGGTGCATCCGGACACGATCGCGCTTGCGCACGCGCGCCGAGAAGATCGCCGTCGGCAAGCGCTGCGGCAAGCATTCCACCGCGCAGAGGTTCATCAACAAGCGACTGGTCGATGCCGCCGCGACGCTACGCGCGTGGTGGTGCGGCTCAAGGGCGGCGACCCGATGCTCTTCGGTCGCGCGCAGGAAGAAATCGCCGCCCTCGCATGCCGCCGGCGTGCGCTGCGAGAGTCGTGCCCGGCGTCACAGCCGCGCTTGCCGCCAGCGCGGAGCTTGGCATCTTCGCTCGACGCAACGCGGGTCGCGCTGGCAGCATAGCCTTCGCCACGCCGCCGCGGTCGGCGAAGCGCGAGCGCGCCAAGTCGATTGGGCAAAGAGCGTCGCCGCGGCCGACGCGGGCGCGATCTACATGGGCGCGGGCCAGGCCGAGCAGATCGCCGCTGCGTTGATCGCCGCCGGAAAGCCGCCATCGACGCCCGGTTGCGGTGGTGGAGAACGCGTCGCTGCCCGAGGCAGCGCTCGCATATTACGACGCTCGCCGCCCTGCCCGCGTGGCAACGCGGCAGATTGCTGCGGCCGGCGCGTGATCCTGATCGGGCCGCAGTACCGTGCGCCGCGCCCGCGGCAATGCAGCGAGACGTTGCGCAAGGTGACCGAGCGGCCGCGTGTTGAGCCGTCACGGCTCGCGCGTACAGCGAACGCGATGAGCGATTTCGGATTGCTGGCCGCGACGGGGTTCGCTCGTCGGCACGATCGTTGGCCTGACCGGCGTTGGCGGGGTCGATCACGACGCCGCTGTTGATCACTGTTTTCGGCGTGCCGGCTCCGGTCGCCGTTGGCACCGACCTCGCCTGCGCCGGCCAGTCGCAAAGACTGCAGGCACGGTCGCGCATCGCGCTGCACGCAACGTCGTCACGCCCGTATCGTGCGATTGCTGCGCTTCGGCAGCGTCCCGGCGGCGATCGCTCACTGCTGACGATCTGTTGCGACGGCCCATCTTGCGCCGGACGAGCTCAACCGGCTGATCCGCGAGAGCGTGGGCATCGCGCTCCTGCTCAACATCGCGATGCTCGTCGCTCGCGATCCACCTGCGGCGCTGGGGCGCAGCCTGACCGGCTGCGCAGCGCTCCGACGGCACCGGCCCGCCTCACGGTCGTGGTGGGTTGCGCGATCGGCGTCGCAGTGGCGCTGACCTCGCCTCGGTGCCGGCGCGGTCGATCGGCGCTGCCTGTCTCGCATGCTCCTGTATCCCGAGCTCGGGCCAGCCGAGATCGCCGGCAGCGACATCGCTGCACGCGGTGCCGCTCACCGCGGTCGCCGCGGCGGGCCACGCCTGGCTCGGGACGATCGACTGGGCGCTGCTGGTCGCGCCCTTGCCGGCGGCGTTCCCAGGCATCGTGCTGGGGAGCCTGGCGTCTCGCGCCGCGTCACCGACTCGCGCGCCTGCGCTTGATGCTGGTCGCCGACGCTCGCGCCCTGGCCGGAGCGAAGCTGCTCGCGTAATCCCGCCGGCCCGGCAAGGCCTGCTGCGGCCGGGTCAGTCTGCATGCTGCGGTATGATCAGCAGCTCCGCGCGCTCACGCCGCAGCGGTTTCGCGTCGGCCTGCCATGTCCCTCGAACTGTTCGATCTGCCCCCACTCGAGCAACGCGCATGGCTCGTCAGATCGCCTGCGCGCGTCCGGCACCCGAGGCTACGCGCGATCTCCTCCGATGGCTTTCGCCTTCCCGGCCGCGAGGGGAGCCCACGCCCGCTGCGGTGCTGGTCCGCTGGTCAACCGCGAGGGCGGGCTCACGGTCTTGTTCACCGAACGCAGCCGCGATCTTTCCGGACCATCCGGGGCAGATCCAGCTTTTCCGGGCGGCACGCGTCGACCGCGGAGATCAGCGACGCGCGCAGCGGCACGCTGCGCGAGGCGCAGAGGAAGTCGGCCTGCCGCGCGAGCGCGTAACCCTGCTCGGCCGGCTGGCGGAATACGAGACCGTCACCGGCTACCGCGTGACGCCCGTCGTCGGCTGGGTCGAGCCTCCATTCGAGGTGAGGCCCGATCCGGTCGAGGTCGCCGATGTGTTCGAGGTGCCGCTCGCGTTCCTGCTCGAGCCTGCGCACCAGGAGCGCCACTTCCGCATGCTGGGCGAACTTCGCCGGGACTACTACGCCATACCCTACGGCGAGCGCTACATCTGGGGCGCGACCGCGGCGATGCTCATGATTCTCGATCGCACACTGCGGGCGGCGTAGACGAACCGAGATGACGCGTCGCCACCCGATCACGAGACCGCCGTCATTCTCCCCGGCGGCGGCGCGCACGCGCGGCCTACCAGGTCGGCGCGCTGCGCGCCGTGGCGCGCATTCTCGATCGAAGGAACCTGCAACCGTTCCGCGTCATTTGCGGGACCTCGCGCCGGGGCGATCAATGCGGCGACGCTCGCCGTGCACGCGGACAGCTTCCGGCGCGGCGTAGCGCGGCTGCTGCGCTGGTGGAGCGCCCTGGAGGTCGGCCTCGTCTACCGCGCGGACTTGGCCAGCGTCTCCACCCATGGCATGCGCTGGCTCGCCTCGGTACTGGTGGGCGCCGGCGGTCTGAAGCGCGCGGCCGCGATGCTCGACAACACGCCCGTTGCGCTCGCTGCTCGAACGCCACCTCGATCTGGATCGGGTCGATGGGCAGATCCGTAGCGAGAACCTCCGCGCGCTGGGCATCAACGCCACGAGCTACACGACCGGACACGCCGTGACCTTCTATCACGGCTCGCCCGCGGTCGCGCCATGGCTGCGCACGCGGCGTCACGGTGAGCCCGCCTCGATCACCGTCGATCATCTGCTCGCATCGACCGCGATTCCGTTCGTGTTTCCCGCCGAGCGTGTCGGCAACGACTACTTCGCCGATGGCTCCAGTGCGGCAGATCGCACCGCTTTCTCCCGCGCTGCATCTCGGAGCGCGGCGCATCCTGGTGATCGCGGTCGGCCAGTTCACCGGGCGGCGCGCGATCGGCAACCGAGGCGATGCGCCGAGCTATCCGTCGTTTGCGCAGGTGATCGGACATGCGCTGTCCTCGATCTTCCTGGACAACCTGGGCGCGGACCTCGAGCGTCTGCTGCGCCTCAACCAGGTCCTGGCTCTCGTCTCCCGTGAACGCCGGGAGCATCACCCCGGAGATCGCGCACATCGATGCGCTGGTGCTCGAAGCCCGAGCCTGGATCTCGGCGCGATGGCCGTGCCTCTGAGGGCATCGCTCGCCGAGAGGCGTGCGCTATCTCCTGCACGCGCCTCGGCAGCACCGAGGGCACCGGCGCGAGCCTGCTTTCGTATCTCATGTTCGACCGGCGCTATACTCGCGCGTTGCTCGACCTCGGATACCGCGATGCCATGGCGCGACGCGACGAAGTCGAGGCTTTTCTCGCCCGCGAGGCGCGCGCGTTACGAACCGCTGTTCCCGCCCGAGCTCGCCTGAGGTTCCCTAACGGCGCTCGCCGGCGCCACCGACATGCTGCAACCACGCGAACACTCCTTCCAGAATCTCAGCCCGCACGGATTTCACCGCGTGGCCTATCGCGAATGGGGCCATCCCGCCAGCTCGCGCGTGCGTCGTCTGCGTGCACGGCCTGACGCGCAATGGCCGCGATTTCGATGCGCTCGCCTCGGCGCTCAGCGATCGCTTCCGGATTCTTTGTCCGGACATGCCCGGGCGCGGCGACAGCGAGTGGCTGCGCGACCCAAACGACTACGGATTTCCGACCTACCTCTCCGCGACCGTCGCGTTGCTCGCCCACGCGCGCGCCGAGCGCGTTGCCTGGGTCGGGACGTCGATGGGGGGCTCCTCGGCATGGTCCTCGCCGCGCAGCCGGAAACGCCGGTGACGCGGCTGGTCATCGATGACGTCGGTCCGGTGATCGAGCCCGGCGGCGCTGACTCGCATCGCGAGCTACGTCGGACTCGACCCGGTTTTCGACAGCTTCGAGGCGCTCGAAGCGCACGTCCGCGAGGTCTCGGCGCCGTTCGGCGCCTTGACCGACTGAGCAATGGAACGCGCTCGCGCGCTCGACGGCGCGCCAGACGCCGGACGCCGCTGGCGGCTCAAGTACGATCCCGGCATTGCGATCCCCTTTCGCGCCGCCCGCGCCCAGCGCTGACTTGTGGGGCCTCTGGGACGCGATTCGCTGCCCGACGCTGCTCCTGCGCGGGGCCGAGTCGGATCGCTTCTGTCGCCCCCAGACCGCAGCCGCGATGCAGTCGAGGGGCCCCAAGCCGCAGTTGATTGAGTTCGCCGGCATCGGGCACGCGCCGATGCTGCTGACACCCGAGCAGATCGCGCCTGTCGCGACCTTCCTGGATGTGGGTGAACCCAAACGGCCACAAGGGGCGACGCATCGTCTACAATCGCGCTGTTTTGCCCCCTAATGCCAATGTCATGGCGCTCGCCCTGAGCCTGCCGGTACTCGATGCGCGTCCGACGAATCCGCCGGAAACGCGGCCGGCAAGACGTCAGGCGTGGCTCAACGAAGTCCTGAAGCGCGATTCCAGTCGAGGCGGCCGCGCTTATCGGCGATGCGCTGGCCGCGACCAATCGCGTCGCCGTCTCCGGCACGCGTCGCCTCGAGCTCGCCGAGAAATACTGCACAACCGCGGTCGTGCTCTGGCCGGCCTCGGCGGCAGTTCACCGCGCGCTTCCATCCGCTGTCGGGCGATGCCCGGCCGCCGCGAAAGCGGCGCTGACACGCTCGACCGAGCTCGGCATCGCCTACAAGCATCTACGCGCTCGCGCACGAAGCGCAGAGACGACTCGTATTGTCGGGCAACCGTCTGCTGGTGGCATTGATCCACCGCTGTTTGCAGTGCACCGCCCGAATCCTGCTCAACAGCTACATGTCCTACGCGCCGGTGCCGCCGCGAACCTGGCACGATGCGCACGCGGTCTTCATGTTCGCGCACCAGCGCAGCCTGCAACAGACGCCGATCGGCAGCGACAATCCCGAGGCGACGCCCGAGCGCCTGTACGTGCATGCACCGCGCTGGTGGCGCTCGCCCAACCCCACCCTACGGCTTCCTTCCCGGCCAGTTGGGCCAGGTCGTGCAGTATCTGCAGGAGCATTCGCACTGGGCGCGGCTCACCGACGTCGCCTCCGGTGCACCGCCTTCGCCAAGGCGGTGGCGGTCGTTCCGTGGGACACGACTTCCCGCCTTTCTCGGCCAACAAGGGCGGTAATGCCGAGAGGCAACAAGCTCTACCTGCTCACCTACGACCTCGCCTCTCGTGATCCAGGAGCAGTTGCGCGCGCTCGAGGCGGGAGGCCCGCCTCCGGCAAGCGTGGGCAAGGATCAGGCCGCCAGAGACGGAAGTACATCGCCCTGCTCCGCCGATTGCTGCGGCAATGGGCGATTCCGCCGGCGCGCCAGTTCAACCGCCTCGCTTCTCGCGCGAGGGTGGTGATGCGTGCCGGTTTCGCCGGCGCGTGGCAATACAGTCGGGGCACGCACGTGCCGAGGTTGCGTACGATGCCTGTCGGGTTGGCCGACGATGAACGCGTGTCAGGTCGTCAATCACACTCCGGCCGGATACGCGCTGCGCCGAGGTCGATGCCGGGCATGCGCCGTTGCGCATTGGCGACCTCGTCGCGCTGCGCGTCGAGGCCGGAGCGTCCTTCAGGTCGCGATGGTGCGCTGGTTCTGGAACACGCTGCGCGGCACCGGCCTGGAGTTCGGCTGCGAGCTGCTCTACCGACAACCCGCAAGCCGCGGCGGCTACGCCCCGGACGAAGCTGCCGCCGCGCCGCTGCTGCCGGCGGTCGTTCTGCCCGGGGACGCCGCGAGCTACGCCGGCGATGGTGCTGTTGCCCGCCAAGAGCTGGAGCTCGAGCAGGCGCATTTCGTCCCGACGCGGCGAGCAGACGGAAACCGCGGTGCTGACCAAGCTGGTCAGGAGGTCCGGGCTTCGGGCTCTACGAGTACAGTCGCGGTCAGGCTGATCCGCCGCAGTTCCGAGCTAACCGCGGGTGACGCGGCCTCCGAGGCCTTTCGGCAGCGGCAAGACGATCGTTTCACGGTCTCGCCGATCCTCGCGGACATCCTGAGCGCCGAGCTTCGCAGGCGCGCAACCACTTCGCGGACGAGGACGTCGGGCGCCGACGCGCCGGCGGTGACGCCGGCGCAGGCGCTGTGCCGGCGACCCACTCCGCGCGCAGCTCGGCGCGGTCGATCATGGAACGGGCGTCGCGTGTTTCGCCGCCACCTCGCGCAACCGGTTGGAGTTGAGCTGTTCGGGCTGCCGACGACGATGACCAAGGTCGTACCGGCGGCGCCAGCAGCTTTTACGGCGTCCTGCCAGGTTCTGGTCAGCGTAGCAGATGTCGTCCGCGCGCTGCGCCGACGATGCCCGGGAATCGCCGCTTGAGCGCGTCGACGATCGCCGCCGCGTCGTCCGATCGACAGCGTGGTCTGCGCTGACGTAAGCGAGGCTCGCCGCGTCGTTCGCGTGCAGCGCCTCGGCGTCGGCCACCGATTCGACCAGGTGGATGCCGCCGTCGGACTGTCCCATCGTGCCTTCGACCTCGGGATGTCCGGCGTGGCCGATCATCACGACCTCGCGCCCGCGCTCGCGCATCTTGGCGACTTCGACGTGCACCTTGATGACCAGTGGACAGGTAATGCATCGGAAACGACGAGGCCGATGCGTGCGCCTCGGCGCGCGCACGGCCCGCGACACGCCATGCGCAGCTGAACACGACGGTACTGCCCTGCGGCACCTCCGTGAGGACTCGACGAAGACGGCGCCCTTCGCGCACGCAGCCCGTCCACCACCGAGCGGTTGCTGGAACGACTTCGTGGCGCATCGTAGATCGGCGCGCCGAACTGCCGCAGGCGCACTGCTCGACGATCGCGATCGCACGGTCGACCGCCGGCACAGAAGCCGCGAGGATTCGCCAGCAGGACGTCACATCATGCAGTCCACTCGTAGCCGTCGTCGCCGATCGTCGACTCGCCGCCGGGAAGCTGTCGAAGATCAGCAAGGCGGCGCCGACGCTGGTGATCGCGCTATCGGCGACGTTGAAGGCGGGATAATACCAGCGCTCCCAGTGGAACGAGCAGGAAGTCGACGACGTGTCCCCAGCGCGATCCGGTCCCACAAGATTGCCGACGCGCGCCGCCAAGGATGCAGGCGCGAGGCCCGCGCAATACCAGCGGTCGCCGCCGCGCGCCGCAGCAACCAGATGATCAGCACCGCTGCGGCGAGAGCGACGGCGGAGAACAGGTAGCGCGGCCAGTCCACGGCATCGCGCATGAAGCTGAACGCGCGCCGGTGTTGAACGCCAGCGTCAGGCTGGAGAATCCGGTGATCAGCTGCTCGTCACCGGTATGAGCACCGATCGCACCGCGAGGCCCGGTGCGGTCGGGACAATGATGGCGCGCGTCAGCGGCAGCCAGGCCACACGCACCGGCGCGATACGGTCAGTCGAGAGCTGCTCGGCGCTATGCGAACCTGCGCGGTTCGCCGGCCCCGAACAGGTTGGCCACGCAGCGCCCGCAGAGCTGGGGTGGCGCGCATCGTCGCCGACGTCCTCGCGCCAGTGCCAGCAACGCTCGCATTTCGAGCCGCGCTGGATTGACCGCCACGGCGAACGCGTCTGCGCGCGTCGTCGATGCGCGCGGCAGAAGTGATCAGCACGAAGCGCAGATCATCGTCCAGTGAAGCGAGCTGCCGCATAGTCGTCGTCGGGCGCCGCCGACCGTCACTTCGGCCTGCAGCGACGAGCCGATCTTGCCTGCTCACGCAGCGCTTCCAGCTCCCTCAGCACGGCCGCCCGCACTGCGAGAATGCGCTGCCACTTGGCGACACATGCGCGTCGGCCTCCGGGATCTGGGCAGGCGAACCCGCGAAACACGTGCACGAAGATCGACGGATCGCTCCGGGTGCGAGCGACCCGCCACGCACTCCTCCGCGGTGAAGGACAGGGATCGGCGCGCCATCAGCTTGAGCGGCGCGTCCCGGATCAGCGCCAGCGCGGTCTGCGCGAGCGCCGGGCGCGACTGGTCCTGGCGCGGTGTAGAGCCGGTCCCTGAGCACGTCGAGATAGAAGCCGCCGAGGTCCTCCGGAGCAGACGTCTGCGAGCCGCTGCGACGACGAGATGGAACTCGTAGGCGCGCGTAGTTGGCTCACGCCCGCACGAGAGCGTCGCGCGCCCGCGAGCCAGAGCGAGGCGGTCGAGTTCGAGCAGCTCGTCAAGCGGCACCGCGTCCCGTCTAGGCGTCGAAGTCGGAAGTGTTGGCGAGGAGGAAGCGCAGCGTGTTGCGGATTCGCCGATAGCTTTCGACCGCGCGTTTGTGAGATTTCATCAGGAGATCGAAGAGTCACCCGGAATAGTCGGTTGCCCCGGATCCACAGGCGCAGGATTTCGGCCCCGCGCGTGCTCACACCTTTTGCGGCGCGACGACGTTGCCCTTCGACTTCGACATCTTCTTGCCCTCGCCGTCGACGGCGAAGCCGTGCGTCAGCAGCGCCTTGTACGGCGGCACGCCGTTCAGCATGCAACGAGATCAGCAGCGACGAATGGAACCAGCCGCGATGCTGGTCGGAGCCTTCGAGATAGAGATCGGCCGGAAATCCCGTAGCCGGATGCGACCGGTGTCGCGCCGTCCGGACCGCCATACGGTCTGGTGCGTCGAGCCCGAGTCGAACCAGACGTCGAGCGTGTCGGTGAGCTTGCGATACTCGCTCGGCGTCGACGCCGAAGTCCTCGTGCGTCGCGACTCGTACCAGGCTTCGATGCCGCCGTGCTCGACCTTGCCGCCGCAAGCTCGAGCAGCGCGAGCGTGTCGGGATGCAGCGCGTCGGTCTCGCTTGTCGACGAAGAACGGCAGCGGCACGCCCCACTGCCGCTGCCGCGACAGCGTCCAGTCCGGCCGGTTGGCGATCATGCCGTACAGCCGCGCCTTGCCCCATGCCGGGAAGAACTGCGGTGCGCCTCGATCCCGGCGAGCGCCGTCGCGCGCAGCGGCTCGGCGGGCTTGCGCCGCGGTATCCGGGCACGTCGTCCATGCCGGCGAACCACTGCGTCGTCGCGCGATAGATGATCGGCGTGCTGGTGCCGCCAGCAATGCATGTAGCTGTGCGTGAACTTCTCGGCGTGCAGCAGCGCCCCGACCTCGCGCAGCTTGTCGACGATCTGCGGATTCGCGTCCCAGATCTTCATGCCGCCGAAGAACGGCAGGCTCGCGGCGTAGCGGCCGTCGCCCTGCACCGGATTCAGGATTTCGTCGTCGGTCATGCCGTAGCGGCGGCACGACTGGAAGTCGTCGACGCCGTACGCGGGCGAGCTGTGGACGATGCCGGTGCCCTGCTCGAGCGTGCACGTACTCGCCCAGATAGACCGGCGACGCGCGGTCGTAGAACGGGTGGCGGAAGCGGATCAGCTCGAGCGCCGCGCCCTCGGCGGTCGCGATCACGTCGTGCCGTCGAGCCTGAAGCGCGTCGAGGCACGCCGCGACCAGCTCTGCGGCGAGCAGCAAGGTGTCCGCGCTCGGTGTCGCACCAGCGCGTAGCTGATATCCGGATGGACGTTGAGCGCCTGGTTCGCGGGAATCGTCCACGGCGTCGTGGTCCAGATCACCGCGTGCACCGGCCCGTCCGGCAGCGCCGCCAGACCGAGACGCCTCCGCGAGCTTGCGCCGCGCTCGGCGGCATCGATGGAAACGCCGACGTCGATGGCGATGTCCTGCGGTCCTCGTACTCGACCTCGGCCTCGGCGAGCGCGCTATGACAGTCGAAGCACCAGTTGACCGGCTTCAGCCCGCGATAGAGGTAACCCTTCTCGAGGACCTTGCCCGAGCGTGCGGATCTCGTCTGGCCTCGTTCGCGTAAGCCATCGTCGTGTACGGATGCTCCCAGTCGCCGAGCACGCCCAGGCGCTGGAAGTCGACCTTCTGTCGTGCGATCTGCTCGGTCGCATACGCGCGCGCAGAGCGCTGCGTGTCCGCGACTGGAGAGATTCTTGCCGTGCGTGCTTTTCGATCTGCACTTCGATCGGCATGCCGTGGCAGTCCCAGCCCGGGAACGTACGGTGCGTCGAAGCCCGCGAGCGTCGCCGGCTCTTGACGACGATGTCCTTGAGAATCTTGTTCGACCGCGTGGCCGATGTGGATGTCGTTGTTGGCGTACGGCGGGCCGTCATGCAGCACGAATCGCGGCCGGCCCTGGCTCGCGGCGCGGATCGCCTCGTAGACCCTGCGTTGCTGCCATTCCCTGACCCAGCCGGGCTCGCGCCGGGCGAGATCGCCGCGCATCGGGAACCGGCGTGTCCGGCAGGTTCAGCGTGGCCTTGTAGTCGGTCTTCGGATCGTCGGGCATCGTTGCCTGCATCACCTGTGTGCCGCGAAATACTCGCGCGCTTCGCGTCAGTCGACGCGGATCTGGCGTGTCAGCGCATCGAGATCGTCGATAGCGCTCCTCGTCGCGCAGCACTTATGTGCAGAAACTCGACGCTCACGCGCCGTCCGTACACTGGCCTCGTCGAGATCGAACACGAATACTTCGAGCAGAGGTTTCGCCGCAGCGCAGCGACCAGGTCGGTCGCACGCCGAGGCTCGCGCACGCCCACGCGGCCCGTGCCGACCCGTGGACGCGGACCGCGAATACGCCCGCCAGCGCAGGCTTGTGGCGAGACGGCAGTTCGCCGTCGGAAAGCCGAGCTGCGCCGAGCTTGTCGCCGTGCGCCACGCGCCCGCTGATCAGTAGAGGGCTGCCGAAGTCAGGCCGCGTGCTCCAGCTCGCCATTGGCGAGGTGCGGCACGGATCGCGCTGCTCGATACGCGCTCTCCGTCCACGCTGACCGGTCGGCATCAGCCTCGACGCTGAAGGTCCGCGCAGAGCCACGCAGCAGGGCAGAGATCCCCGCCCGGCTCCGCCCGAAGCGAAAATCGTTGCCGACCAGGACCCGGCGCGTGCCCAACCGCGCCGCAGAACCGCCTCGATGAACTCGTTGGCGGTCAAGGACGCGAGGCGTGCATCAGGAAACGTGCGATGTGGACGCGCGCCCACGCCGAAGGGTGGCGGACTCCGAGCTTGCTCCTCAGGCTCGACAGCCGCGGCGGCGCCGCGTCGCGCGCGAAAAACTCGCGTGGATGCGGATGACGAAAGTGAGGACCGCGGCGGCAGCCAAGGTCCTCGGCGGCCTCGGCCAGCGCCGGGCATGGCCTGATGGCCGCGATGGACGCCGTCGGGGTTGCCGATGGTGAGCGCCACGTGATCCGTGGCGCACGGGCGGGAAAGCCACGCGGAGTTACGATGCACGGCGGACAGACGGAGGCGATGGCGGGAAAGCCCACGAAAAATCCGGATTTTAACGTTTCTACCGCATTCCGGTCAGCGCTGCGCTGCTACCGCTCGGGCACCTGTGGTTCAAAAACCGGCGCTTGCCGTTCGCGCCAATAGCCGCGAGAAGCGGGAAGTACAGGCCCAGCCTGATCCATGCGCGTGTCAGAGCGGACGCATCACCTCGGCCGTACTCCTGCGAGCTGCACGCGCGATAGCGTTCGCGTTCATTGTCGAGGAAGCCCATCGGACCGCGCCTTCGTGCTGCAGGTGAAGTCGACGATCCAGCGCGTATCCGTTTCATCCACGAAAGGTGCTGATCAGAGCACTGGCGACTGTGGAGCACGTCCATTGCGAATCGAGGGTCAGAGCGTATTCGCCTCGCGCGCCTCTTGCTGCCCCCGTTGGTTGTCGCGACGAGCCAGCGTGCGCGGTGGATGCTTCCAGCGTGCGCCGCAGCTACGCTCCGGACCACGCTCCACCGCGGCGTCCAGCTGCGCCGGCAGCGCGGCGACCATATGCGTGCGCCCAGCTCGGTCGCGCAAGCCCGGGCCTCGCAAGGGCCGCGATAAGCTGCGCGTCGGGCCAGCGCTCGACGCCGCCGCCACGATCTGCCTGAAGTGCACGATCGCGGCCAGTGCCTACGCTGCGTGCGGTTTCGCGCGCCCAGTCCCGAACTACCAGCTTGTGCTCTCAGAGCTCCGCGCCCGAAGGTTTCGCTTGAACCACGGGAGCTGGCACGGAAGGCGGCGGGTCGGGGACGATGCCATTCGCGCAGCAGGCGCGACAGGCGCTGTGCGAGGCTCTCCAGGCGCCAAGCTTCCGGCGCTCTACCAGCACGGCGGCGGTCGCGGCTGCTGCGAGCCCTGGCTTTCCGGCGGCCTTGCTCCCGGCCGGAGCGCGGCGCTTTCCCACTGCAGCGCTCCGGTCTCGTCGGCCTGGCTCTCCAGCGCCGCGATCGAGTACAGCAGCCGACTCTTTCGGCGCGCGGTGCGGCCGGCGTAGAGCGGCCGTCCGAAGCTCCGCATCGATACCCCTCTCGCTTCCGAGCAGACGTGGGAATGCCGACCGGAGCGGGACTCTTCGGCGCGGCCGCGAGGCGTGCGGCGATCAAACCAGTGCCGCCAGGGCGCCACTGACCGCCGCCAGCGCGGCAGCTTCCGGCCTCCCGGATGGGGTTGTCCGGGCAGAGACCGAGGCAATGAAACCGCGTCGGAGCTGGAGTCCTTTGGCGCTTGTGCCAGAGTCATCACCGCTTCACGCGCGGCAGCACGGTATTATCGGCCCGATCTCCGACGCGGGCGCAGAGCGTGCGGCTCGGCTCAGATGCGCCAGGAACGCAGGGCAATCGGAATTTCGCTTCTGCCGCGTTCGTGTTCCGCGAGAGCAGGGCGCTGAAAGGGCTTGCTGGCGCGCGGCAAGCGAGGATCGAGCGCCTCGTCGATGCACGCCGGCCCGCCGAGCGCGAGGCCATGCGCACGTGCACGCGCGCGGACAGCTAGCCCGACCGTGGGCTGCGAGCGAGGCCCCGGACACCGCTGCGACGCGGCCGAAGCGGATGCGCCATCTGCGGAAAGGCCGACTTCGGCGCCTGGCTGCGCCGAGCAGGTCGGCCAGCGATGCGAAGCGTTCCGCGTCCGCGAGCGCCGCGAGCGCGAACAGGTCGGGCAGCGTGAGCCCGCACCAGGGAGCACGGAGCACCGACAGCCAGGCGAGCCGATCGGCAGGTTGCAGGAGCGCGTGCGTGAGCGAGACAAGATCGAGACCACCGCCAGTACGCTCGCCCAGCGTATCGAGCTCGATGGCCGCGCTAGGCTATGCCGGATGCGCGCATCGCTGGCGGGATCTGCGTCGAGGTGCGTCGGCGCGCACCAGTCCCCACATCGTTCGATCCGCTCGCGAGCGCCGCACCGACGCGCTCGACGAGGCACGCCGCTTCGGTCTGAAGGTCGGTCGCGAGGTCGAGCGTTGCAGCGGGTCCGGCAAGCGCGGGGTGCTTCGCGGTCGCCGGCGCGAAGGCCACCACGCCGCGCCATGGATCATTGGCTGCGCCAGGACGAGCGGGAATGTCGCGTTGAGCCAGTCGACCAGACCCGATTGCGACCGGAAGTTCCGGCGCAACGTGAGACATTCGACGGGCACGCTTCCGATGCACCGATCGCGCTGCGCCTGAACGAACAACCAGCATTTCGGCCTGGCGGAAGCGGTAGATCGACTGCATCGGGTCCCCGACCGCGAATATCGTACGTCCGTCTCTCCGTCCTGCAGCCCGCGGTGAGCCGGCGAATCAATTCGAGCTGCGAGAACGATGTATCCTGAAACTCGTCGATGAGCAGATGCTCGTGCCTGCGATCGAGCAGCAGCAGCAGATCGTTCGGCGCGTCGGCTCCCGCCCAGCGCGGCGAGCGCGGCGAGCATGCCCTGCGGGTAGTCGATCGCGCCGGTCGTGGCGAACGCGACCAGCAGCTCGGCATAATGCAGCCGCAGCAATGCCGTCAGCGCGACGATCACCGCCCGGGTGTCCTCGTCATAGCGTGCAGGCGGCAAGCAGCGCGGCGGTGTGCGCAGGCTCTCGGCAAGCCCGGGAATCTGCGCGAACTCCGCGAGCAGATCACGCATCGCTTGCTTCGCGTTCGGCGCGCTCGCCTGCCCCTCTCTCCTGCCTCTGCCTGGAAAGCCCTTGAGGACGTTGGCTCCTGAGGAAACGAATCGTGGTTTGCCCGCAGGAGCCAGTTGGCCAGCCCACGCCAGTGAGGGAGCGCCTCCGGCGCCGGCGGCGGCAAGCCGCCTGCATCGGCACAGTGCACGCAGCAACCGGCGAGTTCCGGGCCCCTTCCCCTGTCTGCTCCGGCAATCGGCCGCATACCGCTCGACCGCAGGGAGCGCGGCAGCCAGCCGCGCGCAGGGAACGCGTCATGCAGCGCCGCCAGCTCACCGGCAGTTTCCGCGCCAAGGGCCGCCTCCAACCGCTGACGAAGCGATTCGTCCGCGGCAAAGGCGCACCGCGCAGCCACTGCTGCCCGCCTTGGCGAGCATGTCGGCAAGAAGGTCGATCGTGCGTTGCGCGTCGTTGTCGATGTGCCGGAGCAGCGTTTCCCAGGCGCGATCTCCCGGCGCTGCGGGAGCGCAGCGCTTCCTCCGCAGCGTGGCGATAAAGCGGTGCCGCGCGTTCCACAAAGTGAGGCGCGGCGCCGAGACGGCGGCGAGCGGCGCCTGCCGTACGAGGCTCGCGCACAACGCGTCGATGGTATGGATCTGCAGGCGCGCGGGGTGCGCGGCGGGCTGCCAGCCCAGGGCGCGCGTCACTGCGCCAGCGCGGCGCACGCGAGCTCTTGCGTGCGCTGCTCGAGCGGGCCGTTGCCCGGGGCTCCCGCCGTGGCCAGTGCGCAGCGCCTCGATTATCACGCTCGCGCATCTCGGCAGCCGCCTTGCGGGTGAAGGTCATGGCGACGATGCGCTCCGGGCGATCCACTCGCGCAAGCAGGGCGAGAAAACGCTGCATGAGCAGAGCCGTTTCCCCGACCGGCGGGCGCCTGGATCAGAAACGAGGCGAGTGACGTCGAGGCGCGGCGTCGCGTCGCGCGGCGCTGTCCTCCGCGGCGAGGGTCACCGGATCCACGGTAGCGTCACTCATCATCGTCCGGCACGGAACGGCTCTCTCGTTCGCGAGGGCACCGATACGGCAGGAAGGCGTGCAGACCGCAGCGGCGGCAGGTCGCGGCGTCGCGCGGAGCGACGGCGGCATGACCCCGGCTGATCTCGGCGGCCAGTGACGTGAGCGACTCCTGCCAGTGCGATTCCACATCGCCCCAGTCGGCACGACCGACCGATGACGGCGGGGAACCCCGAGCGCCAGGGTTTTGTCCGCCGCGAGGCCAAGCAGCTTCAACTCTCCGCGCTTTACCTGCGCGTACGCGACCGCGCGCACCGGCTGCGAGGAAACCGCGCGCGCCATGCGAGCGCGTAGAGCGCCAGTTGAGGTGCTTGCGGCCGTGGATCGAACCACTGCTGGCCGGCGGCACGGCTCTCCCGGTTTTGTAATCGATGACGGCGATCCCGCCATCGGCCAATCGATCGACGCGGTCGAGTCGAAGGCGAACATCGAGGCCGCCCAGGGAGAGCAGCAGCTCGAGCTCCGATTCGAGCACCGTGAACGGCAGCCGGGATCGCTCGATGCGTTCGAGCCACTCCCGCGCGAGGCTCGACAAGCGGCCGGCCTCGAGCGCGAGCACGAGCAGCGGCACGGCTCGCCGGCGCGCTGCGGAAATCGCCCCCGATGCCATCGCGTCCGCCACCGCCACATCCACGCGCGCCGCGACGGCCGTGGACGTTAGACCGAGCAGCGCGGCCTGATCGCGAACATCGCGCCAGAAGCCCGCAACACGCAGTGGAGCAATTGGCCGCGCTCGATCGCGGACAGCCCCGCCGCCACGACCGGCCAGCGATCTGCCTTCAGGCGATGGATGCTGACCGCGCGAAAGGGCACTCGCTCTGCTTCTCGAACAGCCCGCACCGCCCGACGCTCGCCCAGCGACCGCGAGCGGCGGCGCGAGGTCATCGACGATGGATTCGGGGGCGGGCGCCGCGGCATGGATCGCCTCCGCCGTCGTCGTCGGCGCGGTGCATGCGCCGACCGCGAGCGCGGGAAGATCGCCGATCAGCGCCGAAGGTCCGCAGTCGTGCTGATCGCGCTGCGTCGGGTGGCTCAGCACTACGCAAGGCGCTGCGCGCAAGTAGCGCTCGGTGAGCGCGCGAGCGTATGCCATCTCGCGTGCCGCGGTCGCGCGTGGCAGGTTGCGTTCGCGTTGCCAGTAAGTCGGCAACAGCGCATTGGGTTGCGGCGCAGGCGGCCAGCGCTCCGCGCTCAAGCCCGCGATCCACAGCGCGTCGAACGCCAGGCCCTGCGCTTCCAGCAGGCCGAGAATCTGGATCGATGCTTCCGGCCCCTCGGGCTGGAAGACGGTCTCCGCCGCAAGCTCGCGCAGCGTCGCGGCTTCGTCCCGCGCGGAGCCTCGGCTGCACGGCCTCCAGTCCGCCGAAGTCGACCAGCAGTTTGTTCCACGCAATGCGCGCCTGATACTCGGCACTGGACAGCGGCGCATCGCCCGGCCAGCTCAGCGCGGCGAGCCAGTCGCGCCAGGCTTCGGTCCAGCCGCGCGGCGACGAAGCTCGCCGGGAGCCGGGCCGCGACGCTCGCGTTCCGCCAGCGGCTTGCCAGCGCCTCGTCGACGCGACCCAAAGCCGGCGGCCGCGTCCCGCAGCGCGATCTCGCGCCGGCCCTCATCGAGGCGCAGCTCACCTCGAGCGAGGCACGCCGGGTCCACATTGCACGCGCTCCGTCGAGATAAGGCGAGCGCAGCACGGCGGCGGCTCGCTCGAGCGGCAGCGGCGCGGTTGCCGAGCGCGATCAGCTCGAGAGCGCTCGCGACCAGCGCGACGTCGGTGAGGCGGTCGCCAGAGAAATGTTGTACGGTCGCGGCTCGGATTCGCGTCCAGGCCATTGCAGCGCCGGACAAAGGATGTCTTCCGCGAGCGCGCGGACCTCCGACCGGCGGACCGACAGATCCTCCACCACAATGCCGACGGCGCGACCGCCGCTCGACAACTGGGCGCGAGCCCAGGCGAGCGCGCAGGCGAGGCTCATCGCGCGTCGTCGCAGCGCTCGCCCGATAAGCAACACCGCCGGTTCCCGGCAAGGTATCGACGCGCTCGATCCGTGCGCCGGAGGCGGCAAGCGCATCGGCCAGGCGCATCTGCTGCGGCGACAATTCGAGAAAACCCGTCAGCAGTATCGTTTGCCCCTGCAAACCCGGCGAGACCGGACGCATGCCGTGTCAGCACGTCGGCAAGCTGGGCCGGATCGAGCGCCCGCGTCGTCGCCAGCGCCGACGCGCATAGGCATCCGCCCATCGTACAAAGCACGCGGAGTCCTCGCCGAGAGCGGCAGCGGGCCACCCGCGCCAGCTTTCACCTCCGGCGCCCCACCCGTGGAGCAGCTCCCAAGCCTCGGCGGCAAGCGTCCCTGCCCCGCGAGCGTCGATCAGCAGCGCGCTGCGCGCGCCGTCGGCGGCAACGATGCGCCGCCAGGTATATACCGCCTGTGCCGGCGCGAGCGGTTGGAGCGGATCGCGGATCGCATCCGTTGCCAACGCGTCGAGCCACAGCGTTTCGAGCCAGGACGCATAGGGCAGAATCGTCGGCGTCACCCAGGCGCGATGTCCCCTGCGACGCGGCTACGGCCGCGAAGGAGCGCGCGCAGGCTGCGCGCCAGGCGGCGATTCGGGGTGACTGCGATGGCACCATCCGCCAGCGCCGCATGAAGAGCCGGGTCCACGCCGGCAATGTTAGCCGACCGCAGGTGCAGTCTACGAGATGCATATGGCTTGCCCGCGAAGCCACGGCCCGGCACACTCCATCCTGACCTGAACAACGATGGCGCGGCCGGTCCGCAAGCGTCACGATACTCGGGCGAAACCATGGCAGCTTACCTGCTGGTCGACTGCGAAGTCACCGACCCCAAGCAATACGACGACTACAAGCGGCTGGCGCAGGCAGCTGCGTCGCACAATACGGCGGGCGTTATGTGGTTCGCGGAGGAAACGGTCGTGCTCGAAGGAACGTGGAAACCCAACCGAGTCGTCGTGCTCGAGTTTCCGGACCTCGAGCAGGCGCGCAGGTTCTACGACTCGCCCGAATACCGCACCGCACGCGCGGCTGCACGGCGCGGCACGCATGAACATGGTTGCTGTTGCCGGAGCTTAGGTTCCTTTAGTCGTCTCCGACAGCGGCCGCTGCGACGGGCGCGAAGCGCTCGCGCGGCAGCATCCCCGGCGTTGCGGTCGCTCCTCCTCGCGGGACCCGGTCACCGACCGCGCGCATGAGCGCCCTCCACTCCCGCACCAGTCGTCGTCGCGTACTCGCGGCCATACGCCTTCGACCACGTAGGCCCTCGCCGTCACAGGATTGACGCGCGGCGAGTGACGACGGCACTCTCCCACATCGGCGCATCATTGTCGTTCGGTCTGGCGTTCCTGCGGTCGTAGCACCGGCAGTTGAGGCACTTCTCCACGTTGAGTCCCTTCCGCTGCGGCTCGGCTTGCCGGCCACCTGTCGTTGATCGGGCGCCCGGCTTCCATCGGGCGCTTTCCATCGAGCAGCGCGGAGTTTGTCATGCGTGAACACCGTCGATCTTCAGACCAACGGTCGATCCCAGCGAAGGTCGAAGGTCGGTTGGCTATGACGCGCCGGGTGACTTGTGAACCGATGCCGCCACGCGCGGGGGAGCGCAGCGCGGCCCATTGCCGGGGTCGATCGAACAGCGGCCGAAAATAGCAGGAACGACCGGCGTAGTACGCAGCCTCTGCCACGTTATGCAATCCCAGCGAGCAGCTGGACCTGCACGACCGCAGCACCGTGATCCGGCGGGCGAGCGACGGATCGACCCGCGCCTCGCGCCGCAACGTCGTCAGGCGGCCCATGCGCTCAGTGCCACATCGAGCGGCGCGGGAACGTCCTGTACCCAACGCGGTCGCGGGGTAACCTTCTTATCGAGGTGATGCCTTGAGTTCCGCGTCGGCCTCGCTGGGCCTCGCGCTCGAGAGCTTCGTCGTACGCGTCGCGCTGTTCGGGATCGGCCAGCACGATATAGGCCTTGTGAATCAGGCGCACCAGCATTTCGTCCGAGTGCCCGTTCAGGCGCCGCTTGATCGTCTCGTAGGCCGCCTCGATCCGGAGCCGTCGATGCGCCTGGCGGCAGCTCAAGGTAGTCATAGTGCGTGTACAACACGGCAGCCTCCTATCACGTCGTTGTGGTCAGGTCTCAGGCCCTCGACATGCTGGCAGCAACATCTATGCCATAGGTGGTCCCAAGCATTAAGGCTTCACGCAAGCCATTGATTCCACTTGTTACCGCAGTGTCGGAGCACGTGCGCGGGCGCAGTCGGTGCGGGGACTCCCCGCGGGTTGTCCCATGCACCCTCGCTTGCCGCCCTGCGGCAGGCGCGCGGGTGGAGCGATCAGATGACCCGCAGCGGGTCGGCCCGTCGGGGGCAGGAAATGCTTCGTCGAGCCCCGCGCGATCCCGGCTCCCACAACGATTTCTGCCGCGTCCCGGGCATCCCGGACATGCGCCGGGTCGGTGGCCTTGGGAATCGACACGACTCCCTTCTGCGCGAGCACCGCAGGCGAGCGAGCGTTGCCGGCTTCACGGCCGCATGGCTCGCGATCGTCGCGAGCTGTCGGTTCTTCGGCAACCGACCCTCGTCGAGCGGCGAGTACGCCATCACGGCAATGCGGTGCCTGCGGCAAAACGGCAACAACTCCCATTCGATGCCGCGACATCGCAAGTGGTAGAGGACCTGGTTCACCGCGCACCGGCGACCGTCCGGGAGCGCGAGCAGCTCTTCCATATCCTTGCGATCGAAGTTGGAGACTCCCAGCCCCGGATTTTCCGCTCGAGCGCAATGTCTCGAATGCGGCCACCGTTTCCGCCAGAGGAATGCGTCCGCGCCAGTGCAGAAGATAGAGATCGAGATGATCGGTGCCCAGGCGCCGCAGGCTGCGCTCGCAGGCGGCGATCCGCCGCCGGCGGTTTCGCATTCTGCGTGGTAGACCTTGCTGACCAGAAATACTTCATCGCGACGGCCGGCGATGGCCTCGCCGACGACTTCCTCGGCACCGCCGTCTCGCAGCACATCTCCGCCGTGTCGATCAGGGTCGTGCCGAGATCGATGCCCAGACGCAGCGCGGCGATCTCCCGCGCTCGATTCGCGGCTGCGTCGCCCATGCGCCAGGTGCCCAGCCCGAGCGCCGGCATCGCCGCGCCCGAGGCGAGGACGTGCGGCAGCAAGCGCGGCATCGGCGGCTGAGATCGAAGCGAAATGCCGGGAAGCTTAACCGATCGCTTCGCGGCAGGCAGCGATCGCGAGTGCGCGCGGTACAATGTCGCGATGCCGCTCGATCACGCCGCCGCGACCGCTTCCGGCCCTACGATCGTAGCGCGCGCGCGCATGTCCGCACGACTGTCCCGGACACTCCGCGGCATGCAGGTCACGGTCGAGAATGGCGCGTGCGATCAAGGTCGAAGGCGCGCCGGATCATCCGACGACGCGCGGCGCGCTCTGCACGCAAGGTTGCGCGGTATCTCGAGCGCACGTATCTCGAGCGAGCGGTGCTGCATCCTCTGCGTCGTGTCGGCAGCAAGGGCTCCGGCCGCTTCGAGCGCATCGCTGGGACGAAGCGCTCGACACGCATCGCCGCGCGGTCTGCGGCCATCGCCGCCTCGCCGGACGGACCGCAGGCCATCCTGCCCTACAGCTACGCGGGCACCATGGGGCTGCTGCAATACTGCTCGATGGACCGCCGCTTCTTCCATCGGCTCAGGCGCGTCACTGCTCGACCGCACCATCTGCTCGACCGCCGGCAAGGCGGGCTACGCAGCAACCATCGGCGCATCGATCGGCACCGATCTCGAGGAGTTCGAGAATGCGAAGCTGATCCTGATCTGGGGCTCGAACCCGATCGTCTCGAACCTGCACCTGTGGAGCCGCGTGCAGGAGGCGAAGCGCCGCGGCGCAAAGCTGATCGCGATCGATCCCTACCGCAGCCTGACCGCGGAGAAGTGCCACGCGCACCTCGCGCCGCTGCCGGGCACCGACGCCGCGCTCGGCGCTGGGCGATGATGCACGTGCTGATCGCCGAGGACCTGCTCGATCACGACTACATCGCGCGCTACACGCTCGGCTTCGATGCAGCTCAAGGAGCGCGTGCGCGAGTACCCGCCGGAGCGCGTGGCGCGGATCACGGCCTCACCGTGCCGAGATCGTCGACGCTGGCGCGCGAGTACGGCACGATCCGGCCCGCAGTCGATCCGTCTGAACTACGGCATGCAGCGTCACGCCGGCGGCGGCATGGCGATGCGCACGCGCGCGCCTGCCTGCCTGCGCTGGTCGGCGCGTGGCGCGATCCGGCGGGCGGCGCGCTGCTCTCCTCGAGCGGGACCTATCCCGTGAACACGCAAGGCGCTCGAGCGGCCCGACCTCATCTGGAACAATCCGCGCACGATCAACATGTCGACGATCGGCGACGCGCTGCTCGACGCGAAGGATCCGCCGATCCGCGCGATCTACGTCTACAACTCGAACCCGGTCGCGGTCGCACCCGAGTCGTCGCAGGTCACCGCGGGTTTCGCCCGCGAGGACCTGTTCTGCGTGGTCCACGATGTATTTCTCACCGATACCGCCGGACCACGCCGACATCGTGCTGCCGGCGACGACGCAGCTCGAACATCTGGATGTCCACTCGTCGTACGGGACACCTCTACGTGCTCGCGAACAACCCGGCGATCGCTCCCTGGGCGAGGCCGAAGCCGAACACCGAAGTGTTCCGGCTGCTCGCCGCGCGATGGGCTTCGAGGAGCCGTGCTTTCGCGAGAGCGACGAGGACATCGCCGCGGAATGCCTTCGTCGCCGATCATCCGCGCGCGCAGGGAATCGATTGGGAGACGCTCAAGGCAGCGGGCTGGCAGCGGCCGAACGTGCCGTCGCCCTTTGCACCGTTCGCGCAGGGCGGCTTCCGACGCCGTCGGCAAGTGCGAGTTCTATTCCGAGACGCTGCGCGGTCAGGGCGTCGATCCGCTGCCGACCTACACTCCGCCGCGCGAATCGGTCGCGCAGCAATCCCGTGCTCGCGCGCGCGTTTCCCGCTGGCGATCATCTGCCGCCCGCGCGCAACGCGCTCAACTCGACCTTCGCCAACCTGCCGGTGTTCCTCGAGCAGCGAGAAGACGCCCGCACCTGGACATCCATCCCGACGACGCAGTGCCGCGCGGTATCGCAGACCGGCGACAGGTCGCGCGTGTTCAACGACCGCGGCGCGCTCACGTCTTGACGGCGCGCGTTACCGACAAGCGCGCGGCTCGGCGTCGTCGTGGCGCTGTCGATCTGGTGGCGCAAGCTCTCGCCGGACGGCAACAACGCCAACGCGCTGACCGGTCAGGCGCTGACCGACCTCGGACGCGCGGCGACTTTCTACGACTGCCTGGTCGAGGTCGAACGCAAGCCGTCCTGCAACCAGCGATGCTTCGGCGCCCGGCGGATCGGCGGTCTTGCGCACCAGCCCGACCATCACGCCGAGATCTCGAATGCACCCTCGGGGCCGGATGATCGGATAGGCCTTGTTCTCCAGGACGCAGGATGAAGCGACCGCGATCGAGATCGAGGCGCTTGAGCGTGAACTGGTTGTCGACGATCGCAACGACGACGTCGCCGCGCGCGCGCGGCGCCGCGTTTCTCGACGACGACCGAGATCGCCATCGAGGATGCCCGCGTCCTGCATCGAGTCGCCCTTGACTCGCACCAGAACGGTTTGCGAAGGGCGCTCGATCAGGTAATCGTCGATCGTCAGCGCATCGGTGGGCGCGTCGTCGATCGGGTTGGGCAGGCCGGCATGGACCGGAGAGTCGGCCAGGGCCGCTCGAAGAACCGTCGCGTCGGGCGCGAGGCGCCGATCTGGCGTCGAGTCCGACGAAGCCGGCGAGCTTCAGCCGCGCCACCAGCGCGGCGACCGACGACTTGGAGCGCAGCCCCAGCAGGCTGCCGATCGAGGCGTACGACGGCAGCGCGTGGTGCCGGCGCATAGTAGTCCTGCAGCGACGCTCAGGTAGGAACGATCGTTCGACATAGGCGTGTAAACTAACGACCGAACGTTCGTTCGCCAAGTCAACGCTCCAGGATGCCCTGTTCGCCCTGCCATCGCCTTCGTCGACCTCGAAAACCACGGGAACGACGGCGCCGCGACGACCGCGTCACCGAGGTCGGCATCGTCCGCGTCGACGATGACGCGCGTGAGTCAGCGAATGGAGCACGCTCGGTCGATCCGGAGTGCAGCATCCCACCGGCAATCCAGGCGCTGACCGGCATCACCAACGCGATGGTGCGCGAGGCGCCGACGTTCAGCCAGATCGCCGACGCAGTCGCCGACGCGCGTCGCGGCTGCATCTTCGTCGCCCACAACGCGCGCTTCGACTACGGCTTCCTCAAGCACGAATTCGCGCGGCTCGGGTCGCGCGCTTTACGGCGAAGGTGCTCTGCACCGTCAAGCTGTCGCGGCGGCTTTATCCGGACGCGGGCCGCCACAACCTCGACGCGATCGATCGCGCGCCACGCGCTCCGCGGCCGACGATCGCCATCGCGCCCTGGGCGACGCGCGCATCCTCTGGGCGTTCGTGCAGGCGCTCTATCGCGACAAGCCGCGCGGAGGAGATCGATGCCGCGACGCGGCGCATCCTGAGACGCCGAGCCTGCCGCCGCAGCTGCCGCTCGATGCGCTCGACGCGATCCCGAGGCGCCGGGCGTCTATCGTTTCTACGGCGCTGAACCCGCTGCCGCTCTACGTTGGCAAGAGCATGAACCTGCGCGAGCGCGTCGCGCGCGCATTTCTCCTCCGACTACCGCAGCGCCAACGATCTGCGGCTTTCGAGCGAGATCACCCGCGATCGAATTCGAGGAGACCGCGGGCGAGCTTCGGCGCGCTGCTGCGCGAGTCGCAACTCGTCAAGACGCTGCTGCCGGCGTACAACCAGCGCCTGCGCCGGCGCGGCCGACATGGTTGCGCTGCATGTGACCGCGCGAAGCCGGCTCCGCCGAGTACGTGCCCTCGCGCCGCGATCGATGCCCGGGCAGCTCGACGATCTCTACGGTCCATTCGCTTCCGCCGCGAGGCGCGCGAGGCGCTGCGGAGGTCTCGCCGCCGAGGCGCGCGCTATGCTGGAGCCGCGCTGGGCTCTGAGCAGCGCAACGGCCCCTGCTTCGCGCGCCAGGTGCGTGAATGCGCCGGGCGTGCCGTCGGCGCCGAGACCGCGAGCGTCGCATCACGCCCGCCTGCGCGAGCGCTGGCGACGCATGCGCGTCAAGGCGCTGGCCTTATGCCGGGAACGATCGGCGTACGCGAAGTCGTCGCTCACCGGCGAGCGCACCGATATCCATGTCTTGCGCGACTGGTGCTGGCTCGGGACGGCGCGCGACGAAGGGGAGCTGCAGGCCATGCTCGAGGCGCCGCCGCGCGGCGAACTTCGATCTCGACATCTACCGGGTGCTGAGTCAGGGGCTTCCTCCCGCGGACGGCGATTGTGCCCCTCGCTCCGGGTGTCGGGGAGGCGGCGGACCTGCTGGAGACCCCTGCCTGGCCTGCCACACCCGCCCGTGTGAGTAGATTAGGCTGCTTCGCCACTTATCAGCTGCCTCGGGCCCGGGCGCGCGGTCCTGGGAGGGGCCCCCTGAGCAGCGTCCCGACCAATCTCACGTCCAGCTCCTCTGCCGCGTACCGCTTCAACGAACTGCTGGGCGCGATTCCGATCCGCACCAACCCACGCCTGCGCCGGCCAGCGCCCGGTGTCGCCGCCTGACCGAGGTGGTGCTTCCGGACGCAGGTCCGGCGTGAGGTGCCGCATCGCAGCTTGCTGCCGGGCGGCGTGGACCTGCGGATGATCTCCCGGGGTGACGCCCCGATCGCCCGGGGCCGGAGAGAAGGCTGCGACGGGCTCGGCATCCGCATCTGGTCGCCGTGATCCGCGGCCGCAGCATGAGTCGCGTCGAAATGGCCTCGCTGCTGATCGACATCATCCGGCAGGAAAACCGCGTTGGAGGGGCGGCCCGCGATCGCTGGGTTCGAGCAGATCGTCCGCCACGGCATCGAGCGCCTGTAGACTTCGCTGCCGCGCGACCGCAGCTCACTCCGGGGCGAGAAAGGAGCCGCCGCTCGACGACCAGCCGACGCGACCCCACACCTCGCGCTGGATGAAGTAGCGGCCCGAGCAGCGAGAGGGGACCCGCGCGCGTGGCGCGTGGGGGTCGAGCGTCCGCGAGTGGCCGCTGCGGCCACACGCAACGCTACGCCCTACAGTGACGATATAGCGAGGTCGCGGCCGAGTAGCTACTCGACGCTTGCCAGGGCGTTGCGGTGGAATTTCGATCGTTTGGTCCAGGCAGTTGTCGCGCTGGGATTCATCCTTCGTGACGTCGCGCACCCGCCAGTGCCTGGCGATGGCCTTGCTGCTCGGGCGACGAGGATTCTTCGGCTTCTGGCTCTTTGGCCGACTGGCAGGCGACTTCAGCCTTTGGCCGTGTGCGAATGCGACTTGGCCTTCGCCGTGTGCGAATGCGGACTTGGCTCTCATGGTCTGGTGAATGCGATTTGCCGTCGCCGTCTGCGAATGCGGACTTGGCCGTGGCGGCTGTGTGCAGAATGCGATTTGGTCTTCGCCGTGTGCAGCGGCGGAGAATGCGATTCGGCCGCGGTCGCATCCGCCGCCGGCGCTGTATTCATCGCTGCGCCTGGTCCGGCTGCCTGCGCCGGTTCTGCCTCCGCGCGGACGTTTGATCGCGCGCGCTTCGGGTTCGTGCCCGTTGTGACCGGGCTCGCGTCGCTCGTTGCGCCTGTCTGATGCGACGCGGCCCACCGACCGACAGAGCGAGGAACGCGCCCAGGAGGGCTTGAGTACAGGGCTGGTCTCTTCATCGCGGTCTCCAGGACAATTGGCGGCGAGCAGCGACTATCGACCGAGCCACCGAAGTCCGCTATCAGCACTGGTCCGGATTTCCGCGGCAGAGACCGCGCTTACCTTTGCGCTGCCGGCGCGGGGTTTGCGCGTATTGATCTTTCGGCGAATCCGGTTTTTCTCGGGCATCGTTGGCGGCAGTTCCCGGGTTGCTGTGACGCGCAGGGTGCATTACAGCCCATCGGACCGAGGCCTGGCATGAACGCCCTGCCCACCGGCACCGTCACTCTCTCTGTTCACCGACATCGAGGGCTCGACGCGGCTGATCGAGCAGCATCCCGATGCGATGGAGGAGGCGCTGGCGCGCCATAACGCGCTGCTGCAAGAGCGCGATCGACGCGCACCGGGGCCACGTGTTCCAGGTCGTCGGGCGACGCTTCTGCTCGGTGTTCGAGAATCCCGGCGACGCCGCTAAGCGCGGCGCCTCGACGCGCAGCGCGCGCTGCACGAGCGAGACTGGGGCAAGATCGGCGCGATGCGCGTGCGCATGGGGCTGCACACCGGCGACGCGGAAGCGCGCGACGGCGACTATGTTTCGTCGCTGACCGTCGTGCGCGCTCAGCGCGTCGCCGCCGCGGGTCACGGCGGCCAGACGCTGCTCTCGTCGGCCGCCGCGGAGCAGCTGCGTCCTGCGCTGCCGAGCGGGACCACGCTGCGCGACCTGGGCGCGCACAAGCTGCGCGGGCTCGCCGACGCGGAGACTATCTACCAGCTCGTCGCCTCCGACCTGCCGTCCGACTTTCCGCCGCTGCGCGTCGAGGACGTCGGGCGGAGCTTCCGCCGCCCGTTGCGGCAGCTCGGTGCGCGGCCAGCTCGTCGGTCGCGGCGGCGAGCAGCAGCAGCTCGAGCAGCACTGGGACCAGGCGCAGCAGGCGCGCGGGCACCTCGTGCTGCTCTCGGGCGAAGCCGGGCGTGGGCAAGACGCGGCTTGCGCAGGACCTGATCGCGCACGCGCAAGAACCGGCGCGACGATCCTGCGCGGCGGCTGCTACGAGTACGAGGCGACCACGCCCTATCTGCCGTTCGTCGAGGCGTTCCGCGACTGGGCGCGCCGGCAGAGCGCCGGAGCAGCTGCGCACGGCGCTCGGCGCGACCGCGACCGAGATCGCCAAGTTCGCGCCCGAGATCGAGATCAAAGCTGGGCGCGCTCGCGCCCAACGCGCCGCTTTCGCCGAGCGAGGAGCGCATGCGGCTGTTCGACAACGCCGCGCGTTTGCTGCGCGTCGCTGGCGGCGGAGCGCGGGCTGCTGGTGTTCATCGACGATCTGCACTGGGCCGATCAAGGCACGCTTTCGCTGCTGCATTATCTGCTGCGCCATCTGCGCGGCGACCGCGTCCTGCTCCTCGGCGCGTACCGCGAGATCGAGCTCGATCGCGCGCATCCGCTCGCCTCGGCACTGGTGGAGTGGAACCGCGAGCGCCTGGTCGACGCGCGTGGCGCTCGGACGCCTGTCGCCTCGCCGACACCGGCGCGCTGCTCGCCGACGCTGTTCGGACAGGAGAGCGTGGGCGACGATTTCGCGATCGGCGCTTTACCGCGAGACCGAAGGCAATCCCTTTTTCATCGAGGAGGTCGTCAAGTCGCTGATCGAGCAGGGACAGATCTATCGCGAGGGTGAGCGCTGGCAGCGCAAGGAAACGCACGAGCTGGCGATTCCACAAAGCGTCGAAGGAAGCGATCGGACGCAGGCTCACGCGCCTGAGCGAGCCGACCATCGATGCGCCTTGCGAACGGCGGCCGCGCTCGGCAAGATCTTCCTGTTCCGCGAACTGGCGGCCGTGTCGCCGGCGAGCGAGGAAGCGCTGCTCGACGCGCTCGACGAGGCGAGCGCGGCGCAACTCATCCGCGCGCATGGCGGGGCAGCCGGCGCGTCTCCGCGGGCGACGACAGCGTTCGCCTTCACCCACGACAAGATCCGCGAAGTGCTCTACGACGGAGCTCAATTCCGATCCGCCGCCGGCGGCTGCACCAGCGCATCGGCGAGACGCTGGAAAAGCTTCACGGCGCCGCGGCAGCGCCGAGGCGTCGGGCGCGGACGCAGCACGCGCAGGACCTCGCCTATCACTTCGCGCTCGCCGGCGACCTCGACCGATCGCTGACGTATTCGCGGCGCGCGGCGCGCAATGCCGAGCGCGTTTTCGCGCACGACGAGGCGCTGAAATTCCTGGAGCAGGCGCGCGAGTCCGCCGAGGCGCTCAATCGCGCCGACGAGCATCGCTGCGATCGACGAGCAGATAGGCGACATCCACGAAGCGCGCGGCGTGATCGCCCCTCGCCGTGCAGAGCTACGAGAGCGCTGCCTCGCCACCGCTGCTCCCGCGGCGCGCGCGCGCGCTGAAGGTCAAGGTCGGCAACGCGTATGCACCGATCGGCGATCCGCGCGGACTTGGCTTACCTCGAGGAAGCGCTGGTCGAGCTCGACCCGAAGACGCAGACCAATGCGCTGGCGCTCGCGACCGCGCTGGTGGGCCGCTATTACCACTATCGCACCGAGCACCAGGAAAGCGATCGAGTTCCTGGAGCGGGCGAGGCAGCTGGCGGAGCCGCTGGGCGACGCGGAGACGATCTCCAACGTCTACATGTATCTCGCCGGTGCGCATCAGCATCTGCTGCAGTACGACGATAGCAAACTCGATGGGCGAGCCAGCGTTGATCGAGCTTGGCGAGCGCGAGAGGTTTCCGTTCGCGGTCGCTCTCGGGCCAATGAGTTCCTGGCGGAGAATGCGGCTGGACGGGGCCACTGGGACGACGCGCTGGCGTTACGCGGCCAGGAATGCCGAGGAAGGGCGGAAGATCGGTTCGCTCTACGCGCGTGGCCTGGAGCCGAGTTCAGCCGGGTGCAGGGGCTGCACGGCAAAGGCGAATTGCGCGCGGCGTTGCAAGCAGCGCTGGCGAGCGCCTGAGCCTTGTGCGAGCAGATCGGCGAAGACACGCACTGGCGACCTGGCTCGATCCGATGGCCGCGGTCGTCGCGGCGGATCTGGGTGACGACGAATCAGCGCGCATGCACGCCCAGCGGGCCCTGGGACACGCGCAGCAGCTGAATCAACTGTCCTTCTTCGGCATGGGCGCTCCACGCGCATGGCTATGTCGCGATGCAGCGCGGCGATATCCGGGACGGCGCCTCGAATGGTACGAACAGTATGTCGCGCTGGTGCGCGATACGGAGAACGGCGTCGCGCGACCTGATCCTGGCGTCGGGCGGCCGAGGCCTTCCTGCGCGCCGGGGGCGGCTCGACGAGGCGACACAGCTCGTCGGGCCAGCGACCTTGGCTCGCACAATATTCGCCCAGGCGCCGCACCGACTGGCGCTCGACCTCGCCAGCGTGCAGGGCCGGATCCTCGCCGCGCCGAACGAGCAGTGCGACGGCGCGGCGCGCGTTCTGACGACGCGATCGCGACGTGTTCACGCACGCTCGGCAGCCGGCTGGAGCTCGCGCGCCGAACGTTTGCTACCGCGCGCGCTGCGGCCGCGCAGCGGGCAGGATCCGACAATGACGCGCGACAAGCCGCGCGCGGGCCGAGGCAACGGCAGGCGCGGACGCGTTCGCGGAAATGGGTGCACCGCGACCGCGCGCAGGCAGATACGCTCGCGAGTGCGACCGGCGCCGTCCGCACCTAGCTCACTTGCCTTCCGGCTTCGCCTTCCACGTCCGCGCGCTCCTTTGCGTCCTGCGCTTTTTCGCTGGTCATTTTATGACATCCTGCATGGCCTGAGCGGGATCCGAGCGCGCACCACTGGCGCGGCAGGGAGAACAAGGAAAGTTGCAGCCAGGTCATCGTTTTCGATGTTGTCCTGCGGAACCCGCGCCCGGCGGCGTAGAGCAGCCCGAGGTTGAGCTCCGCGAAAGCCATGCCCGATCGGCGGCACGGCGGAACCATTTGGCCGCCTCTGCATCGTTCTTCCACCTGACAATTGCTGCATAGCTCGCGCCGACGTTGTATTGCGCGGCGGCGTTGCCATGCTCGGCGGCGCGCTGAAACCACATCAGCGCCATCGCGTCGTTCCGACTCCCTTTCCTCGGCGTACATGCCCCCATCCGGTATTGCGCCCTCGGTCACCTCTTTGTCCGCGAGCGGTCGCCACGACTGAGCCGCCTTCGCATAATTCCCCGCGATACGCGGCCAGCCCATCTTCGAGCGAGCCTTTGCGCGTGAAGCGGCCAACGAGAAGAGCGAGCGCCGCTGCCGCGAGGATCGCGCCGAAAAACCTGTCGGCGAGGAAGCGCTTCTCGCACCCTCGCCGGTCGCATACATTTGCCGCCACCGTTCGATTACCCCATCTTGCGCACGATTCCATTCATTTCTTCTTTGAGAAGCGCGTGGCGTATCTGGGTGCGAACGTTGCCCGCCGCACCGATGGCTAACCCAAGCGCGGTCATCGAGGCTTCGTCCGGAGCATCGAATATGGCGACCACGCCGTAGGTGCCCAGCGTCCAGAAGACTCTTCGCCGTCACCCGAATTTTTCGCCAATTCGCGCACTCCGTCCGCCCGCTTGGTGCTCTCCCCGACGTTGCGAATGCCTTTGATCCGTGAAGCTGGTGAGGACAATGTAAGTCGCCGCGACGATTCTCCTTGTGATGAACGATCGCAGCCTTCGAATGACCGACGCCTCAGGCGTCCGACGCATCCCCGAGGCACTTCTACTCGCGCCCGCTCGACGGGCAGCCCTTCGGCGCGCCAGCGCAGCATGCCGCCGGCGAGGTTGGCGACATCGGTGAAGCCCGCCTTCTGCAGCAGCACCGACGCCTGCGCCGAGCGCGCGCCCGAGCGGCAGACGGCGACGACGGGACGATCGCGCGCGAGCTCGCCGCGACGCGCGCGGCAGCTCGCCGAGCGGAATCAACTTCGCGCCGCGGATGCGGCCGAGCGGTCCGTCGAATTCGTCGCGCTCGCGCACGTCGACGATCTGGATCGACGCGCGCGCTTTCCTCGAGCGCATCGCGGCTGGATCTCCAAGATGCCCGCGAACGTGAAGGTCAGCGGCGCCCATGCCGGGCTCCGCCGGCAACGGCGCAGTCGCTTCTCGGGCTGACCGCAGCGCAGATTCGCCGGCACGGCGATGTCGATCAGCTTCGGATGCGGCAGGCCCGAGATTGTTCATGTAGCCGACGAAATCGGCCTCGCCGATCTCGCCGCCCAGCCGCGGATTGAAGCGGCGCTCCTCGGCGACGCTGGTCACCGTCAAGCCCGCGGTAGTCGTGCGCCGGATAGAGCAGGCACGACGGCGGCAGCGTCAGGATCTGGCTGCGCACCGAGCGGTACATCGCGCGCGCGTCGCCCTGCTGGAAGTCGGTGCGGCCGCTGCCGCGGATCAGCAGGCAGTCGCCGGTGAAGCGCCATGCTCTCGTCGTCGAGCACATAGGTCGACGCAACCTTGCGTGTGACCGGGCGTGGCGCGAACCTCGAGATAGCGGCTGCCGAACTGCACGCGATCGCCGTGCGCGAGATAGCGGTCGGCGCCCGGCAGCGCCGCTCGCCGCGCGAGAGCGCGATCGCGCTGCCGCAGCTGCTGCTTGAGCAGCCACGCGCCGGTGACGTGATCGGCGTGCACGTGCGTGTCGAGCGTCGCGACGAGCTTGAGGCCGAGCTCGTGGATCAGCGCGGCGTCGCGCCGCGCCTGCTCGAAGACCGGATCGATCAGCACCGCCTCGCGGCTGCGGCGATCGGCCAGCAGGTACGAGTAGGTCGACGACTGCGGATCGAAGAGCTGGCGGAATGACTCGCCGCGTGAATCGGCTGGGATTCCCGGACGAGAGCTTACGCCACGGTCTGGCGAGGACGGCCAAACACCCTCTGCTGCGCAACCAACGGATTGCTCTGCTCGATGTAGCGGACGAGCTCGTAGACCTGGCTGAAGTTAAAAATCTGCCGCATCTTCCAGCGAGACGGATATTCGCGGCCAACGCGCCTGTGCAATGTACTTCTGGCAAAGACGCCACCTCCCCAGCACCGGCAGCGCCATAGCCCACCGCTGCAGCAGGCAGCGCAGCACGCGAACGCTGCGCGATGCGCAATCGCGTAACGCGCTTACGACCTCGGCCAGCGAGTGTTTCAGGTGCGGGAACCGCACCGGCGGGAATCCGTAAGCAGGGCGTCAGCCCTGCCTGCCTGCAGTTCGGGCGGTCTCGAAGCAATTCAGAGATTGCAGCGCAGTTGCGAGCTGCTTCATGATCCCGCGGTGCGGAACCGCACCCGCGGGAATCCGTACAGGGCGTCAGCTCCTGCTCTGCCTGCAATCTGGGATGCTTCGGGATCGCTTCATCGGGACCTCCTGCTGCGGATACGAGTCAATGCGACCCGAATGCCCGGGCGAAGTTCCGCAGCCGCTCTAACGCGGCTGCTGTTTCAGCTTGGCGAGATCGCGGTCGAGAGATTCGCCTGCGCGCCGGCTGCCGCGGCAAGACTTGCGCCGCTGCGTTTCGTCACCGAGGGCGTGGAGAAAGTCGTCCTGGACGGTGACGAACGCACGGCCCGGCGAACTGCGCAGGAACTTGAGCAGGGCGTCGAGATCCCTTTCGAAACATGCGCGACCCATAAAACTCCAGGTAGCGCTGTCGCCCGGCCAGCGTCAGCGGGGCGAGCAGGACGCGGTGGCATACCGCTCGTACGTCCCGCAACACGCTGCGGGCCAGGCCGCGGACTTCGGGTTGAAGCCGCCGAACTGGCCAGTCCCTCCGGCGATCTCTTCGCCGGGGAAAACGGGCCGTTCAGAGTGGCGCGTCGATGCAACCCTTCTTCGAAATCGCAGTACTGCCTGCTCGAGCCGCATCAATGCGAGCAGCCTCGGATCAATTTCTGCTGCTTCGTCGTCGCCGGCGCCCGCGCCGCGGAAAACACCGGCAACGAGCGCCAGACTGCAGCGCCGGCAGGATGGAGCTCGGCGCCTCTCATGCGCCCTGGCCGGCGCTGCATCACCGCGAAGTCGCCTTCCGGATCCGGGCCATGCTCCGCCCCGATCAAAGCAATACGTAACCGAACGAAGCATAA
>ERZ1370068.527-contig-1048_pt1 | contig 37572 bp, 52 predicted proteins | sample MGYA00561227_ERZ1370068 | MGnify/ENA primary metagenome ERZ1370068 (study PRJEB38410, sample SAMEA6850437) | metagenome | study: Metagenomic assessment of the ecological functions of the soil: analysis of the soil microbiota associated with the...
CCAGTTGGCTGCATTGCTAGCGTCCCCGCGGCAATTACCGCATTTCACCCGCCTTCGCGAAACGCTTCGGCGGGCCCGGACGTCACTCGCAACGCGGGCGAAGTCTGGCCTGACGCCAGGTAGACGCCCGCCGTGTCGGCCGCCGTCAGCCGGTGCGTGTCGGCCGAGTCGAGCGCCCCCAGGTAGATCCCCGCGGTGTCCGGCGTCCCTTGCGCATAGAACAGGAATTGCCGGCCATCGGGCAGGAAGAAGGGAAACCGGTGGCTCGATCTGCCGGTCGAGTTTCGTCACGGCCACGGCCTGGCCTCCCGAGGCCGGCACGCGGAACAGCGGACTCGCGCTGGTTGGCGTGAACAGGATGACGCCGTCCGCGTTCCAGGTCCCGCCGCGGGGCGGACGCTGCCGTTGCGACTGTTTGCGGCGCGCCGCCGCCGATGTCGAGCCGCTTCAGCTTGCCATCGGCAAAGAACCCGACGGAGCGGCTGTCGGGCGACCAGAAGGGATAGGCCGCGCCCTCGGTTCCGGCCAGCGGCTGCGCCGTGGTTGCGGCCAGGGACCGCAGCCAGAGGCGGGAGGCGCCGTCGCCGGACGCCACGAACACGATCTGTCGGCCGTCGGGCGAGAGGGCAAACGGAAATGGGATCGGCGTTGGCGGGAGTGACGATCGTCGATGCGCGTCTCCGGCGGCGACGGCGGCGGTGTTTCGCGCAGATGCCGCACCGTGGGAATCCGCCAGCGCGACGATCAGCACAGCCGCGACGGCGAGTGCGGCTATCCACGCAAGCGGCGCCCCGCGTGCGGGGCAACGTACCAGCGTAGCTGCTTGCGGAACGGCCGTTTCGAACGCGCCCTCCAGGCCAGGCAAGCATCGCCCACGTCGCGAATGCGCTGGCGCAGATCTTTCCGCAGGCACAGTTGCAGCACGCGGCGAACATGCGCGGGCACATCGGGAGGCGCAGCGTCGCCAGTTCGCCCGAGGCGGACCACGGCCCCAGCACCTCGGTCATGTCCTCGCCGTCGAACGCTGCGCTGGCCCGTCAGCATCTCGTAGCAGCGACGCCGAACCGCCCAGACATCGCTGCGTTTATCCACCGCACGACCCTTGGCCTGTTCGGGACTCATGTAGGCGGCGGTGCCGAGAATGATCCCCGCCTGCGTCATCGCTGGGGTCGTGATCGTCGGAGACATCGACATGCTCGGCGACGAACCCGCGGCTGGCTCCATCGCTTTCGCGAGGCCGAAGTCCAAGCACCTTCACCGTGCCGTCCGCGCGCACTTTGATGTTCGCGGGCTTGAGATCGCGATGGATGATGCCCTGCTCGTGCGCGCGCTTCGAGCGCCTCCGCGATCTGCTTCGCGATCGGCAGCGCCTCATCGATCGGGATCGCGCCGCGCGCGATCCGCTGCGACGAGATCCTCGCCTTCGACGAGTTCCATCACGAGCGCGGAGACGCCGCTCGCTCTCTTCGAGCCCGTAGATGCCGGCAATGTGCGGATGGTTCAGCGAGGCGAGCACTTCCGCTTCGCGCTGAAAACGCGCGAGCCGATCGTGGTCAGCCGCGAGCGACGGCGGCAGGATCTTGATGGCGACCTGGCGCTTCAGCTTCGTGTCGGTCGCCCGATACACCTGCCCCATCCCGCCTTCGCCGATCTGGGCGGTGACTTCGTAGACGCCGAGGCGGGTGCCGGAGTGAGGGCCAAGGGGTTGATTATAGGGCCGGACGCCAGTGCGGGACGGATACTTCCTCACTGACGCCGCAGGGATGACTGTTTACAGAGGCTGTCGACGACGGTTGAAGGAGGCCGTCGCCGATGGCGCAAACCAAATCGCGTCGTAAGAAGTCGCCCAAGCGCATCCTCGCCCTGCCCGATCTCGAGCACGCCAAGGCCGCGGTGCTCGACAGCCTCAGCTCCGCGAGTGCGCAGCGCACCTGCGGCGAGACTGTGTCACCGGCCGGCGGTGAACTCGATCAGATTCAGTTCCTGCTAGGCCACGTCTCGATCCAGACGACGGAACGCTATCTGGGATGCAAGCAGAAGCTACGATGCGCCGTCAACGATCGACTCGGGATCGAGCCCGATTCTGCAGTGTGAGCCATTGAACAAGGGCGGATCCGCCGAAAGATCCGCCCTTCGCGACCACTCGGGAGTAATTCAAATGTTGGGAACGCGTCGGTCTCAGCCAGGAGAGCGACAACCGGCGCAGCTGCGGCGCAACGGGACCATCACGCGCGTCGGCGCCGGCCAGCGAGATCTCCCGGTAAGATTCAAATTCACTCGCCGTGACGAGTCATGATGGCTGAAAAGGAGGAGGCATGGGAGACAAGGGTGGCAAGAAGGACAAGGAAAAGAACAAACAACAGCAGCTGACGAAACAGAAACAGGAGGAGCAAAAGAAGCAGGACAAGGCCCGGCCAAAGACTCCCTAGCAGGAAGTTCACCGACAGCAGGCGGTCGTCGGCAAAAGCCTCAGATGATCTCCGGTTCACTCGTGATCACGAATTCGGCTGGGAGATAATCCTAGGCGCGACGAACGCCGGGGCCTGATCGACGAGCACGCTGAGCCGGCCAGTCAGAGGGATTCCAGACCCACGCCGCGGGGCAGCCGATCGCCCGTTAAGGAGAATCATGAGCGAAGATGCACACGCCCGACCGACACGCGACGCGCCGGAGCCGCTGTGCGACGTAAATATCCCGACACCCACGCACGCGGAGCGAGCGCGAACATTGGTCGCCCAGATCTCGACCGGGACCCTGTGCACCCTGGCCCTGGAGCCGGAGGGTTATCCCTACGGCTCGTTCGTGACCGTCGCCTTTGACAACGGAAACCCAATCTTCCTTATCAGCGGACTCGCCGAGCACACCAAGAACTTGGAGCGGGATCCTCGCGCGTCGCTGCTGGTGGCCGAGGGAGGCTCTGCAGATCCGCTCGCCAACGGCCGCGTCACCATCCTCGGACCGTGCACGCGCGTCGAAGGGGATTGCGGCAGCGCGCGTGCCGCATTCTTCGCTGCTCATCCGAACTCAAGCTACTACGCTGACTTCCGCGATTTCGGGTTCTGGAAGCTGAATGTAGATTATGTCCGCTACATTGGCGGCTATGGCCGGATGTCGTGGATCAGCAAGGCTGACTGGCGGGCCGCCGAACCGGATCCTCTCGGTCCGTCGGCCGCCGACATGATTGCTCATATGAACGCCGACCACGCCGACGCCATCGTGCTTTACTGCAAAGCCTTTTCAAAAGCGACCGAGATCACTTCCGCGAGCATGACGGGCGTCGACAGGTACGGCTTCGACATGTCGGCGATGACCGCAAAGGGACCACGACCCGTCCGTCTGGCGTTCGGCACGCCGGTCAGCACGCCGGAGGAAGTGCGCGCCGCTCTGATCTCTATGGTGAAGGACGCCAGATCCAAGCTGGGCTGAGGGGCACGGTAAGCTGCCGCGCATCGCAATCGCAGCTCAAGGTTCTGAACTGCTGCAGCTTGAGTCCCCCAGTGGCCTCAAGACACCGCATAGCGTCATAGGTCCTCGGTAACGCCGTAGTGGCGACCTGAGGTCCGCAGACTGGCTTGCTCGCCACTCGGACAGTGGATCACGGGCTGCCAGGTCAGTCGCAGCCCCTGAATCCGGAACGCTACTTCGTCGTCGACGGATCGTCAGCCGGATTGACGTAGTTCACGACGAACGGTCCAACGCCGTGCACCTGCACGACGGTGGCGCCCTTGGCCATCGCGTAATGCGGCATCGTGGCGGCCATGTTTGCGTAGCTGCCGGGCGCGAAGTCGCCAAGCGCCTTGTCGTCCCACGTCTTGCCCATCGCCGCGCGGAAGACGCCGGACAGCACCGTGACGTGTTCGTCGGTCGGATGCGTGTGCGCGGCGCGATCTTGTAGCCATCGGGCATCTGCAGACGGATCGTGAACGGCTCCGGTTTGCTGGGGTCGCCGACGAGGACGGCGAGCTTCGCGCCCTTCGGGAGAAACGGCGGTGCGTCCGTCCACTTCACCGCGGCCGCGGGCACGATCACCGCGGCCGATGACACAGCCGGCGGCGCATCCGGACTGCCGCCATCCTCGATGACTTTCCACGCGCCGTTGACCTTCTTCCACGCGGTGAGGTACTTCGCCCTTCTCTGTCGCCGGCAGACCGGCGGCCGTTGTTCATCGTGAGCTCATAGGTGCCTGCGGTGTAGCCGAGATCACCTGACGCACTCGACGTCAGCGCGCGTCGCCTTCCACTGCAGATGAAAGCCGGGCGATTTCATGAGCGGACCGACTGCATCGAGAATCGCCTTCTCACCCTGGACTTCGGGCATTCCGTTGAGCGCCAACCGGCCTTCGGGAGCGAAATACGTGATGAACTTCGCGGGATCTCCAGCCGTCTTGGCCCACTCGGCATCTTGGGTCAACAGGGCGGCTTTCTCCTGTCCGACATCGACGGTCTGAGCGCACGATGCGGCGGCGGCGGCGGCGCACGACGACGTAGCGAGCCTGCGCATGGTCAATCTCCTGAAAAGCTCACCAACCTGACGTTGGCCAGGTTCGGCGAGGGCGTTCCGACGGGCGACACGATAGCCGGGGATGGGCGTGTGCGGCAAGTGCCAGAGTGATGGAGACTCTCGACGCTCGTGTGCGTTTGATCGACGACCGCGTAATCGAGGCTTGAGAGACGTTGCCAGCTGGCCGGGTGCGCCTGAGCTTTGACTTCTTGACTACGACGGCCGGGGCCTGCACAAGGGGGGCCGACCGGCTCCATCATCGTCCGCGGAAAGAAGGTTAGCTCACGCCGTGGGCAACTTCACATGCGCTGCACAAGTGCCTCGGCATCGCGGCCCGCCGCGAAAAGCGATCAGATCGCTCTGAGTTCAGTCTGGCTGGGACTCCAGCGGACGCGGCAGTCGCGTCTGCCGCGGGGATCACGACGATCACACTCAGTGCCGGCTCCTGGGTGATCAGACCGCGCTGTCTATACGGCGCCCGCCCTTGTTAACGCGCTCAGCGGCGCGACAAGCGGACGAGCTGGTACGCGCGTGCGGCACGAATCATCCGACCTCGCGGAGCGCGCCGATATCGATCGACGGTGACAAACGCTCGTGATCTCAATGATCAGGCTCGCTGCAAGCACAGCCGTGTTCATGGCCGAAAGCGCCCACCGGTCGGCGACTACGGGGATTTATCGAATGGCCGGAGTCGCGGGTCGACGGGTCTACCGTTTGCATCCATGCGGCGGCGCCCCAGTATGACGACGCCCGCCAAGCCATCGAGCGCCGCTTACGTCCTGCAGCGCCTGCGGTTCAGGACGTGTCTGCTGGCAGCCGGGCTGGCGCTGGCGGTGCCGCTTGCTGGGTGCGACCTGTCCCACTCGGATTTCGATATTGCCGTCGGTAACCGGACGGCAAACACGGTGTCGATCTTTGCGAACGGTGGAAAGATCGGAGAGGTCGGTTCGAATCTGACCGCAACCTTCACTGTAGAAGAGTCCCCGATCGGACACACTACGATCGATTCCGCGGGAGCTCAACCTCTCCGAGACCGGTCGCTCAAGTGACCTTCTCCGCTCAAGACATGACGACGGGCGTTTTGTCTGCTGGAGTGGCCGCCACACTGGTCAAAGACGTCACAACCTATGTTGATGTCGCACCGTGTGTCCTGATCGGCGCGGGATCGGCACCGCGCATCGGTGTCGCGGTGTGTCTCGGTGTCAAGCGCGACGACCGGTTCGCAGGGGCAGGTATGCACCTTCTCGCTTTCAGGGTCTGGTCAGTCGTTTAACGCAGCTGGTGGAACCGGGAACGTGAGCGTGAACACATCGAGCGGTTGCGCGTGGAGCGCGACCAGCAGCGAAAGCTGGCTCACCGTGGTCAGCGGGGCCTCCGGAACTGGCACCGGCGTTGTCGTGTATCCAGGTCGCAGCTAATACCACCGGGCAGGCGCGAACCGCGTCCCTGTCCATCGGGGGCCAGACGTTCACAGTCAATCAGACTGCCTGGGTTACCATCACGCCAGAATTGGACGCTTCCCGGGAAAGGCCTGCTGCTGGCCGCCGCCTCGCTCTTTGTCACGATAAACGCCGCATAGACCGATGTCCAGGGCCTGCCCCCGGAGGCCCCAAAACCGGCCGCATGGACGCAATTCCAAGGAAACAAAATACCGTTTGGGCGACTAACGCCCGAGAACGATGGCGTCGGCTTCAGGCGTCCCTCTCCGTGGCGATGGCGGCCGCCTGGAGCAGAGACAGTTCAATAAGATCCCGCGGGTGATGCGTAGCAGCGGCAGCCGTACCTGTTCACGCTACTTCGCCGATGAGGACTGCGTTTCCGGAGGGGGTTTGTTACGCGCTCTTAATGAAGCTCACCATTCATCCAGCCCGCCCTGTTGGAAGGAGCTCAACCTGGCGGCGCGCTGTTCGGCCGTCAGCTCGAAGCCACGCCGGTCGTTTGAAAGCAGTTCGTCGGAAGGCCAAGTGGCTCCGCATCAGGCCATGCGGCGTGTGTATTTTCGACTTCAGAAGATAGTGGCCAAGCTCGTGCGAAAGCGCGCGCGCCCAATGCTCGTCCGATCAAGATCTCATGGCCGACCATCGTCGCGCCGCTGATGTCTGGCGTTCGGCGAATCAATGCCTCGGCGTTAGCCTCGCGAAAGGCGGATAGAGGGAGCAGGACCATCGGCCGTAAACGGGATCCAGCCCGAAGGCGCCTTGCCATTCCGCGAAACCTTTTCGCTCATCGTCGATCGTAACGGTCACCTGCCACGCGGCAGCCATGTCTTTAGAGGTGAGTCGGTGCCAATCGAATGCGATGCCCCGTCGGTCCCCAGATCGCTTTCGCCTCGTCGAAGACGCGGATCACAAGGGATTCCGGGACGTCCGGCGGCGCGAATACACCAATCGAAATCGCTGACGGTACTCTCCCATCGAGCGATGCTCGAGATCGCGCACTCCAAAAGAGTCTTGTTCCAGTGGACCATCGGGTTGACCGACGAATTCGTCGTTCGGTCGGCCTGACGGTCACAGTTGGTGGCCGCTACAGCTAACGTCGTTGGAACCGCACCATCGAGACTGGCTCCCTCGCTGACCGAAGCGACAGCGCCAGAGCGGCGCCTCAAGACCGGTCTGCCGGACATATGACTCCAGCGGGACGCCAGCTTTGTTCCGACGGGGTCGTCGCGACTCGTGCTTGGAATATTCCCGGGACGCCGGCGGTTATGGACGCGGACTTGCGGTGTGCCGACGTAGACGAATGGCACGTTGCCCGAACCGGGTTCATTACCGCTCTGTAGCGGTGCCCGTCCCTGCCCGCACGGAAGGCTCCGGACAGCGGTCACCCTCTCCGGTTTCTTGACGCCGGAGGTCCGACCTCAGTCAGTCGTCGTCGCCCACGCAGCAAATCCACTCACGTTTTCACGCAATCATCCAGGCTTGACATCCCTTCGCGTTCCGTTCGGCTCCTTGCAAACGAGTCTCAGCGGCGAGCCGGCGGCTGCCAGGACCGGCTCGATCAGGGCCACTTCGTCCTGCAGACGAGACTGACTCGGTCCGAGCCCCATTCGGGACTCCTGCCAGCATCGTAGGCATCCGGCGCGAGCACGTGGAAGGTCGTCGCCAGCCGGTCCAGGAGTCCTGCGCCATTGTCCCGGAGGTGCTCGCGTTCGCGTGCAGGCAGACGACACCCGGTCCAGTCCCCGCCTCGCGAACGAATGGCGGCAGCACCCGACGGTCGGAGCGCTGTTGCAACATCCCAGTCGCCATCAATCCTCCTCCGTTGGTCAGGCACGGCGAGACGGTCATCATGTCTCGCCGGCCCTCCCGATCGGCTCCGCGCGACGACCACCTTGAGGATACTCGCTCGGGATGACCATCGAGGCATCGCCGGAGCGATTGAACCCGCCACGAGCGCGAGGGGTCGAGCGCCGGCGACGGTGGTCGGCCTCGCCAGCGCCCTTCTGGTATCTCCGACGCCTACTGATGCCTCACGGCGTTGGGTTGGTTACGCGGGTCATCGTTTGGGTTGACGTAGTTGAACTCCACCGGTCCCTCTCCGTACAGCACGATGGTGGTCTCTTCATCGCGGGTGAACGCGAAATGATTCACGTTGGCCGACGCATCGACGAACCCGCCGACGGTCAGCTTCGTGTTGGTGCTCGAGCGTTTGTCGAGCACGTCCCCCATCCCGAACACGAGCGCGCCCGAGGTGACGACGACGTGCTCGTCGGTGGGGTGTGAGTGGGCCGGAATCGCGTAGTGGGCGGGAACCTCAAACGGACGGCATAGAGCACCGGCTTCGTCGGATCGCCGTCGAGCACGGCGATCTCGGCTCCCTTCGGGAGCAGCGGCGGCGCGGGGCTCCATTTCGCGTCCTTGAGGTTTTGACCGGCGTGTGGATGGTCAGCGCGCATGGCAACACTGGCAGCGGTCAGGAACAAGCCGGCGACGATAATCACAGAAGCGAAGGTCTTCAACGTGTCCTTCCTACCGGAGCGCCGGAGATCGGCGCTCCTTCCTTTGAATGCGCGGACGAGGCTCGTCCCACCATGGGTCGACCCGCGTCCACGGGGCTGGCGTTGTGCGCGGCCAGCCGGCGCGATAGGACGACTCTACGGCGCTCACGTGGAAGCGGGCGTGGGAGCCGCCGTGGAATCGCGCGTGGAATCTGATGACGGACGGGCTTCCGGCCCGCGCTTGTCGATCCGCCGATCGTCAAGGCACAATGACGGCGTCGTGAGTCGCAGCGGGGCTGGCCGCACCGCTGCCCCAAACGGGCCGCCTGACGCGGGCAGCGACGCGTGAATAGGTCGGCATGGGCGTTTCGGGCGAGTACACGGCGCGCAGCAGTCCAACGCGGCGGAGCCCCGCTCGAGATCCACATGCTCGGCCCGCTGCGGGTGTCTCGAGCGAGGCCGCCCCGTCGCGCTTCCGGCCTCGCGCAAGGTGCGCGCGCTACTCGCATACGTGGCGCTGGCGCCGAAGCCCGTCGCCAGAGGCCCGCTGTGCGAACTGTTGTGGGACGTCCCCAACGATCCGCGTGGCGAACTGCGTTGGTGCCTGAGCAAGATCCGTGGCCTGCTCGACGACCGTGCGTGCCGGCGAGTGCACACGCATGGGGACACCGTTCAGCTGGATCTGTCGCAGTGTCTGGTCGACGTGCTCGACGTCCTGCGGGCCGCCGAGGCCGGGATCGAGACGCTGTCTCCGGAGCGACTCGGGGCGCTCGCGGCATCTTTCGAGGGGAATTCCTCGAAAGTCTGGCGATTGACGGCAGCCCCGTGTTTACCGCCTGGCTGACTGCACAGCGTCGTCGGCTTCGCAGCTGTCGCACTGCGGTGCTCGAGCAGCTCGTCATGCGCGGCCCGGATGACCAGGCGCTCAGTGTACTCGACACGTGGCTCGAGCTCGCGCCGTTCGATCAGCGGGCGCACGAGTGCCTCTTCAAGGCGCTCGCGCGACGAGGCAAGATTCGCGAAGCCGAAGCCCACCTGGCGACGACCATCGATCTGTTCGAACGCGAAGGCCTCGAGAGCACGTCGATTCGCACCGCCTGGCGCTGCAGCGCACGGCGACGGGCATTGCGATTCAGGAGCCCCACGAACCAGGCACCGACACCGCTGGTCGTGGTCGCGCCTCCATTGCGGTCATGCCGTTCATCGACCGCTCATCGGCCCTGCAAGCTCGGGGTGGCGTTGCCGACGCCCTCGCGCATGACGTGATCACCCGGCTGGCCAAGCTGCGCAGCCTGTTCGTGATTGCGCAGGGCACGGTCTTCGCCCTGCACGAGCGAAGCATCGGCGCAGAGGAGGCGGGTCGCCTCCTGAATGTCGGACTATGTCGTGAGCGGCTCGACACGCGTGCAGGGGACACGACTGACGGTGACCGTCGAGCTGGCCGAAACGCGTAGCGCCCGGATCGTCTGGGCCGAGATCTTCAACCTCATATTCGACGATGCCTTTGTGGTCCTCGACGAGATCGGCAATCGCATTGTCGCGTCGATCGCCAGCGAGATCGAAACCCTCGAACGCCATCGCGCCATCCTGAAGCCACCCAGCTCGTTGGATGCATGGGGCGCACACCATCGGGGCCTCTGGCACATGCACCAGTACCGCCAGGCCGACAACGAGCACGCCCGACACTTCTTCGAGACGGCGCTCCGCCTGGATCCGACGTTCTCGCGCGCTTACGCGGGACTCTCGTTCACGCATTTCCAGGATGCCTTCCAGAACTGGAACGATCGAGCAGCGGGCATGGAGCAGGCGTATCGAGCCGCGGCGCAGGGGCTCATGGCCGACGAGCGCGACCCTGCCGTCCACTGGGCGATGGGCCGGGCGCTCATGCTGCGGGGTCAGCCCGACGAATCGATCAGCGCGCTCACGCGGTCGATCGAACTGAGCCCGAACTTCGCGCTCGGTCACTATAACCTCTCCTTCGTTCACTCGATTGTTGGGGACGCCCGCGCGGCCATCAGCGCGGCCGACTACTCGCGCCACCTCAGCCCGTTCGACCCGATGCTGTTCGGCATGCTCGCCACGCGGGCGATGGCGCTCGTCCGCCTGGGGCGCTTCGAGGAGGGCGCGAGCTGGGCGGTCAAAGCGGCTGCGCGCCCCAATGTATTTCCTCACATCCACGCGATCGCCGCGTGTTGCCTGGCACTGGCGGGGTCGCTCGAGCAAGCGCGCGCACACGTCGCCGCCGTGCGGCACACCTCCCCGCGCTACTGCTTGGCGGACTTTTTCACGGCGTTCCCCTTCGACCGTGACGGCCAGACACTCTTTCGCAGGGGCGCCCGACTCGTCGGACTCGCGTGAGGCGGTACGTGGTGAGTACATCGCCTCAAAGTCGAATTCAGCCTTTCGAGACCGGCTACAGGCGGGGCGCTGAGCGCATCAACGCGTGCCCAGCGGGATGCGGCACAGGTTCCGCTGCACGGTCTCGCGGGAGAACGCGTACACGTCGGGCGTCGGACCCGGTGCGGGATCCACGGCATCGATCAGCCGTGTTCCTGGCACCGCGGCGATATCCGCAGCGGATGCGAAGCCGGTGGGCGGCATTTTCGGGAGCGGCTGGCCGCGCGGAACCGGCAGCGCGTACGTCCGTTCGGACACCGTCAAGAACAGGAGCCTTCCATCCCGCGACCACCTGATGCTTAGACCGCTACCGTAGACCGGCACCGGTGTCCCGCCTCCGACCGGCAGGAGGATCGTCCCGCCCGCTCGTTCCTTGATCGGGCGAGCGTAAACGGCGAGCCACCGCCCATCCGGCGTGACGGCCATGTTTTCGATGACCGGATGCTCGTGGACTTTCTGCAGGCCGGTGCCGTCCGGGCGGACACGGTACGCAAAGCCATAGTCTCGATCGCGGGCGCGGAACAGGACGTCGCCGTTTGGATCGAACAACGGCCCGTCCCCTTCGACATTCGGGATCTGGCGCGGCGGCGATCGGTGGTCGAGCGGCGCCAGCCAAAGCGTGTTCTTTCCGCCCGTGTCGATCGTTTCGAAGACCACCCACTGGCCATCCGGCGAGACGTCGAACGGCGCTCTCGCCGAGGCCGTACCGCCGGTCCCGACGGAAAACCGGGCAGCAGGCGCTCGTTGAGACCCGTGTCGAGATCGGCGATCCACAACTCGCCCCGATGCGCGGACGCGCCCTCGGCGACGAAGTACACGAGCTTCCTGCCGTCGGGGGTGAATGTCGGGTTGAGCGCGTAGCCTTCCAGCGACACCGCGCGCTCGTCTCTCGAGTCGTGCACCCAGACGGAACGTCGCGTCATGCCGACAGCCGTAATGAACGATCGGCCGTCCGGCGCGATGGCGAGGCCCTCCTCTTCGGTGGGTCCGGAGGTGACTTGCTCGGGCGGGTCGAGCGAATTGCCCGCCGAGAAACGCTGGCGCCACGCGTGAAAGGCGTTGCCGGCACTCGAGCTGAAATACATCCACGCGCCGTCGGGAGACCAGCCGGCAAACCAGCACGCTGCGTCAGGCGGGCCGACGTGGCGGCCGGGCGAACTGGCGTCCATCGGAACCAGACGGCACGGCGTCCAGACGCCGCGGTCGGTCATTTCCGCCACCAGCGCCCAACGGCCATCCGGCGACGGATACGACCGATGCGCCATGGCGCCCTTCGGCATCGGCACATACACATCGCGCGCGTCGGCGCGGCTCTCGTCGGCCGCCACGATCTTCATGTGGTTGCCTTCGCTGCCTCGGATCTTCTCGGAGAACAGCAGCTTCTGCCGGCCCGTCCAGATCAGCCCCGAGGCATTCGGCAGCCATCGCCTTGGCTCGCCGCCGAGAACCGGGACCACCCAGGTGTCCCATTCGTTGTGCGCGTTCGACGTCGTGTAGGCGATTCGCGAACTGTCCGGCGAAAACACGGGGCTCATCTTCACCATGGTGTCGTTGGTCAGCTGCTTCGGCTCGCCGTCGGGTAGCAGCTTGATGTACACCTGACCGGAGGTCGGCAACGACTCCGGCCCGCGGATGAAGGTGAGCATGCGCCCGTCCGGCGAGAGCGACGGCTGGGCGACCGAGTCGGGGAAGTTCGTCAGCTGCGTCCAGTCGGCACGGGACACCGACACCGGCTCGCTGCGGCGCGACGCCATTCGCCAGAGTCCCGCCGCCACGGCGAGCGCCAGCAGCGCCAGGCCGGCGATTGCCGCAAGTCGGCGAACAGATCGCGGGCGCGCCACTGGAGCCTCGACCCGCACCACGCCCGAGGTCGCCGCCTGGAGATCGGCCAGCACATGATCGATATCGACCGGCACGTCCCCGATGTCACGCAGGCGCTGCTTCACGTCCTTCTCGAGGCAGCGCTGAAGCAGGCGGCGAACGGCGAGCGGCGTGTCGGCAGGCAGCACGCTCCAGTCGGGCTCGCGTCCGAGGATCGACGCAATCGCGTCGGGAACCGTGTCGCCGGCGAAAACCCGCCGGCCGGACAGCATCTCAATCAGCACGCAGCCGAACGCCCAGATATCGGTACGTTTGTCGAGCAGTGTCCCGCGGATCTGTTCCGGGCTCATGTAGGCGGCGGTGCCGAGCAGGACGCCCGCCTGCGTGCCGCCGAAGGTCTGCGTCGGCGAATGTGAGAGGTCGGGATTCACGACGCCGCCCATCGGTTTTGCCAACCCGAAGTCCAGTAGCTTGACGCGGCCGCCGGGCGTGACCTTCACGTTCGCCGGCTTTAGATCGCGATGAACGATGCCCTGCTCGTGCGCAGCATCCAGCGCCTCGGCTATCTGCCTGGCGATCTGCAGCGCCTGGCGCACGGAAAGAGGCCCCTGGGCGATCAAGTCGGCGAGTGTCGGGCCGTCGATGAGCTCCAGCACGAGCCCGTGCGTGGCGCCGGAGTCCTCGAAGCCGTAGATGTGACCGATGTTCGGGTGATTCAGCGAGGCGAGCACCTGAGCTTCGCGCTTGAAGCGCGCGAGCCGGTCGGGATCGCGCGCAAACGATTCGGGCAGGACTTTGATCGCGACGTCGCGATTCAGCTTCGCATCGCGCGCGCGATAGACCTCTCCCATGCCGCCGGCGCCGATTTGGCCGGTGATTTCATATGGGCCGAGTCGAGTGCCAGGAGCTAACGACACGGTAACCCGCTCGAATTATACGGGGATGCCGCGTAGGGAGGGGATTGGTAACGATCAACGGCGCAGGGTTTACCGGAGGCTTCCGGTTTCCTGAACGGGCAGCTTTGAGGAGACGAGGCAATCCTGTTAGAGACGCGTCACCATGGGCACCTCGAATTAAGTGGCCATGCAAGTGTCGCCCTCCGCGAGAAAGCGGCGTTGCCGTGAGGGTTGCCGAATCCCGAGATAAGACGTCGAGCAGACGGACGGCGAGCCGCTGCCGGCACCGAGCGAAGCCTCGGGTGATCTGGGCGGCAAGATGGCCGCGCTCACTGGCGCCATCGTCGAACGTGGGGATCGCGATCGACAGGGTGGACGAACTGGGAGGCGCCCTGGGTATGTCAAGCGGCGGCCGCATTCAGCTGCTCAACGGTCTCTCCCCGCGATGGCGTTCACGACGCTGGTGCGCGAATACGCGCACTGATGTTCTGCAGTTCGTTATGTCCGGTGAGGGCCAGGCGAGGTCGGTCGCCGGCAGCGCCGACCTGATTTCATCCTACGGTTACCATTTAGAGCGGACTGCTGGACCCATGATGCGTGTTCAATCCTGTACAGACAGCGGACGTACGGGTCAATACGGTAAGGCTAGTATCGCTCGCTGTAGATCATCTCCACTTGCATTGGAGTGCGGCCACGCCTTGTGTTTTGGGGGAGCTGTCGCACGATGTCAGGCGTCGCCGGCGTAGATCAATTGCTTTTGCTCTATAGCGTCGGTCAGCACCGACGAGGAATCGAGTCGCCGCCGAGCAGGCGGCCGGCGGCTGGTGGAATAAGCGCCGTCACAGAAGCTGTGACAGCCATGCGATCGAGCTACAGGCGCTGTTCAGCCAGGGACATTGGAGGAATATATGCGTGGAGTTCGTGCGTGCGTTCTGCTCTTTCTCATCGGCTTGTTGCCGGCCGTGGTATCCGCACAAGACAAGTTCTTCACCTCGAACGGGGTTCAGATTCGCTATGTAGATCAGGGCGCGGGTGAACCCGTCGTCCTGGTTCACGGATACACGAACGTCATTGAGTACAATTGGATCGCGACGGGGGTGCTTCCCAATCTCGTCAAAGATCATCGCGTTATCGCCCTTGACCTTCGCGGACACGGCAAGAGCGACAAACCGCATGACCCGAAAGCCTACGCTGAGTTGGGGCAGGACGTCGTGCGCCTGCTGGATCACCTCCACATCGTCCGGGCCCATATCGTTGGGTACTCGTTGGGGGAATCATTACGGCCAAGCTTCTCACGACGAATCCCGATCGCTTCATCACGGCAACCCTGGTCGCCGCATCGGGGCGGCGAACCTGGACCGCTCAAGACGAACGTAGCGCCGAGGCCACAGCTGCAGACCTCGAAGGCGGAGTGCCCTATCGATCGCTCATCCTCGTCTCAGCGCCAACCGATCAGCCTCCGCCAACTGAGGGAAGCCATTCGCATGAGCTCACAGGCGCTGGTCCGGAACAACGATCCGCTTGCGCACGCGGCGTTGACGCGGGCTCGTCGTGACCTCGTTGTCACGGATTCTCAGATGGCGGCCGTGCAAGTGCCGGCGCTCGCGATCGTTGGAACCGCGGACCCGGCGGCGGCAGGCGTCCAGACGCTCAAGGCGGTATGGCCCACGCTGCAGGTGGTGACCGTTGACGGCGCGACGCATTGGGGCGATCGGGGAATTCTCATCCGCCCTGAGTTCCTAGCCTCGCTTCGCCAGTTCATTGCGTCGCACCGAGGAGCGTCACAGGACTGAACGGTTGCATGACAAGCCGAGCCCTGGAGGAATCGGTACTGCTGCGGCGTTACACAGGACCTATCCCGTCCGCACATCCCTCTCGCCCGTATAATCACGCCACCATTGGCTCTCACTCCTGGCACCCGCCTCGGCATCTACGAAGTGATCGCCGATAGCCCGAACCCGCAGTGCCCCGACGGGCATCACCCCCGATGCCACTCAGGTCGTTTTGAACGAAGCGACGCCTGCGGCGCTCGCGAGACATCCGCCTGCTGACGATGACCCCCACGCCGCAAGTGAAGCCGCTCGTGGAAACACGCTTCGACGAGCGCGGTGGCGTCGTGTCCCCGAACGGCGGCTGGCTGGCGTGCGAGTCCAACAGATCGGGTGCGTACGAAGTCTACGTCCAGCCGTTTCCAGCCGTCGATCGCGGTCTGTGGCCGGTCTCGACCGGCGGCGGAACGCAGCCGCTATGGGCCCGGAACGGGCGGGAACTCTTCTATGTGGGGCCTGACGGCTCGTTGATGGGGGTGCCGGTGGAAGCTCGGGGCTCGGTCTGGTCGGCTGGGCCGCCGATGCGGCTGGTCGAGGGACGATACTTTAGTGGGGGCGAGGGGACCACCGTGCGCCAGTACGATGTCAGCGCGGACGGGCGGCGATTCCTGATGATGAAGGAAGAGGCAAGAGACGCCAACGCTGCGCCGTCGATCAATGTCGTGCAAGTGGTTCGAGGAACTGAAGCAGCGCGTGCCGACGAAATGAACGGACTGACTGTAGGCGAACCTCCTCGGTCACATCTGAGTTGAACTCCTTCGCGAATTACTCCTGAGTAGTCGCGCAGAGTTTAGTGATCCGCCCTGGAACACGCATCGGGTGAGCCAATGATCACCATCCTTGGAGCAGGCGGCGCCATCGGCAACGAACTCGTCAAGCTTCTCGCGGCGAGGAACCAGCCGTTTCGCCTGGTCGGCCGCAATCCGCAGGCGACGCCGGGCGCGACCGAAACCCTCGCCGGCCGATCTGACGGATAAAGATCAGACCGTTCGAGCCGTCGCGGGCTCGACCGTGTCGTGCACCTGCTCGTGGGCCTCAAATACGATCGCAGAGGTCTGGCAGGACATGTGGCCGCGGATCATGAGCAATACCATCGAAGCGCTGCAAACGCGCCGGCGCCAAGCTGATCTTCTTCGACAACGTGCACATGTAGCGGCAAGGTGAGCGGGCCCATGACCGAGGAGACGCCGTTCAATCCGTGCAGCAGGAAGGGTGAAATCCGCGCGAAGATCGCTACCACGCTGATCAACGAGTGGAAGTCGGGCGCGCTCGCCGGCGATGATCGCCCGATCCGCCGATTTCTACGGCCCCGACACGCAGAACGCCGTTCCGAATCTTCTCGTCTTCCAGCCTTTCGCCCGGAAGCGGAAGGCGTCATGGCTCGTGAATGACGCGGTTCCGCACTCCTTCACCTACACGCCGGATGCCGCGGAAAGCCTGGTGCAGCTGGCCGAACGGCCAAACGCCTGGAACCAGACGTGGCATGTCCCCACCACGCCCAATCCGCTCACAGGGAAAGAATTCGTCGCGCTGGCGGCGAAGGAATTCGGCGTGGTGCCACGCCATCGCGTGTTGAGCCGGCCGATGCTCCGGATTGCCGGATGGTTCGATCCGCTTGTCGCCGAATCCTACGAGATGCTGTACCAGAGCGATGGGCCGTATCTCTTCGATTCCAGCAAGTTCGCCAGAGAGTTCGGCTTCGCCGGGTACGCCGCATGCCGACGGCATCCGCGCCACTGCTGCCTCCTTTAAGCGCGACGCGCACCGATAGAGTCCTCGAGAAGTCGCCTAGCATTTTCCGGAGACTGGCCCTGCCGCGTAGGAAGCCACTACGGCGTCAGGAGTAATCCCGTCCGGGCTGCTGTCCGGCCCGTATAATCCACGACAGTTGGCCCTCCACCCGGCACCCGACTCGGCGTCTACGAAGTCACCACGCAGATCGGCGTTGTGTTCCAGCGCCGGAGGTGAGAATGAATCGATTCATCGCGCCAGCGTTCACTCTCGTCTTCATCGTCGGCGCAGGTGCCTGGCCTCGGGCGCAGAGCAGTGTCCTGAGCGCCGACGTGAAGCGGGACTATCGCACCGTCAGAGAGCTATTTCATTCGCGCCGCCGAGGAGATGCCCAGAAGCCGACTACGGCTTCAAGCCGTCTCCCGAGGTCCGAAGCTTCGGTCGGCAGGTCGCTCATGTCGCCGACGATCAGTGCACAACCTGTGCGCTCCGGCTCGACGCGAAGCGCGTCAGGCCGCCTACACGGCGATCGAAGACACGCTCACGAAGAAGGCGGCCCTGATTCGTTCGCTCAAGGACGCGTTCGCCTATTGCGACGCGGCATACGACGCGCTTCACCGACGCGACGGGAGCGGAGACGGTGACGTTCGGCAAGAGCAGCCGAACGAGGTTCGCAATGCTGAACTGGAATCTGTGGCACACCTGGGAACACTACGGCAACGTTGTCGTGTATTTGCGGCTGAAGGGTCTGGTTCCTCCTCGAGCCAACCACGCTAATCGGCGGCGCAGGCCACCCTGTAAGTTACAGGTCGGACCTTGGGAATCCATGGCCACCACCCAGGAAGCCTCCTGCGGCCAGGTCGGTCTACCCTTCGCGACTACTCGCTACAGAATCAGGCAGCTTCGTCGGCGAATGCTGGTTTCGCCCGGTCCTTCACGATCGAACTGCACCGCTACTGGTTGGAGGCCGTGCGGGCGCAGGTCTCGTTGTTGCGAGCGGCGTAGCTGGACGTGTTGGCGAAGGCGGTTAAAGCGTTGTCGCCAATCGAGCTTTCACGTAGCCCCAACAAGCTTTCGGCGGCCGCTTCCAGCCGGAACCGTGCGACGGGATCCGGTGGTTTCCGAGCTACCCAGCGATGTCGACGACGTCAACCTGCCGAAGCTGCGATGGGACTAGCGCACCCCACGCCAGTTCAGCGTCACCTTCACCGACGACGATTCCGGAGACGTCGTCGTCAGAACACAGGAACCGATCGCCCGCGCGATCGACCGCGTACTCCGTGGACGGCAACGCGAAGAGCGGCGTGGCTGGACTCACGCTGAGCGCGGGGTCGTCCGACACGCGCGCGGCCATCAGTCTGCCGTCGTCCACAAAGAACAGCTCACGGCCGTCGCCGCGCCACTGCGGACGAATCACCGCTCCATGCGCTACTCGGATCGGCCGGGACGCGGGTGTGGAAACCGATCGACGAGCAGTTCTCTCTCGCCGTTCAGCAGTGTAACGATCGCGATACGGGTGCCGTCCGGCGAAAGCGCCGGCGTCGATTCGTCGTCTCCGCGGCGGAAGATCGTCGGCTTGCCTCCGGCCTCGAGAATCAGGATGCCATGAGGAGTGACCGACTCAGGCGAGCCGGCGGTCGACCACGTGTTGACGACCATACGGTCCGCTGCCGCCAGCACCCATCCCACCGGGTCGGCTCGGAAGGGCACTTCGAGCAATGGCTTCACGGCCCGCTCGTCATCTGTCCGGACCTCGCACGCGTTGCGATTGCCCCCGATTCCTCGTCGATCGCTGCACGGCCAGCCGAATACCGTCAGCGTGCCACACGGCGGCTGTGGCGTCGGCGATGAGAAACCGCGATGCACCGGTTTCGGAATCGATAATCCACAGGCTCGGTTTGTCCGCCGCGTCAAATCTCGACAACGCGACGTGCTTTCCATCCGGTGAGATGGCCGGTTTCTCCTGGCTCGCGGGTGAAGCTAGCGTGCCGAGACACAGCGCCGCTTCTCGAAACCCAGGTGGCCTGCCGCTGTTCACGTCTGACGTTGCCAACGGACCACGTGCCCACCCGCGGCAACGACTGAGCCCACACCGATGTTCGCGGTGATGCCCGGGCTGTCGACTGGTGCACCGGCTCGCCGTCGCCCATTAGCCGGCCCGATGCCGGATCGAACGCCTGTCCAATCCAGACCCTGCCACGCTTGTAGATAGAGCGTGCCCGGTCGTAACGCCCGCGGCGTCCGTTTTGACAATCGGCACCGCGTGCGCTGCCGTCGTCGAGACGCAGGAGGCGCAACTCGCTATTCGCGGGGGTTGACTCTTGAACGAAGTAGATCAGGCGTCCCGCGCCGGCGCTGGTCGGATATTTCAGGCCGACCTCACTTCCGGCGCGGTCGATCAACAGGGGTCAGGGCGCCGCCGTGGCTGTTGACGCGCATAGCCCGGAACTGGTCGTCGGTGCGAATACGATCGTGCCGTCGGCAAGCCAGACGCCGCCGCGTCCATCAGGCGCGTCGCAGATCTCGATCGGCGCGAGCGACGGGAGATCGAGCCGCACGAGCTTACCCGGCTGATCTCGGCGCCGGGCGACGGAAGAACGCAGAGTGAACGCCCGTCCGGCGGACCAGAACGGATATCATCGAGATGACCTGACCGCCGCCGCTCACCAGTTGCCAGTCCGCACCCGACGTGAGATCGCGTATCCACAACCGCGGATCGGAGTACGCCCTCCTTACTGGGACGCGGCTGTGTCACGATTGCCAGGCGTTTCGCGTCGGGCGACAACGCCGTCCCAGCCCACCACGTGGTTTCAGCCGGCAGGGACACGTCGTACCGTAGCGGTTCGGCGGCGAGGTCGCCACACCGGCGTGCCCGAGCAGGTACGCCGCGATGACGAGCCCCGCGGCGGTTGCCGCGAGCACCGTCGAACGCCACCGCCGTCGCGGCCCGCGGCGCCCGACGGCAGTCTGTGCGGTGTCCGTTCCCTCGTCTGCAAGCACGAGCGCCAGATCTCGCGCGGACTGAAACCGCGCGCCGGGCGCTTTTTCGAGGCACCGGTGAATCAGCCGCAGCGCGCGCAGTGACGGCGTGGAGCCGTCACCGTCCCAGCTCGGCGGATCCGCTTCGAGGATCGCCGTGAGGGTGCCCGGAACGGAGTCGCGGTGGAAGGCCCGGCGGCGCGTCAGCATTTCGTAGAACACAGCCCCGAACGAAAAGATGTCGGCGCGATGATCGACCGTTTCACCTCGCACTTGCTCGGGCGCCATGTAGCCGACCGTTCCGACGACGACGCCGTCCATGCTTCTGGTCGCCAATGCTGTCCGACGCGACGTCGACGCCCGCTACCGGAGACTCGCGCACCATGCGCGCCAAACCGAAGTCGAGGATCTTGATGCGGTCGTCGTTCGTGACCAGCAGGTTCTCGGGCTTCAGATCGCGATGGACGATGCCCTTCTCGTGCGCGGCTCCGAGTCCTCGCGCGATCTGTAGCGCATAGCGCCACCGCTTTCCGGACGTCAGCGCTCCGGCGGACAGCGTTTCCGCGCAACGTGCGTCCCTCGAGCAGCTCCGATACCACGAACGGCTGGTCGTCGTGGATGCCCACGTCAAAGATCGCCAGGATGTTCGGATGGTTCAGCGCCGCCGTGGCCAGCGCTTCCTGCTCGAATCGCCTCAACTCGATCACGGTCGGTGCCGGCTGCCTCGTGCAGCACTTTGATGGCCACGTCCCGGCGCAATTGCGTGTCGTGGGCCCGATAGACCTCGCCCATTCCGCCGGCGCCAAGCGGACCGACGATTTCGTAGCGGCCGACACGGGTGCCGCGTGTGAGGACATGGGCGGCGCGGATTATCACACGTCAGGCGGTAACCGTGATCACCGAGAGGCCGTCGACGTCCGGAACCCGCGCTCGCCATTCGACGGTCGGCCGCACGTGACTGCCCCAATTTCAGAAGGCTGCTCAAGGACGGAGCCATTCTGTCAGGATGGCCCACGCCGCTTCGCGTCATTGCCGGGACCTCACGGATCGAGCAATGGGACATGATTGGGCGCTTCTTGCCCGAGCTGCCGCGCCGCCACGACGGTCGAGGGCGTCCCTGGCGGGAGAACCGCCCTGTGCTGGATGGCATCCTCTGGATCTTGAGGACCGGCGCCCCGTGGGCGGACCTGCCAGAGCCGCTACCCGTCGCATCAAACTTGCCACCGACGGTTTCAACGGTGGGTCCGCGCCGGCGTGTTGCGGAGCCGTCCTCGAAATCCTCGCGCCAGGCCCTCCAGGACGAAGGCTATCTGAATTTGCAGGAAGCGTTCATCGATGGGAGCTTCGCGCCCGCCAAGCGGGGAGGCGCGTGCGTGGGCAAGACGAAACGCGGCAAGGGCTCGAAGATCATGGCGATCGCCGATCGGCAGGGGCGTCCGGTCGCCGTCCACGTCGAGAGTGCCACGCCGCATGAAGTCACCCTGGTTCACGCCACTCTCGCGGAGCGGTTTCGTCACGCCAGCTCCCGGCGCGTCTCATCGGCGACAACGCCTACGAGTCGGACAGATTGGATGCCGAACTGGCGCGCCATGGCGTGGAACTGATTGCGCCGCACCGGAGAACCCGGACACAGCGGACGCAAGACGGTCGCCCGCTCCGGCGCTACAGACGGCGGTGGAAGGTCGAGCGACTCTTTGCCTGGTTGCAGAACTTTCGGCGGATCGTCGACGTTATGAGCGCTTCAACGAGGGTTAGGCAAATCGGACATCGCTGCTGCGCCATCGGTCACTTTCGATTCCAATGCTCCGCCAACTTCGATCCCGCCACGTCGGTGACAGCCCAGCCAGTTCCAGCGGTGGCAACCCTGAGGCAATGGATCCGGCACCGCCGGAGCTCTGCTGCCAACGGTGTTGCCCATCCGAGTCGTTGCTCCAGCAAGCGGGCCACATGATGCGCCTGCCTCGACGCCCTCCTCGTGCCGTGGAGACCGATAATGGGCTACCTTCAATTAGAGCCCAGCTGATCTGCTGTTTGAGGAGCAGGAAAATCGCCAGAGCGGTTTGCAACGCGAGGCCGATAATCCATACGCCAGTTGTCGCCGTCGCCAGATATTGCGCCGCGAGTGCCAGTGAAAACCAGCCAATGAGAAACCAAGACACCCGTCCTGAGAGTTCGTCCTGAGCCCAGAGAAGAGCCAAGAGCAGACGGACGCGATGGCTGGCACCCAGAACAGTTGGAAGTAGTCACGTAACGTCATCCTTTTAGGCTCTGCTATGCCGCTCCTTGGACTCTCGCAGCTTCGAGCAACGAGGCGAAGGGACCCACTACCTGGGAGACCTAACCGCTTGACGACAGTGCGAAGACGATCGTGTCAGGCATTCAACACCATCGTAGTAAATGTGTCCGAAGGCGTCGTTTGAAAACTTCTAAAGGGTGGAGAATACACGAGACGTCATTGCCCGCTTGGCCGCGGACGTTCTCTTGACGTGGTTATCTCAGGGGCATTGACCTACGGCGCTTTGGGGGTCAGAGCGTCCGCGTCGCGGCTCACGGACCACCACACGGCATCGAGGTGAACGCGGGCGATTCCTCGGGACTCAGCTTCGCGAGTGGCGACGGCCTGGAAACGGGCGCTGATCGGCTGCGTGACGTGCTGTACGCCAGGCCATCGCGGCAGACCGACACCGCCGGCAACCTGTCGAAGTTGCTTCGCTGTGATCGAATCCAGCGGCAATTCCAGAAACTGTTCGACGCGGACCAGATGAAATGCCTGCGCTAAGTAGGATGTGTGCAACGAATCTCTTAAGAAATATGTTGAGAACCTTGCGCGCGAGTCCCCAATGCCGAGCGTCGACTGGCAATGCTCTTCGAAGCGCGCCAGTCGCCTCATCTAGTTCCGTTTCAAACACGGAGCGTTCCTTCGCGCCGAATCGAGTGAGGTCGAGCGTTCGCAAGAAGATTCTCGACGCTGCAACCGGGCCGGCGTTTCCCCGCCCGCGGCACTGCGGATGCGCCTACCGCTAGTGTGGGCCGCGCGACTTCTGACACACGATCTTGAGGAATTGGTCTCGTTCCGATTGGGATTGTGCGCCCATCTATCGGCAAGCAACCTGCCGATCCGTTCTCACCTTGGCCTCGGCAAGTGTATGCGGACTGGCGATTGAGAGCTGCTTTGATTCTTTACCCGGCAGAACAGAGAATGTAGAGCTCTCCAAATCTCCTCGATGCGATTCAGCCGCGTCTGCTTGTCCCGAAAACGGATGATTCAGGCACGACAGAGTTGCATCCGGAACCCGTGGATCGACTGGCGAGAGCTAGCAGCGAAAGCATCGAGGATTGTGGGACACGGCGGCAGCGCCGCCAGCTACACGGCCTCCGAAGTCGCGCGATTCTAAAGGGCGATACGGACGCTTATCGACTTGTCACCCGCGGCCGTGTCAAGCTAGCTCGGCCGTGCTGGTGAAAGACAGACGGGGGCGTGCACGAGCGACTGTTGTCCGCCTCGGCTCAGGGCGTCGCTCGTGCATCGCAAAACGATGACCGCCTGTAGCTTGGATAGGCGTTTCGGAAAATACTTGGCGACTACTCGGGAGTGATCCTGATTGATGGGGAACGCATCGGCCTCGCTGTCGGTTCCGGATTCCTCTGCGGCTCATCAACCTCATTAACGCAGCTCTAGGGATTCTCGCTGTACTGCGCTGGAGCTATTTATCTGTGACGCCGAGGCGGCACCCTCTGTAGGGCGGTTGGGCTGCTTGGGCAGCACACTCGTCATTCCATTTGACGCTCTAATGCTCGTCGTGATATTCCATTGGCGTGTCTAATAAAGCCGCTCGATCCAAAGCCGACGTTCTGCAGGGCACACTCGACCTGATGGTCCTTCAGACGCTGGATTCGCTCGGGCCGCTGCACGGCTACGCCATTGCCGCGCGCCTCGAGCAGGTGTCTGGTGGCGCGCTGCAGCTCAATATGGGCACGCTCTATCCGGCGCTGATGCGGCTGGAGCAGCGTGGCCTGCTCCGCGGGAATTGGGGCACCACGGAGACCAATCGCAAAGCGCGGTTCTACGCCGTCACGCCTGCGGGTCGGCGTCAGCTCGCCAGGGAACGGCATGCATGGGACCGGATGGCGGGCATCATCCACACGTTGCTGCGCGGCGAGGCGTGAGGCCGGGAGATCGGATGCGCATTCTTCGCGAATGGAGTCACCGTCTCTGGGAACCCTGCTCCAAAGGCGGCGCGACAGCGACCTGGAGCAGGAGCTCCAGCTGCACCGCGAGCTGGCCGCAGAAGACGCGCGACGTCGTGGTCTGAACTCCACCGATTCCGCGCGCGCCGCGCGACTCAAGGCCGGAGGGATCTCGCAAGCGATGGATGCCCTTCGCGACCAGCGAGGCGTGCCGTGGCTCGACGACCTGACCCGCGACGCGCAACATGGTATCCGCATGCTCAGGCGCACTCCCGTGTTCACGGTGGTCGCGCTCCTGACGCTGGCACTGGGAATCGGCGCCAATACAGCTATCTTCTCGATCGTCAACGGCGTCATCCTGCGTCCACTCGACTATCCCAAACCCGAGCAGCTGATGTACCTGACCACGGAGTTTCCGGTGCTCAGATTGACCGGGAACGCGCTCTCGGTGCAGGAGTACCTGGAGTTCCGGCAGATCAATCAGTCGTTTGCGATGGTGGGGGCGTACAGAACCATCGGCGGCGCTTACACAACCGGCGAAGTCAACCTCACGGCAGGCGATCGACCTCTGCGCGTGCGGTCGATCTCTGTCGATGCCCAGCTGCTCAACACGCTTGGCGTTCAGCCCGCACAGGGACGCTTCTTCAACCAGGAAGAAACCGATCGTGCCGGGGGCCTGGCGCCACCGCTCGCGATTCTCTCGTCGGAGTTGTGGCAAACGGCCTTTGGAGGACAACCACTCATTGGACACACTCTGAATGTCGACGGCCGGCCGCATGAAATCCTTGGCATCATGCCACCCAGCATCGATGTCATGGACAACCGCACGGCAATCTGGTTGCCCCTCGGGCTCCCTGCGGCTATTCGTCAGAACCGCAGCTTCCACATCCTCCATGTCATTGGGCGCCTGAAGGACGGCGTGACCGCGCAAGCAGCGCAGACAGAGTTGAACGTATTCCTCGAGAACTGGGGCGAGCGTACCGGCTCGTCTGGTCATGTTCCCACGAACCATCCGTCGCGCGCGGCAGACCACACCCTTCAGATGCAGCCGGTGCAGGACGCGATGATTGGCGATGCCCGCCGTTCGATCTGGATATTGCAAGTCGCTGTCGGGTTCGTCCTGCTGATCGCGTGCGCGAATCTCGCGAACCTGCTGATGGCGCGTGCCGAGTCACGTCGTCGTGAATTTGCGGTGCGCGCGGCTCTTGGCGCCAGCCGAAGCCGGCTGCTCCGGCAGACGATGACCGAAGGCGTGATGCTGTGCGTTGCCGGCGGCATGCTTGGCCTGTGGCTCGCCCGTGTCGCCGTGCAGGCGCTGATCCGCGCGTACCCAACCAGCGTGCCCCGGATGAGTGAAATCGCCATCGACCTGCCCGTCCTCCTCTTTGCGCTCGGTGTGTCAATGGCGACGGGCGTGCTCTTCGGCGTCGCGCCCGTCGCGCAACGACGGATTAATGACCTGGTGACTGCTTTCAAGGAGGGCGGGGACCGAGGAGCCAGCAGCGCTGGACGCCATCACATCCGCCGCACGCTCGTTGTGGCCGAAGTCGCGCTGGCGGTGATGCTGGTCATTGGCGCGGGTTTGCTGATCCGCACGGTCTACAACCTCACGAGCGTCGATGCGGGATTCGATCGGTCGCGCCTGGTAACGTTCTCGATGACGCTGGCAGAGCCATACGACCCCGACACGCGCGCTCCGGCGTATCAACGCCTTCTCGACAAGCTGCGGGTTACACCAGGCGTGCAGAGGGCCGCCGTCATGTCGGGTCTCCCGCCGAATCGATCTCCAGAAGCAATACCTACCCGCATCGAGAACCACACCGCGTCTGACGGCAGCCCGGTTGAGATCATCGACTACTACCAATTCGTCATGGGCGACTATTTCGAGACGATGGGCGTGCCGATCGTCGCCGGCCGCAGCTTCGAACCGGCGGATGCGGCGTCATCAGGCAGAGTTGTCATCGTCAACGAAACGCTGGCAAACAGGATCTGGAAAGGGCGTAACCCGATTGGGCAGCGTGTGCGGCCCAACCTCAGTGCGGCGATTGGTGTTGGCGGTAACTCCTGGCACACGGTGATCGGAGTGGCCAAGGACGTCAAGCAAGGCGGCGTCGAGAAGGCGACGGGAACCGAACTCTACGTATCCCTCGATCAGCTCGGGATGGCTGCGCCGACGATGAACGTGGTACTGCGGACGACCCTGCCGCCGGCCGCCTTGTCACGGACGCTCGAGCGACTCGTGCGGGACGTGGACCCCGCGGTCCCGATCGTTCGCCTGCGGGAGATGGACGCGGTTTTCGCGGAATCGATTCGTCGGCCGCGGCTTCTGGCGCAGCTGCTTGGTGCGTTTGCCGGGCTGGCACTGCTGCTCGCCGCGGTTGGTACTTACGGTGTGCTTTCCTATATGGTGACAGAGCGTCGTCGTGAGATCGGTGTTCGCATGGCGCTTGGCGCGTCTCGTTCCAGCGTAATCGGATTGGTGATGAGGCAGGGCCTCCAGGCCACCGCCATTGGCGTCATCGTCGGAGTTGGGGGCGCCTTTGCCGCGAACCGGATGATTGCCTCGCTCTTGTTCGGCGTTCAGCCGAGCGACGCCGTAACGATGGCAGGAGTAATCGCAACGATTTCGACAGTCGCCGCGGTCGCGTGCTGGCTGCCCGGGTGGCGGGCGTCGCGACTGGACCCGAACGCGGTGCTCAAAGCTGACCAGAGTTGCCGACTCTCGTATGTTTGCCGCCCGGCAAGTGGCCTAAGCCTCAGCCATCTGGCACGCGCCTGGTGCAATGGTCAATTCGATACCCAGCCGTGCCACGGCGCGCCTCAGGACGAGCCGGTGGACCTCGAGATATGTGCGTTCAGCCCGCCTGCCGGAGCGCGTCGAACCTATAAGCGATTCGCCAATGTGGTTCCAACTGCCGAACATTAGGGTTCACCTCTTGCCCGCCCATCGTGCGGCGGCCAGCGATCCGACTGGAAGTGCTACGCGACTGATTCACCAATTCACTGAATTCAGAATTCGGGCACAGAATACGGACGACGTTAGGTCTCGAGTAACGCCGCAGCGTTTACCGATTCTGAATGTCCGTTAGAGCCTTCTAACGACGGCCCCGGGACGCAGTCAATCGGGTGCAGAAATCAATCTGAATTGCTAAAATCTGAAGTCTGAACTGTCAGGTTCGGGCTACCGCTCGCGCGCGGCCGCGGCCGCGCGGGTCATCACGAGATGGTTGCTCCCGTGCTGGCGCGGTATAGCTCACCGTGTCCATCAGCCCACGCACCAGCTGAATCCCGAGACCGCCGACGCGGGGCGATCCAGAATCGACCCGCGCGCCGGCTGCATCATGCGTCGGATCGAAGGCTTTTGCCGTTGTCGATGATCTCCAGCGTGACGCTCCCCTGATCGAGCACCAGCTCCAGCCCCAGGCGCGTGGCGCGGACCTTGACGTTCGCGTGGACGACGTTCGAGACGATTTCGTCCAGCACGAGAGTGCACATCGCGGCGGAGTCCCGTCGGCATCCGCTGGCGCCGCGCGAAGGCTTCGAACCGCTCGAGGAGAACGGTTGAGCGCCGCCTGGCGCGCGGGCATCTGTGCCGCCAGACGTAGTGCTTCGGTCAGACCGGCGCGCCGGCTCAATTGAGCCGCTCGCGGACCAGCGATGTCATGTCGGCCGAGGCAAGTTCCTCGAGCGTCAGCGTCGTGAGGGCAAAGGTCAGCCCGCCAAGCGCGCGCCAGCGATTGCAGGTGCTGCGGATGGGTCGTTGGCGAACCCTTCGAGGTTGCGCGCGCTCTGCACCGCGAGCGTCCGCGCGCAACGGCCAACGCATCGTCCGACAACGGCGGCTTGCCGCGGTAGACCTCGAGCCGGCCGCCGGCGCGGAATGCCGGATACGCCTCGAGCCCGAGGAAGCGCAGCGCGAAGTCGGAGCGGTAGGCGCCGAATGCGCGCACCAGACCCACGAAGTCCGCGATCAGTTCGTCGAAGACGTTGTTGCGAATCGAATTGAACGCACGATAGGTGAAGTAATGCGTGAGCTCGTGCTCGCGGCGAATCGCCAGCGATCGGTCGAGCCACTCCCGATCGTCGAGGCCGACGTCGCGCGCGGCAATGGCGCTGTACGGTCCGCGACTGAGAATGATGAACCGGTCCTGATACAGCTCCTTTGTGCGGAATCAATTGCTGGAATTCCTCCGCCCAGCCGTCGTCGGTCGCCGACTCGCCCGCATTCTCGCGCTCCCACTCGTCCCGCCGGACGTGGATCCGGCTCCAGTTGTTCAAGCCTCTGACGATGCAGGCACCCATGGAGTCGAGGACAACCTGCGGCTCGTTGCGCTCGCTGAAGGCCTGAACCAGCCTCACGAAGATCGCCGCGGTGGCCGACGATCAGCAGCGGGACGTGGCCGGCGATGGTGGGATGGATCGAGAGCTCGAGCAGATCAGGCCGCTCCAGCGTGAGCGCCTCAGCCGCGTACACGTCAGCGGCCTCGAACATTCCGCGGCGCGTGCCCTGCTTGTAGCTTTCCTCGTCGCTGATGCCGCGCGGATCGGGTAGCGCAGCTGGATGAAATGGCGCTTCAGCGTGGTGAAGCACGTCGCTCGTCTGGCTTTCGTTCGCGTAGCCGCGCCAGGCGTCGACGTGCGATTCGTCCGGCAGCGGGAAGACCGGCCGCTTCGCGGCGCACTTCGGGCGGAAACGGCTTCGCGTTGTAGGCCGAGGAGTTCGTCGACAATCGCGGGTGTGGCGGCGCCGGCGGCCGCGTCAGGACGTCGGAGCGAAAGGTGTCGTCGGCCATGACGAGAAGCGAACGTGGCTAGGCGACTTGCCGCTTGGCGAGCGCCGCGAACTGCGCCGTCCATCTTCATCAGCTCGTCGTAGTTGCCCATCTCGATGATCTTCCCGCCTTCCATGTAGCAGATCTTGTCGGCGTTGATGATCGTGCTGAGCCGGTGAGCGATGACGATGCGCGTCGCCTCCATCTTGTCCATGCTCTCGGTGACAATGGCCTGCGACCGGTTGTCGAGCGCGCTGGTCGCTTCGTCGAGGAACAGGATCTTCGGCTTGTTGACGATGGCGCGCGCGATCATGAGGCGCTGGCGCTGCCCGCCCGAGAGCGTGCCGCCGCCTTCCGACACGTAGGTGTGCATGCCCATCGGCATGTTCTTGATGTCCTCGGCCAGGCCCGCGCGCTCTCGCCGCCCACCAGGCGTCCTCGATGCGTCTTCGAGCCGACGCCGATGATGTTCCGGTAGATCTCGGTCGGCATCACGCTGGCTCTTCTGCATGACGACGCCCATCTGCTGGCGGACCATGCGCAGATCGAGCTGGCTGATGATCCTGGCCGTCGAACGAGAGGCTGCCGCTCGACGGCACTTCGAACCCGAGCATCAGACGCATCAGCGTCGACTTGCCGCAGCCCGAGCCGCCGACGAAGGCGACGAACTCGCCCGGCTTGATCGTCAGCGACAGGTCGTTGACGATCAGCGGGCCGTCCGGGTGTAGCGGAACTTGCAGTGCGAGATCTCGATGGCGCCCGTCAGCTGGTCCGGGAACGCCTTCGATGCGATCGACTTCCGGCTTGCAGTCGAGGATCGGTTCGAGCCGCTCGTAGATCGGCACGATGCGCAGCATGCTGAGCGAGGCGTCGCCGAGCGACTGCATCGCCGACATGAACAGGCCGTAGGCGGAGTTGAAGGCGATGAAATCGCCGGTCGTCAACGTCGGCTGCCGGCGGCCGCCCTTGGACTGCGCCGAGATCATCACGTAGAAGATCAGCAGATTCGACAGAATCGGAAACAGCGTGCCGAACGCTTCGGCCGCGTTCTGGATCTTGCCGATGGTGAAGCTGATCTTGCGCTGGGTCGCGAACTTCATGCGCCCAGACGCGGAAGGCGTGCAGTTCCGAGCCCCGCAGATGCGCAGCTTGGAGACGCCGGTGAGCAGGTTCAGCACCAGGCCGGTGATCGAGCCGCGGATCGTGCATCTCCTGCCGCTGATAGCGCAGCTGCAGGTAGTTGCACGTCATGTTGACGGTGACGAAGGTGACCGTCAGGCCGACCGCGACCAGCGCCAGCGTGCAGGTCGTAGCCGAACATCTGGCCGACGTAGAACAGACCCGCTCGATCGAGCCGAGAATCGCCGGCGACGCCGGCGCCGGACATGAGCTCCTGGATCTCCTCGACGCCGTCGGCGCGATCGGCGAGGTCGCCGGCCGGATACTGGCGGAAGAAGTTCACCGGCAGGACCGATGATCCGGTCCCAGACGGCGGCCTGGATCGACGATCCCATGCGCGACTGAGATGCGCGAGCGTCGCCACGCCCTGCACGAACTTGAACGCGGCCATCGCGAACGCGAAGCCGAGCATCGCCAGCGCCGTAACACGATCAGGCTGCTCGCGATCAGCCTGCGGCACCGCCTCGTCGAAGATCTTGCCGGTGAAATTACGGCGTGACCGTGCCGCACATCCCGACGATCATCGCCATCAGCAGGACCCACCGGACGTCCGAGCCCATGCCGACAAACCCGAACTTGATGATGTCCTTGACCGACAGCGTGCCGTCCGGGAACGTGCGGTAGAACGTGTAGGCGAAGACGCTGAGGCCGTCAGACGTCCTTCGACGTGACGCTGACGGCGCTCGCCGGTCTTCGGATCGACGAGCCGCATTGCCGCGGCTTGTTCTGCAGCAGGGCGACCGGTCGGACGATTCGGCCCGCTGGCCGAGCAGCGACCCGTGGTCCTCGTTGTACCACTCGCCGCGGAGCGCGACCGTCCGTGTGCGGAACCCCGACGCCGACGCGATGGCGAGCACCTGATCTTCGTAGGTCCGCGCCTCGTCGGCGTTGGGATGCCGTACACCTTGATCCCGAGCGACGCGCCGACCAGCGCGCAGGCGCGGAACACCGGCTCGGCCGAGGCGCTCGCCATGTGCTCCGCCGGCGACCCCGCCTCGGTGCGCATGACGCTGGCGATCGCGCTCTGCGCCGCTTCGCCCGCCGCGTCGCGCGCTTCCTTCTGCTGCAGGCGGACGTTATCGTCGACCGTCGCCAGCTTCTTGCTGATGAACTCGCACTCGCACAGCAATCCGTGAAAGACGGTGAGCGCGCATCAGATCGGAGTCGTCGCCGAACGATTCCGCGGTCGTGACGCGGCGTGAGTGCGAGCGGGCCGAACTCGTCGGTCAGCGGCACTGATCCACGAGTCGGGCGTCATCGTGAAAGAGCGCATGACGGCGATCGAAGCGTCGGCGTCGCCATGTCGTCGAACAGGATGCCGCCGCTCCAGATGTCGATCCAGACCACCCCTCCGCTTGACGTCGCGTGGAACGGCGCGCTGATTTCCAGGCGTTCTCCTGCCACCAGCGGCTTATCGTCCCCATCGATTCACGGGCAGACCGTGAATGAGCGCCTTCGAAAGGCCCAGCACCCAGGTGTCCACCAGGGCGGCAATCGCGGGCGCTTGCGCCGGATCGGCGGCCACTTCCTGAAGCTCCGCGCGCGTTCAGCTTGCGCACCGTCGTGCCCTGCTTCGCCACGGCCAGGAAACCCGGAGCCGACGCTCAACGCATCGATCCCGAAGAAGCATTGGCCGGTGTTGATCCCGAGGAAGTGCGACCGCGTCCCCACCGGTTGACCGTTCTCGAGGGCCACGGTGAACAGCAGAATGCCGCCGGTGACCACGATCCACACCGAATCGGTGTCGTTGGCGAGAAACGGATCGTGCGCCGAGACCGGAATGACTTCGCCGACGTCTTCCAGTCGCCTCGCCGTCGGCGCCGCTGCGCCTGCCTCCGTCACGGTCGGCAACGGCATCGCGCCGACCGGAATCATCACGGTCTGACCGAAGTCGGCGTCGGTGACGCCCGATTCTGGCGGGAGGCGCGGAGACAATCACCGGCGGTGGCACCGTCTCCTCCGGTATCACCGCGGCCGGCGACCGGCTCCGCCGGCGCCGGCGACAGCCGGTGGTGCGGACAACCGGCGGTGGTGGCGCGGCGGCGTTCGCTCGCATCGCCTCCGCATCGGCCTGTTGGATGTATAGCGTGGCGTCGGCGTCGACCACAGGGGGCGGCGCAGGCGACTGGGCGGCCTCGGCTCCGACCAGGCTCGAGCGCGACGACGATGCGCGGGCCCAGGCGGATGTGAGTGCCGGGCGGCACCACCTCGCTGGTGACTTTCTGGTCGTCGCGCCACACGCCGACCGACCCGCCGAGATCGGTGACCAGGAAGCCCTGGGGGACGACCTCGAACTTTGCGGATTTTCGCGAGAGCGTCGCGCTCGTCCAGGATGATGCCGCAGTCGCCTGCCACGACCAATCGTGACCTCCGACCCGTCGACGATGAACTCCTGGCCGCGCATCACGATCTCGCCGCCGACGACGACGCGGACGGCGAAGCCGACCGCCGGCGTCACTGGTTCTGTCGGGCCGCGACAGTTCGCTCAGGTCGATTGCCGAGCGATTCACCAGCAGCGTCGCGGCGGTCGCGGCGGCGGCCGCCATCACCGGCACTTCCTCGCAGCACTCGAACACGGTGGAACCAATGGAGCACCGCTGGCCGGGCCGCAGCACGACGTCCTTCACACGCTCGGTGCCTATCCAGACGCCGTTGCCGCTGCCCAGGTCGACGACGTGCAGCCCGTCGGCGCTCCTGTCTCGACGCGCGCGTGCGCGGCGCGACACGCTCTCGTCATGCAGCACCAGCTCGCACGATCAGCGTCACGGCCGATGTCGACGCCGTCGCCGACACGGATCTCCTCGCCGACGCGCGTACTCGTTGGCGGCGACGATCCGCAGGTAGAACAACCGGCGTGCGACGCTGATGCCTTCGACCCTTCATGATCGTCAATGCGCACCAATCAGCTTCTGTGTACGGTCCCTCGATGTCTTTCATCACGTCGTGCGTCCCGCGCTGCACGATCTTGCCGCGCTCGAGCACGATGATCTCGTCGGCGTCGCGGATGGTGCTGAGGCGGTGCGCGATGATGATGCAGGTGCAGCCGCGCCGCCGCATGCTGTCGTCGATGTGCATCTCGGTCGTCGGGTCGAGCGCGCTCGTCGCCTCGTCGAGGATCATGATCGTCGGCTCGCCGACCAGGCGCGCGCGCGATCTCGAGGCGCTGGCACTGGCCGCCGCTGAAGTTCCCGCCGCCCTTCCTGCACCGGCGACTTGTAGCCGCCCTCGCGCGCCTCGATCACCTCGGCGATCGCCGCGTCCCGGCGAAGCCGTGCCGACCCGTGAAATCGGCACGGTCGGATCCCACATCGTGACGTTCTCGCTGACCGTGCCGCCGAACAGGAACACTTCCTGATCGACGACCGCGATCGAGTTCGACCAGCAGGTCGCGCGGGGATCTCGTGCGCGGCTTGCCGTCGAACAGAATCTCGCCGCCCCACGGCTGCGTACAGGCCCGAGATCACCTTTGGCGACGGTCGACTTGCCGCTGCCGCTCGATCCGACGAGAGCGACGCGCGCGCCCTGGCTCGACGCGCAGGCTGAAGTCCTGGATCAGCGGCGGTTCGAGCGGGCTGTATCCGAAGGTGACGTTCTTCAACTCGACCCAGGCCCGACAGCTTGACGACGCGCGGGTCGTACTTCGAGCTTGGTGCGATCCTGCCGTACTGCTTGTCCGCCGGATACCGCAGCACGTCGTCCAGCCGGTTCATGTCGGCCTGCAGCTCCTGCAGTTCGGAGCCGAACGACACGAGCGTGTTGATCGGCTGCATGAAGCTGCCGAGCAGCGTCTGGTAGGCGACGAGCATGCCGACCGTCATGTCGCCGTTCATCACCTTGAACCCGCCGAGCACGCAGACACCGCCGCCGTCGACAAGGTCGACACGAGGTTCGGAATCGAGCCCTGCGACTGGCGTGAGCACGGCGATGAACTGCGTCGGTGTTGACCGACTTCGAGTAGTAGCCGGCCCAGCGCGCGAAGAATTCCGCCTCGGATCCGGTCGCCTTGATCGTCTCGATCATCTGCAGACCGTTCATCGCCACGCCCAGCAGCTTGCCTTGGTCCTGCATCAGACGGCGCGGCGGCATCGACGCGGGAGCGCGCCGAGCATCTGGACCGCGACCGACGTTCAGGAGGCCGATGGCGCTCACGATCAGCGTCAGGCTGACGTCGTACAAGCACATCAGCACGAAGTAGAAAATCATCATGACCAGGTCGATCGCGGTGGACGCGAGCTTGTCGCGAAATGATCTTGCGCGACCTGTCGTCGTTGATGAGCACGCGCGATCCGATCTCGCCGGCGAACCGCTGACCGAAGTAGGCCGACGGCAATCGGAGGATGTGATTGAAGAACTGGCTCGACGTGCTGAGCGCGAGCTTCGTCTCCAGCCGCAGCAGGTAGCAGCTTCTGCAGCCAGGTCAGCACGCCCTGATCGAAGAACAGTGCCGATCATGAACATCGCCAGCAGCAGCGACGACCATCCACTGCTGGCCGCCGACGAGGTAGTCGTCGATGAAGACCCGGGTGAAGCGTCGGGATGATGAGGCCGGGGATGACGAGGAACAGCCCGCAGGATCACCGAGAACGTCAGCGCGATCTCGGAGCCGGCCAGCCGCCGCCGCAGCGCCGGAGCCCATCGCTCGGCGGCGCTGCCGCTCTTCTTGAACTCGGGCCGACGGCTTGAAAGTCAGAGACGACGCCGGAGTAGCGAGCCGTCGAGTTCCTCGAGCTGCGATCTTCCGCGGCCCCTGCGCCGGATCGTTGAGGAAGACTTCGCCGCTCTTGTAGCCGTCGAGCACGACGAAGTGGTTGAAGTTCCAGAAGAGGATGCACGGACAGCTCCTGCTCGTAGAGCTTGTCGAGCTCGCTCATCTTGAAGCCCTTGGCCTCGAAGCCGTAGTTGCGCGCGGCCTTGAGCACGTTGCTCGCCTTGCTGCCGTCGCGCGAGACGCCGCACTGGACGCGGAGTTCTTCGAGCGGCACCACAGCGCCGTAGTGGGCCGATGATCATCGCCGAGCGCCGCCGCGCCGCACTCGACCGCCTCCATCTGCAGGATGGTCGGGGTCACGACCTTCTTGTTCGGCGGTCGCGGGATGCCCTTCGGCTTCGCCTCGGCCGGCGCGTCAGGCGGCGGTAACGGTTGCGGCAGATCAGGCACGCTCTAGCCTCCCCGAAGATCGGCAAGCACGTAGCTGATGGCGGTTTCCGCGCGACCACGACGGCGATCGTTACGCGCGTCCCGCCCTCGACCTGGAACGGCGGGCCCGACGAAGTCGACCATGAGTAGCCGCTCGGCACCTTGGGATTCGGTTCGAGCACGGCGTGGACCTCGATCTTCGATCCCTGACGAGAGCAGCTCCTGGACGATTTGATCGTTGCCGGTGACCGCCTTGACCGCTTCCTGACGTCACGCGGATACTCGCCGACGACGCCGACCTTCGCGACCGAGAGCACCGTATCTCGTCTGAACGGATCCGTCAGCGGCAGGACCTGCGCTTCCATTCCCGGCTTGATCCGTTTGCCGTTGCCTGAATTGATGTGGACGATCGGTTCTGATCCCCGCCCCAGGCGGCTCGACGATCGCGACCACGTCGCCGTTCTGCACGAGGTCGCCCGTCCGCTTCTTCAATCTCGACCACGCGCCCCACGACCGTGCTCTGGATCTGGGCGAGCGAACTGCGGACGCGCGCCGACGCGTTCGAACTCGCCGGCGCGCCTTGGCGCACGTTGTCTTCCTTCGCGCGAATGCGCTGCTGCACCGATCGAATCTGGGCGTTCAGGCTCGCGATCTGCGCATCCTTGGCGTGTGATCTGCGACTCGAAGTTGGCCTCGTCTCGTTCCGGCCTGCTCGACGCGCCGCGGGCGATCAGGCCGCGGCTCAGACTCTCCTGCAGCCGCGTAACCTCCTCCGTCGTTTCTGCAACAGCAGCATCGTGTCGTTTGCTTGTCGGCATCGGCGCCGCTGATCTGCGCGCGGAACCCGCCGCCGTCGCTTCGTCCTCCGCTTTGGAGATCTCGTACTCGCGCTGCGCCTGATCCAGGTTCTGCCGCGCCGTCTTGATCTCCTCGCTGCTGCCGACCTGCGAGATTTCGCCGATCAGCTGCCCGTCCTTGACGCTGTCGCCGGTCTTGATCGTCAGCTTGGTCAGCGTGCCGCCGCCGCTCGCCCGCAGCTGCCGCAGGCCTGCCGCCGCGGATCACGATTCCCTGCCCTTCGATGCGCTCCGGAATGCTGCCCACGACGCCCCACACGATCACGCCGACGAGCACCGCGCCGACGACGCACAGGGAGAGCCAGCCCCTGAACGACGTCACCTGCATCATCCTGGCCTGCTCGTCTTCGACCGTTCGCTGCTTGGCGTGGCGGCGCAGCCGTCGCCGCAGCCTGTGCCGGTGTTTGCGCTTGTTGGTCTGCCATGGCGCTCTCTCCGCCGCGCGCGTCAGAGACCGAACATGTTCCGGAAGATCGGCGTGACGTAGTAGTTGAACGGCGACGCTTGCGAGGCGACGCACCGACACCGAGACCTTTGCGCCGCTCTCTGATCTTGAACGGCGGACCGCCGGACGAGGACCAGGTGTAGCCGCTCGCCGTGTCGCGATTGACCAGCAGCCCGACCTGCACTTCGATCTTGGTGCCCGACTTGAGCAGCTCCTCGACCAGCTGATCGTTCCCGGTCACCGACTTCGACCGCGTCTGCCGTGACCGGCGCATCGCCGACCATGCCGGATCTGGCCCTTCATGAACCCGCATTCCTTCGCGACGGACGGTCGTCGGCGACACCTGCACTTCCATCCCCGTCTTGACGCTGCTTTGCCGCTGGCCGAGCTGATGCAAACCACCGGCTCGATGTTGGTCGACGGCGGTTCGATCGATGGCCACGACTTCCGCTGCTGCGCACGAAGTCGCCGACCCGATGCCGCAGCTCGATCACGTGTCCTTCGACCGTGCTGGTGACTTGCGCGAGCGAGCTCGTGACGACGCTCACCCGCTCGAGCTCGCGGCGCGCCTTGGCGACGGCTTCTTCCTTGGCGCGAATCCGCTGCTGCACCGACCGGATTCGTGCGCCTGCTGGATTCGAGATCTGGCCATCCTTTTCCGATCACGCTCGCCTCGAAGCTGGCCCTGATCGCGTTCGGCCTGATCGACCGTCTGCTCTTCGTCACGAGTCCGGCCTTGAGGCTCCTGATTGAGCCGCACGACATCGGCCCTCGCCTAGCTGCAGCAGGCCCTGCGTGGTGCGTCTTGTCGGCCTCGAGTCCGGCGATGGTGGCGCGAATGCCGGCGATGGTGGTTTCGTCTTCCACCTTCGACATAGCAATACGTAACTGAACGAAGCATTAC
>ERZ1370068.5828-contig-4834_pt1 | contig 37565 bp, 35 predicted proteins | sample MGYA00561227_ERZ1370068 | MGnify/ENA primary metagenome ERZ1370068 (study PRJEB38410, sample SAMEA6850437) | metagenome | study: Metagenomic assessment of the ecological functions of the soil: analysis of the soil microbiota associated with the...
GTGTCATGTCAGTTGCTCCCATCGAATTCCGAATCATCGTTTCTTGCCCTTTGCCCGACGCTTTTTCTTCTTTCTCTTTTTCTTCTTCTTGCCCGGCGGCCGCCCCGTCTTCACGGTCTCGACGGCCGCCACGACCCTGGCCAGGCTCTCGAGCGGCAGTTGCTCCAGCGTCGCGAGCCCGGCGCGAAGCAGCTCGCTCTTCTTGATGGCGACCCCGACCGCGATGCAGCGCTTCTTGAGAACGCCAATCAACTCGTAATCGGCGACCGGCATCGTGAAGCTGTCGCGGATCACTTTGCCCGGCTTGGCGTTCTTCGCCGTGCCGGGATGGGCGCCGGGAGCGCCACCGCTGCCAGCTCTGCAGGCCGCGCTGCCTGCGCAGGCGGCGGGCCGATGCCTGTACGTGTCTTTGCCATCGAACGACTATCCCGGGTGACAGGGTAACTAAGCGCACACTCGGCCAAGGGGCGAAGGATATACTATATATACTCTTTAGGCTATGGGATCGCACCGGGCAAGTAACCCCGGACTTCGCGCGCTCACTGCAAGACCTCGTTGCGGCGCCGAAGCTGGTCGAGCTGTTCGGTCCGCAGGCTTTCGAATCCGCGTTCCAGCCCCTGCGTGAGGATGGACGCCATCTGGGCCGCCGACTGCAATCCCGGCATGAGCACGTAGTCGGCGCCCGCCTCGTACAGCTCCAGTGCCGACGCGGTGCGCGCCCGCGGTGACGACCACGCTGGCGCGGAGCAGAGCCGCCGCGATTTCCGCAGCAGTTCCAGGTTATGGGTGCCCTTGAGCACGGTATCGGTGATCGTGGACACGACCAGTGCCGCGTCGTGAATGTCGGCGTGGCGAAGCGTCTCCATGTGCGAGACGTCGCCGTAGATGCATGCGATCCCCCGGCGTTTAAGCTCGTCGTGAACCTCCGGATTGAAGTCGATGACGAGCAGCCGGTCGAGCATGGGATGCCGGCCATCCTTCTGGTCCAACTCGTATTCGTGCACCAGCGCGCTGGCCTCGACAAAGAAACCCAGCAGCACGACATCCTTGCCCGCATGCGTTGGCAGGCGGCGCGTCCGCCGCGCCGACGTCCAGGTCCTCGAGGCCCGCCCGTCGCAGCCAGTCCGCCAGCAGCTGCTGCACCCGATGGCTGTACCCGATCAGGTACGTCGAGGCCACCGAGGTGAAAGCGAAGACGAAGATCAAGACGCTGACCGTGCTCTGCTCGATGTGATGGGCGGCCAACCCGATCGCCGCGATCACCATCGAGAACTCGCTCATCTGCGCGAGGTTGATCGATGGCAGCAGGCTGGCCCGGTGTCCAAGACGCATCCAGCGCAAGAGAGGAAACACGACGATGAAGCGGCTGAGCACCAGAAACGCCGATGCCGCCAGCGCGACGCCGATCACGTCCGCTGTCGGCATCGGAATCTGCATGCCGAGGGCAACGAAAAACAGGGTCACGAAAAAATCGCGGACGCTCACCACCTTGGCCACGACGTCCATGTTGTACGGGAACGTGGAAATGCTGACGCCGGCGATCAGAGCCCCCATCTCGCGCGAGAGACCCGCGGCATTCGCTGCGCCACTCACGACGAAGCACCACGCGAGCGAGCCGACCAGCACCAGCTCCGGGACCTTCGCCACCGACTGGAAGAGCCGCGGCAGCAGCGTCTTGCTGACCACCAGGCTCACCGCCACCAGCACGACGCCCTTGATCAGCGATTCCAGCAGCGCGCCGATTTCGGGCTGCAGCAGGTTGGGCTGGATCGCGAGAAACACGATGGCCCAGACGTCCTGGAAGACCAGCACTCCCAGCGTGATGCGGCCCGGCAGCGTATCGAGCTCGAACTTGTCGTAGAGCAGCTTCACGACGATCATCGTGCTGCTGATCGCCAGACAGACCGCGAGGTACACCAGCCCGGAAACCGCGGCCGGCGGCAAATCCAAACGGGAAGAAGAACGCGAGACCGAGCGGCCACGCACAGAGGGGTCTGCAGGAGGCCGACGACGAGCACGGGCTTGCCGGCAGCGAGCAGTTTCTTCAGGTCCATTTCGAGACCGATGATGAACAGCAGCAGGATCAGGCCGACCTCCGAAACCGTCCGGATGCTCTCCTCCTCGCTGATCAGCTCCCAGCCCGATCTGCGGCCCGATGAGAACGCCGGCCAGCAGATACGCGAGCAGCAAGGGTTGCCGGAACCTGTTCGCGAGGAACGCCAGCAGCGCCGCCACCGGAGACGCACAACCCGATGCTGGACAACAGATCCACGTGCTGGGTCATGAAGGGATCGAACTTTCGACCAGCGGATTGAAGAATTTGCCTCGAAAAGCGGGTATTCTAACCGTCGGTTCGAGGACAGTGCGACGCTGCGGAACGCGAAGATCGCCCTCAGGGCCACGCCCGGCAAGATCAGGAGAATCACGGATGACCCCGTACGCCCCACTGCAATTGCATCGTGCCCGAGCCGCCCGCGCGGCCGGGAAGCGAGACCGATTTCTCGTACCTGCGCCTCTCCCCGCCGGCGCCGTGCGCCAGCCCTGCGATCGATTCGCGGCCCTCGCAGACCGGAGACATGGCCGACGGTCTGGTGCGCGTGCTCGACGACGAGGGGCGCGCGGTCGGCCCCTGGGATCCGCACGCGGAGCCCGAGCTGTTGCGCAACGGGCTTGCGCGCGATGCTCAAGACCCGCGTCTTCGACGCGCGGATGCTCACCGCGCAGCGCCAGAAGAAGATCTCGTTCTACATGCAGTGCCTGGGCGAGGAAGCGGTCGGGATCGGGCAGGCTCTGGCGCCTCGCGCCGGACGACATGTGCTTCCCCACCTACCGCCAGCAGGGCATCCTGATCGCGCGCGGCTATCCGCTGGCCGACATGATGTGCCAGCTCTTCTCCAACGACCGCGACCCGGTTCGCGGGCGGCAGATGCCGGTGATGTACACGTCGCAGCGGCACGGCTTCTACTCGATCGCGGGCAACGTCGGCCTCACCGTACATCCAGGCGGTGGGCTGGGCGATGGCCTCGGCAATCAAGGGCGACACGCGAATCGCCTCGGCCTGGATCGGCGACGGCTCGACGGCGGAGCCCGATTTCCACAACGCGCTCACCTTCGCGGCGGTGTATCGCCCGCCGGTGATCCTCAACATCGTCAACAACCAGTGGGCGATCTCCACCTTCCAGGGCATCGCGGGCGGCGACGCGGCAACCTTCGCTACGCGCGGCCTCGGCAACGGCATCCTGTCGCTGCGCGCGGACGGCAACGATTTCCTCGCGGTGCTGGCGGTCTCGCGCTGGGCGGCCGAGCGGGCGCGTCGCGGCTTCGGCCCGGCGCTGATCGAGTGGATCACCTACCGCGCGGGCGCGCATTCCACGGCCGACGATCCGTCCAAGTACCGGCCCGCCGACGACTGGGCGCGTTTTCCGCTGGGCGATCCGGTCGCGCGCCTGCAGAAGCACCTGACCCGCATCGGCGCGTGGTCCGACGAGGAGCATGCCCGCGTGCAGAAGGAAGTGCAGGACGAGGTCGTCGCGGCGCAGAAGGTCGCGGAAACCTATGGCACGCTGGTCTCGGGCCACGTCCACGACGCTTCGACGATGTTCGACGACGTCTACAAGGACATGCCCGCGCATCTGCGCCGGCAACGCGAGCAGCTCGGAGCCTGACCATGGCGCACGATGACGATGGTCCAGGCGATCCGCTCGGCAATGGACGTCATGCTCGGGCGCGACCCCAACGTGGTCGTGTTCGGCGAGGACGTCGGCTATTTCGGCGGCGTGTTCCGTTGCACCGATGGGCTGCAGGCCAAGTACGGCAGCTCGCGCGTGTTCGACGCGCCGATCGCCGAGGGCGGCATCGTGGGCGCGGCGATCGGCATGGGCGCCTACGGCCTCAGGCCCGTCGCGGAGATCCAGTTCGCGGACTACATGTATCCCGGCTACGACCAGATCGTGTCGGGCGCGGCGCGCCTGCGCTATCGCTCCGCCGGCGATTTCACCGCGCCGATCACCGTCCGCATGCCCTGCGGCGGCGGCATCTACGGCGGGCAGACGCACAGCCAGAGCCCGGAGGCGTTGTTCACGCACGTCTGCGGGCTGCGCACCGTGATGCCGTCCAATCCGCACGACGCGAAGGGCCTGCTGATCGCGTCGATCGAGTGCGACGACCCGGTCATCTTCCTGGAGCCGAAGCGCATCTACAACGGCCCGTTCGATGGTCACCACGAGCGGCCGCTCGTGCCCTGGGCCGGCCACCCGCTCGCGGAAGTGCCCGAGGACCATTACACGGTGCCGCTCGAATCGGCCGCCGTGCGCCGCCCGGGCACCGCGCTCACCGTGCTGACTTACGGCACGATGGTGTGGGTGTCGGAAGCCGCGGCACGCGAGACCGGCGTCGACGCCGAGATCATCGACCTGCGCAGCTTGTGGCCGCTCGACCTCGACACGATCGTCGCCTCGGTGAACAAGACGGGCCGCTGCGTGATCGTCCACGAGGCCACGCGCACCAGCGGCTTCGGCGCCGAGCTCGCGGCGCTGGTGCAGGAGCACTGCTTCTTCCACCTCGAGGCGCCGATCGAGCGCGTGACCGGGTGGGACACGCCCTATCCGCACGCGCAGGAATGGGCCTACTTCCCCGGCCCGGACCGCGTCGGCAAGGCGCTCCGGCGCGCGATGGAGACCTGAGATGGCGAATCCACGTCGGTGAAGGTGCCGGACATCGGTGAGGGCATCGCCGAGGTCGAGATGGTGGAGTGGCATGTCCGTCCCGGCGACACCGTTGCCGCGGATCAGGTCCTCGCCGATGTGATGACCGACAAGGCGACCGTCGAGGTTCCCTCCCCGGTCGCGGGAACCGTGCTCGCGGTCCAGGGTAACGCAGGCGACAAGCTGGCGGTGGGCAGCGAGCTCCTCCGTCTCGAGACGGCTGCCGGGGACGCTGCCGCAAGTGGCGAACATGCCGCGACCGCCGAGGCTTCGCCTGGCGCCGGCAGCGAGCTGCCACGCCGGCCGCCGCCGCGCCCCCGCCATCCGCAGCGAGTGCGAAGCCGCTCGCATCGCCTTCGGTGCGTCGCCACGCGCGTGAGCTGGGCGTGGAGCTCTCGCAGGTGCACGGGACCGGGCCCGGCGGACGAATCGAGCATGGCGACGTCGTGCGGCATGCGTCGGGCAGCGCCGCGAAACCCGCCATCGTGCAGCGCTATGCGGCGCGCGACGGCGAGCACGCGGTCCCGCTGATCGGACTGCGCCGGCAAATCGCGCTGCACATGCAGGCATCGCTGCGGATTCCGCACTTCACCTACGTCCGAGGAGATCGACGTCACCGAGCTCGAGGCTCTGCGTTCGAAAGCTCAACGAACGATTCGGCGGAACGCGCGGCCGGCTCACCGTCCTGCCGTTCCTGATGCGGGCGATCGTGCTTTCTGTTACCGCGTTTCCGCAGATGAATGCGCGGTTCGACGACGAGCAAGGCATCGTGACTCGCTTCGATGCTGTGAACATCGGCATCGCGACGCAAACCGGCACCGGGCTGATGGTCCCGGTGGTGCGGCACGCCGAGGCGCGCGACCTTTGGGCGAGCGCAGCCGAGGTCGCGCGCGCTGGCCGACGCCGCGCGCACGGGCAAGGCGACGCGCGAGGAGCTTTCGGGTTCGACGATCACGATCACGAGCCTCGGCCCGCTCGGCGGTATCGTCAGCACGCCGGTGATCAATGCTCCGGAAGTGGCCATCGTGGGCGTGAACCGGATCGTCGAGCGGCCCGTGATGCACGCCGGCGCGGTCAGTGCCGCGGCGCTTGATGAACCTCTCGTCGTCGTTCGACCACCGCGTGATCGACGGACAGCACGCCGCGGAGTTCGTGCAAGCGCTGCGGGGCTATCTGGAGTGCCCGGCGCTGCTGGTTCGTCGAATAGCGTGCGAGCTGGCAGTCGCGCTGGCTCGCGAGCGCGCGTGGAATGGTGGGCCGTGAAGGCGATCCGAAACCTTCGACCAACGGATTAAGAGCCACCCCTAGTGGGTGATCCTGTGTATTGCCTAATCAAGTACCTTGCAGCGCTCTGCCAACCTCGAAATCAGCATCATTCAGTCACAGTTTGGGCAACAGCAAGTCTGGGTTGGTCACAAATCGCGTCGTGAACGCGGGCAGCGTTTGATCCTGCAAATACGGCACCTCGCCACAACTCAACGCTTAAGCCCGACTGAGGGGTCCGTCAGTCGCGTGCTTGCCTCGCCGCCCCGGCCAACAACGCATCGATCGCCGAGCTCTCGTCAATATGCGCTACGAGGACATGCTCTGAAGCATGAGCCCGATCCATCGGTAAGCTCACGAGAAGACTCCGTGCCGACGCAGATGGTGCGCCTGGTCGATCGCGATCGACCCGTGCCTGAGTTTAGCGTTGGATGGAGGCAATCGCGCCGCGGCGCATTCGACATCCAGCTCGAAAGCCTGATCGAGACGGCGCGGATGCGCGAGCGCCGCCTGAGTCCCGCGCGGCTGTCGCGCACGAGCTACCGGCACGCCTTCTGACCGTCGCGCACCACAGCGTCAACGGCTGCAACCTTCAGCCGCTGCCGGCGCGCCCATTGACCATCGGCGTCAAATACATCTCCTACCCGGAGCATTCCGGGTACGGGCTCACCGCGCTCGCCTACGTACGCGCGTTGCACAACGCGGGGTTCCGGTCTGGTGGGCGCCGCGCTGCATCTATCGCGGCAGCAACCGGCGCGCGTCATCTGGGCATCCGGACGACGGCTCGCCCGCCTACCGCTCGCCTGCGCAGCGGAGAACGATGCCGGTCCTGCAGGACATCGCGGCTCGTCGCGAAGACCCGGCCCCAAGGCCTACGACACCGTGATCTGCAGACCGTGCCAGAACACTGGCCGGCTGCTCGTCGAATCCGGCAAGCAGCAACATCGGCTCGACCGTCTGGGAGACCGACGCGCTGCCGCCGCCACTGGCTGCCGCTGCTGAACGCTGCCGGACAGGCTGTTCGTGCCCTGCGCCATGAACCAGCGCCTTGTTCCTTCGCGAAGGCGTTGCGAAGCCGGTCCGGTCGATCGCTGCACATCCGGCGTCACACCTGGAACGAAGCCTCCTGCGCCGACCGGCTGCGCGTTGCGGCGCCAGCTCGGCATTCCCGACGATCACTTCCTGTTCTATTCGATCAGCGTCTGGGATCCGCGCAAGGCGCTCGACCGGCTCGTCGTGCTAATTCGCGCGCGTGTTCGTGCGGCGACGACAAGGTGCTCTCGCTCGTGCTCAAGACCTCGACAGCGGTCCATCGCGCTCGCGCTCGACCGGGGACCGCCCGGCGGGATCCACGAGCGCGTGCGCGGCACTGCTCGAGCGCGATCGCGAAGCGAGACGCGGCGGCCGCCGCCGCAGGTCGCCGTGATCGCTGCCGACGGAGTCGCCGGGCGGGTGAGTCGACGCGCTGCACGCGACCGGCGATTGCTTCATCTCGCTGGGACACTGGCGAAGGCTGGGGCATGGGCGCATTCGACGCGGCCGCGCTCGGCAGGCCGGTGCTGATTGCCGGATTCGGCGGACCCTCCGAATACCTGCGGGGCCGATTACCCGGGGCTGATCTCCTACAACGATGGTGCCTGATCTCGGGCTGGCTGCCCGGAGGCGTCGTTTCGCGCCGCCGCAGCGCTGGGCGCAGCCGGATCCTGACGATGCCGCGCGCACTGCTCCGCCGGATGGTCGCGCGCCATGCGGATTTCCTGGAGCCGGCTGCACGTGCGAGCGAGCGAATCGCAAACCGCTATGCCGAGCCGGTCGTGGCGCACGAACTGATCGCGGCGATCGATGCCTGACATCCCGAACTCGTTCCACTTCGTGTTCGGCCTGCGCCCGCAGACCGAGCCGTTGCACGTCGTCCACTACCTGTGCCTCGAGTCCTGCCGCCGCGTGCTACCGCCCCGACGCGATCCATTTTCACTACGTCCACGAGCCCCATCGGGCCGTGGTGGGAACGGATTTCGCCGCTACCTGACGCGACACCGCGTAGCGCGCCCGACTCGGGTCGGCGATTCGCCCCGCTACGGCGGAACACGGAGGAGGGTCGCTTCATCCGCAAAGCCGGCTGGTCGTTCGCCCACGAAGCCGATTTCCTGCGCCTCGAAGTGCTCGCTGAACTCCGGTGGGGTCTACGCGGACATGGATACGCTGTTCGTGCAGCCCCTGCCGCAGCACCTGTTCCGAGTGCGATTTCGTCCTCGGCGAGGAGCCGCCGCTGCCGGTGAACCGACGGCGTGCTGCGACCTTCGCTGTGCAACGCGCTGATGCTCAGCCCGGCCGGGCGCAGCGTTTCCGCGCGCTGGCGCGCCAACGGATGCCGGAGGCGTTCGACGGAACCTGGAACCGCCACTCCTGCCGAGAAGCCGACGCTGCTCTGGGTCGCCGCTGCCTGATGCCGTCCACGTGGTGCCGCAGCGATATTTCTACCGCCATGCGCCGACGCGCGATGGCCATCCGGATGCTGCTCGAGGCGCTCGATCCCGGATTTTCACGAGGTCTACAGCACGCCATCTCTGGGCGCATCTGTGGTGGGACGCATGGCGCACCGACTTCACGAGCTTCCACGCCGGGTTGCTAACACGCAGCGAGCACATCCGTACAGTCGGACACGACCGTACAACGTGATCGCCCGCGGCGTTTCTCGATTGACTTCGCCTCTGAAGGCGCGCATCCGGCGATTCAGTTCGCGCGCGCCGTGTCACCAGGACCATGGATTGAATCTTCGCCCAGCGGCAGAGCTCCCGACCTCGAGATCACCGCAGTCGTCGACGGCTTCCGTCGTCCAGCGCACGGGACGCGGGATCGCCTTCATTTCCTCAATCCGACCGCCGCGTTCATCCTCGAGAGCTGCGACGGCAATCTCCGGGCAGCCGAGCTGCCGGAGCTCCTTCGCTGCCGCCTTCGAGCTTCCTGAGCGGCTCGCCGCGCGAGGAAGTCGAGGCGTCTCGTCTGACGGCGCTTCTGCGCGAGGGTCTCGTGGTGCGCGAGCCGCCGCCCGCGAAATACTGAAATGGTGTATCGTTGTGCCACGGCGAATGGGTCGGTCCTCGATGGACTGACGAGATGCTGACGATCGCAGCGGCAGTGGCTTAGACGACGAGGATCCCCGATGGCCAACGATCCCTTGCCCGAATGCGGGTGTCCTGGCGCGCTTCGAACCCGGCCGGCGGCGAAGCGGTGCGCAAGGTGCTGATCGGCGTCGCGGTCTACACCGCGCCGGTCGTCGCGACGTTTTCGATGGACAGCCTCGCCGCCGTTCCCGCAGCAGAGGCGACGAACCTGACCCGTGGAGTGGCGGAAGTCCCAGCGACCTCGCCGTGGAGTCTGCGGAATCGCGCCGCGCTCCTCGGCGCGCGACGGGCGCCCTGCCGTTGCGCCGCCGGCGCGATCGCTGAGCTTCGGCGGCGCTGCTCATCGCTGCGTCGGGCCATTGCGCCAGCGCGCTGCTCTCCGCGGCACTGATCGTCCGCGAACGAAGAGCGCTTCCTCGAAGGTTGCCTGCGGTCGCTCGAGGGTCGGGTCGACGAAATCGTCGTCGTCGACACCGGCTCGACCGATCGTTCGCGCGAGTATCGCGCGCGATCTGGGCGCGCGAGTCCTAGCGCACGAGTGGAAAGACGATTTCGCCGTGGCCCGCAACGCCTCCATCGCCGCCGCGCGCGGCGAAGTGGATCCGTGTACATCGACGCCGACGAGCGCGTGGTCGACTTCGATCGCGGCGAGCGTCGAGCGACGCTCTCGGACCGTAGGAGAGATCTGCTGCACGGTTTTGTTCCGGCCCACGACCGATACAGCGCGCTATCGCGAATACCGGCTGTTCCGCAACCGCCCCGACGCTGCGCTTTCGGGGTGATCCACGAGTCGATAGTCCCTGCGCTCGAAGCCCTGTGCTGGCGAAAGCGGCTGGAGATCGGCGACAGTCCGGTCGCGCTCGACCATCTCGGCTACGACGGCGACCTCGAGCACAAGCACGAGCGCAACCTGCCGCTGCTGAGAGCGCGGCTCGAGCGCGACCCCGGGCACGTCTACTGCTGGGATGAGCTGCGGCCTGACGCTCGCCGGGCTCGGCGACTCAGCTGGCGCCGAAGCCGCTTGGAGGCGGGCGATCGAGCTCGTGCGCGGATCGCGCCTAGGAGCGCTCGTCGCGAGCCTGCCCTTACCTCACCTCTGCGTCCAGCTCCTGCTCGACGCGAAGCGCGACGCGGCGGCTCTGCTCGACGAAGCGCCGACGCCTGTTTCCGGAGAACCATTCGCTCACCTGGCTCGCCGCGCGCGCGCTCGTCGAGAGCGGCGATCACGCCGCCGCGATGCCGCTGTTCGACGCGGCTGGCCGGCGATCGACGCTGACGCGCTCGGTCCCGGCCCGCTCGCATACGACGCTTCGATCTTCGGCGCCGCAGGCGCACGCGGCACTCGGCCTGTGCGCGTTTCGGCTCGGCCGCTTCGCCGAGAGCGCCTGAACACTACGCGCGCGCCGAAGCGCTCGCGCCCGACGACCTTGAGATCCGCGTCGAAGACGCGGTCGCCCGCAAGCGGGCGAGGTCGCAATTCGCCGCGTGATGGATCGATGCTGAGGACGGCGGGGATGAGCCGGCGGCCGCCCCTGCTCTTCGTCGCGCCGATTCCGCCTGCACAGGTCGGGAACGGGCTCGCCATGCGCGCGCAGCGTGTTTCTCGACGCGCTCGCGCAGGACTTCGCGGTGAGCCTGCTCGTTGTTCCCGTCGCCGCGGGTTTGACGATTGCCGAACGTCGAGCTTTCAGTCGCGACGGGCGACGCGACCTCGCCGCGCGATCGTTCTGCCGCCAGATGGCAAAGCTCGACCTGCGCCGTGGGAACAGCGCAGTCGCGCGCAGGGACGCCAGGCGCGGCGCGTGAGAGCGGCGGCGTTCTCCAGAGTGATCATCCGCGGGCCTGCCTTGTGCCGGTGGCCCGCGACCACACCCCCGTCCCAGAGGAGCGCACGAGCCGCCTTCTAGCCAGCGAGTGCGTCGCTGGCGGTCAGCAGCGCCAGGCGTGGCGCATACCTCGGCCGTATGCCGCGTTGTTCCTCGGCGACTCCGGCGCAGCGGGCCCCGTTCTCGAGCCTCGATCTCGACGAGACGACGAAGCGGCTACGCATCGCGGACTCGCCGCCTGCCAAGCGCGAATGGGGCAGGAACGAGGTAGAGGTCGAATCGAATCGGCCAGAAGCAGCGCGCCGCCAGCCAGCCGCCAGCGCCATGAGGCCGAGTGGTTCTCGCCGCGCTTCCGCCTGCAGCACCACCAGCACAAGCGAACCACGCGCGCAAACTCACCGGCACCGATCCGGGATCGCGTACCGTGGCTGCGCCCAACACCGCAGAGATTGCCGCGAGAGGTGGTGCGACGATCCCGGGAGACGCAGCGTGCTGTTCGTCGGCAATCTGTCGTACCCCGCCGAACGCTCGGGGGCGATCCGAGCTTCGCACTGAGATTCTCGCGCGGTTGCGGCAGCGCGAGGTGCCGCCATGATGCGGTCGCGCTGCTTGCGCATCGCCGGGAGCAGCCCGGTCGAGGACGTTCGCCGCGCGGCGCGGCTCCCCGGAGCCGAGCTGGTCGTCGATCCGGCGGAGCTTTCTCGCCGAGCACTACTCATGGGCCGATCTCGCCGTCGTCCCGCTCAATGCGGGCGGCGGTAACGCGGATCAAGCCGCTGGAGCGCATTCGCCTATCGCGCGTCCCGGTGGTAGAGCGACCCGCGTCGGCGCCGCCGGGATCGCGGCCGAGGATCGCGTCCATCTGCTGCTCGCCGATTCCATCGAGCGCCTTCGCCGCGGCAGCCTGCGCGGAGCTGCTCTGCGATATCGCATCGCTCGCCACGCGGTCGTCAGCGCGGACGGCCGGCAGCTTCCAGTGGAGGCGAGCTTGGCTATGCACACGAAAGCGCTGGCGCAGATCGTCCGCGCCGCGTACGGAAGCGGGAGCGCCGTGCCAAAGCAGACGGCTTCGCTTGATGAAGGGATGGTGGGCCGTGAAGGGATCGAACCTTCGACCAACGGATTAAGAGTCCGCTGCTCTACCAGCTGAGCTAACGACCCAGGATTGACGCTGCTGCGGATGCCGCGACCGGGTCTGCAATGGCTCGGCGCGGCGAGCCTCGATTATACGCGGCCCGCGCGCGGCGGTAGCGCCGCCCGCGAGTTCGCGCAACGTGCATCCGTTTTTCGGTTTCGTCCGGCCGTTCTCAGTCGTCCTTGACCACCACGCCCTGCAGCCCCAGCCGCCAATCCGATCACGTAGATGCTGTACCGTGTGGCCGGCGATGATCGTCGTGTTCGGCAGCGAGGCACGGGCGTGGTCGTGCCGGCGAGGTTGAAGTCGAACTCGTAGGCCCGTGCCGAGCGAGGGATCGGCGGTCACCTCGATATATGCCGAGGCATTGTTCGTCGCCAGGGACGAGCTGCTTGCTGAAGTTCACGTAGACGTCGACCGGACCCCAGATCCGGGCGAGCTGTTCACGAAGCGGATCGCGCGCACGGCCGAGGGGCGGCGGGAGATTGTTATCCGCGAGTACGGTTCCCACCAGCGCGCCTGCCGGGCCGTTCAGCACGAGCGAGGTGTCGGTGGCGGGCGCGAGGCGTGGTGACGAAGGTCAGCAGGTTGGCGCCCGGCGTCGCGGTCGCCTGCACGGCGAAGTTGCGGCTGCCCGCTGCCGCCGTGACGTAGTTCGATGCGCCGGCGTACGGGCACGTTCGACAGCGTCAGGTTGCCGTCGACGAGGCACGTTGAGCGGCGAGGCGACCTGCGAGGCGTTGAGCACCTTGAACTCGGCGAGCAGGTTGTTGTTCACCTGACCCGTCCCGGTGTCGTCGACGTTGAGGAACGCGACGTTGACCAATCTGCTGCTGCCCACGGTGTAGATCACGATTTCGTAGATGCTCTCGCTGGTGAAACTCTGGGGCGGCGTGTCGTAGATCACGTCCTTGGTGCCGCCCGAGGTGATCCGGAGCTCGAGTGCGCCGGCGTTCGGCGTCGTGACCGCGCTGACGCCGCCCAGGACGACGCCGCTGACCGTCGGCGAAGTGCTGTTCAGATCGGTCCCCGGGGTCGTCAGGTACACGTCGACCGGCCCGATGCCGCTCGCGACGTTGATCACGCGGAAGCCGAAGGTTCCGGTAGCCGGGTTGGAGATTCCAGTGTCGACGATGAGCGACGCAGTGGCGTTGGTCACCGGATTGAAGACGATGTACGTGTAATTGCCGCTGCTGCTGAGGTTGATCGTCGTGTCGATGGCATTCGATGAGCCGCCGTTCGCGCTGACCTTGAATTCCTGAGCGCCGCTGCTCGACGCCCTGGTAGAGCGTGAGCCCCTGGAAGGAAGACTGGTCGCGATCGTCGTCGTCCCGACGATTACGCTGATCGCGGCCGCGTCGGGTACGACGTTCACCACGCGGATGTTCGTGCCGCCGCTGCTTCCGCCGCTTTTGCTGCAGCCCGCGAGGGTGAACATGAGCAGGCACGAGAGAAGGGCGACGGCAAGCCGTGAGGTCATCGATGTCTCCAGCGGAGGAGTTCGCGAACAGGAATCGACGCACGCCGAGTATCGGGCGAGCGGCGGATTATAGGCGCAGCGGCGACGCCGCGGCAACGGAGGAAGCGCTCGATCATCGCGCAGTCGGCATCAATCATCGGCCGCCACGACGACGCCCTGCTGCCGCGGCGCCGGTGCCCACGACGTAGACGCTGTAGGTTTTGCCGAAGGAGATGACGACGCCGGGCAGCGCCACGACGCGGGTCGTCGTTCCGGCCAGGTTGAAGTCGAACTCATGCGTCGTCCCCGCCACATCGGCGGCGATCTCGGTATAGGGCGACGTCGAGTTGGAGACGATGGCCCCGAACTGCTTGACGAAGTTGATGTAGGCGTCGAGCGCGGGAAATCGGGCGACGCATTCACGAAGCGTATTCGCGCGTGACCGAGCCCCGGCGGCAGGTTGTTGTCCGGTGAGCACCAGCGCCTGCAGCGCACCGGCTGCGCCGCTCACGGCGATCGATGTATCGCTCGCCGACCCGAGGCTCACCGGCACCGTCAGCAGGTCCGCGCCCGGCGTGGCCGCCGCCTGCACCGCGATGTTGTGCGATCCGGCGGTCGTGACCCGGTAGCTGGAGACGCCCGCGAAGGGCACGTTCGCGAGAACCAGGTTTCCGTCGACCAGCACGTTCAGCGGGCCGACCGAGGCCGCGTTGAGCAGCTTGAACTCGGCGAGCGAGGCTCGGATAGACCTGCCCGGTCCCGTTGCTGTCGATGTTGAGCACTGCGGCGTCGACGAGCCTGCTGCTGCCCGTGCCGTAGATAATCGCCTCCGGAGAAGGTCTTGTCGCCGAAGCTGATCACGCCGGTGTCGTAGATGACCTCCTTGGTGCCGCTCGGCGTGGCGCGAATCTCGTAGCTGCCGGTCGTCACGGCCGTGAAAGCGCTCACGTTGCCGAACGTTACGCCGGCGACGGTGGGTCCGGTGGCGGTGAGATCGGTGCCGGGCGGCGTGAGGTACAAATCGACCGACACGCTCCCCGACGCAACGTTGAGCATGCGGATGTCGAAGGTCCCGCCGTTTGGCACGAAGAGCTGGGTATCGATGAGCAGCACCGAGTTCGTGGCTTCAACCGGACCGGACACGACGTACGTGTTATCGCTGCCGATAATGATCGTGTCGCTGACGTCGATGATGTTCGTCGGGTTGCTGTCGACGCTCACCTTGAACTCGCGAGTCCCGCCGGTGACCTGGATGTAGCCGGTCGTTTGCTGGAAACCCAGCCCGGTCACGACCGGCGCATCGTTGTCGAGCGTCAGCGTCAGGAAGGTCGCGTTCGGGATGAGGTTGATCACCCGCAGGCGCGTCTGGCTGGGCGTGGCGCCCACCCCTCGCCCGAGTCGCAGCCGGCGAGCGCGAGCCAGCACAGAGCGATCAGGACGCAGAAAGCTCTGCGTGCGGTCATCGGTTTAACAATTGGTTACGAATGGGTAGCAGCAGGGACAAGCCCCGTTGGGACTGGTAGGCCGTACTGGACTTGAACCAGTGACCAACGGATTAAAAGTCCGCTGCTCTACCATCTGAGCTCAACGGCCCGCCGAAGGCCGCGAATTATAGCAACCGCCGCAGCCTCGCGGCCCAACAGAGTACCCAACTGAGTGACTGACCGAGCGATTAGTCGAGCTCGCGACCGAGAATGCCGGGCAGCGACAGGAAGTCGATGCCTTCGTCGCGGAGGCTTTCGGCCTCCTCCGGCGTGGCCTGGCCACGGATGCCGCGCGAGGGCGCCTCTTCGTAGTGGATCTTGCGCGCTTCCTCCGCGAACGCCCGGCCGACGTTCTCGGTGTTCGCGACGAGACGGCGAATGACCTTCAAGGCTTCGGCATCGCCGGCGACGGCGGTGGTCTGGGTTCGTGCCTCGCTGGGCGGCGCGGGCGGCGAGGCACGGCCGATCCGCACCTGCGCCGAGGGCCGGCGCTCGATGGCCGCATCGTCGCACAGAGGGCACCGGATCAACGAGTCCTCGCGCTGACGCGCGAACTCCTCCGCCGAGCCGAACCAGCCCTCGAAGCGGTGTTCACGCGCGCGCAGATCAGGTCGTAGACGATCATGTTTGCCAAATCGATCCTGTGGTGCCGTTTCCCGCCGCGCCGCTCAAGCGGCTCTCCAGTACTGGTACTTCAACGCCGCGACACAGCCGGCGATGATCGCCGCCGACGGCGAGCAGCGAGCCCAGCGCCAGAGTCGAGATGCCGGTCAGGCCCTGTCCGATGGTGCAGCCGAGCGCGGTCACGCCTCCGAAGCCCATTAACACGCCACCGACGATATGGTTGACGAGATCTTCCACCGAAGCAAATCCTTCCCAGCGGAACGTGCGCGTCGCCAGCGCCACGCCGGCCGAACCGACCGCCAGTGCCCAGTACCCCGGCGATGCCGAAGGTGACGATTCTCGACTGATCGCTCCACAGCAGCAACAACTCGAGCAGGTAGCCAACCGGCGCCACGAAGCTGAACGACTCCGGCCTTCCCGAGTTGGTGGCGACGAAGGCCTCCTCCAGAGTGCGCGGGTCCTCGGCGAGGTAGCCCACATGGCCGGACACGTACCAGCCGCCGACGATGACCGCGCCGATGACGACACCTCCGGCGATCAGCGCCTGGGCTCGCGCGAAACGTCGCGGCTCGCGAAGACGAACGCGGCTACGGCGGCCGCGACGGCGAGCGCGAGTCCAGATCGGATCGAGCCCGCCCCGGTCAGCGCACCGAGCACGCTGCCGCAGATCCGAATGCGCGGCGCCGAAACTCGACGTGTCGAAGCGCGAACACGTCGAGCGTTCTGCACGCGCCAGATCGCGAACAATCCCTTGAGCGTCATGTACGCCGAGATGCCCAGCACGATGAGCACGACCAGCGACTTGAGATTGCCCGCACCGAGGCGGATCAGCGTCTTGCTGCCGCAACCCGAGGCGAGCGTCATGCCGAAGCCGAAAGAAGGCCGCCGACGAGGTGCGACACCCAGGCGATGCTCGGCGTCGGCGTAGATCGTCTTGTCGAGATCGACCAGCCCCGCCGCCTCGAGCGCGTTCGCGCCGACGATCGCCACCGCGATCGCGAGCAGCCACATGCGCATCCGGCGCCAGTCCGCCATGGTGACGACGTCGGTCACCGCGCCCATGGTGCAGAAGTTCACGCGGTTCGCGACCGCGCCAAGACCACCGCCAGTGCGAAGCGCGCTCAGGCGACCAGTACGGGCAGATGGTCGAGATCGGTCATCGGCGATGCGGGCGAGCCGTGAATTATCCCATGGCGGCGTAACCCCGTTCCCGGGTTCCTGCCGTTCATAGCTCTGAGTCCGCGCACCGATCGAGCATCGATCCGCATCGATCCGAACCGCGGCGAAAGGAGCGAACCATGTGGCAAGAGGGAGATTGACGGCGTTCGATGATCGCGTTGGGCGCCGCCGCACTGACGCTGGCGGGCAACGGCTGCGCGCACATCGTTGGTCCGCAGCCTCAGACGGCGGTCGAAATCGTCGATCGCAGCGAAGGCCGCGTGCTGCCGATCTACTGGCACGAGGGCCGCCGCTATGTCGTCGGCAAGCCGGGCAACGAATACGCGATCCGTGTGCGCAACGGCAGCAACGGCCGCATCCTCGCGGTGATGAGCGTGGATGGCGTCAACGTCATCACCGGCGATACCGCCGCGCCGGCGCAGTCGGGCTATGTGCTCTCGCCCGACGAGAGTGCCGACATCGCCGGCTGGCGCAAGAGCATGTCGCACACCGCGGCGTTCTACTTCACTGCCCTGCCGGATTCCTACGCCGCGCGCACCGGCCGCCCGGACAACGTCGGCGTGATCGGCGTCGCGGTGTTCCGCGAGCGCCAGCGCGTCGTCCCGCTCGGCGAGCTCAAGCCCGGGGACGCTTCTCGCGCACAGGCGCAGTCGCCTGCGCCGGCCGCGCGGGCCGAGGGCGGCGCGGCTTCGAACGCGACGCGGCCGAGTCGGCCGCACGAGTCCTGAAGGATCGCCTCGGCACCGGGCACGGCCGCAGCGAGTCTTCATACGCGAGCTACACGCAATTCGAGCGCGCGAGCACGACCCCAAGCGAGACGATCACGATCTATTACGACTCGTACCAGAACCTGCTCGCACAAGGCGTGCCGGTCGCGACCGCGCCGATCGCGCGCTTTCGCCCCGATCCCTTTCCCGACCGCGGACGCTTCGTACCCGATCCAGGCGCGGTAGCAGATCGCCGCACGACCGGCTTGCCTCTGCATGGCCCGCCTCGCATACTGGGCGGGCCATGCCCGCTTCCGCCTCGCCCAGCGATGAAGAGCTCATGCTCGCGTACGGGACCGGCGACGCAGCGGCGTTCGATGCGCTCTACGCCCGGCACAAGGGTGGCGTCTACCGTTATCTGCTGCGTCAGTGTCGCCAGCCCGGCGTTGCCGCGGAACTGTTCCAGGACGTGTGGATGAACCTCATCCGCGCCCGAGCGAGTTACGCTCCGACCGCCAAATTCACGACCTGGCTGTATCGGCTTGCGCACAACCGGATGGTGGATCACTTCCGCGCGAGCGGCCATCTGACGCTCGTTTCCGCCGACGACGAGGCGCACGAGGACGCCGTCATCGCGCTGCCCGCCGCGCGCGCCACCGAGCCCGCCGCGCGGGCCGAGAATCGCGAGCTGGGAGAGCGGCTGCGCGCGGCGCTCTCGACGCTGCCGCCGGTGCAGCGCGAGGCGTTTCTGCTGCAGCAGGAAGGCGCACTATCGCTGTCGAGATCGCGGAGCTGACGGGCGTGGGCGTCGAGACGGTCAAGAGCCGGCTGCGCTACGCCATGGCGAAGCTGCGCGCGGAGCTCGCCGATCTCGACGATGGTCTGCGCGAGGGACGTCGATGAACGAGACCGAGCGCGATCCCGCCGTCGACGCAGCGTGGCGTGAGGCGAGCCGCGAGGAACCGCCGGCCGCGCTCGACGATGCGATCCGCGCGGCCGCGCGACGCAGGCGCTGGGCGCGCGGCGCCCGCGCGACAAGCACTGGTGGTATCCGCTCGCCGCGGCGGCGACCGTGGCCGTCATCGCCATCGGCCTGCTGCAACTGACGCCGCCGGAACAGCTCGCCCCGGTCGTGGTCGCCGAGAGGGACACAGCGGCGGACACCGGGGCGCAGACTGCGCAGCGCGAAGCACCGGCGCGCCGGCAGCACGACGCGACGCGACCGAGCCGGCCGCGCCCGTTCGGCGACGCGACGCAGACGTGCCGTCGCCGCCTCCGGCCGCGCAGGCTCAGAACGCCGCGCCATCGGGCAGCTCCCGCGCCGTGCCTGCCGGGAAGAGCGCCTCGAGGAGCAGCGCTCGCCATCCGCCGGATCGAGCGCGGGCTTGCTCGAGGCCAAGCCGCAGTCCAAGACCGAGCCGTCGTACGCGGACAAGCTCGCGCGCAGCGAGCCGTTTCCGGCCGCGCCACCGGCGCGCCGCCGGCCAGCGCCGGCGCCGCCTCGAGACGCGGCCGCGACCGGCGAGCGACAGCTGCGCAGCCAGGCAGCGCTGACGAAGGACGCGAGCGGCGAAGTGGCGAAAGCCAGGCAGGCGCCCGCACGCAGCGTGGACGACTGGATCAAGCTCATTCGCGATCTGCGCGTCTCGGGGAAGCTCGCCGAGGCGACGAAAGAGCTGGCGGCGTTTCGCGAGGCGTACGGCGAGCGCGCCGATTCGCTCCTCCCTGCGGACTTGCGCGATCTCAAGCCGCAGGAGCCGGCCGCGGTCGCGAAATAGCGCGCAACAGCTTCTTGATCGGCGCCGGCAACGCGGCGCCGGAGACTTCGCTCAACGGCAGCCACACCAGTCCCGGCTCCTCAGCCTGCGGTGCTGCGCCGCGCATCGTGCAAGGCCGCGGGTGCAGCGTCAGACGGAAGTGCGTGAAGCCGTGCTCGATCGGCGGCAGCGGCGCCTGCGTCGCGACTTCCGTACCGAAGCGTGAGCGGCAGTAGGAGAGGACGTCACCGTCGGGCGCGAGCTCGAGGGAGACTCCACAGCCCCGCCCAGATGCCCGTCGCGGGACGCCGCTCGAGCAGCACCTCGCCCTTGCGCTCGAGAAGCAGGACGGCCACCGCGCGCCGCGGCAGGGCTTTCTTCGGCCGCGGGGCGGGAAGCTCGCCGACGCGTCCCTCGCGCCTTGCGATGCAGTCCGCGCGACGGGACACAGTTCGCAGCGCGGCTTCGCGCGCGCGACACGCGTCGCGCCGAGGTCCATCAGCGCCTGCGTATACGCGGCGATCTCGCGCTCCGGCAGCAAGGTCTCCGCGCAACGCCACAATCGCCGCTCGACCTATTGCATCGCCGGGAAATCCCGCGATCCCCGGTGCCGGGCCAGCACGCGCTTGACGTTGCCATCGAGGATCGCGCCTCGCGCGCCGGTGGCGAATGCGGCGATCGCCGCGGCGGTCGAGCGTCCGATCCCAGGCAGCGACGCGAGCGCCTCGGCCGTGCGCGGGAAGCGGCCGCGGTGTTCGGCGACGACCGTCTTGCGCCGCGCGATGCGCGAGGTGGGCGCGGCGATAGTAGCCCAGCCCGCTCCAGCGCTCGAGCACGCGATCGATCGGCGCCGCGGCGAGGCTCGCCACGTCGGGAAAGGCAGCGAGAAACCGCTCGTAATACGGGATGACGGTCGCGACCTGCGTCTGCTGCAGCATGATCTCGGACAGCCAGATCCGGTACGCATCGCGCGTACCCTGCCACGGCAGGTCGCGCCGGCCGAATCTCTTCTGCCACGCGATCAGCCGAGCGGCGAAAGGCTTCAGCGTTGCCGCATCAGCGGCCGAGCCGTTGTCGCGCTTTGCCTGCGGCTTCCGAGGTTGGGAAGCGCGCGACGAGGTCCTGGAACGTGCGCCGCGCGCCCGCGGCGTCGCCCATCTCGCCCTGACAGGTCGCGATGTTGAGGAGGGCATCGGGGACCTTCTGGCTGTCGGGATAGGTTGCGATCAACTGCCGCTGCGTGGCGATCGCGCCGCGAAAATCGCGCTGCGCGTACTGGGCGTTACCCTGCCAGTACATCGCGGAGGGCGCAAGCGCGCTGCGCGGATAGGCGCGCACGAACGCCTGGAAGCTGCCGATCGCCGCGGCGTAGCTTCCGCTCTTGAACTGGTCGAGGGCGGCATCGTAGGCGCGTTGCTCGCCGGCGAGGTCCGCCGCGGCCGGCGGCGCGCGCGCCGCGGTTCCGGGCAACGCGGCGCTCCCGGGCCCGGCCGCCGGAGCCTGCGGAGCGCCCGCCTCCGCCGCGCGGCGGCGGCAGGACCTGCGGGACTGCCCGAGCCTGCCGCGCCCTCGAGCTTGCGCAGGCGGCCGTCGAGATCGAGGTAGAGATCGCGCTGGCGCTTCTGCGCTTGCTCGAGTTCGTAGCTCATGACCTCCTGCTGCCCGCGCAGGGTGGCGACGTCGGCCTTGATCTGTTCGATGTCGCGAAGCAGGTCGACCAGCCCCTGGCTCTTCACGGTGGACTCGAGCGCATTGAGCCGCCCTTCGAGCTGATCGACGCGCCCGCGCAGGACCTCGATGCGTTTGCGCGCCTCGTCGTCGTCGAACGAGGGCAGCGCGTGCCGGCGCGATCGTCAGCGTAACGGCGATGAGCAGGAAGGCGACGACGGGCACCATCGCGGCGCCACGCTTGCGAGACTGCATCCCCGTGAGCCCTTCCCGATGCCGCTAGTCGCCCGCGTAGACGATGTCGTCGCGGCGGTTCTCGGCCCACGCGGCGTCGTCGTGGCCGGTGTTGCGCGGCTTTTCCTTGCCGAAGCTGACGGTCTCGATCTGCGATTCGCTTGCGCCGTAGATCTGCATCATCCGCTTGACCGTGTCGGCGCGCCGCTGGCCCAGCGCGATGTTGTATTCACGGCTGCCGCGTTCGTCGGCGTTGCCCTGGATGATCATCTTCGCGCTCCGGTTGGACTGCAGGTATTTGCCGTGCGCTTCGACCAGCGGCTTGTATTCGTCCTTGACGTCGTAGCGATCGAGATCGAAATACACGCTGCGCTTCGAGAGCACGTTGCGCGGATCCTTGAGCGGGTTGCGCCGGAGGGCTGCCGGTGATCGCGCTTGCCGGTGGTGCCGGTGGTCGCGGCCCCGGAAGTGTCGGTCGACGGGTACGCTCCTCGACCGGCACGCCCTTATCGGGCGATGGCGTGCTCGCACAGCCGCCGAGCACCGCCAGCATGGCGAAGACTGCCCAAAGACTGCGCATCGAGCTTGCTGATGGATGTTTATGCATGGTCGTCTCTCCGATCGTTATTTGGGCAGCGGGCCCCAGGCGGGCTCGCGCACGTCGCTTGCCGCTGCGGTGAGTCGCTGCTTCACGCGGCCGTCGCTGGAGACGGCGGCCAATATACCACGCCTCCGCCCTCGGAGGACGCGTAGAGGATCAGCTTGCCGTTCGGTGCGACGGAGGGCGATTCATCGAGCGAGCCCTGCGTCAGCACCTGCACCTGGCGCGTCGCGAAATCCTCGATCGCCAGGTTGAAGCGACCGCCATCGCGCCTCACGAACACGAACCCCTTCCCATCCGGCAGATGGCGCGGCGAGACGTTGTAACTGCCGTCGAAGGTCATGCGCTCGACGGCGCCGCTCGCCAGCGTCAACCGGTAGATCTGCGGGCGTGCCGCCGCGATCGGACGTGAACAGGATGGACTTGCCGTCGGGCGCAAAGTTCGCCTCGGTGTCGATCGCCGGCGTGTTCATGAGCCGGCTCACGCCGCTGCCGTCGGCGTTGATCATGTACAGCTGGGAACCGCCGTCCGTCGGAGAGCGTGACCACGAGCCGGTTGCTGTCGGGTGCCCAGGCCGGCGCGCTGTTGTTGCCGCGGAAGTTCGCCAGCACCTGGCGTTGCCCGGTGGCCGAGCGACTGAATGTAGACGATCGGCTTCTTGTTCTCGAGTGAAACGTAGGCGATGCGCGTGCCGTCGGGCGACCAGACGGGCGAGAGCAGCGGCTCGTTCGAGGTGACGATGGTCTGCGGATTGAAGCCGTCGGCTTCCGCCACCAGCAGCTGGAAGCGCGGGCCCTGCTTGGCGATGTACGCAATGCGCGTGCTGAACACGCCGGCATTGCCGGTCAGCTTCTCGTAGATGACGTCGGCGATACTGGTGCGCGGTGGCGCGAAACTGCGTCGGCGTGACGACGTAGGACACCGCCGCGAGCTGGTTTTGCTTGACGGCGTCGAGCGAGAAAAGCGCACCTCGACGCGTCCGTCCGAGCGCGGGGTGACGCTCCCACGACGACGGCATCCGCGCCGCGGGCGGTCCACTCCGCGTAGCGAACGTCCTCGGCCCGCGCAGGCTTGGGGTTGACCGCGGTGGCATCGACCAGCTTGAACAGGCCGCTTCGCGCAAGATCGGCGCCGACGATCTCGGTCAGCGGGTACGGATAGTTCGCCTCGCCGGCGAAGGGAACGATCGCGATCGGGATCGTCGTCGCCGCCGCCGCCGATGATCTCGATGGTGAGTTGCGCGTGTGCCGGCGCGCAGCCGAGCGCGCAGATCAGCAGGATCAGGCGGAGCAACGGATGCCAGCGGACAAGAGAACGGGGCATCGCTCTGGTCTCGACCGCGGTCCGCCGCGTCATTGCGGTTCTCACCATGTTGTCGAGCCCGACTGCGGTCCGCAGCCGGTCGCCGCTCCGGCTCGCCTCGTCGCGCGTCGGATAAGGTCCGACAACCACACGGAACAGCCCTCCCGTCTCGTGCACCCTGGCTTCGACGCCGAGCGGGGCGATTTGGTTCGTCACGTGGGCGACGAAGGCCTGCGCGTTGGCGTAATTGGCGAATGCGCCGAGCTGGACGACGTAGCCGCCGGGTTCCTGCGCCACGGGGATGGGCCCGGCCGGCGCCGCAGCACCCACCGGCGGCAGCGGCTGCGCCGCCGCCGTCACCGGCGCACCGGCGGGCAGGATGCTCTCCACCTCGACTTCGCCGCTGCCCTTCTGCGCGATGCCGATGCGGGCAGGCCGCGGCGTACGAGAGATCGATGATGCGCCCGGCGTGGAACGGGCCGCGGTCATTCACCCGCACCACGACGCTGCGTCCGTCGGCGAGGCTGGTGACCCGCGCGTAGGAAGGCAGCGGGAGCGTCGCGTGCGCTGCGGTCATTGCATACATGTCATAGGTCTCGCCGGTCGAGGTCTTCTGGTTGTGGAACTTGCGCCCGTACCACGACGCGAGCCCGCGCTCCCTGTATGGCCGCAGGCTCGTCGCGGGCACGTATTCGCGGCCGAACACGGTGTAGGGCCGATTGGCGAAGCGGTTGAGCGTTTCGAGCCGCGGCGTCGCATCGGGGATCGCATCGAGATTCGCGGGCGGGTTCTCGCCCGGACCGTCGTCCTTGTAGTAGCCCCGGGACGCGTCGGCGCGCTCGGCGAGGGCGGCGCACTCGGCGAGGGCGGCACTCGGCACCGGCGGCGCAGGCTCGCGCTTCGGCGCCGGCGCGCAGGCGGCGAGAGTGATTGCGATGATGGCGGCAAGGGCTCGCGCCGCGCACGCTGCCGCTGCTTGACCCGCGCGAGCCGGCAACATATAGTCCCGGATTATACGGTGAACTTTTCGCGTGAGAACGATAGCGCTACTCGCGGGCGGCGCGCTCGCCTTCGCCATCGCCGCCGATCTTCTTCGCCCTGCGTGCCGCCGGCAAGGCGGCCAGCGCAGGGTTTCTCGGTCACGGCATCCCTGCTGGCCGATCTCAACCTGGTCCTCGAAGCGCTGCTCGTACTCGGGCTGACGATCGGCATGCTCCTCGCGCGTCGGGGCAGGATCGAGGCCCACCGCGTCAACCAGACGATCTGGGCACTGGTCAATGTCGCGCTTGGTCGTCGCCGTGATGATCCCCTCGCTGCAGAACGCGAAGATCGGAAGTCTCGCCGATCTCGCGCATGCGTCCGCCGCGGTTCCGTGGCTGCATGCGGCCCCTCGGCTTGCTGACGGTCGTTTCCGCGCTGTGGCTCGTGCTGCAGATGAACGACATCCTGCCGGAACGCTGGCATGTCTCCTGGTGGAAGACGTTGATGCGCTTCACTCTCGCCGGCTACTGGGCCGTCAGCCTGCTCGGCATGCGCGCTCTACTACAAATGGAACGTCGGCTGACGGCTTCGCCCTGAACGATGGCAGTTGGGCCGCTGTGGCGAAGGGCGCGGTGTGGCGCAGTCGTCGTGACGCGGGTGGCTCGTGCGCGGCTGACTCGTGGGTTGAGTGGCCGCCGCGAGCCGGGTACCCGCGCGACGACCGATCTTGCGCCACGGCGCCGGCCACAGCGGCCCCACTGCCGCATCGTATTCACCAGCTTCCGGTTCGCCTGCACGCTCATCAGAATGCCGAGCCCGATGAACAGCGCTGACCAGCGCCGTCCCGCCGAAGGAAACGAGCGGCAGCGGGACGCCGACGACGGGCAGCAGCCCGCTGACCATCGCCATGTTGACGAATGCGTAGGTGAAGAACATGAGCGTGATCGCACCCGCGAGCAGGCGCGTGAACAGCGTCGAGGCGTTGGCCGTGATGACCAGCGCGCGCGCGATCAGCAGCAGGTAGAGCACGAGCAGGACGGCATTGCCGATCAGGCCGAATTCCTCGCCGAACACCGCGAAGATGAAGTCGGTGTGGCGCTCGGGCAGGAAGTCCAGGTGCGTCTGCGTGCCGTTCAGCCAGCCCTTGCCGATGACGCCGCCGGAGCCGAGCGCGATCGATGCCTGCGAGCTGTGGTAGCCCGCGCCCAGCGGATCGCGGCTCGGATCGAGGAAGGTGAGGATGCGCTCCTGCTGGTAGCCGTGCAGATGCGGCCACACCAGCGGCACGGCCGCGGCCGCGCCGCGCCCGAGCGCCAGCGATGACCTTCCACGACAGGCCCGCGAGATACAGCACGTAGAAGCCGCAGGCGCCGATCATCAGCGCGGTGCCGAGATCGGGCTGGCGCTCGATCAGCCAGACCGGCACGGCGATCAGGACCGCGGCGACGACGAAGTCGCCGAGATCGATCCGCGCCTCGCGCTTCTGGAAGTACCACGCGAGCATCAGCGGCAGCGCGATCTTCATCAGCTCCGACGGCTGGAAGCGCCCGATGCCGAGATTGAGCCAGCGGCGCGAGTGGTTGACCACCGTGCCGCCGAGCGCCACCGCGACCAGCAGCAGCACCGAGAGCGCGTAGAGCGGCACGGCCGTGCGCGCGAGCGCTGCTGCGGCGAGACGTTGGCGACGATCCACATCAGCACCAGCGCGAAGCCGAGCGAGGCCGCCTGGCTGGTCACGCGCGCGACGCTCTGGTCGGTGGCCGAGAACAGCGTGACCAGCCCGACGCCGACCAGCGCCAGCGGCGGCGGCCATGAGCATGCTGTCGACCGGCGCGCGATCACGTTCCCAGAGCTTGCCGAGAAAGGCGAGGAAGTTGGCCATCAGTCGCTCTCGTCGCGTCGCCTTCGCGCGTGGTCTCGCCCGGCATCCCGGCCGGCGCGATCGCCGAGCAGGTAGTAATCGAACACCGCGCGCGCGACCGGCGCGGCGGCCTGCGCGCCGAAGCCGCCGTTCTCGACCAGCACCGCGAGCGCGATCTTCGGCTCGGTCGCCGGCGCGTAGGCGATGTACCAGGCGTGGTCGCGCAGCCGCTCGTCGACCTTGCCGCTCTGGTATTTCTCGCTCCTTGATCGAGAAGAGCTGCGAGGTCCCGGTCTTGCCTGCGGAAACGTACTTCGCGCCGATGAAGGCGCGCGCACTGGTGCCCTCGCGCGGCACGCCGATCAGCGCGTTCTTGATCACCGCCAGATGCTCCGGCTTGACCGCGAGCTGGTGCGCCACCTCGGGCGCGATCTCGCGCGCTTCTCCCGTCTTGACGTTCTCGATGGTCGAGACCAGGTGCGGGCGCAATCCAACGCCATCGTTGGCGATAGTCGCGATCGCGATGCGCCTGCTGCATCGGCGTAAAGGCGTTGTATCCCTGTCCGATGCCGGCCGAGATCGAGTCTCCCAGGTACCACTTGCGGTGCTCTTCGCGATAGTTCTTGCCGGAGAAGCGCTCGCCGCTTCCATTCGCGCGACGGCAGCACGCCCGGCAGCTCGCCCTCGATGTCGATGCCGGTCTTGCTGCCGAAGCCCGAACTGCGCCATGAAAGTCGTGGGTGACGTCGATGTCGGTTTCGCCCGCAAGCATGTAGTAGTAGGTGTCGCAGGAGACGATGATCGACTTGCATCATGTCGACGGTGCCGTGACCGCCGGGCTTGTCGTCGCGGAAGCGGTGCGCGCTGCCCGCGAGCTGATAGTACCCGGGGTCGAAGATCGTTTGCGTCGCCGTGCGCTTGCCGGAGGTGAGCGCGGCGAGCGCCAGGAACGGCTTGATGGTGGAACCCGGCGGATAAGCGCCGCGCAGCGGCCGGTTGAGCAGCGGCTTGTCGGGCGATTCGTTGAGCGCGTCCCAGTTCGCCGGATCGATGCCCTCGACGAAGAGGTTCGGATCGAAGCCGGGCTTCGAGACGAAGCGCGAGCACCTCGCCGGTCGCCGGATCGAGCGCGACCAGCGCGCCGCGCCGCTCGCCGAACGCGGCCTCCGCCGCCTGCTGCAGCTTGATGTCGAGCGACAGCTTGCAGATTGTTGCCGGAGATCGGCGGCGTGCGCGAAAGCGTGCGCACCGCGCGGCCGCCGGCATCGACCTCGACCTCCTCGACGCCGGTCGTGCCGTGCAGCTCGCGCTCGTAGCGATAGCTCGACGCCCGACCTTGCCGATGTAGTCGGAGCCCTTGTAGTTCGCGGTCTCGCCCCAGTCCTCGATGCGCTCGACGTCGCGGTCGTTGATGCGGCCGATGTAGCCGATGACGTGCGAGGCGATCTCGCCGAACGGGTACTGGCGGAACAGCCGCGCCTTGATCTCCACGCCCGGAAAGCGGTAACGGTTGACCGCGAAGCGCGCGACCTCCTCGTCGGACAGCCGCGTGCGCAGCGGCAGGCTTTCGAAGTTCTTCGATTCCTCGAGGAGCGCGCTGGAACCGCTTGCGGTCGCGCGGCTGGATCGTCGACGACCGTGGCGAGCTCGTCGATGGTCGCCTCGAGGTTCTTCACGCGCGAGGGCGTGACTTCGAGCGTATACGCCGAGTAGCTCTGCGCGAGGACGACGCCGTTGCGGTCGGTGATCACGCCGCGGTTGGGCGCGATCGGCACGATCGCGATGCGATTGCTCTCGGCGAGCGTCTGGTAGTGCTGGTGCTGGACCACCTGCAGGTAGAAGAAGCGGCCGAACGAGCGCCTGCGAATCGAACACGATCAGCACGGCTGCCGACGATCACGAGCCGGCGGCGGAAATGCGCAAGCTCGCGCTCGGTATTCTTGAGCTCCGGCGGCCGCAGCCGCCGCCGAGCGAACGGCCGCGCTTGGTGAACAGTCGGCGCATCGTGATGTCTCGCCCGTCAGCGTTCCGCGCGCGACAGAGGCGGACGCTGCGGCCATTGCAGCAATACGGTCAGCGGCGGGCCACAGCAGCGCTCCCGTCAAGGGGCCGACCGCGTAGCTCCAGCGCGGCAGCGGCGCGCCGCCGACGACGCGCACCAGCAGCACGAGCGCCGCGCACAGAAGGCAGCAGCACCGCCACCTGCGCCGCCTGCTGCCAGAGCGGAAACCGCAGCACGCGCCGCCGGAAATACTCCGCCGCATACGCGAGCACCGCGTAGGCGAGCGCGTGCTGTCCGAACACGCGTCGCATCGGCCACGTCCATGAGCAGTCCCAGGCACCACAGCGATGCCGACGCCGATGAGGCGCGGCTCCTGGATGCACCAGTAGAGCAGCACCAGCGCGAGAAAGTCAGGCTTGCAACACGAGCGCAACCCCGGACGCCGGCAGCACATTGCCGCATGAGGCCGGCGATGCAGCGTCAGCAGGACGAACCACGGCTTGACCGGCAGCAGTATCTCCTCGGGACGTGCGGGAGCGAACGAGGTCAGCTGTGGCATGTCAGGGCTGCTGCCCTACGTCTCGCGCGGCGCTTGCCGCGCCCTTGCGCGGCGCGTCGGCTTCCACGGGCTCCTCCGGGCGCGCGGCAGCGCTGCCGCCTGCGCCAGGATCAGCACCATGCGGGCTGCGCTCGACGCCGGCCAGCGGCCGGCAGGTCGACGCGGGCGAACATCTGCCCGGTCTCGCGCTCCACCGACACCACCTGCGCCACCGCGAGGCCCGCGGGATAGGTCCCGTCGATGCCCGAGGTCACCAGGCGGTCGCCCGGCTGGATTTCGGCGTTCGGCGACAGGAAGCGCAGCTCCGGCAGCCGCCCGGTTCCCGCGCCGTACATCACCGACGCGCACGCCGCTGCGCTCGACCTTGACCGGAACCGCATGGTCCTTGTCGGTCGACCAGCGTCACCTCCGACAGATGCGGAAAGACGCGCGTCACCTGCCCGATGACGCCGATCTCGTCGATCACCGCCTGCCCCGGCTGCACTCCGCCGCCTCGCCCTTGTCGACGAAAAGCTTCTGCGCGAACGGGTCGCGTCCGCGATAGAGGACCTCGGCGACCGCCGCGCCGTGAAAGCGCTGTGCTCCGCGAGCGAGCAGCGAGCGCAGGCGCGCGTTCTCCTGCTCGAGCAGCGGGTAGCCCTGCACGGCCGGCGCATCGCGCGAGCAGCTCGTCGCTTGAGGCCGCGCGTTGTCGCCGCCGAGCGTCGCGCTGCGACGCGAAGTACGGTGCCCACGTAGGCCAGCGCTTCGCCGGGCAGCACGCGCGCGCTGCATCGGATAGAGCACGGTCGCGACGACCTGGCGCACGTTCTCGAGGTAGCCGATAGCGCGTATCGGCGAACAGCAGCAGCGAGCGAGAACGACCCGAAGAACGCAAGTCGCGCGAGCGGCGACGGGCCGCGGTGGAAGAACGGCGGTGGCTCGACCGGGATGTGGCGCATTACGGCGGTACCATCGCTCAGTCGATCTCCGATCGACGCGCATCGCCCGACCCCGGCTCAGTCGGAAGTGAAGATCGTGGACAGCTTTTCCATGTTCTCGAGCGCCTTGCCGCAGCCGCGCACGACGCAGGTGAGCGGGTCGTCGGCGACGATCACCGGCAGGCCGGTCTCCTCCATCAGCAGGCGGTCGACGTCGCGCAGCAGCGCGCCGCCGCCGGTCAGCACCATGCCGCGCTCGGCGATGTCGGCGCCGAGCTCCGGCGGCGTGCGCTCGAGCGCGCTCTTCACCGCCGAGACGATGCTGTTGAGCGGATCGGTCAGCGCCTCGAGGATCTCGTTGCGACGACACGGTGAAGCTGCGCGGGATGCCCTCGGCGAGGTTGCGGCCCTTCACCTCCATCTCGCGCACTTCGGAGCCGGGAACGCGGAGCCGATCGTCTTCTTGATCATGCTCGGCGGTGGTCTCGCCGATCAGCATGCCGTAGTTGCGGCGGATGTAGTTGACGATCGCCTCGTCGAACTTGTCGCCGCCGACGCGCACGCTGCCCGCGTAGACCATGCCGCCGAGCGAGATCACGCCGACTTCGGTCGTGCCGCCGCCGATGTCGACGACCATCGAGCCGGTCGCGTCGCGAGATCGGCAGGTCGGCGCCGATCGCCGCGGCCATCGGCTCCTCGATCAGGTAGACCTTCGACGCGCCCGCGCCGAGCGCCGACTCGCGGATCGCGCGGCGCTCGACCTGCGTCGAGCCGCACGGCACGCAGATGATGATGCGCGGGCGACGGCGAGAACAGCCGCGAGTCGAGCACCTTCTTGATGAACTGCTTCAGCATCTGCTCGGTCACCGTGAAGTCGGCGATGACGCCGTCCTTCATCGGCCGGATCGCGGTGATGTTGCCCGGCGTGCGCCCGAGCATCTGCTTCGCCGCGAGCCCGACCTCCTGGATCACTTTCTTGCCGTTCGGGCCCGCCTTCCTGCGCGGATCGCGACGACCGACGGCTCGTTCGAGCACGATGCCCTTGCCGCGCACGTAGATCAGCGTATTGGCGGTGCCGAGGTCGATCGCGAGATCGCTCGAGAAATAGCCTTTGAAGAACTCGAACATGGAGACCTTCGGTGACGCCGGGACGCGATCGGCTGTGATACTCTACGGCAGCCGCGTGCGCTGGCCCGACATGTGCGGTCTATCGACAAGCGATTATGCTAACCATATGCAGCTTTCGCCCTTCCGCCGGCAAGCTTCAGCCTCCGCACGTCCGCTCACGTTCCGATGAAGCTCTACCCTCGACGACGTCCGGCGCATTGCGCACCTCGCCCGCATCGAGATCGACGCCGCGAGGCGGCGGACGTGCAGCGCGAAGCTCGAGCCGATCTTCGCGATGATCGACCAGCTGCAGCGCGGTCGACACGACCGGCATCGTGCCGATGTCGCACGCGCAGGACGTCGATGCTCGCGCTGCGCGACGACAAGGTCACCGAGCGCGACCGCCACCGGACTCTACCAGAGCGTCGCGCCCGCGGTCGCAGGACGGGCTCTACCTCGTGCCGCAAAGTCATCGAATGAGTACGCGGCCGAGCGGACGATCCGTCGCCGCGGCTCGCCGCGCGACCTGCGGCGCGATCGCCGCGAAGCGTTCTCGAGCGTCGAGCTGACGCGACGCCGCGCTCGACCGCATCGACGACGCATCGGCCCCAGCGCTCAACGCGTTCCTGCACGATCGACGCGCGAAGCGCGCGCTCGCCGCAGGCGAAGGCCGCCGACGCGCGCCATAGCCCGCAGGCGAGGCCGGCCCGCTCACCGGCGTCCCGATCGCGCACAAGGACGTGCTGATGACCGCGGGGCTGCAGCACGACCTGCGGCTCGCGCATGCTCGAGAACTTCGTCGCGCCGTACGACGCGCATCGTCGTCGAGGGCCTCAGGCCGACGCCGGCACCGTGCTGGTCGGCAAGACCAACATGGACGAGTTCGCGATGGGCTCGTCGAACGAGAACTCGTACTTCGGCCCGGTGCGCAACCCGTGGAACCTCGACGTGCGTGCCGGGCGGCAGCTCGGGCGGCTCGGCGGCCGCGGTCGCGGCGCGCCTCGTGCCCGCCGCGACCGGCACGGACACCGGCGGCTCGATTCGCCAGCCGGCGTCGCTCGTCGGGCATCTGCGGCCTCAAGCCGACCTACGGCGTGTCTGCTCGCGCTACGGCCTGATCGCGTTCGCGTCGAGCCTCGACACGCCCGGGCCGTTCGCGCGCACCGCCGCACGACTGCGCGCTGCTGCTGAACGCGATGGCCGGCCACGATGCGCGCGACTCGACCGTCGCTCGACCGCCCGCAGCGAGGACTACGCGCGCGCTGACTCGCGACGCCGGCGCGAAGCCGCTCGCGGGGCTGCGCATCGGCCTGCCCGCGCGAGTACTTCGGCGAGCGGCATCGACGCGGACGGTCGCGCTCGGCGATCGACGCGGCGCTCGGCGAATTCCGCGCAGCTCGGCGCGACGACGGTCGACGTCACGCCTGCCCGCACGTCAAGCTGTCGGTGCCGGTGTACTACGTGATCGCGCCCGCCGAGGCGTCGTCGAACCTGTCGCGCTTCGACGGCGTGCGCTACGGCCACCGCGCCGCGCGCTACGACGATCTCATCGACATGTATCGAGAAGACGCGCGCCGAGGGCTTCGGCGCCGAGGTCAAGCGCCGCATCCTCGTCGGCACCTACGTGCTGTCGCACGGCTACTACGACGCGTACTACCTGCAAGGCGCAGCAGGTGCGCCGCCTCATCGCCGACGATTTCGCGCGCGCGCTACGCGCGAGTGCGACGTGATCATGGGACCGACCGCGCCGACGCGCCGCGTTCAAGCTCGGCGCGAAGACCGACGACCCGGTGCAGATGTACCTGAACGACATCTTCACGATCGCCGCGCAACCTCGACCGGCGCGCCGGCGATCTCGATCCCGTGCGGCTTCGACGCAGGCGGCCTGCCGATCGGCCTGCAGCTCCAGGGCAACTATTTCGCGCGAGGCGCAGCTGCTCGAACGTCGCGCACCGATTTCAGCAGGCGACCGACTGGCACACGCGCACGCCCGACGGCGTTCGCCATGAAGTGGGAAGTCGTCATCGGGCTCGAGACGCACGCGCAGCTGTCGACCGCGTCGAAGATCTTCTCGGGCGCGTCGACCGCGTTCGGCGCGGCGCCGAACACGCAGGCCTCGGCGGTCGACATCGCGCTGCCCGGCGTGCTGCCGGTGCTGAACAAGGGCGCGGTCGAGCGCGCGATCCGCTTCGGCCTCGCGGTCGGCGGCGACGATCAACCGGCGCAGCGTGTTCGCGCGCAAGAATTACTTCTATCCCGACCTGCCGAAGGGCTACCAGATCAGCGCAGTACGAGATCCCGGTGGTGCAGGGCGGCGCGATCGTCGATCGTGTCGCCGACGCGCGGCGCGATCGACGGTGCGGCTCACGCGCGCGCACCTCGAGGAGGACGCGGGCAAGAGCCTGCACGAGGATTTTCACGGCATGACCGGCATCGATCTCAATCGCGCCGGCACGCCGCTGCTCGAGATCGTCTCCGAGCCCGAGCATGCGCAGCGCGGACGAGGCGGTCGCCTACGCCGAAGGCGCTGCACGCGCTCGTGCGCTGGATCGGCATCTGCGACGGCAACATGCAGGAAGGCAGCTTCCGCTGCGACGCCAACGTCTCGGTGCGCCGCGCGGGCGAGACGCAGCTCGGCACGCGCTGCGAGATCAAGAACCTCAACAGCTTCCGCTTCATGCAGCAGGCGATCGAATTCGAGGTGCGCCGGCAGGTCGAGCTGATCGAGGACGGCGGCACGGTCGTGCAGGAGACGCGCCTGTACGATCCCGACCGGCAGCGAGACGCGCTCGATGCGCAGCAAGGAAGACGCGCAGGACTACCGCTACTTTCCCGGATCCCGACCTGCCGCCGCTCGTGATCGAGAAGAGGGGTGGACAGCGCGATTCGCGCCAACAGTGGCGATACGCCTCGATGAACGGAGAAAGCACTACGGCGGCACCTTGCTCGACTATGCGATGCGCGTACCTTGACGGCGTCGCGCGAAGAAGCCGACCATTACTGGATGAGCTGTGCAAGGCGTTCGCCTGTAACCCAATCCAGCGTCTTTCCAGCAGGGATCAGGCGAAAGTCGCCGTTCGGGGTCACCAAGAATCGTCGCTGCCGCGCTGAACTGAGCGTCGTTCCTGAGAATTTCTGCGCAGCGTCCCCTCTGAGTTTTTGAGAACGGAGAACCATCGGTATCGAATCCGGAAAGCTTGTCTGACGTGGCTCGGCACAGCGCGATTGTACGGCAGAATTGCGGATCGATGCCAAGAGCTTCTCCAGCGTTACGCCATAAACAGACTCGCGCAACCGTGAAACCTGCCGGGTGGTGGTCGTGGTTGTCGAAACAGGAAACCCAGTCGTGGAATATGATCCTGACGCTTGCGGTTCGAGAGATCGTCGATCGAAATGCGCCACGCCATGCAAAGATCAAATTTGCCAGTCAGCGAGCGGTGTGTGGAGGGGTGCCTTCGACTGAAATGTGGCAGTGGATGGTCGCGACTGGCAAAGCCGGTCCGGCGGTAATGCGATCCTGAATGGCCTGTTGTCAACCCCAAGTCAGCAAATCTCCGCCAGTTAGCGTGGCCGTGCCGATGGGTCACGCGAAGGTCGGGGGGCGATCCGTGTTGACTGGAAATACTTCCTCGCTGGCCCCGGAATAGCGCCTCGTGGTGCCAACATCAAAGCCTGATCGGCAGTGTTATCGGAGCGTGCAATGATGTCACCTCGTGAACGTGCTGAATAATGGTGCTGGTTTGTCATTTTTGTTCTTCTCGGTCGATCCTAGCTTAGAGAGGTGAGTCCACAAACCCAGCTTCCACAAAATCAGCCGAAACTTCAATGAACAGGACTGATCTGGCGGTCAGCTGAGACGATAACAGGTCGTTCGATCACGCGCATGGGATCTGAACACCAGCCGTCGGCCCGTGGAATGTCGCCTGAACGTGGCGAGTGGACCGCCGTCGCCCGTTCAGCCTTCCATGAATAGCGTGCGTTCTGGCGGGTTATTATCCGCCTGCGGCAACGCCGATCGAAATAACTATCGAGCTGTTGGACAGTTTCCATTTCGAAAGAGGCCAGCCCCAGCTTCCCGAACCCGCTAACTGAAGGTGGTCGGCGCGGCTTCTTCAGCCAAAAAGCCCAGCCCCCAGCTTGCGGATGCATCAGTGCGAGCGTCCCCAACCTTTCGCGGCTGCAGGCTTCGCCACGCCACCGGATACTTTCTCTGCGTCTCAGACAATTGCTTACAAATCCGTAGCGTTCCGAGGGAACATTCTCATCCGTCCGCACTCAGTCATATGTTCATCAGTGTGAGCAGCCGGCCGGTGCGGCTGGAGCAACCATCGTCGCAACGAGAGAGTATGTGCATCGCAAATGCGTGATTCGGTATTCGTTGAAGTCGAATTTCTCCTGCTGACGCTCTTCGGTCGATCTTGCCTGTCAGCATGTATGCGTACATGCTGTGGAAGCGAAGTCCTTTCGCGCAGGACACTGCTGTTGTTTGGCTGCTTGTCGCAAAATCCGGTGTCACGATCTATCTGCTGCAGCGCCTGGCCGTAATGGCAAGAGTACGTCTTCCTCGCTTGACGATAGGATATTCGATTCGGCCTTCTCTCTTGTGCTGTACTCGTGCCGATCCTTTTGCCGGCATCGGCGTGAAGATGTTGTCTCAAGCGTTGATCGGTTACTTTGCATGGAAGCCGGAAGGCGATCCGCGCGGAGCGCGCCGAAGATGCGTCTACCGCAGTCGCATTTGACAACAAGAACAATTCAGCGGTGCCTTGCAATAGTCGATCTCGCAAGCCGGACTGGCGACCGCCGCCTTGGCAGAGAAGCAGAGGAGCCGCCTACTACGGCCGCGACTGGCGCGAGTAACATGAAGCCCGCGCCCCTTCGGGTGAACCTGCCGCCTGCGCTGGCGGCCGTCGCGGCCAACGCTTTCGGACGCCTCAATAGCAGGCCGCGCGCACGCATGCTGGGCCCGCCTGCTCGCTTCGGTGGGGCCGCCCGCGCTGACCGTCGTCAGCGGCGGAGCGTTCGCCAAATACGTCAAGCATGCGCTGGTCGGAAATGCCCGTCATCGATAGAGACGCGCGCGCGCGACATCGAGCCAGGTTTACGAACTCGCGCGGCTATGTGCAGCAAGCCGACCCGCAGCTGTTCGGACAGGTACTCGATGCTCTTTCCCACGATGCGACGACGGTCGCTTACGTAAGCGCATCGATCGCCGCCCAACGATCAATCGTTTGTCGAGTGCACGAAGGCGACGGTGGCCTGGCTCCGAGTCCTCTAGCGGTTAGTGCATCAGCGGCTTGTAGCGGATGCGGTGCGGTCGCGCGCCCTCTTCGCCCAGCCGCTTTCTCTTGTCCGCTTCGTAATCCTGGTAGTTGCCGTCGAAGAACATCCACCTGCGAGTCGCCCTCGAACGGCGAGGATGTGCGTGGCGATGCGGTCGAGGAACCAGCGGTCGTGCGAGATCACCAGCACGCTGCCGGCGAACTCGAGCAGCGCGTCTTCGAGCGCGCGCAGCGTTTCCACGTCGAGATCGTTGGACGGCTCGTCGAGCAGCAGCACGTTGCCGCCGGCGAGCAGCGTCTCCGCCAGATGCAGCCGGCCGCGCTCGCCGCCCGACAGATTGCCGCACGATTTTCTGCTGGTCGGCGCCCTTGAAGTTGAAACGCCCGAGGTAAGCGCGCGACGGCATCTCGAACTTGCCGACGGTGAGGATGTCGTGCCCGCCGGACATCGCCTCCCACACGGTCTTGTCGTTCGGCAGCGCGTCGCGCGACTGATCGACGTACGGCGAGCTTGCACCGTCGGGCCGATCACGATCTCGCCGCTGGTCGGGCTTCTCCTTGCCGGTGATCATGCGAAACAGCGTCGACTTGCCGGCGCCGTTCGGGCCGATGATGCCGACGATCGCGCCGGGCGGAATGCTGAAGCTGAGAGATCGTCGATCAGCAGGCGCTCGCCGTAGCCCTTGCGACACGTCCTTGAACTCGATCACGCTGTCGCCCAGGCGCTCGGCCACGGGGATGAAGATCTCCTGGGTCTCGTTGCGCTTCTGGTGCTCGTACGAGCTCAGCTCCTCGAAGCGCGCGATGCGCGCCTTGCTCTTCGCCTGCCGCGCCTTGGGATTGGTGCGCACCCATTCGAGTTCCTTCTGCATCGCCTTGATGCGCGCGGACTTCCTGCTTGGCCTCGATCTGCGAGCCGCTGCTCCTTCTGCTCGAGCCACGAGCTGTAGTTGCCCTTCCACGGGATGCCGTGGCCGCGGTCGAGCTCGAGAATCCATTCGGCGGCGTTGTCGAGGAAGTAGCGGTCGTGGGTCACCGCGACCACGGTGCCGGGAAACTTCTGCAGGAACTGCTCGAGCCAGTCGCACGCTCTCGGCGTCGAGGTGGTTGGTCGGCTCGTCGAGCAGCAGCATGTCCGGCTTCGACAGCAGCAGGCGGCACAGCGCCACCCGGCGCTTCTCGCCGCCGGAAAGCTGCGCGATCTTGGCGTCCCAGGGCGGCAGGCGCAGTGCGTCGGCGGCGATCTCCAGCTGATGCTCGGCACGTCGCTGCCGCCCGCGGCGATGATCGCCTCGTACTTCGCCTGGTCGGTGGCGAGCTTGATCGAAGTCGGCGTCGGGCTCGGCGTATGCGGCGTAGATCTCGTCGAGCTTCTCTTGGCCTCGAGGATCTCGCCCAGCCCTTCCTCGACCGTCTCGCGCACCGTCTTGCTCGGGTCGAGCTGCGGCTCCTGCGGCAGGAAGCCGATGCGCATGTTCGGCATCGGCACCGCTTCGCCGTCGATATTCCGTGTCCACGCCCGCCATGATCTTGCAGCAGGCTCGACTTGCCCGAGCCGTTGAGCCCCAGCACGCCGATCTTGGCGCCGGGAAGAACGAGAGCGAGATGTCCTTGAGGATGACGCGCTTGGGGGGCACGACCTTGCCCACCCGGTTCATGGTGTAGACGTATTGAGCCATTGCGAATTGACCGCGGAGGACTACGGAAAGGGCGGATTATCGCAGTTTGCGTGCCGCGCCGGCCGCAGTCACGCGCGGTAGCAATACGTAACTGAACGAAGTAATA
>ERZ1370068.3145-contig-2267_pt1 | contig 37563 bp, 37 predicted proteins | sample MGYA00561227_ERZ1370068 | MGnify/ENA primary metagenome ERZ1370068 (study PRJEB38410, sample SAMEA6850437) | metagenome | study: Metagenomic assessment of the ecological functions of the soil: analysis of the soil microbiota associated with the...
AGTTACGTATTGCCCAGCGGCCGGCGGTTCGCCATTGTCGCAACTGCGCGGCCACTTCGTACCCATTCGTAGGCAGGCCGATGTCGAGCAGCAACGACGTTCGGCTGGAACTCGGCCACGGCGGCGATCGCCGACGGTCCGTCGTAGAGCGCGCGGACCTCGATGTCCCCAGGCCTCAGAGCAGCGCCGCGAGCGTGTCGGCGGAATCGCGATTGTCGTCGACGATCAGGACGCGGCTGGCCCGGTATGCGCCGGGTGCGAGGGGCGCGGCCGGCGCTGGGAAAACTCGCGCGGCGCCGACGACTGCGCCAGCGCGGGAAGACGGATGGGCGAACCTCGCTGCCGCGGCCCGGCCCGTCGCTGTGCGCGAGGATACGGTGCCGCCATGCAGTGCCACCAGCGCTTTGCTTGACCAGGGTAAGACCTATCCCCAAGCCGCCGTCGCTTCGAGTCGAGCGAGCGCTCAGCCCGGACCGAACAGGATCGAACACCGTCGGAATCAGCCCGGGCGACATGCCGGGATCCCCGTCATCCTTGACGCGGACGACCGCGAACGGCGCCTTCGCGCGCGACGTCGACTTCGATCCTGCCGCCGGCCGGCGTGTACTTGATCGCGTTGGTGAGCAGATTGAGAACGACCTGCGACAGCCGAGTCAGGTCGCCGTCGACCGCTAGCGGCTCCGGCGAAAGGCGGACCTCCAGCGTGTGCCTCGAGCGTCGGCCAGCGGGCGGCTCGCCTCGACCGCGCGCTGGACCGCAGCATTGATCTCGATCGGCTCCTTGGCGCAACGCGATCTTGCCGCTGCTGATCCGGCCGACGTCGAGCAGGTCGTCGACCAGCCGCGTCAACTGGCGTCAGCTGCCGGTCGATGACGCTGCGCGCCCATTCGTGCGTGGAATCGCCGCTCGACTGGATGCGCATCAGGTCGAGCGCATTGCGGATCGGCGCCAGCGGATTGCGCAGCTCGTGCCCAGGCATCGCGAGAAATTCGTTCATCTTGCGCTCGCTCTCCTCCAGCGCCACGACGCGTCTGCGCTCGGTCATGTCGCGAGTCACTTTGGCAAAGCCGCGCAACAGGCCGTTGGAATCGAACAGCGCCGTGATGATGACGTTGGCCCAGAACGCCGGTCCCATCCTTGCGCAGGCGCCAGCCTTCGTCCTCGAACCGGCCGACGCGCGTGGCGACTTCCAGCTCCATCTGCGGGAATCTGGCGTCGATTGCCTCTCTGCGGGTAGAAGCGCGAGAAATGTTCGCCGATGATTTCCTCGGCCTTGTAGCCCTTGATGGCTTTCGGCCCCCGCGTTCCAGCGTCGCGATCCTGCCTTCCGGATCGAGCATGAACACGGCGTAGTCCCGGATACCGCCGACCAGCAGGCGGAATTTTTCCTCGCTGCGCCGGAGCTCGTCCTCGAGCTTGGTGCGCACGACGATATCCTGCCGCAGTCGACCGATTTGCCTGCTCGAGCTTCTCGCGTCCGCAGGCTCACGCGCAGCTCGCAGCTCGTCGTGCGCCTGGTGCAGCGCCTCCATCGCCCGTCGGCGTTGACCGACGACGGCGCTCAGCACCAGTCCGGTGACCGCAACGATACTGACGAACGCGAGCAGGAGCAGCAGCGAGTGCGTTGACCGAGGACGAGACGAACGGGCCGCGGCCGACGATCGTGTAGACGACCGCTATCGCGCACAAGGCGGTGATGGCGGCCGCGACTTCAGCTGGTCGAAGCGCAACGCGGCCCAGATGATCAGCGGAAAGGTGAGCAACAGCAGCGCGGGCGAGAAACCGAGCGAGGTCATGCCGCTGCCGAATACGATATAGCCGGCGGCGGCCAGTACCGAGCGCGAACAAGGTTGCTTCGATTTTCTTCGAGGCCGACAGGCCGTGCACGCGAGGACGCGCCGTCCAGAACAGGATCAGCGGCGCGAACGACGATAATGCCGGTCAGGTCGCCCTGCCACCATGTCCACCAGTTGGTGGCGAAATCGGTCAAGCACGTCGCACCGGTGAGCGCGATCGCGCTGACACCGATGGTCGCCGCCACCGTCGACGCGACGGCGGCTGCACACGACAAATTTGAACACGTCCTCGCCGCTTTCGAAGCGGAGTCGGAATGCCGATCAAACGCCGGATCAGCGCGGCCCCGACCAGCGCCTCGAGCGCGTTGCCGGTGCCGATCAGCAAGGCAGCCACACCGGAAGACTGAACAGTCAGGTTGGCCAGCGCCGCGCCCGAGCCAGACACCGGGCCACATCCGGTTGCCGGCGAGCAGTGACTGCCGCGACCGCGAGACCCGAAGGCGGCCACACCGCGGTGGCGTAACCCGGCGGGATCGCGAGCAGCAGCGAGAGCTTGGCGACGGCGAAATACAGCGCCGCGAGCACGCCGACTTGCACGGCGTACCAAAACGGTCGTTCCGAAATCGCGAGTTGCTGCACGCAGATTCCTCCTGGTGAATGTAGTCCGCTCCAGCCGGTCGATTGTAGCGTGCGCTGCGGATTTTGGATGCGGGCGTCGAGAGCGGCATGCGTAGGACAATCGCCTACATCGGCCGACGCTTTCGTCGCCGCCGGCCTGCGCCGCGCCGCCGAGAGCCGCAGCGTTTAGGCGATAATGCGCGGGCCACCACGCTTGTTGCCGGCGGCCGCTGGCCTGACGCAACCCGATGGATCTCGACTATTCCGCCGACGAACGCGCGTTTCGCGACCAGGTGCGAGGCTGGTTGCGCGCTCATCTGCCGCGCGCGCGATGCGCGACAAGGTCGTCCGCTACGCGCCGCCTCGACCGCGACGACCTGCATGGGCTGGCACCGGATCCTCGCCGACCAAGGGATGGATCGCACCTGCCTGGCCGCGCCGAATGGGGCGGCACCGGCTGGAACGTCGTGCAGCGCTACATCTTCGAGGAGGAATGCGGCTACGCCGGCGCGCCGCCGCTGATTCCGTTCGGGCTGGCGATGTGCGCGCCGGTGCTGCTCGAGTTCGGCACCGACGCGCAGAAGCAGCGCTTCCTGCCGCGCATCTACCGCGGCGACGACGTCTGGTGCCAGGGCTATTCGGAGCCAGGCTCGGGCTCCGACCTGGCTTCGCTGACGCACCTCCGCGCGTGCGGCGCGGCGACCGCTACATCGTCAACGGCCAGAAGATCTGGACGACGATCGCGCACATGGCCGACTGGATCTTCTGCCTCGTGCGCACCGACGCCGCGATGCGAGCGCAAGCAGGACGGCATCTCGTTCCTGCTGATCGACATGAAGACGCCGGGCATCACCGTGCGGCCGCTTGATCGCTGATGGACGGCGGGCACGAAGTCAACGAAGTGTTCTTCGACGACGTCGAAGTGCCGGTCGAGAACCGCGTGCACGACGAGGGCAAGGGCTGGACCGTCGCCAAGTACCTGCTCGGCCACGAGCGGATGAACACCGCGCGCATCGGCACGTCCAAGCGCGAGCTCGAGCGGCTGAAGGCGTTCGCCGCGCGCGCAGCGCAAGAACGGCAGCGCCGCTCATCGAGGATCCGCGCTTCCGCGACAGGCTGTCGCGGCGTCGAAATCGAGCTGATGGCGCTGGCGATCACCAACCTGCGCTTCCTCGACCAGCTGCGCGGCGGGCGCGCGCCGGGCGCCGAGGTGTCGATGCTCAAGATCAAGGGCACCGAGATCCAGCAGGCGCTGACCGAGCTGATGCTGGAAGCCGGCGGGCCCGCTCGCGCAGGCGCTCGGCCCGGCCGACGACGGCATCGGTGCGCGCGACGACGACTTCCTGCCGCGCTGGCGCCGCGCTACTGCAACATGCGCAAGACGACGATCTACGCCGGCTCGAACGAGATCCAGCGCAACATCATCGCCAAGCATGCGCTCGGGCTCTGAACGGCGATGAACTTCGATCCCAGCGAAGAACAGCAGCTGCTCGCCGCCTCGATCGCGCGCTTCGTCGAGCGCGACTATGCGTTCGAGACCCGCCGCCGGATCGTCGCGTCGCCCGACGGATGCAGCCAGCGACGTCTGGCGGACGATGGCGGAGCTGGGCCTCCTCGGCCTGCCGCTGCCCGCCGCATACGGCGGCTTCGGCGGCGGCGCGATGGATGCGGTGAGCGCTGATGGAAGCGATCGGCGGCGCGCTGATCGTCGAGCCGTGGCTCGCGACCGTCGCGCTTGGGCGCACAGCTCGTCGCCGCGGCGAACGAGAACTGCGCGAGGACTGCGCGACGAGCAGCGGCAGCGCATTCTGCCCGCCGTCGCGCGAAGGGTGACTCACGCTCGCGTTCGCGCACGCCGAAGCCGCTGCGCGCCACACGCTCGTCGCATGTCGCCACGCGCGCGCGCCGAGCGACGGCGGCTACGCTGATCACCGGGCGTCAAGCGCGCGTTGCCGCACGGCGCCTGCGCCGATCACGCTGGTCGTGTCGGCGCGCACGCGGTGGCGATGACAGCGATCGTCGACGGCATCGAGCCTGCTTCGTCGTCGAGCGCGATGCGCCCGGCGTCGACGTTCGCCGCGCTGCGCATGCTCGACGGCACGCGTGCGGCCGACGTCGTGCTTCGACGAGGTTCAGCAGTCCCGGCGCAGCGCGCGTGATCGGCGCGCCGGATCGCGCGCTGCCGCTGATCGAGGACGTCGTCGATTTCGCGACCGCGCTGGTCTGCGCCGAAGCGGTCGGCGCGATCAAGTCCGCCAACGACGCGACGCTCGAGTACCTGAAGACGCGCAAGCAATTCGGCGTGCGCGATCGGATCGTTCCAGGCGCTGCAGCACCGGATGGTCGACCTCGCGATCGAGTACGAGCAGGCGAAATCGATGGCGCTGCCTCGCCTGCTCGGCCGTCGATACCGAGCATGACGCCGCAGCGACGCTCGCGCACCGTGTCCGCCGCGAAGTGCAGGATCGCCGACGCCTGCCGCCGCGTCAGCCAGGAATCGATCCAGCTGCACGGCGGCATGGGCATGAGCGACGAGGTCAAGGTGAGCCACACGTTCCGGCGCCTGACGGCGATCGCGCAGCAGTTCGGCGACGCCGATCACCACCTCGAGCGATTCGCCGTCCGCTTTCCGACGTCGCGCCTAGACTTCCAGCCATTCCTGCGCACCGCGTGGCTGGCACGGAGCGCGCCCGCGTCGCCTTCGAACACGATGCGTCCCTGCCCCATCACGTACAGCCGGTGCGAGATGGCGAGCGCGATCGTCAGCTTCTGCTCGATCAGCAGTATCGCCACGCCGCGCGCGGCGATCTGATCGAGCAGCCGGCGCACCTGCTCGACCAGCTGCGGCGCAAGCCCTCGGTCGGCTCGTCGACCATGATCAGGTCCGGGTCGCCCATCAGCGTCCGGCAGATCGTCAGCATCTGCTGCTCGCCGCCCGAGAGCACGCCGCCGGGTGCGTCGACGCGCGCGCGCAGCATCGGAAACATCGTCAGCACGTCGTCCGAACGACCAGCGGCCGGTCGCGCGCGAGGACTTCATGCCGAGCAGCAGATTTTCGCGCACCGTCAGCGTCGGAAAGATCGTCGCGATCCTCGGGCACGTAGCCCAGTCCCAGGCGGGCGATCTCGTGCGGCGTGCAGGCCGTCGATCCGCTCGCCGCGAAAACGGATCGCAGCCGACCGCAGGCACGATGCCCGATGATCGTCTTGACCGTCGTCGAGCGGCCGGCGCCGTTGCGGCCGAGGAGGCTGACGATCTCGCCGGCGCCGACGCGTGAACGTCACGCCCTGCAGGATGTGGCTCTTGCCGTAGTAGGCGTGGAGGTCGTCGACTTCAAGCATCGGGCAGCCGTCCCGAGATACGCCGCCTGCACGGCCGCGTTGGCGCGGATGCATGCCGGTACGTCGGTCGCGATGATCTCGCCGTAGACCGAGCACCGAGATGCGGTTCGGCGAGCCCGAAGCACGACGCTCATGTCGTGCTCGACGATCACCAGCGTGCGCGCCTTCCGATGACCCTGCGGATCAGCGCCACCGCGTGGTCGGCTTCGCCGCGGCTCATGCCGGCGGTCGGCTCGTCGAGCAGGATGACGTCGCGCGCCGCCGGCGATGGTGATGCCGATCTCGAGCGCGCGCTGCTCGGCGTAGGTCAGCACGCCGGCAGGCACGTCGCGCCGCGCCGCGAGGCCGATGTGCTCGAGCGTGGCGAGCGCGCGTTCGCCGGCGTCGCGCAGCGCATCAGCCGTTGCGCCAGAAATTGTAGCGGTAGCCGAGCGACCACAGCACGCTGCAGCGCAGATTCTCGAAGACGGACAGGCGCGGGAAGATGTTGGTGACCTGGAAGCTGCGCGCCAGGCCGCGCCGGTTGATCGCGAACGGACGTGCGCCGGCGATCTCCTCGCCGTCCAGCCGGATCGAGCCGCGGGTCGGCGCGTAGCGGCCGCTGATCAGGTTGAACAGCGTCGATTTGCCTGCGCCGTTGGGGCCGATGATCGCGTGACGCTCGCCGCGCGCGATCTCGAGCGAGACGCCGCGGATGATCTCGGTTGCGCCGAAGCGCTTTGCGACGCCGCGAAGCTCGAGCGCGCATGCGGCTGCCATCGCTAGCCCCGCGCCGTGGCGCGGCTCCCAGGCCTGAAGCCACCAGAGGAACCGTCGCGCGAAAGAGCAGCAATCCTCCGCCGAGCGCGACCGCGGCGACGATCCATGGCCAGGGCGAAGCGGCATCGAGCGATATCCATAGCAGGCGCATCCGCGTGCCGAGCTCGGGCTGCGTCGACAGGCGATAGGCCATCTCGATCGCCAGCTACCGCGCCGGCCGCCATCAGCGCCAGCGGCACCAGCGCGACGCCGTATGCGGCCAGCACGCCGGCGAGCGCCTGCGGGCTGAGCGATCGGCCGATGCATCACGATCAGGCCGGCGATGCCGCCGGACGGCGCATACAGGATCATCGCGATGAAGAACACGCCGAGGTAGAGCAGCCACGCCGACGTGTAGTCGCGAGAGCTGCTCTGCAGCCAGGTGATGACGATCGCGCCCAGGATCGGTCCGACGAAATACGCGGCGCCGCCGATGTACGCCATGATCAGCACGGTGCCGGAGCGCTGCGCGCTGACCGCGTCGGCCGAGACGATTTCGTAATTGATCGCATGCAGTCCGCCGGCGAGGCCGGCGAAGAAGCCCGCGACATCGCGAATGCGATAAAGCGCACGCGCTGCGTGTTGTAGCCGACGAATTCCGCGCGCTCGGGATTGTCGCGCACCGCGTTGCACATGCGCCCGAGCGGCGTGCGCGTGAACGCGTACATCGCCAGCGCAGCCGCGACGGTCCACAGCAGCGATCGGCGTAGTAGACCTGCGAGCTGCGAGCCCAGGTAAAGCCAGAAATCGATCGGCGCGCGCGTCGCGGCTGGCGGTGATGCCCTCCTCGCCGCCGAAGAATCCCCGGCAGCATGAACGTCGCCGCGTAGACCAGCTCGCCGACGCCGAGCGATGATCAGCGCGAATATGGTCCCGGCCCGCTTGGTGGTGACGGCACCGAAGAGCACGCCGGCGAGCAATCCGCCCGCCGCACCGGCCAGCAGGCACGAGCAGCATCGGCAGCGGCAATCCGTGGTTGATCGCGCGCATCAGCCTGATCGCGGCGTAGCCGCCGAGGCCAAAATACACGGCATGGCCGAACGACAGCAGGCCGGTCTGGCCGAACAGCAGTGTTGAACGACAGCGCGAAGACCGCGGCGATCCCCATCTGCGTCAGCATCGAGCGGCCGAAATCGGATTGCAGTCCGGGAAGATGCGGCAGCGCGACAAGCAGCGCGACAGTCGCCGAGCAGCAGCCATGCGCGCCGGCGACGGCTCGGCGCGGCGGACCGATCGCACGCTGCCGGCGGCTGCCGCGCCGTCATACGTCGCGCGTGCCGAGCAGGCCCTGCGGCCGGACAGATCAGCATCAGCACCAGCAGCAGGTACGGCAGCGACCGGCGCGCGGCTGCGACGAGCTTGATCGTCCAAGAGCTCGTACAGCGGCGATGCCGCGCGATGACGGCGATGCCGAGCGCGCCGAAGCATGTCGAGCGAGCGACCAGTCGAGCGCGACCGCGAACGTCTGCAGGATGCCGATCAGCAGCGACGCGATGAACGCGCCGGCGAGCGAGCCCATGCCGCCGACCACCACGACCACGAACACGATCGGCCCGACCGCAGGCCGCCATCGCCGGGCTCGGTGATGAAGCGCGATGCCGCCGATCACGCCGGCGAGGCCCGCCAGCGCGCAGCCGCCGCCGAACACCAGCATGAACACGCGCGGCACGTTGTGGCCCGAGCGCCTCCACCGTCTGCGGATGCGTCAGCGCCGCCTGGATGACGAGGCCGATGCGCGTGCTGCGTCAGCGCCAGGTAGAGCGAGACCAGCATCGCCAGCGACGATCAGCATCATGAAGCCGCGGTAGGCCGGGATACTGCGGCCGAAGATGCGTGAACAGCGGACCGTCGAGGACCGCCGGCACCGCGGTAGTCGACCGGCGATGCGGCCCCAGATCATGGTGCACCGCTTCCTCGATCAGGTAGGCGAGGCCGAAGGTGAACAGGAGCTCGGCGACGTGCCCGTACGCGTGCACGCGTGCGCAGGCCATAGCGCTCGATCAGCGCGCCGAGCCGCGCCGACCGAGCAGCGGCGCGATGCACCAGCGCCGGCCAGAAGCCGATCGCAGCGCCGATCTGGTAGGCGAAAGTACGCGCCCAGCATGTAGAAGCTCGCGTGCGCGAAGTTGAGCACGCCCATCATGCTGAAGATCAGCGTGAGACCCGACGGACAGCATGAACAGCAGCAGCCCGTAGACGACGCCGTTCAGCAGCGAGACGACGAAGAACTCCATGCGCCAAGTCAAAGGCGCCGCGGCAGCGGTCCGTTGCGTGCCCGGCTCGTGGACCGACGCGCCGGCGCGTCGCTTCGGCCGATCCATCTTGCAGAGTCGTCGGCAGCTGCGGTCGCGCTGTAGCCTCGACAGCTGCGCGTCGGTCTTCCAGCCGAGGCCGGTGTTCTCGCTGTCGTACTGCGTCCTTGCCGTTCGCCTTGGCCAGCGTCGACGACGTACAGCGGCTGCAGCAGCTGGTGGTCGTCGACTTGCGCATCTCGACCTCGCCGAGTCGAGGTCGTCATCTTCATGCCTTCCAGCGCGCGCGGCGACCTTCACCGGATCGTTCGACTTGCGCCTTCTTTCGCCGCCGCGGCCAGCATGTCCGCATCGTCGTGTGCGCGCCAGTACGCGTAGTAGTAGCTCGTGCCTTGATAGCTTCTTGCTGGAAGCCGCGACCACGCGTCGCATCGAGCTTCGGCGTGCGTTGGCGTTGCCAGTATGCCGACACTGCTTCACGCGATCGATCGCCCGCCTCGCCCATCGCCGTCGGCAGCGCCGGGGCCGCCGCCGTAGTAGGTGTAGCAGTTGACGTTGCAGGCCGGCGTCCTTGCCGGCCTTGATCAGCAGCGCCATGTCGCTGCCCCAGTTGCCGGTGATCACCGTGTCGGCGCCCGGCGGCCTTGATCTTCGGCGACGTAGGGCGCGAAGTCGCTGACCTGCGCGAGCGGATGCAGCGTCGTCGCCGACGATCTTGATGTCGGGGCGCTTGCGCGGCGAGCATCTCGCTCGCCGCCTTCGCCACCGCCTGGCCGAACGAGTAGTCCTGGTTGAGCAGGTAGACGCTTCTTGATCTTCTTGTCGCTTCGCCATGTAGGTGGTCAGCGCCTCCATCTTCATGTCGGCTGTTGGCGTCGAAGCGGAAGTGCCAGAAGCGTGCACTTGCTCGTTGGTCAATGCCGGGTCGACCGCCGCGTAGTTGAGGAACAGGATCTCCTTGCCGGGATTGCGCTCGTTGTGCTTCTGCACCGCGTCGATGCAGCGCGCAGCGCGACCGACGAGCCGTTGCCCTGCATGATGTAGCGGATGCCCTGGTCGATCGCGCGCTTGAGCTGCGTTGAGCGATTCCTGCGGCTGAGCTTGTTGTCGAAGCGCGACGATCTCGAACTTCGGCCCGCCGGCCCAGTTCTTGCTGGTTGGCGATGTCGGCGATGTACTGCCAGCTGTGCAGCTGGTTCAGGCCGACCGGCGCCATCAGGCCGGACTGCGGGTCGATCAGCGCGAGCTTGACGGTCTGGGCCTGGGCGGCTAGCGACGTGCCTAGCGAAGGCGCGGCGGCAAGCGCGCGCGGCTCTGACAGGATTGCTGAAGCATAGGGGCTTCTCCTGCGAGCTGTGGGCAACTCGCCGGTGGTATGCTGACAAGGCTGCAACGCCCGGTCATGCGCGACAGCTTGACCGCCGCGTGCTGCGCCGCGCACGTCAAGTTCACTCATCCAGGAGGGAGGCATCCATGCTCGGCTTGATGATGGACCAGCCGCTGCTGATCAGCGACCTGATCCGGCACGCGGACCGGCACCACGGCGACACCGAGATCGTCACCAAGACGGTCGAGGACGGCGCGATCCACCGGTACACCTACCGCGAGGCGCACCGCGCGCGCGAAGCGCCTGCGCCAAGGCGCTGGCCGCGCTTGGCGTCAAGCATGCACGACCGGGTCGGCGACGCTCGCCTGGAACGGCTACCGGCACTTCGAGATCTACTACGCCACTGCCGGCTCGGGCGCGGTGATCCACACCATCAACCCGCGCCTGTTCCCGGAGCAGATCGCCTACATCGCCAACCACGCCGAGGACACGCGTGCTGTTCTTCGACGTCAACCTTCGCGCCGCTGGTGGAGAAGCTCGCGCCGCAGCTGAAGTCGGTGAAGGCCTTCGTCGCGCATGACCGACCGCGCGCACCATGCCGAAGGCGAACATCCCCGAGCTGCTGTGCTACGAGGAGCTGCTCGAGGCGCAGGACGACGACTACGAATGGCCGAGCTTCGACGAGCACACCGCCGCCTGCCTTTGCTACACCTCGGGCACCACGGGCAACCCGAAGGGCGCGCTCTACAGCCACCGCTCGACCGATGCTGCACGCCTACGCCGCGGCGCTGCCCGACGCGCTGAACCTCTCGGCGCGCGACGTGATCCTGCCGGTGGTGCCGATGTTCCACGTCAACGCCTGGGGCCTGCCGTATTCCTGCGCGCTGATGGGCGCGAAGCTGGTGTTTCCCGGCGCCAGCACCTGGACGGCAAGAGCCTGCACGAGCCTGTTCGAGGCAGAAGGCGTGACCATGTCGGCCGGCGTGCCGACGGTCTGGCTCGGCCTGCTCAACTTCATGAAGGAGCAGAAGCTCAAGTTCTCGACGCTGAAGGCGTGGTGATCGGCGGCTCGGCGGCGCCGCCGGCGATGATCCGCACCTTCCAGGACGACTACGGCGTGCAGGTGCTGCACGCCTGGGGCATGACCGAGATGAGCCCGCTCGGCACGGTCGTGCACCTTCAAGGCGAAGCACGCGCAAGTCGAGCAAGGAAGAGCGCTACGCGCTGCAGAACAAGGTCGGCCGCGTGATCTTCGGCGTCGACACGCGCATCGTCGACGAGGACGGCAAGGAGCTGCCGCACGACGGCAAGGCGCTTCGGCGACCTGCAGGTGCAGCGGGCCGTGGGTCGTCAGCGGCTACTTCAAGGGCGAAGGCGGCGATCCGCTGCGCGACGGCTGGTTTCCGACGGGCGACGTGGTGACGATCGACCCCGACGGCTACATCCAGATCACCGACCGCTCGAAGGACGTGATCAAGTCGGGCGGCGAGTGGATCAGCTCGATCGACCTGGAGAACATCGCCGTCGCGCATCCGGCGATGCAGGAGGCCGCGGTGATCGGCGTCCGCGCATCCGAAATGGGACGAGCGCCCGATCGTGGTGGTGGTGAAGAAGGCCGGGCAGGAGCTCAGCAAGCGACGGAGCTGCTCAAGTTCTACGAGGGCAAGATCGCCAAGTGGTGGATGCCCGAGGACGTGGTGTTCGTCGACCGAGCTGCCGCATACCGCCACCGGCAAGCTCTCCAAGCTCACGCTGCGCCAGCAGATGCAGGACTACAAGCTGCCGGGCTGAGTGCCCGCGGCGCGAGGAGATGCTCGAAGCCGAAGAAAAGCTCGACCGCGCGCTGCGCGCGGCCAACGCCGACGACGCGCGCGCGGCGGCAGCGCATCCGCTGGATCTACTCGACCGCGGCGAGCTACGGCGTGGACGCGTGTTCCTCGGCCTGCTTCGCCGCCGCTGGCACAGCGCCGCCGTACATCGCGCTCGCCTACGGCGCCGCGGCCGCGTTGATCTGCGCGATCGCCTGGCTCGCCTACGCGCAGGGCTGGAACCTGCGCTTTCGCGACCCGAACCTCACCGACGCCGCTGATCCTGGTGGCGATCGTGCTGCAGCTCGGCGTCGCGGTCGCCGCGCCGCAGCTCGCGTTCCCGTTCCTCGCCAACCTGTTCACGGTGTTCGCCTTCGGCATGCTCTGGCTGACGCTGCGCGAACGCCGTCGCGGTGCTGGTCGATCGGCGTGTTCAGCACCGGCGTCGTGTTCTACCTGGTCGGCAGCCGCTTCGGCGCGCGCCCTCGGCAGCGGCGTCGAGTGTTCCTGACCTGGCTCTACTTCGCGCTGATCCTCGGCCGCTGCCTGCTGGTGAGCGTGGCCGCGAACGAAACGCGCGAGCGCCTCGCCGAGAGCCGGCGCCGGCTCGCCGACACGCTGGACGCAGGTGCAGCGCCTGGCGAGCCGCGACGAACTCACGCGCGCGCTCAACCGGCGCGCGCTGATCGCGGCGCTGGAGCGCGAGCGCAGCCGCGCCGAGCGCAGCAGCGCGCCGTTCTGCATCGCCATGATCGACCTGGACCACTTCAAGGCGATCAACGACACGCTACGGCCACGCCGCGGGCGACGCGGTGCTGCGCGCGTTCGCGGACGCGTCCACGAAGCCATGCGCATGACCGATGTGTTCGGCCGCTACGGCGGGGAGGAATTTCTCATGATCCTGGTCGGCACCCCGCCTGCAGACGGCGCTGGAGGCCGTCGAGCGGATTCGCCTGGCGGTGGCCGGGCGCGACTGGCGCGCCATCGTGCCCGAAGCCCGGGTTACGATATCGGCAGGCATCGCCGGCTTCTGCAAGGGCGAGACTGTCGAGCAGCTGCTGCACCGCGCCGACCAGGCGCTCTACCAGGCCAAGAACACCGGCCGCAACCGCACCGTCGTGGAAGCGCACATGAGCAACATCCGCACCGAAACCAAAGACCGCGTGCTGCGCATCGAGATCGCGCGCACCGACAAGAAGAACGCGCTCACGCAGGACATGTACCGCGCCATGTCGCAGGCGCTGGCCGCCGCCGACGTGCGACGCCGCAGGTGCGCGCGATCCTGATCCACGGCACGCGCGACTGCTTTACCGCCGGCAACGACCTGAAGGATTTCTCGACCGGCCGCCGCACGGGGGCCGACGGCCTCGTTCGATTTCATCAGCGCACCTGCCGAAGGTGGCCAAGCCGCTGATCGCCGCCGTGGGCGGCGTGGCGGTCGGCGTCGGCACGACCATGCTGCTGCACTGCGACCTCGTCTACGCCGACGCCCGGCGCGCGCTTCCAGATGCCCTTCGTGCCGCTCGGCGTGGTGCCCGAGGCGGCCTCGAGCTTCCTGCTGCCGATGATCGCCGGCTACCAGCGCGCCGCCGAGCTGCTACTGCTCGGCCAGCCGTTCAGCGCCGAGAAGGCGCTCGCGGCGGGATTCGTCACCGAGATCGTGCCCGAGGAAAAGCTGCTCGAGCACGCGCGCGCCGCTGCCATCGCCGTCGCCGCGCTGCCGCCCGCCTCGGTGCGCCTCACCAAGCAGCTCATGAAGCGCCAGCTCGGCGCGGCGATCGCCGCGCAGATGGCACGAGGAAGGCCGCATCTTCGCCGAGCGCCTGCAGTCGGGCGAGGCGAAGGAGGCGATGACCGCCTTCTTCGAGAAGCGCAAGCCCGACTTCTCCAGGTTCTAACCGGCGCTAACGTGGCCATGGAGATCAAGCACCGCTTTGTCGAAACCAATGGCCTGCGCATGCACCTGGCGGAGGCGGGACAGGGGCCGCTGGTCATGCTGTGCCACGGCTGGCCGGAGTCCTGGTACTCGTGGCGCCACCAGCTCATCGCGCTCGCGGAGGCCGGCTATCACGCAGTCGCTCCCGACCAGCGCGGCTACGGGCAGACGGACAAGCCGGAGGCGATCGACCAGTACACGCTGATGCACCTGGTGGGCGACATGGTGGGATTGCTGGATGCGCTCGGCGAGCCCACGGCGGTGATCGCGGGACACGACTGGGGCGCGCCGGTGGCCTGGCACGCGCGCGCTGCTGCGTCCGGACCGCTTCCGCGCGGTGATCGGGCTCAGCGTGCCTTACCGGCCGCGCGGTTCGACGCGTCCCACGACCGTGATGCCGCAGACCGGCGGACGCGATGTTCTACCAGCTCTATTTTCAGCAGCCGGGCGTTGCCGAGGCCGAATTCGAGCGCGATCCCCGGTCGACCCTCCTGCAGGTCCTCTATGGCGGATCAGGGCGACGCGTCGCGCGGCGTGCGCGTGGCGGGCGCGAGCGACGTCGGCATGGTGCCGCGCGCCGGCGGCTTCCTCAGGGGCGCGAGATGCCCGCGACGCTGCCGAAGTGGCTCACCGAGGCGGACCTCGATTTCTACGCCGGCGAGTTCAAGCGCAGCGGCTTCCGCCGGCGGCCTCAACTGGTACCGGAACATCGACCGCAACTGGGAAATATTCGCGCCGTGGGCGGGGCGCGAAGGTCACCGTGCCGGCGCTCTACATGGCGGGCGACCGCGACCCGGTTGTCGCCTTCCGCGGCATGGACAAGCTGCTGCCGGCGCTCAAGCGAGATCATTCCACAGCTGCGGGAGACGATCATCCTGCCCGGCTGCGGCCATTGGACCCAGCAGGAACGGCCCGCCGAAGTCAATGCGGCGATGATCGCGTTCCTGAAAACGTTGTCCTGATCCGCCGCGATGCGAGCGCGCTGGCTTGCCGCCGCCGCCGCCGCAGGCGCTGGCGCTGGCCTGGCCCGCGCTGGCGAAGGAAGTGGCGGTGGACGTGGGCCACTACGCCGCCGAGCCGGGCGTCATTTCCGCGAGCGGTGTGCCGGAATTTGAATATAACCTTGCTCTTGCTTTGCAATTAAAAACAGAATTAGAAAACTTCGAATCAACGTTCGCCCTCATCGGCGAGCGCGGCGACTACGCGGTGCTGTATGACCGCACCGCGCGACGCGCGGGGCACGGACCTGTTCGTCTCGATCCACCACGATTCGGTCAAGGAGAGCCTGCTGCCGCAGGCGGACCGGTTCTCGGGGTTTTCGCTGTTCGTTTCAGGGAGAACCCGAAGCTCGGGCAAAGCCTCGCCTGCGCCTCGGCGATCGGCGCGCAGCTGCGCAGCGCCGGCTTCACGCCCTCGCGCTACCACGCCGACCCGGTGACTGGGCGCGCCGCGGCCCTTGCCGACGAGGCGAACGGCGTGCATTACTATGACAACCTGGCCGTCGCGCGAACCGCGACCATGCCCTCGGTGCTCGTGGAGGCGGGCGTCATCGTCAACCACGAGGAAGAGCGCCGCATGCGCGATCCGCAGGTGCGCGCGCGCATCGCGGCGGCGGTGGCCGCAGGCGTGCGTGCGTGCCTGGCAAAGGAGACGTAATGCGGCTGGCGGTACTGATCGCGATCCTGCTGTCGCTGCGGCCACGCATCGGGCCGACCTGTACCGCTGGGTCGATCCCGAGACCGGCTCGGTGAAGTTCTCCAGCTATCCGCCGCCCTGGTACGGCGACGAGGCGCTGCAGCGCGGCGCGCCGCAGGTCGAGCACATACCGCAAAGAAGTGGAGAGAGGCGCGCCGCGTGGCGGCAGCGCCTGAGGCGCCCGCCGAGCAGCCGAGCCGCCAAGCGCGCCGTGCCGAGGCCGAAGCGCAGGTGCAGAAGACTGTGAGGAGAGGACGGGTGCAGCGAAATAGCAGGCTTTGCAGCGGGACGAGCATTTAGAATCTGTTCGCCATGAGCAAAACAAGCCTGAGTCTGCGCAGCCTCGAGACCCGCGTCGGCGAGGAAGTCGGCGTTTCGCCCTGGGTGGAGATTCCGCAGGCGCGCATCGACCGAGTTCGCCAAGGCGACCGAGGACTTCCAGTGGATCCACGTCGACCCGGAGCAGGCGAAGTCAATCGCCCTTCGGCGGCACCATCGCGCACGGCTTCCTCACGCTGTCGATGCTGCCCAAGCTCTCGGAGTCCACCTTCGAGTTCTCCGACCGCAAGATGGGCGTCAACTACGGCCTGAACAAGGTGCGCTTCACCGCGCCCGGTGCCGGCGGGCGCGAAGATCCGCGGCCGCTTCACGCTCGCCAAGTACGAGAAGATCGACGGCAACGGCGTGCAGACCACCTGGAGCGTGATCGTCGAGCGCGAGGGCGGCGACAAGCCGGTCTGCGTCGCGGAGTCCATCGGACGCCATTATTTCTAGATGAAAAACAAACGATGGAAACAACCGGCCCCCGGTTCCAACTGGGGCGAGTTCGGCGCGGACGACCAGCGCGGCCGCATGAACTGGGTGACGCGCGAGAAGGTGCTGCAGGGCGTGGCCGAGGTGAAGGAGGGCCTGACCTTCGTGCTGTCGCTGCCGCTCGACTACCCGGGCGGCAACGCGCTCAATCCGCGCCGCCATCCGCCGCGCATCGCCGCCACGCAGCGCGACGGCAGGCAGAACTTCGCCTACGAAGTGCGGCAGGACAACCCGATGCAGACCGACGTGGTCTGCGACGACCTGGTGCTGCTGACGCTGCAGTACTCGACGCAGTGGGATTCGTTCGCGCACGTCGGCAGCCTGTTCGACGCCGACGGCGACGGCACGCCGGAGCCGGTTTTCTACAACGGCTTTCGCGCCGGCAAGGACATCGTGCCCGCGAAGGAGAATCCCGACGCCGAATCCTGGGCGAAGCTTCGAGGGCAGCCGCGCCGAGGCGCTCGGCATCCAGAACCTCGCCGAGCACGGCGCGCAGGGGCGCGGCGTGATGATCGACCTGCACGCGCACTTCGGCAGGAAGCGGCATGCCGTCGGTTTCGATGATTTGCAGAGAAATAATTGAAAAAGACAAAGTAGAAATCGAGCGCGGCGACATCGTCTGCCTGCACACCGGCTTCGCCGAGATGGTGATGGAATTCAAGAAGAACCCGACGCCCGAGGCGCTGCACAACACCTGCACCGGCCTCGACGGCCGCGACGACAAGCTGCTGCAGTGGATCTCGGACTCGGGCCTCGCGGTGCTCGCCGCCGACAACTACGCGGTGGAGCTCTTCAACGCCACGCCGTGGAAGACGACCACGCACGCCATGCTGCCGCTGCACCAGCACTGCCTGTTCAAGAACGGCATCCACCTGGGCGAGCTCTGGTACTTCACGCCGCTCGCCAACTGGCTGCGCGAGCACAAGCGCAACCGTTTCCTCCTCACCGCCCCGCCGCTCCGGCTGCCCGGCGCGGTAGGCTCGCCCGCAACCCCAGTGGCTACGGTATGAAAAAATGGACAAGAAAGTCGCGATCATCACAGGATCTGCATCCGGCATCGGCGCGGCAACCGCAATCGAGCTGTCGAAGCGCGGCTGGAGCGTCGTCATCAACTATTCGAAAAGCGAAGCAGAGGCGAAAAAGGTCGCCGCGCAAGTGCAAGGACGCGATCGTGGTCCAGGCCGACGTCGGCGACGACGCGCGAGTGCCGCAAGCTGGCGCAAGGCGGCGCTCGACAAGTGGGGCCGCATCGATGCGCTGGTCAACAACGCCGGCACCACCAAGTTCGTCAAGCACGCCGGACCTGGACGGCCTGTCGGCGGACGATTTCCTGCGCATCTACCGGCGTCAACGTGGTCGGGCCGTTCCAGATGGTGCGCGCCTGCGCGCCGCGCGCTGAAGGCAGGCCAAGGGCGCGGTGGTCAACGTCTCCTCGGTCGCCTCGCTGCTCGGCACCGGCTCCTCGATCGCCTACGCGCGCGTCGAAGTCGGCGCTCAACTCGATGACCTTGTCGCTGGCGCGCGTGCTCGGGCCCGAGGTGCGCGTCAACGCGGTGCTGCCCGGCTACGTCGACACGCCCTGGCAGTCGCAACGCGCTCGGCGCGGACGGGCGCGAGCAAGGCCGCCGAGCACTACTCGGCGCATGGTGCCGCTCAAGGACTACGCGCGGCCCGAGGACATCGCCGAGACCATCGTCTGGCTGATCGAGGGCGCGCGCCAGGTCACCGGCGAGACCATCTTCGTCGACGGCGGCATGCACATCACGCCGCCGCGCTGACGCGGCGTGGCGGAAGCGTTCGACTACGTCATCGTCGGCGCGGGCTCGGCCGGCTGCGTGCTCGCCAACCGGCTCACGGCGGATCCGGCGCACGCGTGCTGCTGCTCGAAGCCGGGCCGCGCGACACCGATCCCTGGATCCACATCCCGCTCGGCTACGGCAAGCTGTTCGCGCGCCGCGACGTCAACTGGGCCTACGAGTCCGAGCCCGAGCCGAGCGCTGAACGGCCGGCGCATCTTCAGCCCGCGCGGCAAGGTGCTGGGCGGCTCCTCCTCGATCAACGGCCTGGTCTACATCCGCGGCCAGCCCGAGGACTTCGACGCCTGGGAGGTGCCCGGCTGGTCGCACGTGGAGCTCCTGCCTTACTTCAAGAAGACCCAGGTCGGGATCTCCGACATCGAGCGCCACGAGCTGTGCGACGCGTTCATCGCCTCGGCGCGAGTCGCTCGGCATTCCGCGCAACGACGACTTCAACGGCGAGCGCCAGGAGGGCACGGGCTACTACCAGGCCACGGTGCGCAACGGCCGGCGCTCGAGCACCGCGGTCGAGTACCTGCGCCCGGCGGAGCAGCGCCCGAACCTGAAGGTGGAGACCAACGCGCTTGCAGAAAGGATCTTGTTTCCGACGGAAGAAAGCTTTGCGAGTTCAAGTACACGAAAGGCGAAAAGCAGATTCAGGCAAAGGCAAACCGCGAAATCATCCTCTGCGGCGGCTCGTTCAATTCGCCGCAGCTGCTGCAACTCTCAGGCGTCGGGCCGCGGCGCGCTGCTGCAGAGCACGGCATCCCGGTCGTGCACGATGCGCCCGGAAGTGGGCGAGGGCCTGCAGGACCATTTCTACTGCCGCACCTTCTGGCGCTGCAACAAGCCGATCACGCTGAACGACGACATGCTGAGCCTGTGGCGCAAGGCGAAGATCGGCCTCGACTACGCGCTCGTTCCGGCGCGGGCCGCTCACCGTCGCGCGCCGGCCACGCGCGCCGCCTTCGTGCGCACGCGGCCGGAGCTCAAGCGCCCCGACGCGCAGCTCTACTACATCAATTTCTCCACCGCCAAGCGCGGCGGCACGCTGCATCCCTGGTCGGGATTCACGCATCTCGGTGTCGCAGCTGCAGGTGGAGTCGCGCGGCTCGGTGCGCATCAAGTCGGCCGATCCGCGCGCGGCGCCGGCGATCCGCTACAACTACCTCGCCACCGAGAACGACCGGCGCGTGATGGTGGAGGGCCTCGAAGATCGCGCGCCGCATCGCCGCCGCCGCGCCGCTGACCGGCTACATCGTGAAGGAGGAGTTTCCCGGCGCCGACGTGCGCAGACGGACGAGGAGCTGCTCGCCGTGGTGCGCCAGTCGGGCGAAACCGTGTTCCACCCGACCTCCACCTGCCGCATGGGCACCGACGCGCGCTCGGTCGGTGGATTCCGCAGCTGCGCGTGCGCGGGCTGGCGGGCCTCGCGCGTGGTGGACGCCTCCAGTCGATGCCGGCAGTGGTCTCCGGCAACACCAACGCCGCCGTGATCGCCATCGCCGGAGAAAGCGGCCGACCTGATCGCCAATCCCCGATAATTGCCGCTCCCCAAGGAGGGGAGCGATGGCAGGTCGCAAGGACAAGTCCGGCAAGGCGGGCCGGCCGCAGGCAGGCGGCCGGCGCGGGAGGATGAACACGCACTCGACCTCGCCATGCGCGCGCTCAACGAGGCGTGTACGACTGGGACCTCGAGCACAACCGCTTCACGCCCTCGCAAAGCATGACCCGGATCCTCGGCCTGTCGCGCAGCGGCTGTCGCTGAAGGCCTGGCAGAGGCCATCCATCCGGAGGACTACCCGGGCTTTCCGCGCTGCCACCGTCGAGCACCTGAAGGGGCGCAGCAAGCGCTTCGAGTACGACTACCGCTACCGCGACCGCAAGGCAATTGGCGGCAGCTGGCGCGGCGCACGCACGGCGTTGGCGATCCGCGACAAGGGGCAAGTGCCGTGCGCATGGTCGGCCTCGACCGGCGACATCACCGACATCAAGCGCACCGAGCAGGCGCTCAAGGAGAGCGAGCAGCGCTACGCGCTCGCGACCAGGCGGCGACCGAGGGCATTTACAGTGGAACCTCGAGACAGGCCGCGTGTTCCTGTCCGACCGGTCCAAGCACTTTTTCGCGATCAAGGGCAAAGCCCTCACGGCAAAGTCTGGAACACGGCAATCCACGCAGAAGATTACGAGGGCTATCGCAGCGCGCTGAAGGCCTACTTCAAGGGCCGCGCGAAGAATTTCGAGCACGAATACCGCGTGCGCAATCTGAAGGGCAAGTACTCCTGGGTGATGGACCGCGGCGTGGGCGTGCGCGACCAGAACGGACGCGTGACGCGCATGGTCGGCGCGCTTAGCGACGTCACCAGCGCAAGCTTCACGAAATAGAGCTGCAACGCGCGCGCGACGACGCTACCAGAGGCGCTCGAGCGGCAAACCGCGACCGCGGAGATCCTCAAGGTCATCGCCGCTCGTCGGACGACGATGCAGCCGGTATTCGATGCGATCGTCAGAGCGCGCTGCGGCTGCTGGGCGGGCGTTCCGCTGCGATGGCTGCGCGCTTCTGGCAGGATCCTGCACCTGGCGGCGCTGACATCCTACCGATCCAGGCGGGCGACAAGGTGTTGCGGCGGTTCTACCGCGCCCGATCTCCGCTGCCGGGCGACCGCACGGCAGGGCCACGTTCGTAACGCGAAAGGCAGTTAGCGTTCCCGATGCGGAGAAGCGGGAGGCAGGGCAGGAAGTGCGGCTAGGCTCGCGCGCCAGAGTGCGGGCTTCATCGTCGTCCCCCTGCTGCGCGCGGAGGCAATCGGCACGCTGAGCGTGACGCGGCGCAGGCAGGGAGTTCGGCTCTCACCAGATCGAGCTGCTGCAAACCTTTGCCGCCCAGGCGGTAATCGCGATCGAAAACGCACGCCGCTTCAATGTGAAGGACGAAGGAGGCGCTTGAGCAGCAGAAAGCCTCTGCCGAGGTGCTCGGCGCGATCTCAAGCTCGACGTCGCCGACGCTTCGCGCCGTGGCTCGAGCGCATCTTGCAGAGCTGTGAGCATCTTTTCGGCAGCAAGGTTGCCGGCATCACCATGCTCGGTGAGGACGGCAAGCTGCACGCCTGCAGGAGGTACCACCGGACCTGGACATGAGGAATTCACCAAGGCGCTGTTCCCCGTGCCCATCGACCTTAACTCCGGCAGTAGCGCCGCGACATTGAATGGCCGCATTTTTCACGTTCGAGACTCCGGAAGCCCCAGATGCACCTGAAGGTGCGCGTATCGGGCATCGTGCGACGCGCGCACCCGGGCTTCGCTGTTCGCGCCGATGCTGTGGCAAGGACACGCGGCATCACGGCGCGATCTTCATTTCCCGCGGATGCCGGGGCCTTTCTCCGCCATAGAGATCGGCCTGCTGAAGACCTTCGCCGACCAGGCGGTGATCGCGATCGAGAACGTGCGGCTGTTCAAGCGAGACCAAGGAAGCGCTCGAGCGGCAGCGGCGAGCGCGCGACGTGCTGGGCGCAATCTGCGAGCTCGATTTCCGATACGCAGCCGGTGTTCGAGCGCGATCCTCGAGAGCTGCGAGCGCCTGTTCGCCGGCCGCATGGTCGGCATCAAGCGTCACTCGGGCGACGGACGGATTGCTGCATCTGGGCGCCTACAGTGGCGAGAGCCACCGAGCGCTCGAGGACTTTTCCGCTGCCCGCGGACGACGGCTCCGGCTCGGGCGGCGGCCATCGTGCGCGGACGCGCCGTGCACTACCCGCGACGTCGAACGCGACGCCACGGTGCAGCCGCCCACGCGCGACGGCTGCAGCGCACTCGGCATCAAGTCGGTGATCTTCGCGCCGATGCTCGCGAGGAAGGCGGCATCGGGCGCCATCGTCGTCAGGCCGCCGCTTGGCAGTCGCAGCCGTTTGACGCGAAGGAAATCGAGCTCGCTCAGACGCTTCGCCGACCAGGCGGCGATCGCGCATCGAGAACGTGCGCCTGTTCAACGAGACGAAGGAGGCGCTCGAGCGGCAGACGGCGACCGCGGAGATCCTGCAAGGTCATCGCGAGCTCGCCGACCGACGTGCAGCCGGTGTTCGACGCGATCGTCGAGAGCGCGCTGCAGCTGTGCGGCGCGCGCATGCGGCGTCGTCTACTCGGTACGACGGCGACGATCGATTCAACTGGCGGCGAACCACGGCGATCGAGCAGCAGCGGCGCCGGCCAGGTGCAGCGAAGTGTTCCCGAGGCCGCTGGCGCGAGCACACGATCGACGGGCGCGTCATCTTGCGCGGCAGCCCGGACATCGTCGACGACGTCCAGCGATCCGCGACAGCGTGCCCGCGCTGTGCCGTCAGATGATCGAGGCGCGCGGCTACGCGCGGCACAGCTCGCGGTGCCGATGCTGCGCGACGGCGAGTCGATCGGCGCGATCAACGTCGGCTGCGCGCGAGCCGGGCGCCTTCGCCGATCACGCAGGTCGCGCTGCTCGCAGACCTTCGCCGACCAGGCGGTGATCGCGATCGAGAACGTGCGCCTGTTCAACGAGACCAAGGAGGCGCTCGAGCGGCAGACGGCGACCGCGGAGATGCTCAACGTCATCGCCAGCTCGCCGTCGGACGTGCAAGCCGGTGTTCGACGCGATCGCTGCGAAGCGCGACGCGCTTGCTCGGCGCGAACAGCGGCTGCGTGACTCCGCGCTCGGCGGACGGCATGCTCGCGCTCGCGGCGCTCACTACGCATCGACCGCGACGGCGGGAGATGCCGGTGCCGACGCTTTTCCGCGCCGCTCACCGAGCGCAGCGCAGTCGCGCAAGCGCCGTGCTCGAGCGGCGCGCCGGTACCAGCGTCGCGACTCGCCGAACCCCGAGCGCGCTCTGCCGCGAAGCGTCGCGGGCGAGCTGCGCGCGCCGGGCTACGAGCTCTGTCGTGCCGATGCTGCGCGAGGGCGAGGCGATCGGCGTCGATCGCGTGTCGCGTCGACGAGCCGGGTGCGCTTCACGCGACCAGCAGATCGAGCTCTGCTCAGACCTTCGCCGACCAGGCGGTGATCGCGATCGAGAACGTGCGCCTGTTCAACGAGACGCAAGGAGGCGCTCGAGCGGCAGACCGCGACGGCCGAGATCCTGCAAGCGTCATCGCCAGCTCGCCGACCGACGTGCAGCCGGTGTTCGACGCGATCGCCGCAAAGCGCCGCGCGCATCTGTGCGACGCGCTACGACGGCGCGTCTGTTCGCGTCGACGGCGAACGTTCGACTCAGCTGCGTCGCTCACGCTGGCCAGCCGCGGCGATCCGATGCAGCACGCTGTTCCGCGGCCAGGCGGCGAGCATGCAGGACACGGCGTCGCGGACGCGGCGCATCCGTGACCGGCAGATCGCGACACGTCCCGGACGCACCGAGAGCCGACTGCGAGCGAGTTGCCGGCAGCGACGCGCGGCGGCTCGCGCAGCGCAGCGTGACGCGTGCCGATGCTGCGGCGACGGCGACGCGATCGGCGTCGATCGTCGATCTCGCGGCGCGAGGCGAAGCCGTTCACCGACGACGCAGATCGACCTGCTGCAGACCTTCGCCGACCAGGCGGTGATCGCGATCGAGAACGTGCGCCTGTTCAACGAGACGCAAGGAGGCGCTCGAGCGGCAGACGGCGACGGCGGAGATCCTGAAGGTCATCGCCAGTTCGCCGACCGACGTCCAGCCGGTGTTCGATGCCATCGTCGAACAGCGCGCGCGCGGCTGTGCTCGGCGCGCGATCAGCGCTGCGTCTGCATGCGCGACGGCGATCCGTTCAGCTGGCGGCGCACGCCACGGGCGAGGCCACGATGCGGCGCCGATGCGATGCGAGCTGTTCCCGACGCCGCTCGCTGACGAGTCACGTGCAGGCCGCGCCGATGCTCGACGCGCAGACGTCGCGATCGCCGGACACGGAGGCGACGAGACGTGCCTGAGCGGTCGCGGCAGATGTCGCGCACGCGCGGCTATCGCGCAGCTCGATGACCGTGCCGCTGCTGCGCGACGGCGAGTGCGATCGGCGTCGATCACTGATCCGGCGCCGAGGCGCCGCGGCCGTTCGACGAGCAGCAAGATCAGCCTGCTGCAGACCTTCGCCGACCAGGCGGTGATCGCGATCGAGAACGTGCGCCTGTTCAACGAGACCAAGGAGGCGCTCGAGCGGCAGACGGCGACGGCGGAGATCCTGCAAGGTCATCAGCCAGCTCGCCGTCCGACGTGCAGCCGGTGTTCGATGCGATCGTGGCGCAGAGCGCGCGCGGCTGCTGCGAGGCGCAGGCGCAGTGCTTGCTCCGGTGCGACGGTGATGGCTTCGCGACTGTCGCGCACGCACGGCGACGCCGGCGATGCCGGCCGATCGGAGCGTTCCGACGCCGATCGCCGCGAGCGGGCGCAGGCGGCGCGGCGGCTCGACGCGCAGATCGCCGATCCACGACATCGAGGACGTCGGCGACGGATCCCGACGTACTCGGGCAGCCGTGCGCAAGGATGGCTCGCGCGCGGGGCGTCGCGCAGCGTGCTGGCGTGCCGATGCTGCGCGACGGCGACGCGATCGGCGCCATCGCCGTGCGACGCACGGAGTCCGGGCCGCTTCGACCGACAGCAGATCGAGCCTGCTCAAGACCTTCGCCGACCAGGCGGTGATCGCGATCGAGAACGTGCGCCTGTTCAACGAGACCAAGGAGGCGCTCGAGCAGCAGACGGCGACGGCGGAGATCCTGCAGCGTGATCAGCAGTTCGCCGACCGATGCGCAGCCGGTGTTCGACGCGATCGTACGCAGCGGCGCTGCGCCTGTTTCCGGACGCGACGGTGCGCGCTGCGTCGCTGTCGAGGCGACGGAGCTGCGCGGCCGCGGTCGCGACGCTACGATCGCGGCGCGACGAGCTTGCCACGGCCGCGGTTTCGATCCCGCTCGACGCCGACCAGTCTTGCACGGACGGGCGATGCTCGACGTCGAGCAGCGACTGCCGGATCGCCGACGACGCAGGTGGCCGGCTCACGGCCGCATGCAGCACTTACGCTCGCGAGCGGCTTTCGCGCGGTCGCCACCGTGCCGATGATGCGCGACGGCGCTGCCGATCGGCGTCGATCAGCGTCAGTCGCGCACCGGATCCGGGGCCGCTGCGCGACAAGCAGATCGCGCTGCTTGCGCACCTTCGCCGACCAGGCGGTGATCGCGATCGAGAACGTGCGCCTGTTCAAGGAGCTGGAGGCGCGTACCGGAGGCGCTTGACGCGCTCGGTCGAGCAGCTCACGGCGCTGGGCGAGGTCGGCCAGGCGATCAGCTCGACGCTGGACCTGGAGACGGTGCTGCAAGACGATCGTCACGCGCGCGGTGCAGCTCACCGGGCTCGACGGCGGCTCGATCTACGAATACGACGAGCGCGCCGAGGAGTTCCGACTGCAGGCGGCCGAGAACATGACCGACGAAGTCGTCGAGGACGATGCCGCGAGGCGCCGATCCGCAAAGGGCGACGGCGCGATCGGCGCACTGCGCGGTGACGCGCGAGCCGACCGCAGGTGCCCGACATCCTCGACGACAGCTACCAGAGCGCGCGCAAGGAACTGCTCATCCGCGCCGGGTACCGGGCGCTGCTCGCGGTGCCGCTGCTGCGCGAGGACCACATGCATCGGCGCGCTGCGGTGTAACCGCAAGGCGCCGGGGCCGTTTCGCGCACGGAGGTCGTCGAGCTGCTGAAGACCTTCGCCACGCAGTCGGCGATGGCGATCCAGAACGCGCGCCTGTTCCGCGAGATCGCGGAGAAGGGCCGGCAGCTCGAGGCGGCGAGCCGGCACAAGTCGGACTTCCTCGCCAGCATGAGCCACGAGCTGCGCACGCCGCTCAACGCGATCCTCGGCTTCAACGAGATGATCCTCGGCCAGATCTACGGCGAGGTGCCGGCCGACATGCAGGAGCCGCTGACGGACATCCAGACGAGCGGCAAGCACCTGCTGCGCCTCATCAACAACGTGCTCGACCTCGCCAAGATCGAGGCCGGGCGCATGGAGCTCGCGCTCGCGGACTACTCGGTGCAGGACACGGTGGAGAGCGTGCGCTCGACGCTGCGGCCGCTCGCGGCGGAGAAGGGGCTGGAGTTCGTCGCCAACGTGCCCGCCGACCTGCCGCTCGCCTACGGCGATCCGCGGCCGCATCACGCAGTGCCTGATGAACCTCGCCGGCAACTCGCTCAAGTTCACCAAGGCGGGCAAGGTCGGAGATCTCCGTCGGCGCGAGAGAGCGAGCTGCTGCGTCTACAAGGTGGCGGACACCGGCATCGGCATTCCGCCGGACAAGATCGAGCGGCCTGTTTACCGAGTTCAAGCAGACCGACGCCACCATCGCCAGCGAGTACGGCGGCACTGGCCTCGGGCCTGTCCATCAGCAAGAAGTTCATCGAGATGCACGGCGGGCGGATCTGGGTGGAGAGCGAGCTCGGCAGTGGCTCGACGCTTCATCTTCGAGATTCCGCTGCGCGTGAGCACTGGGGTCCCGGCATGAGCGCAAAGACGATTCTCTACGTCGAGGACAACGAGATGAACCGCAAGATCGTGCGCGACCTGCTCAAGCGCACGACGTACCAGCTGATCGAGGCGCACGACGGCGAGGCGGGCGTGGCGAAGGCGCTGGAAATGCGTCCCGACCTGATCCTCATGGACATCCAGCTGCCGAAGATTTCCGGCATGGAGGCGACGCGCCGGCTGCGCGCCGAAGCCGCAACCGCGAATACCCCGATCATCGCCATCACCTCCTTCGCGCTGTCGCGGCGACGAGCAGAAGGCGAAGGAGGCCGGCGCGACAGCCTACCTCGCAAAGCCGTATAGTCCGTTCGACCTGCTCAACCCTGATCCGCAAGCTCGCTCCCGGAAACGCATGAAACAAAACCGCTCTGGCGCCAGCGCGCTCAAGGTGAGCGAGATCTGCCTCGGCACCATGACCTGGGGCGAGCAGAACAGCGAAGGCCGAGGCGCATCGCGCAGATCGACTGGGCGCTCGGCGCACGGCATCAACTTCATCGACACCGCCGAGATGTACCCGGTGCCGCCGAACGCAGAAGACGCAGGGCGCGCACCGAGAAGCATCCTCGGCACGCTGGCTCGCGCAGAACAGCGAGCCGCGACGAGCTCGTGCATCGCGACGCAAGATCGCCGGCCCGGGCCGGCGCGAGTGGATCCGCAACGGCGAGCACCGACGTCACGCAAGACGACCATCGCCGTGGGCGATCGACGACAGCCTCGAGCGCCTGCAGACCGACTACATCGACCTCTACCAGATCCACTGGCCGCGAGCGCTACGTGCCGACGTTCGGCGCGCTGGCAGTACGATCCGTCCGAAGGAGCGCGAGGCGACCGCCGATCCTCGAGCAGGTCGAGGGCATGGCCGCGGCGATCAAGGCCGGGAAGATCCGCGCCTACGGCCTGTCGAACGAGACCGCCTGGGGCCTGTGCGAGTTCGCGCGCGTCGCGAAGCGAGAACGGCCTGCCGCCGCCCGCCTCGGTGCAGAACGGCTACAGCCTCGTGAACCGCATGTTCGACGGCGATCCCGGCGGAGGCGAGCCGGCGCTGCCAGCGTGCCGCTGCTCGCCTATTCGCCGCTGGCGATGGGGCTGCTGAGCGCGAAATATCGCAGCAAGCCGCTGGCCGGCGGAAGCGCGCCTGCAAGAAATTCCGGATTTCGGGCGAGCGCTACAAGCGGCCGCGCGTGCTCGCCGCCGCCGCAGAGTACCAGCAGCATCGCCGACGGAGCACCGGCTGCCGCTCGCCGGCATCGCGCTCGCGTTCGCGATGGAGCCGCTTCTTCACCGCTTCCGACGATCATCTGGCGACGACGTCGATCCAGCAGCTGGACGAGCTTGCGCCGGTTTCTTCGATTGTAAACTGCTCTGAAGTAATCTGGACGAGACTCGAAGCAGATCAACGCGCCTCTACCTGAGTCCCTGCGCGCAATAGATGTGGAAGCCGCTGCCATCCATCCTGATCGTCGCGGGCGTGCTTTCTGGATCGACAGCCTCGCGCGCGCGCGAGCGCGCGCTCGCCGCCGGGCGCCGCCGCCTGCAGACCGCTACGGCGTGCAGCTGCTCGATGAGACCGTGCAGTTCGCGGAGCTGCGCCTCGCGCGCAACGAAGTGCCGGACAGCTGAGGCCTGCCGGCGCGGCTTACGTCTTCGAATTCTCCGACACCGGCAACAACCGCCGCCGCGGCGCGATCGTGATGCTGGGCGGCGAACTGCAGGACCTGCTAGCTCGGAGCCGTACAGGCTCCAATGAGCGCCTGGCTGACGGGCAAGGGTGCATCGAAAACCGCGCTGTGGACGCGAGACGCTGTTCTCGCCTGCGCGTGGAGTGTCCGCAAGCTTCGCGCTTCGAGGCCGGGCCAGTTCGTGCGCATCGCGCCTCGATATCGGCGGCGAGCGCATCGCGCGGCCGTTCTCCTTCGTCAATCCGCAGCCGGAGGATCCGGTGCTCGAGTTCTACGGCGTGATCGTGCCCGAAGGGCCGCTGTCGCCGCGCCTTGCGCGGCTCAAGCGCGCGGGCGATGCGCTGCACGTGGCCGACAACCCGTCGGGCTTCCTCGATGCTCTCGGAAGTGCCGCCGGCCGAGGACCTGTGGCTGGTCGCGACCGGCACCGGCATTGCGCCGTTTCTGTCCATCCTGCGCACCGCAGTCGCCCTGGCAGCGCTACCGCCGCGTGATCCTGGTGCACGGCGTGCGCGCAGCGAACGAACTGGTCGTACCGGGACCTGATCCGAGGAATCGTCGCCGCCAGCCGGGAACGTTCATGCACCTTCATTGTCAGCCAGAGAAGATCGCCCGGCGCGCTCGCACGGCCGCATTCCCGCGGCGATCCGCGACGGGCGCCTGGAAGCGGCGGCCGCGCCCATTTCGCCGGAGCGCTCGCAGTTCATGCTCTGCGGCAATCCGCGAGATGCTGAAGGACGCGCGGCGGCGCTGGCCGCGCGCGGGCCTGCGCAAGAAGCGCCGGCGCACGCCCGGCCAGATCACGGTGGAGAGCTTTCTGGTGAGAATGACGGCCTCTCCTAGCGGTGCTCTGGTTCGCTGCTGCGCTGCTGCACGGGCTGCAGCGTCACGCGCCTCGCCTACAACAACGCCGACGTGTTCCTGCGCTGGCAGGCGAACCACTACCTCGACCTCCAGGGCGAGCAGATCCGAGGAGCTCGACCGCAGCGCTGGCCGCGTTCCTCGCCTGGCACCGCGCCAGGCGCCCTGCCGCAGTACGCGCGGCCTGGCCGACGAAGCTGCCGCGCGCGTGCCGCGCGGGCTCAAGCGGGAGGACCTCGAATGGAGTTACGATGCGGTGCAGGCGCAGGTCGCGAGGCGCGCTGGCGCGCGGCCGCGGATGAGGCGGCCGGACTGCTCGACCGGCTCAGCCCGGAGCAGATCAGCGCATCTGGAGCAGCGGCTGGCGGAGGACAACCGCAAGTTCGCGAAGGAACGGGTGCAAGGCACCATGGAAGAGCGCCACAAGCGGCGCGTGAAGCGCAACCTCGAGCGGCTGGAGGAGTGGTACGGCTCGCTCGAGCGAGGCGCAGGTCGAGCGCGTGCGGCTGCTACAGCACGCGCGCGCCGCTTGTCCGCCGAGCTGCGCGACCGCGACCGCAAGCGCCGCCAGGCCGAGTTCGTCGCCATGCTGCGCGCGCGCGAGGCCGACGCAGCGCCTCGCGGCCTGGCTGCAGGACGCTGGGAAGCCGGCCGCGAGCCCGCCTACGTCGCAGGCGCATGCGCGCGACGCGCGCGAAGTACATGCACGCTGCTGCTCGACCTCGACCGCACGCTCGAGCGCCGAGCAGCGCGAGCACGTCGCGCGGCGCGCTGAAGCGCTTCGCCGAGCCTGTTCGACTCGCTCGCGCGGCGCAATGAGCGAACCGCAGCGCCTTCGACGACACCATCGCTGCTCGAGCCGCGAGCGCCTGCCGAATCGCGCGACAGCCCGCCGGCGGCTACGCCGGGCGTGCCGCGCGACGCGCAGCTCGAATACAAGGCGATCCTCGCCAACGCCTCGATCGGCATCGCCTTCACGCGCGACCGCAAGTTCACGCTCTGCAACCCGAAGTTCGCCGAGATGCTCGGCTGGAAGGCCGAGGAGCTGATCGGCCAGCCCGGCGAAGTGGTCTACCCTCGCGCGAGAGCTACGAGGCGCTGGGCGCGATCGCGGTGCCGGTGCTCGCCGCCGGCCGCCAGCTCGACGTCGAATGGGAGGTGCGGCGCAGGACGGCTCGACCTTCCTCGCGCGCATGATCGCCAAGGCGGTCAGCGCGACCGAACACGCAGACAGGGCACGGTCTGGATCGTCGAGGACATCACCGCGCGCAGGCGCCAGCGCCGACGAGGTGGCGCGCTGCTGCGCGAGCAGGGAGGCGATCCTCGGCACCGCCTCGGTCGGCATCGTGTTCGTGCGCGACCGGCAGCATCGTGCGCTGCAACCCGGCGCTACGAGCAGATGTACGGCTACGCGCCGGGCGAGCTGGACGGCAAGCCGACCTCGGTCGACCTACGCACGACGGGAGCCGACCACGCCGAGGCGGCAGAACGGCCTACGCCGGCGACATGGCGCGCGGCCAGGCGCACGCGCACGTGATGCAGGCGCAGGCGCAAGGACGGCACCACGTTCTGGGCGCGCGTCGACCGGCCGCGCGGTGGATCCGCAGAACCCGGCGCGCGGCTCGGTCTGGATGGTCGAGGACATCACCGAGCAGCAGCGCGCCGAGGAGGAGCTGCAGCGCGTGCTCGCCGAGCAGCAGGCGCTCGATCAACAACGTGGTGGTCGGCATCGCCTTCCTGCGCGACCGCAAGACTCGTGCGCTGCAACCGGCGCTACGAGGAGATGTTCGGCTACGACGCCGGGCGAGGCCGACAGGCATCTCGACGCGCGCAGCTGCTACTTCACCGATGAGGAGTTCGACAGGCGGCCGGCGCTACATCGAGAGCTCGACGCTGGGCGCGACGCCGCGCGCTCGAGCAGTGGCTGCGGCGCAAGGACGGCTCCGGCTTCTGGTGCCGGCGTCACCGGCCGCGCGCTCGAGCCGGGCGACCTCGGCCAAGGGCTACGTCTGGCTGTTCGAGGACATCACCGAGACGCAAGCGCGCCGGACGAGCGAGTCGCAGCGCATGCGCTGCGCGAGCAGGAGCCTGATCCTCGACAACGCCACGGTCGGCATCGCCTTCGTGCGCAACCGCGTGATCCAGCGCTGCAACCGCTTCTCTCGAGGAGATGGTGGGCGCCGGCGCCCGGCGAGCTCGATCGGCCAGCCGCTCGCGGTGCTGTTCGCGAGCGAGCAGGACTGGGAGGAGGCCGCGCGAGCTGCGCCTACGGCGCACCGAGCCCGGCGAGCACGCACGACGTCGGAGTGCACGCTTCAAGCGCGCCGACGGCATCGACGTTCCTCTGCCGCACGCGCGGCCGCGCGCATCGACGCGGGCGAGCGACGAGCAGGAATGGATCTGGAGCTTCGAGGACGTGACCGCCGGAGCGCGAGGCCGACGCGCGCAGCAGCGCGCTCGCCGAGCAGGAGCTGATCCTCGACCAACGCCACCGTCGGCATCGTCTTCGCGCGCCAGCGCCATGCTGCAGCGCTGCAACCCGCGCTTCGAGCAGATGTTCGGCTACGACGCGCCGGCGAGCTGATCGGCAAGACGGCCGAGGACCTGTTCGACGCCGCGTCAGCGAGTACACGAGCCGGCATCGGCGCGGCTGTACGCGGACTGGCGACCGGCGAACGCCTACGATCGTCGAACGGCAGCTGCGGCGCAAGGACGGGTCGCTGTTCTGGTGCAAGGTCGTCGGCCAGGCGATCGACGCCAAGCATCCCGAGGAAGGCGCGATCTGGCATCTACGAGGACATCACGCGACGCGCACGCGCGCTCGCTGAGCTCGCGCGAGGCGCTCGCGCGACGCGCTCGAGCGCGCGGTCGCCGAGCGCACGCTGAGCTGCGCGGTCGAACGAGCGCCTGCAGGCGGAGATCGGCGACCGGCGCCAGGCGAGACGCGCGCCAGCACCTCGCCGACCACGATCGCGCTCACCGGCCTGCCCAACCGCCGCCTGCTGGAGGACCGCCTGACGCAGGCGCTCGCGCTGGCCAGCGCAACCGCAAGCAGACCGCGGTGATGTTCGTCGACCTCGACCGCTTCAAGACGATCAACGACTCGCTCGGCCACGCGGCGGGCGACGCGGCTGCTGAAGGAAGTCGCGCGAGCGCCTCGGTGAAGCAGCTGCGCGTCGGCGACACCATCTGCCGCATCGGCGGCGACGAGTTCGTGGTGGTGCTGCCCGAGATCAAGCGCGCCTCGGACGTCGCGCCAACGTGCGCAGCCAAGATCATCGAGACGGTGTCGCAGCCGTTCAGCGTCGAGGAGCGCGAGCTGCACGTCACGCCCTCGATCGGCATCAGCGTCTTCCCGGACGACGGGCGCGACGCCGAGACGCCTGATCCGCAACGCCGACGCCGCGATGTACCACGCCAAGGAGACCGGGCGCGCCAACTACCAGTTCTTCACCGAGCAGATGAACCAGGCGGCGTCGCGCCGCGCTCGCGCTCGAGAGCGACCTGCGCCAGCGCGGTGCTGCAGGGCGAGCTGCGCGCTGCACTACCAGCCGGTCGTCGAGACGCGACAGCGGCAAGCGTCGTCGCGCACGAGGCGCTGCTGCGCTGGCAGCACCCGACGCGCGGCGTGATCGGACCCGCCGAGTTCATCCAGCTCGCCGAGGACACCGGGCTGATCCTGCGCATCGGCGAATGGGTGCTCGGCGAGGCCTGCCGCTGGGCCGAGCTTCATCGGCGTCGAGCGCGGCCTGCCGGTGAGCGTCAACCTGTCGGCGCGCCAGTTCAACGATCCGAAGCTGGCCGAGCATGGTGGCCGCGCGCTGCGAGAGACCGGCCTGCCGCCGGCAGCTGCTCGAGTTCGAGGTCGCCCGAGCCGGCGGCGATGCAGCACGCCGACCTCGCGCTCGCGGCGCTGAAGAAGCTGCAGGAACTGGGCGTCAGCGGTGGCCATCGACGGTTTCGGCACCGGCCTACTCGAGCCTGGTCGGCCTGCAGCCAGCTGCCGGTCGACAAGCTGAAGATCGACCGCACGCTGGTCGCCGACGGTGCCAGCCGCGACGGCAAGCCGATCGTCGCCGGCATCGTCGGCCTCGCGCACGCGCTCGGATCTGAAGGTCACCGCGGTCGGGCGTCGAGACCGAGGCGCAGCGCGAGTCGCTCGAGGCCTGCGGCTGCGACTACCTGCAGGGCTATCCGCATCGGCGCAGCCGGCGGACGCGCGATCTGACCGCGGATTGCGCCGGAGCACCTGTCGCAGCCCGGCGCGAGCGCTTGTAGTCGCCGGTGGCGGCAGGCGCCGTGGCGGTGCTTGTTCCGGCGCCTTCGCCCGGCGAAGGGAAGGCTGGCGGCGGATGGCGTCGCCGAACGCGTCGATCAGCCTGCTTGGCGGATTTCCTGCATGTGCCCGATGCCGCCGGCCATGATCCGGTCGCACTGCGTCGCCCGAGCGGCTCCAGAGCCGCCACAGGCCTGCTCGGCGAGGCCCGCACGATTTGCGTCTGTCGTCGCGCAGGCGCTTGAGCAGCAGCGGCTGGTCGGCCATACGGCCGTGGGCCAGCGAGCCACGCGATCCCTCGGCGCGTCGCTCAGGCGTGAAGCATGTCGGCGAGGCCGCGACGCCTCCGGAACGGTAATTTCGGCGTCCGCGGGAATGCGGCCGGCGGCGGCGCATGTTAACGTTAGGCCAGCCAGAACCCAGAGGAGCGTTCCCATGCACGAGCGCCCGAATTCATGCAGCAATCTTAGCCCTATGTGCACGCGCCGACCACGGTGTGGGGCATGGACAGCCGCCCAAGCCCGAGCCCAAGGAAGCCGGCGGACCCGGCGATGGGCAGGCCCGCGCCGCGATCGCCAAGGATGACTGGACGCGCGCAGGCGTGCTGCGCGAAGCGTGGCGCGCAATCCGCGCGGATGCCGATGCGCACAACCTCTACGCCTACTCGCTGCGCAGGGGCCCGAATCCGCAGATGGACGTGGTGTTCCGCCATTACAACGAGGCGCTGCGCATCGGACCCGAAGCACCGCGCCGCGCACGAGTACTCGGCGAGGCCTACCTGATGTCCGGGCAACCTGCCCAAGGCGAAGGAACACCTCGCGTCAGCTCGACAAGCTGTGCACCTTCGGCTGCGAGGAGTTCACCAAGCTTGCAGAAGGAAGTCGCGCTCGAACAGCAGCACGCGGCAAGTAGCGCGGCAAGAACGCGCGCACGCATTCGCCCCAGGGGTGGTACTGGCACTTCTCGAAACGCGCCGGTCGCGCGCGCATGTCGGCGTCGGCCACGCTGCGGCAGCAGCGCGCGCGAGCTGCGCGCCGCCGGGCGTGGACATCATCGAGCTGGCGCAGGGCGGAGCCCGACTTCAACACGCCCGACCACGTCATCGAGGCCGCGCACGCGCGCGATGCGCGCAGGCCAGACGCACTACACGCAGGTGGACGGCACGCCGGAGCTGAAGGCCGCGATCATCGCCAAGTTCAGGCGCGAGAACGGCCTGGAGTTCAAGCCCGAGAACATCTCCGCCGGCGCCGGCGGCAAAGCAGATCCTGCACAACGTCGCTCATGGCGACGCTCGATCCGGGCGACGAGGTGGTGATCCCGGCGCCCTCGTGGGTCGCCTACGCCGACATCACGCACTGTGCCGAAGGCGCGCCGGTGTGGCTGCCGACGCGGCCGGAGAACGGCTTCAAGCTGCGCGGCCGCCGAGCTCGAGGCGGCGATCACGCCGCGCACCAAGTGGCTGATGCTCAATTCGCCGTCCAACCCGAGCGGCGCGGTGTTCTCGGCGGCGGAGCTGCGCGCGCTCGCGCGCGGTGCTGGAGCGCCATCCGCAGGTCTGGACCATCTCCGACGACATGTACGAGCACGTGCTGTTCGACGGGCGCAAGTTCGCCACGCTCGCGGCCGTAGGCGCCGCAGCTGGCCGGGCGCGTCATCACGGTCAACGGCTGCTCCAAGACCTACGCGATGACCGGCTGGCGCCTGGGCTACGCGTGCGGGGCCGGCGGAGCTGGTGCGCGCCATGGCGCGCCTGCAGGCGCAGAGCTCGCTCAATCCCTCGTCGGTGAGCCAGGCCGCCGGCGATCGCCGCGCTGAACGGCCCGCAGGACATCGTGCGCGAGCGCTGCGCCGATTTTCGAGGCGCGCGCGCGACGCCATCGTGCGGCGGCTGCAGGCGATCCCGGGCCTCGCCTGCGAGCCGCCGCACGGCGCGTTCTACATCTACGTTTCCTGCGCCGGCTGGCTCGGGCAAGCGCACGCCGCAGGGCAAGGCGCTCGCAAAACGACGCCGACGTCACCGCCTGGCTGCTGGAGTCGGGCGTCGCGCTGCCGAACGGCGCGGGCTACGGCCTGTCGCCGTACATCCCGCATCTCGTTCGCGAGCCGCGCTGCCGTGCTGCGAGGAAGCCTGCAAGCGCATCGACGCTGCCGGCGCCGCAAGCTCGCGCTGAGCATGGCCGGCACGCGGCCCAACTTCGTCTTCATCCTGGCCGACGACCTCGGCTACGCGGACCTCGGCTGCTACGGCGGGAGGCACGAAGTGCTCTCCGGCGCTCGACCGCATGGCGCGCGAGGGCCTGCGCTTCACGCGAGGGCTACGCCAACTCCTCGGTCTGCTCGCCGACGCGCTTCGCGCTGATGACCGGGCGCTGGCAGCACCGCCTGCGCGGCGGCGCCGACGAGCCGATCACGCAGCCGCGCACGCGCGCGGCGACCCGCGCTCGGCCTGCCGCCGGCGCACCCGACGCTGCCTTCGCTGCTGCGCGACGCGGGCTACGCCACCGCGCTGGTCGGCAAGTGGCACCTCGGCTTCCCGCCGCACTTCGGGCCGCTGAAGAGCGGCTACCAGGAGTTCTTCGGCCCGCTGATCGGGCGGCATCGACTACTTCACGCACCGCGACTCTGCGGCGGCAGCACGACCTGTTCGAGGGCGAGGCGGAAGTGCACCGCAAGGGCTACCTCACCGACCTCATCTCCGACGCGCGGCGGTTTCATTCATCGAAGGCGCAAGCGCGGCGAGCCGTTCCTCCTCTCGCGTGCACTACAACGCGCCGCACTGGCCCTGGGAGACGCGCGCCGACGAGGCCGAGGCGAAGCGCATCGAGAAGATCTACCACTTCGACGGCGGCTCGGTCGCGACCTACCTGACGATGATCCGCCAGATGGACGAGGGCATCGGCGCGAATTCTCGCTGCACTAAAAGCCTGAACGACGCGACAGAAACACGCATCGTCGTCTTCACCAGCGACAACGGCGGCGAGCGCTTCTCCGACACCTGGCCGCTGGTCGGCAAGAAGATGGACCTGCTCGAAGGCGGCATCCGCGTGCCCTACATCGTGCGCTGGCCGGCCGCAGGTGAAGGCGGGGCGGCGTCACCGCGCAGCACGCGATCACCATGGACTGGGTGGCGACGATTCCTGGATGTTGCAGGCGTTATGCTTCAGACAAGAACTATCCGCTTGGACGGCAAAGAGCCTCTCTGCCGGTGCTGCAGAAGCCCGAAGAAGACCTTCGCAGCGCGAGCTCTACTGGAAAATGCTCTTCCGCAACCAGAAGGCGCTGCGCTCGGGCGACTGGAAGTATCTCTCGGTCGAGGGCGACGAGTTCCTCTTCAACCTCGCGAAGGACGAGCGCGAACGCGCCAACCACGCGCAAGCGCGAGCCCGAAGCGCCTCGCCGCCATGCGCGCGAGGTACCAGGCGTGGGACGAGGCGCTGCCGAAGCACCCGGACGCGACCTACTCGGTGCCGGCGACCAAGGCGACCTGGCGCAAACTGTCTTAGGCTAGGATTCTTCAACAAAGGAGGTGAGTCATGAAGAAAACCATTGGTTTTGCTGGTACTGGCGTGTGCCGCGTTCGGCGCTGCTGCGGCAGCAGCCGGCGTCGCCGCCGCCGTTCGAAACGCGCAAGCTCAGCGATAACGCCTACCTCTTCCGCTACCAGTTCCACCAGGCGCTGTACTGTGGTCACGCCCGATGGCGTGATCGCCACCGACCCGATTTCGTTCCTGGCAGCCTGATTGCGGCGACCACCCACATCGCGGAAACCGCGCAGATCACAGGCGCCGATCAAGTACCTTATCTGCCAGCCACCACCACTCACGACCACGCCACAGGCGGCAAGTCGTTCATGATGCGGGCGCGCGCATCATCGCGCACCGCAACGCCAAGGCGCATCTCGAATCGGGCGTGCGCCACGCCGATACGCTCAAAAGCGGACGAGGGCGTCGGCGATTTCCATACATGCTGGTGGCGCGCCTCGAGCTGCACTCACATACACCGGACGCAACCACTCCGACAAATTTCGGTCAAGCAATACGTAACTGGAACGAAGTAATA
>ERZ1370068.130-contig-10113_pt1 | contig 37560 bp, 35 predicted proteins | sample MGYA00561227_ERZ1370068 | MGnify/ENA primary metagenome ERZ1370068 (study PRJEB38410, sample SAMEA6850437) | metagenome | study: Metagenomic assessment of the ecological functions of the soil: analysis of the soil microbiota associated with the...
GGTATGCTTCGTTCAGTTACGTATTGCTGCATCCGCCCTATACTTGCGGCCATGATCGACAGGCGCCGCGGCCTGGCCGCGCTGGGCTCGTGGCGGCCTGGGGCGCGGCGGCGTTCGCCCAGACGGACGTCTCGCTCAACCGCGCCGGGTCCGGCGCGCGCGCGGCCGGCATGGCCGACGCGTTCATCGCGGACTCCGACGACGCACCGCGGTGTCGTGGAATCCCGCCGACTGGGCCAGCTCCGGAAGCCGGAGTTCTCGCTCGTCTTCGGCATCAGCGACCGGCATCTCGGCCTGGCGGCGCTGCGGTCGGTGGACGAGCGCCTGGCGTTCACCGCCCACGGGGCCGGCGGCGCGCACTCTTCCATCGAGTTCGCGAGCGCGGCCCTGCCGTTCGAGGTGAGCGCACAAGCCCATCACCCCGCAGGCGGATGGCAGCGGCTCTACCGGCTCACCGGCGAGATCGGCGGCCACACGCAGCGCGTCTCGCTGGTGGATCCATCCGTCCCGCCCGTGTCGATCGACCGGGACCGGCCTCGGAGGGCGGCATCGACGTCCTGTCGGTCGCGGGAGCCATCAAGGTGACGAGCCGGCTCGCGCTGGGAACGAGCGTCAACTTCTGGCGCGGCGACTGGCGCGAGCACAGCGCGCTGACGGTGGAGCCGGGCCCCGACGGCTCCACTGCGCTCTTCAGCGCGACGGCGGACAACCGCCTGCGGGCACCAACGCCGCCGCGGGCGTGCTGCTCACCTACTTCCGGCCTGGAACCTGGGGCTCGTCTACAACTGGCCGTTCTGGTCGTTCTTCAAGTCGAAGGGGACCACCCCTGCGACCGAGTCGCCGCCGGCCCCCTTCGGCTCCGAGGACTCGCGCTTCCGCTTGCCGCGCTCGTTCGGCGTCGGCTTCGCGCGCCGGCTGCCGTCGCGCTGGACCGCTCGCCGCCAGCGTGACGTACGACGACTCGGACCGCCGCCGTCGCGGACCGCCTCCCCGGGGTGCCCGGCGAGATCAACTTCTTCGACGGGCTGCCGACGCCGCTGACGACCACGCGACACGGTCTCGCTGAACGTGGGCGCGGAGCACCTGCTCGTCCGCGACGCGGTCCGTGGTGCCGGTGCGGTTCGGGCACGCCCGGGCAGCCGCAAGTTGCGCCATGGATCCGCGGGTGCAAGATCCCGTGGACTTCCACCTGCTGGCGACGGGCGCCGGCTCACAACACGAACACGTCAAGCTCGACTCTCGCGGTCCAGTTCTCGTGGGCGAACTTCCGGGGCACGGAGCCGCTCAGCGTCGAGAGCCTGCTCGGGATGAACCCGGTGCCGGACGCGCTGGGCCGCGCCGACTCGCACGAGTGGCGCGTCAAGATGTCGGTCATCTACCGGCTGGGCGGGGCCGAGAGCGCACCGCGCGCAGACGGTCCTCAGTACTTGAGGGCGAGCCTGATCGCGTCGAGCTTGAACCGGCTGATCAGGCGGTACCACTCGTCGACCGAGAGGGCCGCGTGCGCGCGATGGCGCGTCGCTTGGCGGATCATCTCCGGCAGGTGGACGCGAGCGCGACCGCATGGGCCCGCACTAGCACGCCCAGCAGCCCGATCCACGAGAGTAGTCCCTTCATGCGAAGCGGGCCGAGAGTCTCCCGCTGCGTCCCGCGCGGCGTAGAACTCCGCAGCGAGGTAGCGGTTCACCGTGAACAGCGGGCTCATCAGCAGGATGAAGGACGGCAGGAGCTTCCACGGCGCTGTAGATGCGGTTTGGCGCTCCACGTGGTACGCCTTGAACTTCCGAATGGCTGCCGGACTCGCATGGACTCTCGCGTGCCGTGCAATCGCGCCAGGCACGTAGTAGCACTTCCAACCGGCCAGCTGGCCGCGCATGCCCAGCGTCCAGGTCCCCGAGAGTTTGCGCGAAGTAGCTCTCGTCGAAGCAGCCGACCGCGTCCAGCATCGCTCGCCGGAACGCTGGAGGCCGAGCCGGAAGGCGCCAGCACCTCGTCCGGCTGGTCGTACTGGCCCAGGTCCCTCTCTTCCCAGCCGCGCGGGCGGCACACCCCGTCGGGGTAGAGCAGGAGCCCGGTGGAGCCGAAGATGTGCGGCTTGTCGCAGACCAAGCACCCGGCAGGCGACCATCCCCGCTTCCCGGCTTGGTCCGCGTACGTATCGCAGCATAGCGCCCGCTCGATGGGCGACGCGCTCGGCAGCGGCGGTGTGCGCCGTTGCTGAGCAGAACACCCACCACCTGCCGCCGGCGACCGCCATGGCCTGGTTGTTTGCCGCGCGCGAAGCTCCCTGGTTGCGCACGTTGCGGATGACGCGCAGGCGCTCGCCGTACCGCGCGCGTGAGCCGCGGCGATCCGCGGACCCGCCGCAGGACGCGTTGTCCACCAGGATGACCTCGAAGCGGCGTCCAGGTCTGGCTCCGAAGAGCGGCTCCAGCGCCTCGGACGAGGAGGCGGCCGCCGCGGCTGACGATGACGGCGGAGACGAGCGGGGATTCAACACTCGGAATGATACTAGTGTCCTGAGTCAGAGATTCGCAGGCATTCGAACGCCGATGCATCCCGGCTCGCTGCGTTGCTCCTCGCGCACATATTCCCGATATGTGCGCTCGTCGTCGCTGCTGCGATCCGGGCGCCTCGGCGTTCTCGGTGCTCAGCGACTTCTGACTCAGGACACCAGGCACCCGTCTTCGCGTAAAGGTCCGCGCGCAAACAGTACGGTGCGCCGCGCATGGGCGATGTCGACAGACTCGCGGCGCGAGGCCGAGTGGCGCGGTAGGTGATGTGGGACGTGGGCGACCGCCTGTTCGCCACCACGGCGCGGCGGTTCCAGGTCGTGCGCTTTGTCCCGCGTGATGCGCGCTCGGAGTTCCAGGCGCTGGCCCTGAGCCGCAGAGATCGCCGCGGCGTACCCCCTCGGGCTACTGGGTGGGTCCGGCGGAGGACGGCGGCTTTTCTCGTGCCACCGAGGCGTACCGGCGCTTCGTGCTGCGCGGACCACGTGCGCTTCGTGCGCCGCGCTCGTCGAGGAGCGTAAGGCGCGCGGGACACTGGCGCGGGCTTGCTGGACGTCGGATGCGGCGATCGGCCTCGTTCCTCGGCCGCCGCTGCAGGCGCGCGCCCGGCGGTGACGGGGCTCGACCGGTCGGTGGAGGCCCTGCGCGCGTGCGCGCGCGCGGGCTCCACAACGGCGTGCGCGGCGGCCCGGAGGAGACGCCGTTCCAGCCCGAGCGTTCTCGGTCGATCACGATGTTCCACTCACCTCGAAAGCATCGCCCGCCCGGCAGCGCCCGTGCTGGCCGCCGTGCGCGGCCTGCTGGCGCCCAGACGGGCGGCTGGTGGTGCAGGTGCCGAACGCCGACTGCTGGCAGCGCGCACCTGGTGCGCTCTCCCGCTGGGCGGGCTACGACCCGCCGCGCCACCTGGTCCGCTACGCGACCGCCACCTTGCGCCCGGACGCTCGAAAGCAGAACGGCTTCGAGGTCGTGCGCGTGACGCACGCCAGCTTCGCTGCGCGACAACCCCACGACGCTCGCCAACAGCCTGGCCCCTTCGCTCTACCTCGCCCGCGCGCGCGCCCGGAGGCCGACACGACCGGTGGGGAAGCCTCGCCCGTACCTTGCGCTGGTGATGGCGGGTCTGCCCTTCGCGCTGCTCGAGGCCGCCTCCGCGGCCACGGCGCCGCTCGTGATGATGGATGGCCAGGGTCCGGTAGGCCCTTGGCGCCTCGTCCCAGCTAGGGGAGCTGGATGCCGACGAGACGGCCGCGGCCGGGCGACGGCCTCCGAGCCGCGCGCGTGCGTCGCGAACTCGAGGCACAGCACGTTCTCGCCGCGATGGAGCGCGTGCGCGGGCGCCAGGAGGGGCACGTCGGTGCAGGTGGACGGAAGCGCTTCGGGCAGGCCCGACGCCCCGTTGACGGCGAGTGCCATGGTCTGGCCGTCGAGCGACGCGGGCGCCCGCGCCGAGACGGTCAGGCGCAGGTCGGCCGGGTCGCGCAGCGGGATGCGCACACGCACGCGGGTGGTACGCGATGCGGAACGCGCGCCCCTCGCATCGCCTCGGGAGCCGACCAGCCGTCCGCAGGTAGCGCGTCTCGGTCGAGCCGAGGTCGATGACGGCTCCGGGGTTCAGGTTCCAGTAGAAGTACTCGCCCACGAACAGGCGATACGCGAGGTCGCGGCGGTCCATCCCGCCCAGCCGCTCTCCGACCGCCTCGCCGGCAGCGCGGGCCTGGTGCGCCTGCGCGGCCGCCACGTGCTCGAGCGGCGCCGCCTCGCGGAAGACGCGCATCCGGTAGAGGCGCATGAGCCCCGCGTTCCAGAGGGCGAGCGCGGCCAGGCCCGCGGCGGCCGGGAGCCACGGCCGGCGCTCGACGGACGCGGACAGGAGGCGCAGCATCTCCGCCACGCCGAACGCGAGCAGGGGGAACACCAGGTCGAAGCGCCGCGCACCGAACGCGTCCGCTCCTGACCAGTCGCGCGCGCTCGCATTGACCCAGGCGGTGAGGAGCGCCACCGCCAGCGCTCCCAGCGCGAACGCGGCCCGCCGACGCACGAGGAACAGGAGCCCCACGAAGCCGAGCGCCGACCGGCGTCCACGACAGGAGACCGCGGTCGGCCGAGAGCAGCACGTCCCAGAAGAAGGGCGCGCCCCAGTTGAGCCCGGTCTGGCCCTGCTCGAGCCGCAGTCCGGACCCGAAGGCCCAGCGCACGATCACGAACGGGTCGTCGAAGAGCGCCCACCAGGCGACGAGCTGCGGCAGCGCGCCGGCCACGCACCCGCCGAGCGCCGCGCGACAGAGCCAGGACGCGCCAGCAGCTCCGCGCGCGCAGTCCAAGGATCGCGAGCGGCACCAGCAGCGCGCCCGCGACCACCGCCTGCCAGCGCGTCGCGGCCAGCAGGCCCACCAGCGCTCCCGCGAGCGCCCAGCGGGCGGCCGTGGGCCGTCGCTCGATCGCGAGCCACGTCGCGACCAGGGCGCAGGTCAGCGCGAACACGTTGCCGTGCGCCATCAGCGGCTGGACCAGCACGTAGTAGGGCAACGGCGACGCGAGGAACGTGCCGAGCGCGGCCAGCAGCGCGAGCGTCGCTCCGTGGGAGGCTCGCAGGCCGCGGATGAGCAGCGCGAGCCCCAGCACCACCCAGGTCGCCGTGCCCCAGGCGGCCGAGCGCAGGTAGGGGCGCGCTGTAACCCGTCCGCTTCGTAGGAGTGGAGGCCGATGGCGGCGCCGGCACGGACGTAGACGTGGGCCGCGACGAAGAACGGCGCCCGCACGACCGCGGATCCCGCCGCGTGCTGGTTGAGGCGGTGGCCGTTCGGGGTGAGCGGCCGCTCGGCGGGAAGTCCCAGTGGGCCCGATTCGTTCGCGAAGGTCGAGGTCGTGATCGAAGAAGGCCGAGCGCAGGTAGACGTAGTAGCTCGGCGAGCCGGCCCCGAAGTCCGGCGCCGCCAGCGCGACCGCGCCGTAGGTGGCCGCCAGCGCGGCCACGAGAACGTAACGCGGGTCGCGACGATTGACCCGACAGCGCGCCGCCGCACGGGACGGCGGCCGGCACCAGAGCCGCGCGCGCCCGGGATCGAGCAGCGCGACCACGGCCAGGGCGAGCCCGCCGCGGCGGCGATCGCGGGGCCGCGCCTGCGCATCCAGCTCATGCGCGGAAAGCCTATACTGTGCGCTCCCTCGAGTGGAGGAACCGCCGGGATCGGGGATGGGCGCGGCTCAGGTGGCCCGCGCGAGCACGGAGGCCGCCGGAGATGAAGGGCTACAAGGTCCCGTCTGGCCGACGGCAGCGAGATCGGGCCCATGGACCTGCAGGCGGTCCGCAACTGGTACGCCCAGGGCCTGCTGGAGACGACGAGCCCGTCCTCAAGCCCGATTCAAGAACTGGGCCTCCTGTCCGACGTCATCGAGCTGGTGGACCTCCGCACGCCCCGTCGCGGAGGCGGCGGAGGCGGGCGGCGGCGACCTCGGCGCGCAGCGGCGGAGGCCCGGTGTCGTACGCATGGCCGATGCGCGTCGCGTCCGTGCTCGCCTTCGTGGCCGCGGTGGGCGCGGCGCTGCTGTGGTGGTCCCCGCGCCGGTTCACGCCCGCCATCGACCCGCGCCCTGGCGCGAGATCGCGCTAGGGCTGCTGGCGACCGGCCTGCTCCTCGCGCCCGGTTGGAGCTGGGGCCGGCGGCTGGGGCAGCTCGCCGCCGTGCTGGCGACAGCCGCGCTGCCGGTGGCGGCGGGCATCCTGGTCGTGGACGGCCTGCGCGGGCGGCCGCTGCTCGCGATGCTGGCGGCGTTCGTGTTCACCGCGGGCCTGCTCGCGCTGCTCACGTCTGGCCTCGCGGTTGGCTCAAGCCCACCGCCGCCGCGCGTGGCCGCGGCCGCGGGCCTGTATGGCGTCGCGCGCTTCGGCCTCGTGGACGAGCCCGCTCCAGCGCCAGGTGGCCCAGTGGGCCGGGCCCGAGCGTGCCACGAGCGGTGACGGCGTCTCGCTGGCGCTGCCCGACTCTGGCTCCGTCCTGCGCGCGGGCCAGACCGCCGTCGCGGCGCCGCCGGGAGCGAAGGCCGTGCTGGGCGAGCCGCGCCTGGGCGGCCTCGGGTACGTGCTGACCGAGGAAGCGCCGCGCGGCGTGACGTCGCTCGATGCGCACTTCGAGCGGACGCTCGCGCGTCGGCGACAGGAGGCCGCGGGCCTGAAGGAGCTGGGACGCCGCGAGATCCGCGCCGGCAGGCTGCGGGGACGCGCGCTGGACGGCGCGTGGTCCGCAGGCGGGACAGACTTTCCGCGACCTCACGGCCACGTGGCGCAACGGCAGCACGTACGTCGCGCTCGCGGCCTGGGTGCAGGACGACGGCACCTCGCGTCCCGCGGCCGAGCTGGAGGCCCTCGTGGGCGGGCTCGCGATCGACGCGAGCCGCGAGGATCGCCACGCGCGCGCGGTCGAGGACGCCGTGCGCGACGATCCCGCTGCTGTCTCCCGCCGCGGCCGACCTCGTGGTGACCGGCGCGCCCCTGCCGCTAACGCCGGCGGCGGCGCTCGCGCGCGCCTTCCGTCTCTCGAACGTGGGCGACTCCGCGCTCACCCCGGACGAGGTGCGCGAGAAGGTCCTGCTGCTGGCCAGCGCGCTGGCGACGGTCGGCCCCCGCGAGCGGCCGGCGGTGCTCGCGTACGTCGAGCGCCTGCGGGTGGGCGAGGATCCTTCGGACGAGGACGCGGCCGCGGCGGCGCTGTTGAAGGGCGCACTCCTCCAGCTGACCTCGCCCCAGCTCGCGCGCCTGCAGGAGCTGCACGACGCGCGATTCGTGCGGCCGCCAGTCGGACCTGACGACCTGCGGCGTGCTAACCTGCGCGCGGCTCATGGGTCGCGCCCCGCGGCTGGTCCTCTGGCTTCTCCTGTCGCTCCTCCCCGCCGCCGGCGCGAGGGCCGCGTCGTTCCCTCCTGAGCTCGTCTTTCGCAGCGTCTCCACCGGCCGCGTGACCGTGCACTACCACCAGGGCCTGGAGGCGCTGGCCCGGCGAGGCCGCCAGCCTGGCCGAGGAGATCCTGAAGCAGCACGAGGCGCACTACGGCGTGACCGTGGGCCGACTGCACCTGGTGGTCGCGGACGTCGACGACGATCCCAACGGCTACGCCACCGCGCTGCCCTACCCGCTCGTGAACATCCGGATGGCCGCGCCGCGCGGTGCCGACGACTTCGGGAACTACGACCACTGGCTGCGCCTGGTGCTCACGCACGAGCTGGCCCACGTGGTGCACCTCGACCAGGCGCACGGCATCGTCCGCTTCGGACGCAGGATCCTGGGGCGCGCGCCGTACCTGTTCCCGAACTTCACGACGCCCGGCTGGATGATCGAGGGCTCGCCACCTACGAGGAGACCCAGGGCACCGCCGTTCGGGCGGGGCGCAATCCCGACTCGCGCATGGATCCTGCGCATGAGCCTCGCAGGAGGGCGACTTCCTCGCGCGAGGACGAGCCCGTGCTGGGCCTCGACCGCTGGCCGGTCCGGCAACGGGCTGTACCTGTATGGCGAGGCCTTCCTGCAGGACCTCTCGCGGCGCTACGGGCCGGACGTGCTTCCTCGCTGGCGCGTGTGCACTCGGGCCGGCCGCTGCCGTACCTGGACGAGCGGACCTGCGCGCATGGTCACCGGCGCGTCCTTCCATTCGCAATGGCGCCTGCGTGGCGTGCCTCGTCCGGCGAGGTCTTCGAGCAGGAGGCGGAGACGATCCGCGCGCGCGCGGCGTCACGCCGTCCCAGGCGCTCACCCGGCGCGGCGATGCGCCAGGCGGGCCCGCGCATCAGCCCGGACGGCGAATGGATCGCGTACACGAGCCGCACCCTCTCGCGGTTCCGCGCGATCCGCCTGATGCGCCGCGACGGCAGCGGCGACCGCAAGCTGGTCTGGCGCAACGGCGGCGGCGGGCTGGCCTGGACCCCGGACGGGCGGTCCCTCGTCTACGACGAGCCGGACACGTACCGCACGTTCTAGCGTCCGCTCCGACCTGCGCGTGGTGGACCTGCGCGGCCACGCCAGGCGCCTCACGCGCCGGACGCGCGCGAGAGCCCGACGTCAGCCCGGACGGCGGCACGGTCGTGCTTCGTCCGCCAGGACGTCGGCCGCAGCGAGCTGGCGATCGTCCCCACCGCGGGCGGCCCCGTGCGCGACCTCACGCGCTCGGAGAGCGGCGTGCAGTGGAGCGGAGTCCGCGCTACAGCCCGGACGGCCTCTTCATCGCGGCGTCGCGCTTCGTGCCCGGCGGCTGGCTGGACCTCGGTGCTGGTGGACGCGGAGACGGGCGAGGTCGTCGAGCGGCTCACGGAGGACCGCGCCGGGGACGTGGAGCCGGCCTGGACGCCGGACGGCACGCACCTCGTGTTCCGCTCGGACCGCGACGGCGTCCCAACCTCTACGCGTTCCGCTTCGAGGACCACGCGCTGCTGCGCGCCACCAACGTGTTGGGCGGCGCGTTCACGCCGGACGTGGATCCGCGCGGACGGGGCGGTCGTGTTCGCCAACTACACCTCGAGCGGCTACGACCTCCACCGCGCACGTCTCGACCTGGGCGCGCTGCCGCCGGCGGAGCCGTTCGACGATCCCTACCCCGACGTGCGCCCGCTGCCGCTCCCCGCCGACGGGCCCTCTCGTCCCTATCGTCCCTTTCCGACCGCGCTGCCGCGGTTCTGGGGAGCCCTACATCGCGATCCTCGACGACGAGTGGCGCTGGGGCGTCGCCACCGCCGTCACCGATCCGCTGCTGAGGCACGCGTACGGTGCGGACGTGCACTACGGGACGGAGACGGAGCAGGTCTCGAGCCGGTTCTACTACCAGTACGACCGGTTCCGGCCCACGTTCGCGCTGAACCTCCAGCAGGAGTACGACCCCGAGGCGCAGGGGCGCCTGCGCACGCGCGAGGTGACGGTCAGCGCGTCGCTGCCCGTCGTCCGCACGCTGCGCTCCTCGCACACGCTCTCTCGCTGTCGTGGAAGCGCAGCCGCGAGGACACGTTCGGCGCGCGCTGCCGGCGCGGCTGGACCTGGGCGGGCTGGGAGCGGCCTGGAGCTGGTCGGACGCCCAGCGCTATCCCTACTCGGTCTCGCCCGTGGACGGCTCCCGGCTGCGCGTCGCGTACGTGCAGGAGGTGATCCGGCGTTCGGCAGCGAGCTCCGCTGGGAAGATGCTTGGTCGACGCGCGTGGCTACCTGCGCGGCCTGGGCGAGAACCACGTGCTGGCGGCGCTGCTGGCCGGCGGCACCACCTTCGGACGGACCGGGTTCCAGCGCTCGTTCGAGGTCGGCGGGTTCCCGGACGCGGGGCTGCAGGACGTGGTGCGCACCAACCAGGCCGTCCTGCGCGGCTACGAGGACGGCGCGCGTTCACCGGCCGGAGCTTCGTCGCGGGCAGCCTGGAGTACCGCCTGCCGCTGGGCCATCCGCAGCGCGGCCTGTGGTCGCTGCCCTCTTCGTGCGCCACCTGCACGCCTGCGCGTTCGTGGAGCGCCGCCCAGCGCGTGAGCGGCTCGTTCGACGTGAACGACGTGGAGACCGCGGCGGGGGGCGCGGTGGGGGCGGACCTGATGATCTTCCAGGCCATACCACCCTCACCGCCACCCTCGGCGTCGCGCAGGGTTTCGCGCGCGAAGGCGAGACCCGCGTCTACTTCCGCACGGGCCTCAGCTTCTAGCCCCGCGTGGCAACGACCGCGTCAACATCAGCCACAAAGGCACAAAGAACACAGAGAACGACACAAAGGACAAAGAGAAGTCATGCTTCAAGCCCGCCATGGAGCTTGTCGCATGACTTCTCCCTCTTTTGTGCGTTCCTTCGTGTCCTTTCTGTGTCTTGTGGTGGACGTTGAATCCGCGCGTTGTTTTCGCGCCACCGCCTCAGTGCTTGCGCAGCGTGATGCTGCCGTTCACGGTCTCGAGGTCCAGCAGCCGGCCGCCGCTGCCGATGGTGCCGCGCAGCTCGCGCTTCGTCTGGTGGACGTTGCCGCCCAGCGGAAAGTCCACCGAGATGCGGCCGTTCACCGTCTCGGCATCCACGTCCGCGCTCAGGTCCGCCGGCAGGTCGAGCGTGATGCTGCCGTTCACGGTCTCGAACTCGAGCTGTGCCGTTCCAGTCCGCGCGGCCCATCGTGGCCTCGATCGAGCCGTTGACGGTCTCGGCCTTCACGACGCCGGTGAGCCGCCACGTTGATGCTCCCGTTCACCGACTCCGCATCCGCGTCGCGCCTGACCTCGCCCACCCGCACGTGCGCCGTTCACGGTGTGGGCCGCGAGCTTCACGCCCGCCGGGACCTTGACGGTGAACTCGACCTGGACGTCGTTGTTGCGCGTGTTGCCGCCGCCCTCGCCGCCGCCGGGCTCGCAGGTGTTGCACGCCTCCGCGGCCCGGGTAGACCGCGCAGATCGTCACGCCGCGCGAGTGCTCGACCACCTTGATCTCCACGCTGTCGGGATCGCTGGTGCGCGCCCGCTTCACCGCGGTGACCTCGGCCTCGCCGCCGCTCGGCTCGGCCGTGATGCCGCCGTTGATGCCCCTCACCTCGATCGTCTGGCCGGCGGCCAGCCGGCCGTGCCACGCGAAGTCGTCCGCCGAAGCCGTCGCGGCCAGCGCCAGGGCGCCCGCCACTCCACACGAAGTCCATGCTCTTCATCGTTCCACTCCTACCGCTTGGTGAGGATCACGTCGCCCGAAAGCGTCTGGATGGCCACGGTCGCCCCTCCGGACCCGGCCGTGAAAGTGAGCTCCTGCTCGTTCGTATGGTGGCTGGTGCGCCGGCCCTCGACGCCCCAGGCGTTGCGGATGGTGCCGCTGAAGGTGTTGATGGTCACGTCGGCGCCGGTCGAGGCGGGCAGCCTCAGCTCGACCGAGCCGCCGACCGACTCCACGTCCAGCGTGGCGTGGTGCAGCAGCTCGCCGTCGAAGGTGATGCGCCCGTTGACGGTCTCCAGCTTGGCCCGCTCGAACGCGCCGCCCGTGACCGTGAGCGTGCCGTTCACCGTCGAGGCCTCGACCTCCTTGCGCGCGCCCTTGAGGGAGACGGCGCTGTTCACGGACTCCAGGTGGGCCCGCGTGCAGGCTGCAGGCGGCGTCCACGCTGCCGTTCACCGACTCCAGGTTCAGCTCGCGGGCGGTGCCGGTGACCTCGATGTTGCCGCCCACCGTGTCCGGCGGTGACGGTGCCCGAGACGTCCAGCACCGTGATGTCGGCGGACATGGCGTCCACCTGGACGCGCGCCGGCCGGCACGTGGATCTCGAGATTGAGATGACCGAGTGCGGGTTGCCCTCGGTCTCCAGGTCGATGCGGACGAGCCGCGCGCTGCCGCCCACCTCCAGGCCCTCCGCGCCCTCGCCCAGGGTGCCCGTGACGTGTACACCTCCGGCTTGTCCCAGCCGACGATGCGCAGCGTCCCCCGGCCCCGTCGATCTCCACCACGCAGTCAGGCGCTGCCTGCCGGCGCACGTCCACGTGCTCGCCCCCCGCTTCGCCCAGGGGCGCCAGCAGCAGCGCCAACGCCATCCACTCGCTCAGCATCTCCTCATCCTTCCAAGGCCGCGGCTCATCAGGTCGTGAGCTTCACGACGCGCCGCAGCGTCTCTACCTTCCTTTGATGCCGTCGAGGCCAGCAGATGGTTGAGACGCGGGTTCGTGGGATCCGCGCGCGCCGCCGCCCGCACGTCGACCAGCGCCTGGTCGATCGCGCGCAGGTTCTCGTCCAGCGCCTGCACCGTCGCGGGCGGCAGCGCCGCGCCGCGCGTCCAGCGCCGCCATGAGCTGGGCGGTCGCGTGGTCGTACTCGCGCTCCGCGGTCGCGAGCTCCGGCGGCAGGCCCGCGGTCGAGACCTCCGTGACCTCGCCCACGGGCGTCGCCGGCGCCGTGCGCGGCGGCCGCACCGCCACCGTGACCGCCACCGCCACGGCACGCGGCCGCGGGCCAGGCCGGCCAGCCAGTAGGACCGCGGCCGCGCGCGCGGCCCCAGCCGCGAGGCGATGCGCCGGGCCACAGGTCGCGCGGCGGGCCACGGCGCGCGGCAGCTCGGCCGCCCGGGCCAGCAGCTCGCGCAGGAACGCAAGCTCCTCCGCGCACGATGCGCAGGACGCGAGGTGCAGCTCGACGTCCTGGAAGTCCGCTTCCGGCAGCACGCGCCGTCGACGAAGTCGTCGAGGCGGTCCAGCACCTCTTCGCAGCTCATCGTCCCAGCGCCCTTCCGCAGCAGCCGCCGCGCGCGGTGGAGCTGCGCCTTCGAGGTGCCCGTCGCCACTCCCGTCATCTCGGCGATCTCCTCGTGCTCTGTACCCTTCCACGTCGTGCAGCACGAACACGCCGCGCGCGCCCCGGCGGCAGCGTCGCCAGCGCGCGCCCAGGTCCATCCGCGTCTCCCGGCCCGATCCACGTCCGGGCCGGTGTCGAACGCCTCCAGGTCGTCGGTCGCGAACACGCGCGCGGTGCGGCGACGCATCGCGCGCCGCTCCGAGAGCGCCGTGTTCACGGCCAGCGGGTGCAGCCAGGTCGAGAACGCGCTGTCCCCGCGGAACGTCCCCAGCTTCTGCCACGCGCGCACGAACACGTCCTGGGCCAGCTCGTCCGCCTGCGAGGCCGTCGCCAGGCCAGCCGGCACAGCCCGTAGACGCGCGCACACGTGGCCGCGGTAGAGCTCCTCGAACGCCGCGATGTCGCCGGCCTGCGCCCGGGCCACCAGCGCCCGCTCGCCCGCTCGGACGTCCTGGACGGACTGGCGATGCCATTCCTCCCGAGTACCGCGGCCCCCGCCTCTCCACGCGAATATGGGATGCCGGTCGGGCCCCTGCGGTTTGAAGGCCTTGCAGAGGATAGGCCCGCTCGTGAGATCCGTCACTGCTCAAGCGCCGCAAGTCCTGCTGTGTACGGGAGATGGCTGTCCGGCCGCGCTCGTCCCGTCCCGGCCGACGCGCGTGACCCGCGGGCCGAGTTCGGCCAGAAGTGCAGGCCATGGACCCGCTCGTCGCCCCGCTGTCGGACCTCGTCGCCATCGACTCCGTGAACCCGGGCCTGGTCCCGGGGGCGCGGGGAGCCGGAGATCGCGGAGCGCGTCGCGCGGGAGCTGGCGCGCGGCCGGGCTCGACGTCGTGGTGAGCGAGGCGGCTGCCGGCCGGCCGAACGTGGTCGGAGTGCTCGACGGCGCGGCGCCGGGTCGATCGCTCATGCTGTGCGGGCACAGCGACACCGTGGGTGTCGCGGGCATGGACGCCCCGTTCGACCCCGCCGTGCGCGGCGACCGGCTCTACGGCCGGGGCTCGCAGGACATGAAGGGGCGGCGTCGCCGCCATCCTCGACGCGGCGCGCGCTGTCGCGCGACGGGTGGCCCGCGGGCCGGCTGGTGGTCGCGATCGTGTCGGACGAGGAGCACCTGAGCCTGGGCGCGGACGCGCTGGTGCGCGAGTGGACCGCGGACGCCGCGGTGGTGGCCGAGCCGACCGACCTCACGGTCGTGGTCGGCCAGCGGGGCTTCGCCTGGATCGAGGTGGTGACGGAAGGCCGCGCGGCGCACGGCAGCCGGCCGCGCGAAGGTCGCGACGCCATCCTGCGCATGGGCGCGTGCTGTCCGGCCTGGGAGCGGCTGGACCGCGAGCTGCAGTCGCGGCCGGAGCATCCCTTCCTGGGGACGGGCTCGCTGCACGCTTCGCTGGTCGAGGGCGGGCGCGAGCTGCTCGAGCTATCCCGACCGCCGCGCGCTGCAGATGGAGCGCCGCCTGCTCACGGACGAGCCCGAGGACACCGCGCTGCGCGAGGTGGTCGCGCTGCTGGCTGCGCTGCGCGCGGAGGATACCGGGTTCGAGGCCTCGCGCGCGCCTCGACGCTCGGCCGGGCCCGCGTACGAGACGCCGGCCGGCCATCCGCCGCCGGCGCTGCTCGAGGAGAGCCTCGCGCGCCTGGGCCGCAGCCCTGCGCGGCGGCGCCACGTTCTGGACGGACGCCGCCATCCTGGGCCACGCGGGGATTCCCTCGGTCGTGTTCTGGGCCCGGCGGCGCGGGCCTGCATGGGCTGGAGGGAGCACGTCCGGCCTCGGAGGTCGCCGCCTGCCGGGACGCGCTCGTTGACCTCGCGCGCCTCGTTCTGCGCGCCGGCCTGATGGGCAGCGAGGGCCGTCCCTACCGCACCGAGCAGGTCGACGGGTTCGAGATCCTGGTCGGCAAGGGAGACGACCGCAACGACACGCTCACGTTCCGGCGTCGCGGAGCCGCGCGACTTCTGGCTGCACGTCTCCGGCGTGCCCGGAAGCCACGTGGTGGTGCGCAACCCCGAGAACCTCGACGCCCTGCCGCGTCCGGTCCTGGAGGCGGCGGCCGCGCTGGCCGCGTGGCACTCGAAAGGCGCGCGGCGCCCGTGGCAAGGTCGAGGTCCACGTCTGCCGCGTGTCGGACGTCTCCGAGCCGCGCGGCTTCGCGCCGGGCGAGGTCCGCCTCCGCCGCTGGGACGCGATCAAGGTCTATCCCCGCGACCCGCGCGGCTGACGGCGCGCGAATGGCATCACTTCGCATCCGCCGGCGACGAGGGGCGCTCCAGTGCGTCGAAGGCGCGCGATGATCGAGGATTCGCATCGCCGGCGACGAGGGCCACGGGGGTTCGCTCCGTCTGCGCTCCAGTGCGTCATCAAGTCATGCGGGTCCGTCGTCCGCGGGTCCCCTCCGAAGTCCAGCCGTGGGTTGCCCGCGAAGTAGGCTGAGGAGCGGTCGCTTGCCTCCGCTCACCCCCGTGGCAGCCTCGCCGCCATCCGCCTGCGCATGGTTCGAATCCGCGCGCAGGTTCGAACGTCGTGTTCGCCGGCCCGATCGACCGCACGGACGAGCCACAGCGATGAAGCGCGTGGGCCGGTAGCAGGGAGCCGGGAGCCGCGTGGCAGGCCGTGCGAGCGGTGCGCGACGTGCCATTTGGCGAGCGAGGAAAAGCGGAAGACTTTTCCGAGCCTCAGTGAACTATGAACCGCGCGCATTCAATCACCACGCGGCGAGCGGGCCCTGCTACCCCACGCGCTGACCATGGCGAGGGGCCGATCTCCGGCGTTGCGTTTGCCGTGCGCCCGCGGTATGCTCTGCGGCTATTGAAACCGAGCGTTGCACGATATGAAACAGGCGGACATCCCGGGACCCAGGCCGTGCGGCGGGCGGTGTCGCTGCTGAAGGCGTTCACCGCCGAGCAGCCCGCAGCGCGGCCTGGCGGACCTGGCCCGCGGGGTCCGACTGCACAAGACGACCGCCTTCCGCCTGCTGCAGGCGCTGGAGGCGGACGGGCTGGTGGCGCGCACGGCCGACGGCGAGGCCTACCAGCTGGGCCCGGAGCTGCTGACGCTGGCCGGCCGGGCTCGGGGCGCGCAGCGAGATGCGCGCGGCCGCGCGTCCGGAGCTGCAGGCGCTGGCGCGGAGCACGCGCGAGACCGCGACGCTGGAGGTGCTGGTGGGCCGCGAGCGCGCTGATGCTGGACGAGGAGATGGGCGGCTACGTGATCGGCGCCCGCCCCTGGTCGGCACGCGCTGGCCGGCGCATGCGCGCCTCGACCGGGCAAGGTCCTGCCTGGCGCACCTGCCGGAGGAGCGCCGGCGGGCGATGCTGCGGGCGAGCCTGGCCGGGGCTGACGCCGCGCACGCGTGACGGGCGCGGGCCTGGGCCGCGCGCTGGCGCGCGCGGCGAGCAGGGCTTCGCGACGGCGATCGAGGAGCTGGAGCCGGGCTACGTCGCGGTGGCGGCGCGCCCGTGCGCGACGCGTCCGGCGAGGTGGTGGCCGCGCTCAGCGTGGGCGGGCCGAAGGCACGGATGGGGAAGAACCGCCTGGACGCCTGCGCGAAGCAGGTAGCGGCGGCGGCGCGCCGGGTGTCGGCGCGCCTGGGACACGGGACAGCGGGCCGGTCAGAGCCGAGGCTGGCCGCGGAAGAAGGGAAGAGCCGATGACGCACGCGTATCACTCGTACTGGGCGGCGGCATGATCGGATCGGCCGTCGCGTTCGACCTGGCGCGCCACGGGCGCGGGCCGGTCACGGTGGCCGACCTGCGTGAGCCGGTGCTGCGCGACGCCTGCGCGAGCAGCCGGGCGTCACCAGCGTCCGCGCCGACCTGTCGGACCCGGCGACCGTGCGCGAGCTGGCGGCCGGGTTCGACCTGGTGGTGGGCGCGCTGCCGCAGCGCGATCTCGGCTACCGTCCGCTGCACGGCCGTCATCGAAGCCGGGCCGGCCCTACGTCGACATCAGCTTCATGGCCGAGAACGCGCTCGACCTCGACGCCGCTGGCGCGCGAGCACGGCGTCACCGCGGTGGTGGACTGCGGCGTCGCCCCCGGCATCAGCAACCTCATGGTCGGCTACGCGGCATGCGCAGCTGGCGCAGACCGAGCCGAGTCGAGATCTACGTCGGCGGGCTGCCGCGCGAGCGCGCGCTGGCCCTTCGACTACAAGGCCGGCTTCGCGCCCTCGGACGTGATCGAGGAGTACGTGCGGCCCGCGCGCATGGTGGAGCACGGGCCGGGTGGTGGTGAAGGAGGCCCTCTCACGAGCCCGAGCTCATGGACTTCCCTGGCGTGCGGCACGCTGGAGGCCTTCAACACCGACGGCCTGCGCAGCCTGCATCTACACGATGAAGGCGCCCTTCATGAAGGAGAAGACGCTCCGCTATCCCGGGCCACATCGACCTGATGCGGGCCTTCCGCGAGACCGGCTTCTTCTCGAAGGACCGCGTGAACGTAGGCGGCCAGCTGGTGCGCCCGCTGGACGCGACGGCGGCGCTGCTCTTCCCGAAGTGGACGTTCGCGGAGGGCGAGGCGGACTTGACCGTGATGCGCGTGATGTGTCGAGGGCCGCGCGCACGCAAGGCGCGTCGCGCTTCGACTTCGGACCTGCTCGACCACTACGATCCGCAGACGGGCCTGCGCAGCATGTCGCGCGCGACCGCGTTCCCGGCCGCGATCGTGGCGGGCCTGGTGGCGGACGGCGCGTTCCGGCAGCCGGGCGTCCACGCGCCCGAGGTGCTGGGCGCGCGTCCCGGCACTGCTGGAGACGGTGGTGCCGGCGAGCTGGAGAGCGCGCGGCGTCCGCCGTCTCGCGCGTCTCCGGCGACCGACGCGGCCGAGGCGCGACGGCGGTCAGGGCCTGACGGAAGGAGGCGCCGCATGAGCACGTTCGCGAACACGCGGTCCGCCGCTGGCGGCACGGCATCATCGCTGCCCGCGCGCGTACTACACCGATCCGGCGCAGTACCGTGCGGAGATGCGCCACATCCATTCGCAGATGTGGCTGTGGGCCGGCCGCGCGCAGCAGATCGAGCGGCCCGGCGACTTCCTGGTCCAGCAGGTGGCGGGCGCCAACGTGATCGTGGTGCGCGGCGACGACGGCGCCGTGCGCGCGTTCCACAACGTGTGCCGCCACCGCGGCACGCTGCTGTGCAACGAGGAGCCAGGGCACGCTCCCCGGAAGATCCGCTGTCCGTACCACGCCTGGACGTACGACCTCGCCGGGCGTCTGGTGGGCGCGCCCCACATGGACAAGGTCGAGGGCTTCCGGGAGCAGGACCATCCGCTGGGCGACGTCGCGGCCGCGGTGTGGGACGGCCACGTGTTCATCAACCTCTCCGAGCAGCCGCAGCCCTTCGCCGGGCACGTGGGCGAGCTGGCCGAGCGCCTGCGGCCCTGGCGCATGGAGGAGCTCGTCCGCGTCGAGCGGCGCGTGTACCCCGTGCGGGCCAACTGGAAGCTGATCGTCCAGAACTACTCGGAGTGCCTGCACTGCCCGGTGGCGCACCCGCTGCTCCACGAGCAGTCGCACTACATGAGCGGCGAGAACGACGCGCGCCGCAGCCCACCTGGCTGGGCGGGCACATGGAGCTGCGCGACGGCGTCGAGACCCTCAGCATGGACGGGCGCAGCGGCCGCGCCTGCCTCGCCCTGCGCACGCCGCAGAGCCGCGAGGTGCACTACTATGCGCTGCTGCCCAACCTGCTGCTCAGACCTGCATCCCGACTACATGCTGACGCTGACCCTCTGGCCGCGCGGGGTGGACCGCACCGACGTGGTGGGGGACTGGCACTTCCACCCGCGACGAGGTCCGCCGGCCGGGCTTCGACCCGCGGAGCTCGATCGACTTCTGGGACCTGACCAACCGCCAGGACTGGGAGCTCTCCGAGCGCGCGCAGGCCGGCATCACCTCGCGCGGCTATCGTCCCGGCCCCTATTCGAACCGGGAGGAGCTGCTGCCGCACGCCTTCGACCGCTTCGTGCGGGACCGTACCGACGGCCGCTGACGGCGCCCGCGTTATTGCTGCCGCGCGTCTTGCCGGCCGCCCTCCGGTATCCAAAGATGGATACGAGTGGAGGCCGAGACATGTCCGATTCCGCGACCACCCGCCTGCCCGACATCCTGGGCCGCTTCCATCGGGAGATCCTGGCCGAATGGCTGAGGCTCCAGCAGGCGCTCACCCGGCGGCGTGACCTCGTCTCGGACGACGCCCTCCACCAGCAGTGCGCCGCGTTCCTGGAGGGGCGTGCGCGTGGCCGCGCGGCGGCTGACCTGGACCTGCAGGGGGCCGCCTGGCAGCCCGTGCGCGACCTGCTGAAGGATCTCTCGGTGAACCGCGCCCGTCTGGGCCTCTCGCCCTCCGAGACCGCGACGTTCGTGCTTTCGCTCAAGCAGCCGATCTTCGCGCGGCTCAACGCGCGAGCTGGGGCAGGACGCTCAGGCGCTGGCCGAGAGCGTGGACCGTGCTACGAGGCTGCTGGACGAGCTCGACGCTCTACACGACCGAGGTCTACCAGAAGGGCCGCGAGGAGGTGATCGTCCGCCAGCAGCAGGAGCTGCTCGAGCTGTCGACGCCCGGTGGTCGCAGCTGTGGGAGGACATCCTCGCCCTGCCGCTCATCGGCACGCTCGACAGCGACCGCACGCAGGTGGTGATGGAGAGCCTGCTGCAGAGCGATCGTCGACACCGGGGCCGAGATCGCGATCATCGACATCACCGGCGTCCCGACCGTGGACACGCTGGTGGCGCAGCACCTGCTGAAGACGGTGGCGGCCGCGCGCCTGATGGGCGCCGACTGCATCATCAGCGGCATCCGCCCGCAGATCGCGCAGACCATCGTGCACCTCGGCGTCGACCTGGGCGACGTCGTCGACCAAGGCCAGCGCTGGCCGACGCGTTCACGGTCGCCCTGCGCTCGGCGGGCTTCGCGGTGACCGGCCGGCCCGGCGGCGGCCGAGACCGATAGGACCGCCATGGAACGCATCCCGATCCTGCGCATGGGGCCATTCCTGCTCGTGACCATCCAGGTCGACATGCACGACCGGCTGGCGCTGGCGCTGCAGGACGACCTCACGAACCAGATCCACGGCCACGCGCGCGCGCGGCGTGCTCATCGACATCTCGGCGCTGGACGTGGTCGACTCGTTCATCGGGCGCATGATCGGCAACATCGCCGCCATGGCCCGGGTGCTCGACGCGGAGACGGTCGTGACCGGCATGCGGCCGGCGGTGGCCATCACGCTGGTCGAGCTGGGGCTGTCGCTGCCGGGCGTGCGCACCGCGCTCGACGTCGAACGGGGCATGGCGCTGCTCACGCACGGGACGGATCCCGCGGGGCAAGCGGCCGTGACCGCCCGAGCGCGTTGAGCGAGCTGCCGCGTCGCGCACGGACGAGGACGTGGTGCGGGCGCGGCAGGCGGTGCGAGCGGCTCGCCGTCGCGCTCGGCTTCAGCCTCGTCGACCAGACCAAGGTCGTCACCGCGGCCAGCGAGCTGGCGCGGCAACACGATCCGTCCACGGCGGCGGCGGCGACGCTGCAGGTGGAACGGCTGAACGTGACGGGCTCGCGCCGGGGACTGCGCCTGACGTTCGCACGACCGGGGCCCGGCATCCCGGACGTCGAGCTGGCGCTGCGGGACGGGTACACCACCGGGCACCGGCCTGGGCCTGGGACTGGCGGCGCGCGCCGGCGCCTGATGAGCGAGCTCTCTATTTCCTCGCGGCCCGGCTGAAGGCACCACGATCGTGGCGGTACGCTGGAGGCGATGACCGACGCGGTCAGTCGCCGCTCTCCGAGTCCGGTCACGCTTGCGGATGCAAGCCAGGTCGAGAGCGAGGCGCGTCGCGGCACTGTGCCGCCGACTGCGGCGCTCGACGAGACGACGGCCGGCCGGCGCCGAGCATCGTCGCCACCGGAGGTCGCGACCAACGTCCTCGCGGCACGGCGGCGGAGGCGAGTTGCTGTTGCGTCGCTGGTTGGGAGCCGTGCCGCCGGCGTCGAGCTCGCTGGCCTCGACCGCGTGGCCCGGCATCGCGACCTGACGCGGCGCACTCGACGGACGGCTACGCCACGGCGGGCAGCAGGGCAACGGGCCTGGCGCAGATCGCGGCGGCTGTCGTCGCTTCTTCGACGATCTACGGACGGCTCCCGCCCACGGCACCGCGGTCCTGGCATGCGGATCGCCGGCGCGGCGCGGCATCGGCTTCGCGTGGGCGCGGTGTGCGTGCCCCACCCGGCGAACAGGAGTGCGGGGACGCGCTGGGACGTCGAGGCGCGCGTCCGGATGCCGCTGCTGATCGTCGTCGACGGGTCTGGGACACGGCGCCGGCGGCGCGAGGCGCGCCCTGCCGCGCGGCGGGCGATCTACGGCGCGGCGGCCGGGCCGCCGGCGCTGCCTGGACGCCCACCTGCGCGGCGCTGCGGCCACGCGGAGGGCGGCCGTGCGCGGTGGCCGACGTGGACCTGGCCGCGGCGGCGAGGTGCGCTATCGCGGGCATCGGGAACATCAGCGGGCCTGCTGTCGACGGGCGCAGACGCGGAGCCTGGTCACCATGAACGGCACCGACCGGCCAGGGTCCTGCCGCGGCTGCAGGAGTTCACGTATCGGTTCCGCCGGGCGACGCGTCCTCGTCATGTACTCCGACGGGCTGGCGACGCCACTGGTCGCTCGACCGGCTGCCCGGCCTGGCCGGCGCGCCACCCCGCGCTGCTCGCGGCGTGCTCTACCGTGACCACTCCGCCGCGCGCGACGACGTCACCGTCGCGGCGTCTGTGCGGGCGCCAGCGTCGTGACGCGGCCCTGCTGTTGACCCATCGTGCTGCGGACGGAGCGCGACGTCGTGCTGGCGCTGCGCAGCGCGCACGCCAGATCGCGCGCCTGCTTGGGCTTCGAGTGCAGGACCAGACGCGGCTGGCCACCGCCGTCTCGGAGATCGCGCGCAACGCGATCCAGCACGCGGGCCGCGGCCGGATCGAGTTCCGTGCTGCGGACGCGGACACGGCGCCCCAGCTGCTTGCCATGCGCGTCAGCGATCGAGGGCCCCGGCATCGCCGACCTGCGCCGATCCTGCGACGGGCTGATACCGACTCAACCGGCACGGGGATGGGCATCGGCGTCGGCGCACGCCGCCTGATGGACCAGTTCGACGTCGACGTCGGCGCCAGGGCAGGGACGACGATCGTGTGGCTGCGCAAGTCTGTCTCCTGGCCGCAGGGGCCGCGGCTGCCGTCGGAGGGCGTACCGCCGGCGGAGGCCTTGGCCAGCGAGCGCGCTGGACGAGCGTCGCGCAAGGAGATCCAGCAGCAGAACCGCGAGCTGCTGAGGCGCTGGACGAGCTGCGCCGCCGGCACGAAGAGCCTGGTCGCGAGCTCAACCGCGAGCTCGGAGGACACCGAACCGCGGCGTCGTCGCCCTCTACGCCGAGCTGGACGAGAAGGCGGATCACCTGCAGCGCGCTGACGAGATGAAGACGCGGTTCCTCTCGAACATGAGCCACGAGTTCCGCACGCCCGCTGAACTCGATCCTGGCCATGTCGCGGTCGCTGCCTCGAAGCGCGCCGACGGCGAGCTCTGGCCGCGGAGCAGGAGCAGGCAGGTCGGCTTCATCCGCGACGGCGGCGCACGACCTGACGGAGCTGGTGGACGACCTCGCTGGACCTGGCGAAGGTCGAGGCGGGCAAGATCGTCGTCCGCCCGGTCGCGAGTTCGACGCTCGCGCATCTCTTCGGCGCGCCTGCGCGGCATGCTGCGGCCGCTCCTCGTGGAGCGACGCGTGCGCGCTGGTCTTCGAGGAGCCGGTCGGCGTCCCGCCGCTCTACAGCGACGAGGCGCAAGGTCTCGCAGATCCTGCGCAACTTCCTCTCGAACGCGCTCGAAGTTCACCGAGCGGGGCGAGATGCGCGTGCGCGCGTCCCGTCGCCGGCGACAGAACGTGGTCGCCATCTCCGGTTCTCGACACCGGCATCGGGATCGCGCCGCGAGACCAGACCCGCATCTTCGAGGAGTTCGCGGCAGGTCGAGCACCCGGTGCAGCGCGCGCGTCAAGGCAGCACCGTCCCGGGCTGAGACCTCTCCGGCCTGGCCCGGCCCGAGGTGCTGGGCGGCTCCGCTCGCGCTGCCTCCAGCTCGCCGGGCGAGGGATCGGTCTTCATGTCGGTTGCCCGCCGCTCGCCTGCCGGCCAGGCCGAGGAGGAGCCGGCCGCTCTTTACCGCCGGGAGCGCGTCTCCTGGATCGTCGACGACGACGGCGCCTCGCGGTGCTGCCGTGCAATCTGGCCGGGGCGTCGTCAGCTCCCGGGAAGCGTGAGCTCGACAGATTACGGCGGAGGACGGTTGCGGCCGGCCTGGGGGCGCATCCGCTACGACCGCGCCGCCCAGCGGCCTCGTGCTCGCCGATCTCACGGCTCCATGCCGGGGTTGAGCGGGTTCGAGGTCACTGCGCCGGCTGCGCTCGGACGCCGGCACCGCTTCGCTGCCGGTCGTCATCGCGACCTCCATGCACCTCGAGCCCGGCGAGGCGGAGGAGCTGACGGGCATGAGGGCCGTGATCCTGTCCAAGTCGAGCTCTCCCCTGTCCGACGCGCGGTACCGGCTGCGGGACGCCCTGTCGCCGGGGCGATGGAGATCGTCCGCCTCGACGCGTTGCCGGACGCGATCGCACCCTCGAGGGAAGGCGGCCTGACGCTCGATGCCGACCATCCTCGCCGTCGATGACGAACCCGCCGCGCTGTACGCGACCGCCCGCGAGCTGCGCAATGCCGGGTTCACCGTCCGGAGGCGCCTCGACGGGCGCCGAGACGCTGGAGCTCGCCGCCGGGGACCGGACCTTGTGGTGCTGGACATCAAGCTCCCGACATGACGTGCCGGGGCGTCGTGAGGTGCACCGACGATCGAATCGTTGACGGCCGAGGAGGCGCCGGTCCTCCACCTCACCGCGACCTAGCGGGGCCGGCGCCGAGCGAGGCGGCGGCGCTGGAGAGGCGGCGCCGACGGACTTTACTCGCACCGTGGAGCCGATCGTGCTGGTGGCCACGTGCGCGCTCCTGCGGGCGCGAGGCGGAGGTGAGGGCGCGCCGTCTGACGGCGTGGTGGCAGGCACCTTCGACGCGATCCAGGACGGCGTGATGCTGTTGAGCCGCTCCGGCCAGGTCCTGCGCTGCAACCGGGCCATGGCCGACCTCGTGGGACGGGCGCCCGAACAGCTGGTGGGGAACGCCGGCCCGGCGCTGCTCAGGACGGTGGCGGTTCGCCCGCGAGGTGAGCTGCCTGGCCGCGCGCTGTCCGGCAGCGCCGGTGGCGCGCGCGGTCAGGTCGGCGAGCGATGGTTCGAGGTCGTCACCGACCCCGTGCTGGACGGATGGAGAGGTCAGCGCCGTCGTGAGCACGGTCAAGGACGTGAGCGCCCGCGTCATGGCCGAGGCGCAGATGGCGGACCGGCTGGACCGGGAGCGAGCCGCGCGCAGGGAGGCGGAGCAGGTCAACCGGCTGAAGGACGAGTTCCTGGCCACGCTGTCGCACGAGCTGCGCACGCCCTCAACGCGATCGTGGGCTGGACCCACATGCCTGCGCGCGGGGCAGCCTGGACGCGGAGCAGACGCGCGCAGGCCATCGAGACCATCGACGCGCAACGCGCGGGCCCAGACGCAGCTCATCTCGGACATCCTGGACGTCTCGCGCGATCGTGGCCGGCAAAGCTGCGGCTCGGAGCCGGCGGCCGTCGACCTGGGCCGACATCGTCGATCGCGCCTTCGACACCGTGCGGCCGGCCGTCGGAGGCCAGAGCGCATCCAGTCGACCTGCTGCTCGATCCGCGCGCGCGGGTGCCGGTGGTCCGGCGACCCGCGACCGCATGCAGCAGGTCGTCTGGAACCTGCTCGCCGAACGCGATCAAGTTCACGCCCCGCGGCGGCGCAGCGTGCGAGGTGCGCCTGCGAGCGTCGTGAACTCGAGCGTGAGCATCGACGGTGCGAGGACAACGGTCGGGCATCGACCGCTGCTTCCTGCCGCACGTGTTCGAGCGTTTCCGTCAGGCGCGACGCGTCCAGCACGCGCCGCATGGCGAGGCTGGGCAGGAGCTGGCCATCGTGCGCCACCTGGTGGAGCTGCACGGGGGCACGATCGACGCCGCCAACCGCGCCGACGGCCCTGGCGCCATCTTCCGCCTCACGCTGCCGCGCCAGGCCCTGTACCCTGCCGGCCGCCCGCCCGTCCCGCGGGAGGGCGCCGACGAGCTCTGTGTGGGCCGCGCCCACCACGGAGCTGGCCGGCACCGTCGTGCTGGCAGTGGACGACGACGAGGAGGCGCGCGCGCTCCTGCGCTTCGTGCTCGAGCGCTGCGGCGCGACCGTGCACACCGCGAGCAGCGCGGAGGAAGCGATGGAGTGCTCCTGCGCCGGCACCGTGTCATCCGCACGTGCTGCTGGCGGACGTCGAGATGCCGGGAGAGGACGGCAACACGCCGATGGCCCGCGTGCGCGCTCTGCCCGCCGAGCATGGCGGCGACATCCCGGCGGCGGCGCTCACCGCCTTCCGTGAGCGCGCGCGCAGACCGGATGCACGCGCCGCTCCAGTCGGGCTTCCAGTACCACGTGGCCAAGCCGGTCGCGCCCACCGAGCTCGCCGCCGCTGGTGTCCGCGCCGCGCCGCCTGCGCGTGGGCGGCGATCTAGCGACCCGTCCCGCGAAGTCGGGTTGCGCTCGAGCGCCGGTATCCCCGCTCGCTTCGCTGCTCGTCGCCCGAATATTCCCGATATTCGCTCCTCGTCGCCCGCGATCGGGGCGCCTCAGCGCTCTCGGTGCGACACCTCACCTTCTGTGACGGAACACTGCGGACCAGGAAGTCGGAGCCGGGCCGCCATGACGGCGTTGCGGCCCTTGCGCTTGGCTTCGGACATGGCGGCCTCGGCGCAACGCGACCAGGTTCTCCGCCTTGCGGGAGTCCTCCGGGGAACGCGGCCACGCCGCAGGAGACCGCTGAGCGCGCCGCCAGGCTGGTAGATCCCGTCGGGGAAACGGTGCGCGGCCACCTTCTGGCGCAGCTCGTCCGCCAGGCGCAGCGCCGTCTCCTTGGCCGCCCCGCGGTAGACGATCGCGAACCCTCGCCGCCCCAGCGGCCGACCAGGTCCTCTCGCGCACGGCCTCGCGCAGCACCCGCCCAGCTGGCGCAGCACCTCGTCGCCCTTCTCGTGCCCCTGCGACTGGTTGTAATGGCGGAACTCGTCGATGCCGACCATCACGACGCACAGCGGCGTCTGCTGGCGGTGCGCCTGCTCGAGGGCCCGGTCGAGGCGCTCCTGGAAGAAGGTGCGCGTCAGCACGCCGGTCAGGCCGTCCGACTGGTCGAAGCGCGATCGGACACGCGGACGCGCTCGGCGTGCACGAGCGACGCCGCCACCAGCTCGCTCGGCCATCGAGAGGAGCCGCTTCTCCTGTCCGCGCCGCCGGCGCGGTGCCACCGCGATCACGCCCAGGAGGTCGGGCCGTCTCTGACGGGCGTCACCACCTCCGGCGGCGCAGCCCCTGCAGGCCCGACGCCTCCGGGCCCCCGCGGGCGCCGGAACGCCGCCGCTCAGCGATCCGAGCGCGCCGCGGAACCCCGTCTCGTCGGTCGTCACGAGCGTCTGCGCGACCTCGCCCCAGCCGTCCCTGCCCGTAGCCCACCTCGGCGCCCGGCTGCACCGTCGCCGGGAGGTTGCGGGCGACGCCGTCAGCACCAGCTTGCGCTCCGGACGCGCGCGCGATCAGGAACGCGCTCTGTCGACGGTGCCAGCAGCTGCTCCACCAGGTCGAGCGCCAGGGCCGGATCGTGCGCGGGCCCGACGCCGTGAAGAGCTGCCGGATCAGCTCGGGGGGAACTGGAGGACCTCCTTCTCTCCTCGCTGCGGCTGCCCATCTCCTTCAGCTCGCGCTGGAGTCGCCCGGCCGCCGCGTCCGCCTCGGCCCGCTCGCGGTCGCGAGCCGCCCTGAGCTGGCGCAGGGCTCGGTGGTCGCCGCCCAGCGCCGAGTTCAGAACCAGCCCGCGAGCAGGCCGCAGACGGCCGCCACCGCGGGATGGAACAGCCAGTGCAGGATCGGCTGGATGTACTGATCCACTCGCCCCCACGTCCTCCAAGGCCGCGCGACCGGTATCGAAGTGGCCCCAGGATAGCAGGGCCGGTCAGATGATGGTCGGCAGGCGGTCGCCCTTGAGCACCGCCATCACCGCGTCGTTCCACCCCTGCGGCCCCCTGTCGCCGACGCTCGCTCCGCCTGCGGCAGGGCCGCCGCCAGCACCGCGTCGAGACGCCCGTCCGGAAGCGGCACCACGATCGGACGATCGACGGTCTGCAGCATCGTCAGGTCGTTGGCGGCGGCGTGCCAGGCCGACCGTGCGGAAGTGGTGCCCGCCCGCCGCGTAGACCTCGAGGAGGCGGCGCAAGGCGGCGCCCTTGTCCACCTGGGCCCGTGAGGTGATGGAACCGTCCGGCCCTGCGTGACCCGCGCAGGCCGCGCTTGCCGGCCTCGCGCCCGAGGGCCGCCACCGCGTCGCCGCCGCCTTCCGCCAGGAACGGCTCGTCGAACGCGCGGCGCAGCGCCTGCTCGGCGGCGGCGGTGGAGAGCCCGGTCAACCGTTCGAGGATCGGCGGGCTTGAGGCCGGCGAAGCCCACCACGTGCACGCCGGTGCGCGCCGACATGTCCGCCAGCGCATCCACCAGCACCTTGCGCGGCGTCCCCAGCGCGATCACCGCGTAGGCCTCGCCGGACGCCCGCTCGCCGGCCGCGCGCGGCATCTGGCGCGCGGGCACCGGGATGGCCCTCCGTTCTCGACGATGAAGGGGGCTGTCGAGGCTCCAGCACGCGCACCAGCGACTCCATCTCGCTGCGCGTCTGCTGCTGCACAGGACCAGCGTGACGCCGTCGCGCGCCAGCGCGCGGCCAGCGCGGACGCGCCGGCTCGTAGGAGTACGAGGCGTCGAGCAGGTAGCCGTCGAGGTCGCTCGCGACGAGGAGCGGAGCGCTCCCCGTGCCGCGGCGTCATCCCCCGTTCCGGAGCGCGATCCCGTGCAGGTCGCCCGGGCCCTCCTGCACCGCCGCCATCAGGCGCGCCCCGGCGTCGGGCACGCCCGCCCGATACGCGCGCCCAGTTAGGACGAGCGGCGCGCCCAGGGTCGGCCAGGAACTCCTCGATCGAGCTGCGCAGCGCGTGGGTGAACACGCCCACGTTCTGCTCCTCCTCGGTGGCGGTCGAAGCCGAGCCCGTTGATGGCCGCCACCGCGTAGCTGTCCGCGACCGCGTCCTCGGCCTCGCGCTGGTAGGCGGCCTGCAGGCTGCGCAGCACGCCCCGTTGAGCTCGACACCCGCGGCGGCCAGGGTGCGGAACAGGTGCTTCACCACGTCGCGGGCCATCCGGTGCACGCCGGTGCTGGGATCCTCGGCCGACAGCGACTGGTGCTTGTGGTCGTAGCGGTCGGTCAGCTCCACCTGGCACACGCGCAGCGGCGAGCGGTGCCGCAGGGCCTCGAAGAGCGTCACGATCTCGAGCCCCCAGTCGGAGGGCAGGCGCATGCGCTGGGCCAGGTCGCTCTTCATCGCGAACTCGCCCGCGAGCGCGTAGCGGAACGAGCTCAGGTAGCGGATGTAGGGATCGTTGCCGATGAAGCGCACGAAGGCGGACGAAAGCGGCGTCAGCGAGCAGGCGCGTCACCTCGCCCGTGCAGGCCGGTCGGACACGCGCGCGTAGTAGCCCTTCACGAAGTCGTAAGTCCACGTGGGGTCGAGCGTCGGCGCAGCACTAGGCGGGCCAGCATCTCGCGGTTGTAGTCGAGCACGTCCGCGTCCTGGAACGCGATGTACTCGACGCGCTCCTCGGCCAGCAGGTACCCGATGGCCAGCCAGCAGCGCGCGACCCCTTCCCCTTCTCGCCCACGTAGAGGCCGACCGACTGCATCTCCGTCCAGGAACTCCTGGATGTGCGGCGACTCGTTCCACAGGATGATCTTGCGGCCGGGGTAGCGCGCGGAAGTACTCGTGGCAGCGCTCGTAGTCCTTGACGGTCGCCCGGTTCAGCGAGACGACCAGCGAGTCCAGGTAGTGGACCTGCTCCAGCTCCTCCAGGATGCCCGCCAGCGCCGGGCGGTCCATCTCGCTGGGGATCATCGGGATCACCAGCGCGACCGGGTAGCGCTTGGACAGCGCCAGCAACCTGTCGACTCGAGCTCGTGCAGCGGCCGGTCGACGAGACGCGGCAGCGCGGTGACGGTCCCGTACTGGTGGAAGTCGCTCATTGTCTCTCATATGGCCCGGCCGGGAGGGCTGAACAAGGGCGGCCCAAAAGAAATACGCGGCGGGCTTCTGAGGGTTTGATGAGAACTCCCTGAAGAGGTCTGGGGAGGGCACCCTCGCTAACTTCCATGGTATCCGGCGGTTCTGGCCAGGGAGGGACGTATGGCGAAGGTCGAGAAGGTCGTGGACAAGGCGGGCGTAGCGGGAGATCCGCATCGCGGTTCCCGGACGTCGGCTTCGACGGGGATCGTCCTGGCCCCGTTGCGGAAGGTGTGGACGGGGTTCCCAAGCTGCCTGGCGTCGGCGGCCGCGATCCCTGCCGCTCGGAAGCCTCGACCGGCTGGTCATCCGAGGACCCCGCGTTCCGCAGCTTCGGACGCTAGGAGCGATGGTGGCGCTGCCCGGGCTCGCGCGTCGGGCCTCGCGTACCAGCCGCAGCTGCGCCGTTCTGTGGAGGCGCGCGGCGACACGTTCGACTTCGTCGAGGCGGCGCCCGAGGTCGTCTGGAACGACCTGGGGCCCGGCCGCTCGCCGCAGTGCGCTACGCACGACGCCGGCGCGCACGCGTTCCCGCGCAGGAGCAGGCCCGGAGCCGCGCGGTCATCCCCGCACGGCGTCGGCTCCTCCATCGGCAGCGCGCACCGGTTCGACCACGAGCACCTCGCGCAGATGGCGCGCTGGCACGAGTGGCTGCGCTTCCCCCTGGCACAGCGACCTACCTTGCGTTCCACGCGCGGCCGACGGTGCGGGCCCGCGGGCGAGGTGGAGCCACGAACCTCACCATGCCTCCCCGCCCTCGACCACAGGGAGACGCTGGAGCTTCGTCTCCTACGCGCGTGTTCGAGGTGCGCGGCCGGGTGCCGGTCCCGTTCCTGCTCGAGAACAACGTCTGCACTGCTTCGAGGCGGCCGGCCAGGACTACGACGAGGCGGCGTTCCTGAACGCGCTGCACCTGCGACAGCGGGTGCGGAATCCCGCTGGACCTGGCACAACACTCTTCGTGAACCAGCGCAACCTGGGGCTGGAGCGCCCACCGGTTCCCTGGACCGGCTGAACCTGGACGCGGTGGTCGAGGTGCACGTGGCGGGCGGCATGGAGTTCGAGGGCTTCTCACCTGGACGCGCACAGCGGGCCCGTCCCGCGCGCGGTGTGGGGGCTGCTCGACATCGTCCCGTCGCGCTGCCGGAGCGCCGGGCGGAGTGGTGTTCCGAGCTGTTCGGCACCTGGCACAACAAAGCTGGAGGAGTGGAGGGCCTCCTCCTGCGCCAGCTCGGTTGCGCCTGCAGGAGCGCTGGGCGCGCTACCAGCCGCAGGCCGAGCGGATCGTCGCGTGAGCTCCGAGGCCTGCCAGGCGACTCGCGCGCGCGGATGGTGACCGATCCGGGCCGCCGGGACCAGGTCCGCACTGGGCGAGATCACCGAGCCATGGGCGCGGGGCTCACCGAGCTGGCGAGCGGTGCGCCTACGCGCGCCTGCAAGGCCGTTGCGACCGGGGGCTGCGGGTGACCGCCAGACCCTCGTGGGCAGCTTCCGGCTGGGCAAGATCCTGCAGCTGATGCCGCTGACGCGGCAGATGCTGGGCGACGTGCGCGCCTGTTTCGCAGGAGGCGCGCGTTCTGGCGTGGGAGACAGCCTTCGCCGCGCACGTTCTCGCTACCGAGGAAGCGCCTCGGGTTCTGCGATCTCACCCGCTGGGCGCGGCGGCCGCGGTGTTCGTGAAGGAGGTCGTCGCGTTCGAGCGCGCGCAGCTGGAGGCTTCGCCGCGTGCGTCCGGAGGGCGAGGAGATCCCCGCGCAGGAGGTGTTCTTCCGGCACGACCCGCGCGACATCCCGGAGCCCAGCCCCGCTTGTCCGAGGGCCGCGCGCCCCGCCAGGCGCGGCGCTGGTTCGGGCGCCTGCAGGCGACGATGGGCCCCGACGGCGAGGTCGCGTGGACGCGCATCGACGAATCTCGCGGCTCGATCGTGGTGCGCTCGCCGCCGCCGACCCCCGTCTCGAGTCGCGGCCAGGGCCCCTTTGCCGTTCGACAGAGCGTCGCCGCCCAGCCATTCTCGGCGTTGACTGCGCCGGGAGCGGATCCCCAGGATACAGCGGGCGTGAGAGAAAAGCGCGACGCTCGTCCTCCTGCCTGCCCGCCACCGTGGGCGCGCAGGACCAAGTTCTCCAGAGCGAGAAGAAGCTCAAGCTGCAGGCGGAGGGGCTGTTCCGGCAGGAGTGGACCATCGCACCTCTTCGCGGGCGCGCGCCGGACATCGACCGCCGTCGCGGCCGCCCGCCGCCTGGCGCCCGGCTCAGGCTGGGCAAGGTGGAGCCGGGCCTCGCCGGCGAGCTCCAGCTGCCAGCAGCGACGTCAACGTGGTCGAGGGCCAGGCCCTCATCCGCGACAACTACGGCTCGCGCAGCGCGCGGGTGGACCTCGGGTTCGCCCGGGTGGACGCCGGCTGGCGTGCAGGCGGCGGCCACGGCCGCATCGGATACCGATCGCGTTCACCGAGATTGATCTGTGGGACCGCGACCTGCGCCCGCAGGCGGCGCGCTGCCTGGCCGCGCGCGACCACGGCTCATCAAGCGCCTGGCCGTCACCGCGCTGGGCGCGCGCGGGAGCCACGTCTTCGACGACGAGGACACCACGATGCTCTCGGGCGCGGTGGACGCCACGTTCAGTACTGGGCGACGCCGCAACCTGCAGCTCGTGGGCTCGTTCGTGACGTTCCTCGACCCGGAGAGCTGGAGCCGAGAGATCCGCCGTCAGAACACGCGCGTGAACGGCGCCATCGTTCGCGACTACACGACGTGGTGGACGCGATCGTGCGCTTCCGGCGCGAGGGCACGTGGCCGGTGCAGATCGTGGCCGACGGCTGCCTCAGCACGGCGGTGGACGACCGGAACCGCGGCCTCTGGCTGGCGGTGGTGGCGGAGAGCTCCACGCGGGCGATCGCACCTGCGCGCCGGAGTACGTCTACGCCTTCGTGGACCCGGACGCGACGCTCGGCGCCTATCCCACCGACGACTTCTTCTGGACCACCGGCTGGCAGGGGCACAAGGCAGACCTGGGGTTCGGCATCGGCTCGCACGTGGCCTTGCACGCGGTCGGCCAGCTCCAGCGCCTCTGGGCACAGCCCCGCGCATCGCGGAGGACAACTGGGTGCGCCGGCTTCCGGCTGGAGATCCGGCTCAAGAGCTAGAGCGCTAGAGGTAGCGCTCGCTTCACGATCCGCGACGTGGTGCGCCGCGTGGCCCGCCATCGCGAACGCGGCGGCGCGCGCCGGGAACGGGTTGCCGCTGGCGGTGCCGCGCCGCAGCCAGCCTTCGGGCGGGAGACGTCCGCACCAGCTCCAGGCCCGACCGGCGGATGGCCAGGAACTCCTCGAGCAGGCTCTCGAGCGTGCGCTCGTCCGCTCCGCGGCCGTGGCCGCCGCGGCGACCTGCTCGAAGCTCGGCAGGGGCGGCTCCGAAGCCGCGCGCGAACCAGAAGGTGCGGAACAGGAACACGCGCTCCGTGTCGTTCACGTGCCCCAGGGTCTCGCGGATGCTCCACTTGCCCGGCGCGTAGCGGTGGCGCGACTTCTCCTCGCCGATCGCGCCCCAGAACCGCGGCGCCTGCTCGAGCTGCTCCGCCAGCACGACGACGACGTCGTCGCCGCTCACGCGGTCGATGTAGGTGAAGTAGCACGGAGCCACCTCTCGTCCGGTCCCGGCCGTCCCGCCATCGGCATGTCGCGTCTCCTTGGTCGATCCCGTCAGTCTCGCCCGCGATGCCCGGGCGCGGCAATGGCCAATCGCGGCGCCGCGCAGAGACCAATTCAGCCCGCCGGCAGCGCCGTGGCGCACCAGCTCGCGGCGCACCACCGCGCCAGGAACGCGTTGCCCTCCGGTTCTGGTGGCAGTAGTCGCGGAAGTACGACACGACGGTGGCCGGGGCCAGCCCGAGTACGGCGTTCGCGCATCGATCTCGGCCACGCCGGCCCGCGCGCGGCCGCGCCCCACGCACGCCCTGCCGGTCCTCGTACTCGGCGCGGTAGAACTCGAAGTGCTCGGCCACGCAGCGCTGGTCCAGCTGGTGGCCGAGCAGGGGCCGCACGTCGTCGCGCATGGCGAGCCCGGGAAGCGGACCGGGTACACCCGGTCGCGCCGGGCCATGCGCGCCAGCAGCTCGGTCAGCTCGCCCTCCCACTCGGGCACCTCCGGATAGCGGACCGTGCTCCGCAGGGGATCGCGCGCGCTGTGCTGTAGAGGTACGCGTGGGCGCTGCCGTAGGCCGCGGACCACTCCACGAGCGCCGCCGACAGGCGGTGCGTCCAGCCGTCGCCCGGCGCGGCCGCGTTGAACGGCTGGAACGCGTGGTGCGGCGCAGCGCCCCGCGGAGTTCCATCCCTCGAACACGACCACCGCGGCCGGGACGCACGCGGTCGTGCTCGATACCCCATAGCCACGCCAGCTGGCTCGAGCCGTAGCCCTCGTGGCCCATGTTGACCACGCGCACGGCCTCGTCCGCCAGCAGCCCCTGGAGCTGCAAGGGCCAGTCCGAGCCGTCGGGCATGGCCGCCGACGTCGACCCGCCCAGCACCCACAGGCGCTGGCTGGGGCTCGCGTCGTCGAGGGGCGGGATGAAGAAGAACCCGTCGCGTTCGCGCGGCCGGTCGCGCCAGACGAAGTAGCGCGGGTTGTTGTGGTGAACGAGCGCGCGGTCGGGCACGAACGCGTGGTGCTCGGCGTACGAATGGCCATGGGCGATCCGGAAGAGCGGCCGCGAGAGGCCCTCGACCAGCAGGGCGAACGCGGCGAGGGACAGCGCCGGAGCGTGAGGTTCGCCACCAGGGCGCGCCGGGCCACGGCCGATTCTAGCAACGCGAGCACCTGGGGCTAGGATCGACGGATGCAGGGCCTCGGTCGGCGAACGTTCCTGCGGGGCCTGCTGGGCGCGGGTGCTCTCTCGCTCGCGGGTGCGACCCGCGCGCGTGCGGAGGCTGGCCGGCGGTCCCGCCTCTCCCCGGCGGCGACCTGGCCCGGCGCTTCCCGGACCTCCGGCGCCACTTCGCGTTCGAGTACTACCCCTGGTACGGCGGCGCCCCCGACTACGCGCACTGGGACTATCTCGACCGGCGGCCGCCGCTCGACTCTGGCCCGCGCACTACCTGCCGCGGCTCGGGGCCGTACGACGTCCGCTCCGCGCGCGGTGCTGGAGCAGCACGCGCGCTGGATCCGCAGAGCGGCGTGGGTGCGGTCGCGCTCTCCTGGTGGGGTCGGGGATCCTGGTCCGGACCAGCGCGTCCACCTCGTGATGGACGTGCTTCAGGGACCACGACCTCAAGGTCACGTTCGGCCTGGAGCCGTACGCGGGCGACCGCGGCCTGCGCTTCGCGGACGACGTGTTGTACCTGCTGCGCGAGTACGGCGAGAAGCGCCGCTACGACGCGTTCCTGCCTGCCGGCCAACGAGGACGGATCGCGCGGGCCCGTGCTTCAAGGGATTCCGCACCATCGTGCCGGAGAGCCAGACCGACTGCCGCGGGGCGCCTGTCGCCGGTCGACTATCCACGCCCGACGACGTCTGGCGCGCCGCAGATCGACCGCATCCGGCAGACGCTGCGCGGCGAGTTCGACCAGGTCACGCTGCTGGCCGACTCCGTGCACTCTTCGTACGGACGCCCGCGTCCGGCTTCGACGGCATCAGGATCTACGACAACTTCATCGGGCCCGAGCAGCTATCGGGTCGTCGCGGAAGAGGCCTCGCAGGCGGGGCTCGCTCTTCTCGCTGAACGTCAACCCCGGCTACGACCAGATCGAGCCGCGTGAGCTGCCGCCCGGGGACGACTGCTACGCGCCGCGGCCGCTGGCGCCGCGCGGCGGCAGTCACGACTGGACGCTGTCCGGAGTGAGCGCGAGCGCGCGGCCGCCGCGTCCGCCCGGCGCATCGCGCGCAGTCGCTTCCAGGCCACGGTCGCGGTGCAGACGGACCCCGGTCTCGCGAACCGGCAGCGCGGCTTCTTCCTCGTGCTACGTGAACTCGTTCAACGAGTGGCACTGAGGCCACGCGTTCGAGCCCATGAAGGACGCGGGGGACCTGACGCCGGATGAGCGGGCCCAGGGCTACCGCAACCCGGCGCGGGGAGCCTGCGGCTGTCGGTCTGGCGGACCTGATGAGCCGCGTGCTGGCGACCGGGCCCTAAGTGTCCTGAGTCAGAAGTCGCTGAGCACCGAGAACGCCGAGGCGCCCGGATCGCAGGCGACGACGAGCGCACATATCGGGAATATGTGCGCGAGGAGCAACGCAGCGAGCCGGGATGCATCGGCGTTCGAATGCCTGCGAATCTCTGACTCAGGACACTAAGGCTGACGGATCCGAATGCGCGTGACCTGTCGCACCCAGCGAGCGGCTCGCTTGTCGGTCGGCACGACCAGGCGGAACGGGCCGACCGTGTCGTCGAGCGGCTTGCCCTCGCGCTCGAACGCGACGTACGCCTCCGTGCCGCCGGTCCCGGAATCCAGCTCGGCGAGGCTGAAGACGACCTTGTAGCCGTCCGCCGCTTCGACCAGCACGAACGTGGCGAGCGCCGGGCCGCGCAGCTTGTCGCCCGTGGGAGCGCCCGCCAGCGCCGCCGCCGCCAACAGCAGGACGGCACCGATAGCGGGCCTGCTTGCCGTGCGGCTCCGTCGCCGACGACCTCCGCGTGCATCCAGGCCCTGCAGGTCCGCCACGCGCAGCGCGCGCTCCTGTCCGCCTCGCCCACGAGCGTGAGCGAAGGCGCGTCGGCCGCGAGCGCACTGGTCGCCACCAGAGGCCCCACCAAAGCCATCCTCATGCTCGGTCCTCCGCACCCCGTGTTCGTGCCCGTGCTCGTGCCCGTGCTCATGCCCGTGCACGTAAGTAGCCGATCCCGCCCCGTTCGAGTCAGTGGATGTACCCCAGGCTGCGCAGCTCCTCCAGCATCGCCTCGTCGAACCGGCTCTCGGCCGGACGCGAGGCCGTGCGCGTGCCATAGGAGTCGACGGTCCGCACCGGATGCGCCGCGCGGAACGCGGGAGAGCGCCTCCTCGAGAACGCGCCCGTCCATCTCGCGGCTGCGGGCAGGCCCAGCAGGTGCAGGACGGTGGGCGCCACGTCGCGCTCGCCGACGTCTCCGAGGCTCCCGGCTGCACCGCGTCGCCTGCAGATCGAGCAGCCCCGCCGAACGGCGCGACCGGCCCGCTGCGCGGAGCCGTCCGGGATCGCCCACCACGATCAGGAGATCGCGCGGGCCCGAGGCCGTCCACGACGGCTGATCAGCAGTCCGTGAGCGCAGTCAGTGCGCGCGCACCGCCGCCAGGCGCGCGTCGAGCCCCGCGTACGTCGGCAGGCGGCGGCCTGGCCGACAGGCTGCTGCATGGTCGCGATGTCGAGCCCCGGCAGGTACACGGCCTCGAGGTCCGGCGGGTTGGCACCCGCCAGCGTGCGCAGCAGGCGGGTCGATGCGGAAGCGGTCGAGGCGCGCGCGATCGGTTTCGCCGGTGCGCGGCAGCGCCCGCAGCGCCTCGAGACGCCTCAGGGCGGATGCACCTCGCGCTCGAGGCGGCCCGCCCTTCTCCAGCTTGAAGAACGCGCCGGTCGGTCACGACGAAGCCGTTGACGGCGTCCGCCGGCCAGGTGGCCCACCAGTTCACGACGCCGACGCGGAGCCCCTGCTCGGACGCGACGTTCCAGCAGGCCTTCGCGCTGCGCAGCGACGACGGCGCGGGCTGCGGCGCGTCAGGCGGAACAGGTCGGTGGCCCGGCGCATCGGCGCGCGCGAACGGTACCTCGTCGCCCAGCGATCGGCATCGGCATGCGCATCCCCGCCAGGCGCCGCGCGCCCATCGAGCTGGATCCCGTGCGCCTCCGGCCCGCGGCCGGTCGCGAGGGTCGTCCAGACGATGGCCGGCACCTGCTCCGGCTCCACGCGCAGGCCGGCCGCGGGCGCTGCGCGGCGCAGCATCGCGGACAGGCGTGGCATCTCGCCCTGCGCGGCGAGCATCTGTCCGACCATCCGCCGGTCCAGCCCGTCGATGCCGAGCACCCGGACGCGCACGCCGGTCGGCACCACCGCGAAGTCCGGCGCGGCCCGGCCCTCGCGTCCGCTGGAGAGGTACGACGGCGGCGGCGACGGCGGTGCCGAACAGCAGCGCGGCCGCCGCCAGCAGCGGCAGGCAGGCGCCTGCGGGTCAGGCTCGCCTCGGGCAGCCGAGCGGCCAGGCCGCCCGCGGCCAGCACCGCCACCGCGGCCAGCGATCCCGAAGCGGCCGAGCACAGACGCTGCCCCGACGCCCAGCAGCGACGGACCAGCGACCTGGAACAGCGAGCGGCGCCTGCGATCGCGTGCGACGCGCCACCACAGCGCGAGGTACAGGAGTCCCCCAGCGCCAGCGCGAGGCCCACGTTGCGCGCCAGCGCGGGCCGCGCCTGCCGTCCGCCGCGCCGTCCCCACCACGCGGCGGCCAGCCCGCCCAGGAAGGCGGCGACGGCGGTCGCGAGGCCGAGCGCCATGAACAAGTAGCCCGCCAGGATCACGAGGTCCTGCGGGCTG
>ERZ1370068.9675-contig-8435_pt1 | contig 37556 bp, 47 predicted proteins | sample MGYA00561227_ERZ1370068 | MGnify/ENA primary metagenome ERZ1370068 (study PRJEB38410, sample SAMEA6850437) | metagenome | study: Metagenomic assessment of the ecological functions of the soil: analysis of the soil microbiota associated with the...
GGTTACGTATTGCTCAAAGAATTGGTCGTCCTTGCGGGTGTAGCTGAGAACCGCCTTCGCTTCCGGCATGCCCCGCTCCCTAGACGGATTCGCCGTCGAGGTCGATGGCGGCCGTTCTTGATGTCTTGGCAAGCTGCAGATGACGATCGATCGCGGCCTGGGTCGCGTCCCCGTCGTTCGGAGAATAGGGACGAAGACGAGGAGAGCTGCTGTCCGACAATCGGAACACTGTCACCCAACGCGCGTAATGCGTCCTATCGACATCGACCCATGCGACGTCGCCCTCACCCTCGTCGATCGGTTCGCGGACGATGCCGCGGTCACCGCGCGGCGGCCTCGCCTCGGGACCACTGCCTCATGCGCAGCGGCGACTACTACGGGCCGAGGCGACTACTACGGGCCGATCGTCAACCTCGCCTCCCGCGTCGCCGACCTCGCCGTCCCGAACGAGGTCCCGGTCACCGCTGACGCCGCCACCACCGAAGCTCTACCTGTTGCCGCCCAGGGCCTGAGGGAACACGGCGCCGTCAGGACGCGGCAGGCTCGGTCGTCCCACCGGCCGCCGCCTGCATCGCCTGATAGCGCGCGATCGCGGCGCGCGCGTTGAACAGCATGCGCTCGCGGCCGAGTCGCTCGTAGAGTCCGGCCTTCCGCACGACCTCGAGCACCCCGGGGTTCATCCCCACCAGCCAGACGGTTTGCGCCGCGCTCCGAGACGCGTCGCTCCCGCTCGATGAGCATGCGCAGCGCCGAGTACTCGAGGTCCGATATGCGGCTCAGATCGAGCGCCAGGACCCGCGGCTCGTACTGCTTCACCAACGCGTCGATCTGGTCGTGCGACGTCTTCCGCGTTGACGAAGAAGAGTCGTCCCTCGGGGCGCACGATCAAGAGACCCTCGAAGGTCTCGTCGTCCGGGTGCTCGGGCGACAGCGGCCGCAGCACGTCGGCGCCGCGCTTGCGGCCGATGACCGACACGCGCGGGCGGGCCGGTCTGGCTCGCGAGGCCGATCAGCGAGACGATGATCGCGACCACGATGCCCTGGAGCGTCCCGAACACCAGGACGCCGAGGCACGCCACGACGCGCCCAGCGGAACTCCATCGTGCGCACCGTACGGATGGCGCGGAACTCCGCGGGCTGGATCAGTCCGACCGAGTAGACGATGACGACCGCCGCGAGCGTGGCGTAGGGCAGCAAGCCCAGCACGGGCGCCAGCGAGCAGCATCGTCGCGACCGCCGCGCTCGCCGTCACGAGCGACGCCGCCTGCGACCGACCGCCGGCCGCGCGCACGACCGCGGTCTGCGAGGTGCCGCCGCCGGCCGGCATCGCCCCGAAGAACGCGCCGCCGAGGTTCGCCGCCCCGGTCGCGATCAGCTCGCGATCGGGGCTGATCGGCGGCTCCTCCGGGGTCGGCGAAGGCACGGCCCGCCGCGATCGACTCGGTGAAGCTCATCGAGCGCGATGCCGAGCGCGCCCGGCAGCAACCGCTCGACCAGCGTCAGATCCGGCAACGTCAGCGACGGAAGCCCTTGCGGGATCAGGCCGACCGTCGCGACCCCTTCGCGCCGCGAGGCCGAGGTACCACGACGCGGCGATGCCGCCGCCGACCGCGACCAGCGGCGCCGGCGAGTGCGGCAGCAGCCGCTCCATGCCGATCAGCACGACGCAGCGTCGCGACGGCGACGGCGAGCGTCAGCAGCGAGGTCTCGGGCACGTGATGGGCGACGCTCACCACGTCGCGGAAGAATCCCGCCTTCGTCGATGTGGATGCCCAGGAGCTTCGGCACCTGGTCGAGCACGATCACGAGGCCGATGCCGGCCTTGAAGCCCGTGAGCACGGGTGTGGAGATGAAGTTGGCGACGAAGCCGAGACGCAACACCGTCGCCAGCAGCAGCAAGACGCCCACGAGCGCGGTCAGCGTGGCGACGACCGTGAGCAACTTCGCCGGGTCACCGTCCGGGCACCGCCAGACCGAGCTGCGTGCCGGTCAGGATCCCGAGGGTCGTCGTCGAGCTGACGCTCAGCACCGCCGACGAGCCGAGCAGCGCGTAGACGATCATCGGGACGAAGGCGGTGTACGAGGCCGACCGCGACCGGGCAGACCGGCCACCGTCGCGTAGGCCATCGCCTTCGGCAGCACGACCGCCGCGGCGGTGAGACCGGCGACCACGTCGAAGCGCAAGTCGGCAGCGCGCAGCCTCATGCGCCCACCTACACCTCGCAGAACCGCGCCGCCATCGCAGGTTGCTGAAAGGGCCATCTGCTTCGTTGCTCCCTCTCTCACTTGTGCGGCGTAGCTCCGCTACGCCTCCGCGTTCGTTCGGTCGCGCCTCGCATCTGACCCTTTGAGCAACCTGCGGCTAGCCGGTCGCGCATGGAAGGCGTCGCTTCGTCTCCGCCCTTCAATTTCAATCTTTAGCGAGCCAATGAGATTGATAGGGCGGGAGCGAAGCGACAGCCCTGACCATGCGCACGAGGTAGCACCACCGGGTTGCTCAAAAGGGTCAGGATCGAGGCGTGAGGGAGAGAGCGCGAGGCATAGCGGAGCTATGCCGCACAAGCGAACGACTCGAGCAACGAAGCAGATGGCCCTTTTTCAGCAACCTGCGTCAGAAGTGGAAGCCTTGGCGGAGGTACACCAGGGTGTCCTCCGGACTGTGCGCCACGGTGATGCTGATCGCGTTCGTGCGGACCAGGGGCGCGAACCACACGCCGCCGCCGACGCTCCAGTGCACGTCGTCCGAGCTGTCGCCGTCGAGGAACACGCGGCCCGCGTCGCCGAAGCCGAGCACGCCGAGGTCGCCGGGGAAGATCAGCTTCACGCGGGTCAGGAAGACGCGGAGATCGAGGTTGCCGAAGACCAGCTCGTCGCCGGCGAAGCGTTGCTGGCGATAGCCGCGAATCGTGCTCTCGCCGCTGAACGTGCCGCCGCCGCCGAGGTACGCGGCGCCCTGGTAGGGATAGGTGCCGAAGACCGCCTCGCCGCCGACGCGGCCGGCGAGCGTGAAGCGGTCCTGCTCGCCGAGGGTCAGGTACCCCGCGGCCGATCCGCGGAGCGAGCCCCACGTGCTCTTGACGTCCCAGACCTCGGGCGACACCAGCCCGCGCAGCTCGAGGAACGTCCCGCGGAGCGGGTAGCCCGCCGCCGGGTTCTCGTGGAGCCCGAGCTCGAGCTCGGTGGCGCGGCCCTCGACCGACGTGCGCGTGTCGTAGCGGAGCCGCGCCGTGCCGCCGATCGAGTTGAAATTGTCCGCGCCGTACGGGTCGAGCTGGTCGATCAAGCGGTCCCCGTTTTCCGGTGTCGGAGGCGCTCAGATACGGTCCGCCCGAGAGCTTCAGGTCCTTGGTCCAGATCGGGCTTTCGAGCTCGAAGGAGAGAAACGCCTCCTCGTTTCGCGCGCGGAAGAACTTGCGCGACGCCGTCGTCGCTGGTGTCGTTGCCGAAGCCGTAGAAGCCGACCACCTCGATGCCGGAGTAGCGCGCCTCGACCTTGCCGACGAGGTCGGAGTTCTGGCGGCGGAACGACCCGTTGTACGAGACGCGCGGCTTGCTCGCTTCGAACGCCCACCCGGCGGTGACGACGTGGCGGGTGCTCCACGGGTTCTTCCGGAAGCCGTACGTCTTCGCGAGCACGCCGCCGCCCAGAAAGACGCCGACGTCCGACTCGTACCCGAAGATCGGCAGCGGATACCAGTCGTAGCCCCAGTCGCGCGGAGGAATGTGCGCCGCGTCGAGGTAGGTCGGCGCGGTCGACTGCGGCGGCTCGTACGGCCGCTCGTCGACACATGCCCGACTGCCTTCGAGCAGCGTGAACCTGCCGTTCTGGTCGTACAGCTTCGTCCCCGGGCCGTCTCGGGCATCGAGCTCGCCTTCGCCCTCCGGAATCGACCCGCAGGGTCATCGGCGGGCGCCCGCCCTGCACGACGACCCGGTCGGTTCCCTTTCTCAGATACAGACGGATGTCGTCGGTCTCGTCATCGTGGAATCGGCGCCGGAAGTACGGCACCCGCGTTCCGTCCTCGCGCCGGGCGACCTCGATCACGAGGTCGTCGCCGTCGCGCGTCGCGGTGACGGTTTCCGAGGCGTCGGTCGCCTGGATGTCGACCTCGTCGGCGAGGTGGTCGTAGAACTTGCGCGCGCCCTCGACCAGACGATCGCGCCGCCCGGTGAGATCGGCCGTCAGGCGGGCGCCGTCCAGCTCTTGGTAGGGCCGCGGCTCCGCCGCGACGGCGTCGGCGATCACCTGGTCGGTGACGCGCGCCTGGATGTCTTTCGCGACCCGCTCCCACTCGTACCACTCGAGGCCGGTCAGCAGCCACCGGTCCTGCTCCCACCCATGGAGGGTGAGACCGTAGATGTCGTCGTACTTGGGGCCGTACTTCTGGAGGATCGGCATGTAGACATGCCCGACGCGCACCGCGACGCCCTCGTAGCGGACGAAGGCCATGTCGCGGTCCTCCGGCACCGGCTGCCAGAGATCGTTCCCGGGGAGCTTCGCCCAGCGCCATTGCTTGCGGTGACGGTCGAAGTCGCCGAGCATGATGTCGACGAGGCGGGCGCGGAGGAACGCGATCGCGTCGACCCGGTCCGCCGGGCTCTTGGCGAGGCGCTCGTACATCTCGTTGTGATCGAGGATCGCCGTCGCGCCGTGGAAGCCGGAGTCTTACCCGCTGCCGCGCGTCGGGTACTCGTAGAAGGTCCCGATCATGCCGGCGAACTGCTCGCGGAACTCGCCGAGCGCGGGGTCGTCGGGCATGACGACGAACCGCTCTTGCTGCGTCAGCACGCCGGCCGCGGCCGTGATGCGGTCGGCGATCACCGGCGCCGCCGGATGCTGCGCCGCCATCTGGTCCTGCACGATGTCCTTGATGAACGTCTCCTGCAGGTCGGGGTGCAGCACGACGGTGGGATCCTTGTCCGTGCTCGCGGAAGCTGTAACTGCGGCCGTCGCGACCCTTGAACGCGAGGACCGGCGTCTGATTGCCGCCGAAGCGGCGCGTCGGCGTGAGGCCGCCGCCCTCCTTCGCGAGATCGAGCACCGGGAGCTCGATGACGGCCTTCCAGAGCTCGCGATAGCCGCCCCCGAACGTGAACTGATGGATGCGATTGCGCTCGTAGCGCGTGCTCGCCTGGACCTGGACGGTCTTGGCCTGCGCGTCGAGACGGCTTCCGAGGACGAACGGGAGCAACGCGAGGACGATCAAGCCGGAGGAGCGTATCGTCCTCCTTGGACGCGTTGGGGAAGCATCCATTTCGAGAGCGGTCTCCTAACGCGTGAAGGACACCAGTACAAGCTACATGGCGAACACGCATCCGGCTCTGAAGAAATCAGGCCAGACCCCTCTGGCGATCAATACGGTGATCTGGCTATGTTTCGTTTCGGTGCGCGATGACGCGCACGGTCCGGTCGCTGCAGACCTCTCGCTGCACGTTCCCGATCTCGAGGTCTCGGCTGCACCCTCAAGGCCACTCAACTCGACTCAGGAGGTGATCCGTGTCCACTCGAATGAACGACGACGGTCCCGTCGTCGACCCGGAGCCGACGTCCGCCGACGAACCGGTCGGCATCGATCGACGGAGCTTCATGATGCACTCGGCGATGATCGGCGCCGTCGCCGTCCTCGCCGGCCGCGCGCCCGCGAGCGCCAAGGAGACCGCCGAGCGCGCCGCCGCGCCGCCGGTGCCCCGCGCGTCGAGCTCTCGCCCGACCTCCAGGTCGTGAAGAAGTCCAAAGGACCGGTGATGACGACGGTCGACGAGTTCTACAAGGTCGGCCCTGGGCCCTCGAGCTCGCACACGATCGGGCCGATGCGGATCACCTACGACTTCTACCAGCGCTGCACCAAGTTGCCGGCGGACCAGCTCGCGAAGGCGACCGCGGTCCGCGTGCACCTCTACGGAAGCCTCAGCGCGACCGGCAAAGGCCACGGCACCGAGCGCGCGTCGCTCGCGGGAATCATCGGGAAGGAGCCGGCGACCATCGATCCCATCTTCCTCGACGAGCTCGCCGCCAAGCCCGATCAGACGTTCCCGGTGAAGCTCGGGAGCGCCACCTTCAACGCCTCGCTGAAGGACGTCATCTACGACGCGCCGAAGGGCGACTTCCCGCATCCCAACACGATGCGCTGCAAGCTGATGGCGGGCGACACGGTGCTCTTCGAGCAGGAGTACTACTCGGTCGGCGGCGGCTTCATCGAGTGGAAGGGCTACCAGCCGCCGAAGAAGGGTCAGCCGAAGTACCCCTACTCCACCATGAAGGAGCTGCAGGCGCACGCGGCGAAGAACAAGCTCACCTTCGCCCAGGTGGCGATGGCGAACGAGATGGCGGTCTCCGGCAAGACCGAGGAGGAGGTCAACGCCTTCCTCGACAAGATCGCGACCGCGATGGTGAACATCGTGAAGTCGGGGCTCGCCATGCCCGAGTCCACGCTTCCGGGTCCGATCAAGCTCAAGACCAAGGCCGGTGACGTCTACAAGCGGGCCATGGACGACGAGTACGAGAAGCAGCGCGGGGTGGGGGTCGTCGCCGCCTACGCGCTGGCCGGCTCCGAGGAGAACGCTCGTGGCCACCTCGTCGTCACCGCACCCACCGGCGGCTCGGCGGGCGTCATGCCGGCGCTGGTGTACGTGCTCGGCGAAGGCGGCCGGAAGCTGCCGCAGGAGAAGATCCGGCAAGGCCTGCTCGCCGGCGCGGTCATCGGCTACCTCTGCAAGCACAACGCGACGCTCGCCGCGGCGGAGGGCGGCTGCCAGGCGGAGATCGGTGTCGCCTCCGCCATGGGTGCGGCCATGATCGCCCAGGCCCACGACTTCAACGATCAAGTGATCGCGAACGCCGCCGAGTCGGCGCTCGAGCACCACCTCGGCATGACCTGCGACCCGGTCGCGGGCTTCGTGCAGATCCCTGCATCGAGCGCTGCGCCTACGGCGCGGTGAAAGCGTGGACCGGCTTCATGATCGCCAGCAACGAGATCCCGACGAACCGCCGCGTCGACTTCGACACGACGGTCGAGGCGATGGCGCTCACGGCCAAGGAGATGAACTCGAAGTACAAGGAGACCTCCGAGGGCGGCTTGGCCGTTTCGGTCACGCTCTGTTAGCGCCCGCCGATGCCGCCTGAAGACTCTGGCAAGGCGCTGCCGATCGGCTGGCTGATGCCGGAGCTCGCGATCGTGCTCACACTGTTGCTCGAGGAGACGGGGCCCGCCACCCGGCGGCTCGCTCCGGCCCTCGCGGAGACCTGACCATGACGGAAACGGGAACGGGAAAATACGAACGGCTGCTGGAACGCTGTCGGGGCCAGGCGCCCATCCCCACGGCGGTCGCCTGGCCGTGCGACGAGACGTCGCTCGCCGGCGCGATCGACGCGGCCAAGAACGGGCTGATCATCCCGATCCTGGTCGGGCCCACGGCGACCATCGCCGAGCTCGCGAAGGCCAAGGGCATCGACCTCGGCAAGACCGAGATCGTCGACGCCGCCGACAGCCACGCCGCCGCGGCCAAGGCGGTGGCATTGGTACGCGAGGGCAAGGCCGAGCTGCTGATGAAGGGCAGCCTGCACTCCGACGAGATCCTCGGCGCGGTCGTGGCCAAGGAGGGCCTGCGCGCCGGCCGGCGCCTCAGCCACGTCTTCCTGATGGACGTGCCCACCTACCACAAGGTCCTCGATCATCACCGACGCCGCGATCAACATCGCGCCGACGCTCGAGGACAAGATGGACATCTGTCAGAACGCGATCGACCTGGCGCGCTCGTTCGGAGTCGAGCGGCCGAAGGTCGCGATCCTCGCGGCCGTCGAGACCGTGAGCTCGAAGATGCCCGCGACGCTCGATGCCGCCGCGCTCTGCAAGATGGCCGAGCGCGGGCAGATCAAGGGCGGCCTCTTGACGGGCCGCTCGCGTTCGACAACGCCATCAGCCGCGACGCGGCCAAGATCAAAGGGATCGTCTCGGAGGTCGCGGGCGACCCCGACATCCTGCTCGCGCCGGACCTCGAGGCCGGCAACATGATGGCGAAGCAGCTGAGCTTCCTCGCCAACGCCGACAGCGCCGGCTTGGTGCTGGGCGCACGCGTGCCGGTGATCCTCACCAGCCGAGCCGACAGCCTGCGCTCGCGGATCGCCAGCTGCGCCGTCGCGGCGCTCGGCGGCCCACGCGCGGCGGCAGGCGCCGAACTGACGCGCGAGGCTCATGGACGACTACGCCCTGGTGCTGAATGCCGGCTCGTCGAGCCTCAAGTTCTGCGTCTACCGCCGCCCCGCCGACGAGGGATGGCGGCTCGCGGCGCGGGGTCAGATCGACGGGATCGGAACCACGCCCGCGTCTCAGCGCCAAGGACGACGCCGGCGCCGCGCTCGCCGACGAGACGCTCGATGCGTCGGTCAAGGACGGCCGCGCCGCGCTCGACGTGCTCGCCGGATGGCTCCGCGCCCGCTACGCCGGCGCGCGCGTGCTCGGCGTCGGCCACCGCGTCGTGCACGGCGGCGCCAAATACGCCGGCCCCTGCGTCGTCACACCCGGAGGTGCTCGACGACCTCCGCGGCCTGATCCCGCTGGCACCGCTCCATCAGCCCTACAACCTCGCCGCGATCGAGGCGGTGAGCGAGCAGCGCCCCGGCGTGCCGCAGGTCGCCTGCTTCGACACCAGCTTCCATCGCGGCCAGCCGGCGGTGGCGGAGCTGGTGCCGCTCCCGAAGGCGATCCGTGACAGCGGCGTGCAGCGCTACGGCTTCCACGGGCTCTCGTACGAGTACATCGCGTCCGCGCTCCCCGCGGCGGCACCGGACGTCGCCGACGGCCGCGTGATCGTCGCCCACCTCGGCAGCGGCGCGAGCCTCTGCGCGCTGAAGGCGCGCAAGAGCGTCGACAGCACGCTCGGCTTCACGGCGCTCGATGGCCTCTGCATGGGGACGCGGCCGGGGTCGCATCGATCCGGGCGTCATCCTGCACCTCTTCCAGACGGTCGGGCGCTCGGCGGCCGACGGTGGAGAAGCTGCTCTACAAGCAGTCCGGGGCTGCTCGGCATCTCGGGCATCAGCAACGACATGCGCGACCTGCTCGACGAGCACCGAGCCCGGCCGCGCGCCTGGCGGTCGACTACTTCGTCTACCAGGCCGCGAAGCATATCGGCGCGCTCGCCGCCGTGCTCGGGCGGCGTGGACGCGCTGGTCTTCACCGCCGGGATCGGCGAGCGCTCCGCCGAGATCCGCCGCCGCATCTGCGAGGCGTCCGCGTGGCTCGGCGTGACGCTCGACCCGACCGCCAACGCCGCGCACGGACCGAGAATCTCCACCGCCGGACAGTCGCGTCTCGGCCGTGGGTGATCCCGACCAACGAAGAACTGATGATCGCCCGTCACACGGCGCGCTGCTCGGCATTGCAGGCCGCCACGCCTGACGGCGCGCGCCAAGGAGTCCGACATGACCGCTACCGCAGCGAAGCAGACCGGCCAATCCCGAGCGCCGTGGGAGGGATTCCAGGGGCGCCTCTGGCAGAGGGAGATCAACGTCCGCGCCTTCATCCAGCTGAACTACACGCCCTACGACGGCGACGAGACCTTCCTCGCGCCGGCGACGCCGCGCACGCAAGACAAATCTGGGAGACGCTGACGAGCTCTTCGTCGAGGAGCGAAGAAGAGCGTCCTCGACGTCTCCCAGATCCCGAGCTCGATCACCGCGCACGCGCCCGGCTACATCGACAAGGACCACGAGGTCATCGTCGGCCTCCAGACCGAGGCGCCGCTGAAGCGCGCCATCATGCCGAACGGCGGCTTGCGCATGGTGCTCACCGCCCTCAAGACCTACGGTTACGAGCCCGATCCGCACGTGGTGGAGGCGTTCACGAAGTACCGCAAGACCCACAACGAGGGGGTCTTCGACGCCTACACCGCCGACATCCGGCGCTGCCGCAGCTCGCACGTGCTGACCGGCCTGCCCGACGCCTACGGCCGCGGCCGCATCATCGGCGACTACCGGCGCGTCGCGCTCTACGGCGTCGACCGGCTGATCGCGCGCAAGAAGGAGGAGAAGGCTGGCGCTCGACCCCGAGCCGTCGACCGAGGACGATCATCCGCGACCGCGAGGAGCTGTCGGAGCAGATCCGGGCCCTCGAGGAGCTGAAGAAGATGGCGGCGAGCTACGGCTTCGACATCTCGGGCCCGGCCGCGCACCGCCCGCGAGGCGGTGCAGTGGCTCTACTTCGGCTACCTCGCCGCGGTGAAGGAGCAGAACGGCGCGGCGATGTCGCTCGGCCGCTGCTCGACCTTCCTCGACGTCTACTTCGAGCGCGACCTCGCGGCCGGCCGGCTCACCGAGGAGCAGGCGCAGGAGATCATCGACGACTTCGTCATCAAGCTCCGCATCGTCCGCTTCCTCCGCACGCCGGAGTACGACGAGCTCTTCGCCGGCGATCCCACCTGGGTGACGGAATCGATCGGCGGCATGGGCGACGACGGCCGCTCGCTGGTCACCAAGACGAGCTTCCGGATGCTGCAGACGCTCTACAACCTCGGGCCCGGCGCCGGAGCCGAACCTGACCATCTGGTACTCGCCGCGGCTGCCCGACGGCTTCCGGCGCTTCGCGGCGCCAGGTCGCGATCGACACCAGCTCGCTGCAGTTCGAGAGCGACGAGATCATGCGGCGGACCTGGGGCGACGACGGCGCCGTCGCCTGCTGCGTCTCGCCGATGCTGGTCGGGCAAGCAGATGCAGTTCTTCGGCGCCCGCGCCAACCTCGCCAAGTGCCTGCTCTACGCCATCAACGGCGGCCGCGACGAGGTGAGCGGCGAGCAGATCGGGCCGGCGTCGGCGCCGGTGCAGGGCGACTACCTCGAGCTCGACGACGTCGCCGACCCGCTTCGAGGCGATGATGGACTGGCTCGCGGGCGTCTACGTCAACGCCATGAACGTCATCCACTACATGCACGACAAGTACGCCTACGAGCGCATCGAGATGGCGCTGCACGACTACGCGCCGCTCCGCACGATGGCGTTCGGGATGGCCGGCCTGTCGGTCGTGGCCGACAGCCTCTCGGCGATCAAGCACGCCAAGGTGAAGGTGATCCGCGACGCGACGGGGCTGGTGACCGACTACCAGACCGAGGGCGACTTCCCGCGTCTTCGGCAACAACGACAACCGGGTGGACCAGCTCGCCGACCTGGGTGGTCAGCACGTTCATGACCAAGCTCCGCAAGTACCCGACCTACCGGAACGCGACTGCACACCCAGTCGATCCTGACGATCACCTCGAACGTCGTGTACGGCAAGGCCACCGGGAACACGCCGGACGGGCGACGGAAGGGCGAGCCGTTCGCGCCGGGCGCCAACCCGATGCACGGCCGCGACAGCCACGGCATCCACGCCGTCGGCGGCGTCGGTCGCCAAGATCCCCTACCGCGACGCGGCCGACGGCATCTCGCTCACGGCGACGCTGGTGCCGACGGGGCTCGGCCGGGTCGCCGCGGACCGGATCACGCAACCTCACCGGGATCCTCGACGCCTTCTTCAGCGCCACCGGCTACCACATGAACGTCAACGTCCTGAACCGCGACACGCTGCTCGACGCCATGGACCACCCGGAGAAGTACCCGAGCCTGACGATCCGCGTCTCGGGCTACGCGGTGAACTTCGTACGGCTCACGCCGCGAGCAGCAGATGGACGTCATCAACCGCACCTTCCACGGCGCCACCGATGGCTGAGACCCCGCCCGTCGCCCTCGAGGCCAAGAGCCCGTTCGAGCTGCGGGTGCGTCTCGGCGACGACGTGCCGGAGCAGACCGTTCGCGAGGCGCTCCGCATCCGGCGACATGGGGTTCCTGCACTCCTTCACCACCGGCTCGGCCGTCGACGGCCCCGGGGTGCGGGTCGTGGCCTGGACCACCGGCTGCATGTGGCGCTGCCGCTACTGCCACAACCCCGACACCTGGACCATCAGCAACGGTATCCCGGTCGCGGTGACGAAAGCGGCGGAGGAGCTCGGAAAGTACCGCCACGCCCTCAGGATCATGTCGGGTGGCTTCACGCTGAGCGGCGGCGAGCCCCTCATGCAGCACCGTTTCGCGGCCAAGCTGCATGGCGGCCGCGAAGAGGATGCGCATCCACACCACGATCGAGACCAACGGGTACTACGCCGAGAACCTCAGCGACGCCGAGCTCGACACGATCGATCTCGTGATGCTCGGGATCAAGACCTGGGACCCGGCGCGTCACAAGGCGCTCACCGGCATGGACAACGCCCCGACGCTCGCGTTCGCCGCGCCGGCTCGCGGCACGCGGCCGGCCGATCTGGATCCGCTTCGTGCTGGTCCCGGGTCTCACGGACGACCTGGACGACCTCGCGAAGACGGCGGAGTTCGCCGCCGGCCTCGGCAACGTCGAGCGCGTCGAGGTGCTGCCGTTCCACCAGATGGGCCGCTTCAAGTGGGAGCGGCTCGGCCTCGACTACTCGCTTGGCGACGTCGAGGCGCCGACGGTGGAATTGGCGGAGCGCGCGTGCGAGGTGTTCCGGAAAGTCGGCCTGAAGGCGTTCTAGCTTCGCTCCATCGTTCCATGGGAGGTTCGGACCAACATGGACGGCACGCGCTCGTCGGACCTCACCCGCACCACGCTCCAGCTGCTCGCCCTCGGCGTGCTCATCGCCAGTAGCCTCTGGATCCTGCAACCCTTCCTGGTGGCGTCGGCCTGGGCGACCATGATCGTCGTCGCCACGTGGCCGCTCCTGCTCGGCGCACAGACATGGCTCGGCGGCAGGCGCTCACTCGCGGTTGCGGCGATGACCACGGCCCTGCTCCTGGTGCTGATGGTGCCGTTGTACGTCGCCATCACGACCATCGTGGACAATGCCGATGAGATAGCGGGCTTGTCGAAAGCGCTGGCGCGTCTCGCCGCCCAAGAGCCGCCCGCGTGGGTGGCGGCGTTCCCGGTGGTCGGTGCGAAGCTCGCGGAGCGCTGGCGGCAGCTCGCGGCCGCCGGTCCCGAGGGGCTCGCGCTGCAACTCGCGCCCCATGCCCAGACGCTCGTCGTCTGGTTCGTCGGCCAGGTGGGGAGCATCGGGATGCTGCTCGTCCAATTCCTGCTCACGGTGATCATCGCCGCCATTCTGTACGCGAACGGTGAGACCGCGGCCGAGGGCGCTGCTCGCTTCGCTCGGCGGCTCGCGGGGCCGCAGGGCGAGAACGCCGTCCATCTCGCCGCCCAGGCGGTTCGCGCCGTCGCACTGGGCGTCGTCGTCACGGCGATCCTCCAGTCCGCCGCGGGCGCGCTCGGGCTCGCGATCGCGGGTGTGCCGTTCGCGGCGATTCTGACCGCGCTGATCTTCATTCTGGCGGTCGCGCAGGTGGGAGCCGGGCCCGTGCTGATCCCCGCGACGATCTGGGTCTACTCGAGGAGCGGGGCCGTGTGGGGACCGTCTTCCTCGTCTGGGCGATCTTCTGCGTGACGTTCGACAACTTCCTGCGGCCGCTGCTGATCAAGCGCGGCGCCGACCTGCCGCTGCTGCTGATCTTCGCGGGCGTGATCGGAGGGCTCGTCGCTTTCGGCGTCATCGGGCTCTTCGTCGGGCCGGTGGTGCTGGCGGTCGCGTATACGCTGCTCGCCGACTGGGTGTCCGAGAGCACTCGGCTCGATCGCTCGGACTTCGACGCACAGGATCGCGTGCTCGCGCTGCAAGAGGACCGGCAAGGCCTCGGCCTCTCCCGAGAGCAAGCACCGGCGAGCACGGGCGCCGAAGCTGCGATCGCGCCCGAGACCTCTACACCGGCCCAGAGACGTTGGGCCCAACAGCATGAATTCGATCCGATAGTTCGCGCGCGGATTGCGCGGCGATGGACCGGCCGCGAGCATCACCCGCTCGGCGGTGACTCCGTGCTCACGCAGCCACTCCGGCGGCATAGGTGCCCCAATCGGCCGGCTCATCGGCGAGCTCGACCGGATGCACGCCGTAGGAAAGACGAGGCCCTGGCAGACGCGCGGGATCGCCGCTCGGCGCCACGATCCAGACCGGCGGCTTGCACCGCGAGATGGACCGCGCCGGTCGTGCCACCGCGCGTCGGCACCACCACCAATTCGATCGGCAGCGTCTCGAGGGCGTGCTCCACGAGTGACGCCATGCGGTCGCCGACCGATGCACCGGGCTGCCGCGCCAGGAGCTGGCGCCCGGCCGCTAGGATGTCGCGGGGTCGGTGCGTCTCGGTGAACGCGGCGATCTTCGCGAGCATCGTCACGGCTTCCTCGGGGAATTTGCCCATCGCCGACTCGCCGGAGAGCATCACGCAATCGGTCCCGTCGAGGATCGCGTTGGCGACGTCGGTCGCCTCGGCGCGCGTCGGCAGGCGGCTCGTGACCATCGACTCGAGCATCTGCGTGGCGGTGATGACCGGCTTGCCGGCGAGGTTCGCTTTCGCGATGAGCTGCTTCTGGAGGTGCGCGATCTCCTCGATGGGCACCTCCACCCCGAGATCGCCGCGCGCCACCATGATGCCGTCGGCGGCGGCGAGGATCTCGTCGTAGTGCGTCGAGCGCGTCGGCGCGTTCGATCTTCGCGATGATGAACGGCACGCGCCCGATCTTCGCTGCCGCAGCGCGCACGGCCTCGATGTCCCCGGCGCGCTCGACGAACGACTGGCTCACCGCATCCACGCCGGCGCCGAGGGCGAACTCCAGGCACGCGCGGTCGTGCTCGGTGAACGCGCCGATGCCGAGATCGATGCCCGGCAGATTGAGGCCCTTCTTGAGCGCAGCTCGCCGCCGACGGCGACCGTGCATTCCACGTCGTGCCCCAGCGACGCGCTCGACGACGAGCTGCACGAGGCCGTCGTTGAGAAAGAGCCTGTTCCCCGGCTTCACGACGCGCGGCAGCGGCTCGAAGCTCATCGACGACGCGCCGCGCGGCGCCGACGACGTCCTCGGTGGTCAAGCGTGAAGCGCCTCGCCCGGCACGAGCTGGATCGGCTCCGGCTCGATCGTGCCGACGCGCATCTTCGGTCCGGGCAGATCGGCCATGATGGCGACGCGGCGGCCCACGGCCGCTGCCGCGGCGCGGATGCGGGCGATGCGCTCAGCGTGACCGGTGAAGTCGCCGTGCGAGAAGTTCAGCCGCGCCACGTTCAGTCCCGCGCGGATGAGCCGCTCCAGCATCTCCGGCGCATCCGACGCCGGCCCGATGGTGGCGACGATCTTGGTCTTGTTGGGTGGAAGGGGAAACCTCATGGGCCTTTCCGTCCGGGCCATAGCGCACTCCACACCCACCCGCGAGACCGGGACGCTGCCGACTTGTCAGCTCGCGCCGGGCGAACTCCATGGAATCCCGATGACCGACATCGGCATCGTGTCTGGCTCGACGACGAGGAAGCCGTGAAACGGCGTCCTCGTCGACACGCTCTTCGGCCTCTGGGCGAGCATCAACACCTTGACGCGGCTCCGCCCCCACCAAGCGCGAGCGCTTCCGGGTCACCATCTTCGGCTCGGCGCGCACCGAGCAGGACCACTGGGTCTACCAAGAGTAGAAACGGGTCGCCGCCGATCTCGCCGCCGGCGGGTGGGGCAGAGATCGCTCCTACGGTCGCCGGGTCGCGACACCCAGCGCAGAAGGCCCGCCGGAGCTGTTCCGTCCTGCGCACACGCGAGGTGCGGCTCCCGGAGCGATCCCTGCCCCACCCGCCGGCGAGTCATTTCAAAACAAAGGCACTCAGCGCGGCTCGCGGGGTCGCCGCGGAACTGCATCGATTCGCGCGCATCGCAGGTGGTGCCGCTCAGGAACAACTTGTGATGATGCAGCAGGCGGGCGGGTCGGGGATGGCTTCGGGGAGCCGCAGCTCGCGTGTGCGCAAGGCAGAGAAGCTCCGGCGGGCTGTACTGCGCTGGGTGTCGCGAACCCGGCGACCGTAGAAGCCATCCCCGACCCGCCCGCCTGCTGCCACCGCTTTCGGGTTGCCTGCGCGCGAATCAAACGGAGACACTACCCGTCAACGCGCGCCTTGCGCCGAGTTCTCTCGGTGAACGACGACGAATGACGGCTCATTCTTCGGCGAGCGCGGCGAGGAGCGCCGCCGCGCTCGATCCCCGGGGAGACGGCGACGAGCCGTTGCGCGTAGGCGCGCGGCGGTCGCGGATCGCCGGCATCGCGCGCGAACGTGGCGAGCCCGGAGAGCAGGTCGCGATCGTACGGCGCCCGCCCGAGCGCCTCCTCATCACGCGGACGCCTTCCCGCTCTCGCCCCGCCTCGTGCAGGGCGACGCCGTGAGACGCATGGCGAAGCGCCCGTTCTCCGGACGCGCGGCGGCGGCGCGCGCGCAGCAGCGGCAGCGCGTCGTCGAGCCGGTGCTCGCGAACGCGCGTGAGACTGAGCGCGTGCAACAGGCTCGGATCCTCGGCCGCGACCGCGAGACCGTCGGTCAGCACCGCGGCGGCGTCGGCATCGCGGCCGAGGGAGCGATAGAGGTCGGCCAAGTTGGCGTAGGCCGGCACGAAGTCGGGCTCGCGCTGCATCGCGGCGCGGAACTCGGCCTCGGCCCGCGCGGGATCCCCCTGCTCCGCGTAATACGACCCGAGGTTGGTGTGCGACTCGGGGGAGCTCGGCGGCGGCGCGCTGGGACGCGACGTACTCGGCATTCGCCTGCGCGTGGGCGGCACGCCGGTCGGCCGCGACCGCCTCCTCGGGAATCCCAGTCAGCATGCGTCCGGCCACCACGCGCACGCCCTTCACCGGATCGTCGGCGAGCTGATCCGCGAGCGGCGCGCGCACCGGTGGCGGGACGGACTCGAGCGCCTCCAGCGCGGCACGGCGCACGAGCGGGTCGGGATCGCCGACCGCGCTCATGAGGAGGGCCAGCATCGCCTGGCTCGGATAGCGCGGCAGCTCGGCGAGCGCGGTCGCCCGGACGATGCTCCGGGGTCGTCGGGTCGCCGAGCAGCGTCGCGAGACTCGCGCGAACGCGCCGGGCGCACCTTCGCGAGCGGCCACCAGCACCGCGACGAAGTTCTGAAACCCCTTGCGCGTCGGTCCGTGGGCTTGCTCGATCATCCCCGCCGCCCACGCCGCGTCGCGATCGGCGTGGCACCCGTTGCACGCGTTCGGCACCCCGTACTGCGCCAGGTCCGGGCGCGGCACGCGCAGCGAGTGATCGTGGCGCGGATCGATCAGCATGTAGGTGCGCGCCGGCATGTGACAGGCGACGCAAGCGGCGCCGGCGCTGCCGGCGCGTGTAAGAGGTGGGCCTTCGTCTCGTAGGTGGCGGACGCGTGGCACTGCGCGCAGACGGCGTTCCCTCCGCGCGCAGCTTCCTCCGTGCGGCTCGTGGCAATCGCTGCACGTGACCCCGGCCGCGTACATCTTGCTCTGGAGGAACGAGCCGTAGGTGTAGACCTCTTCCAGCTGCTGGCCGTCGGGATGGTAGAGGCGCGCCTCCAGGACGGCGGGCGCGTGCGGTGTCGAGCAGGCGGCCCGTCGGGCCGGGGTCGTCACCCGAGCGGTGAGCGGCGCGCGTGACAGACGGCGCACGTCTCGACCTCGCGGTGCGCATCGAGCGCGGCGGCTCCGGCGCGCGTTGCCGGCGGCGTTCGGGAGCCACGCGACGTCGCGCGCGCTCGTCGAGCGCGATCGCGAGACCCTTGCCGGCGCGCCTGGTCGCTCGGACGGCCGATGCTCGGCCCACGCGACGTGACTCGAGCCCGGGCCGTGGCACGCCTCGCAGGCGACGCTCAGATCCGTCCAGGTCGTGCGCGTAGCGATCGGTCGCCGGCGTCGTAGTTGCGATGCAGGTTCGTCGAGTGGCAGTCGGCGCAGCACGAAGTTCCAGTTCTGGTCGGCGGCGCGTCCAGTGGAGCGCGTCGCGGTGGTCGATCGTGCTCGTTCGGGATAGAGATGAAACCAGCGCTGGCCGCCGCTGCCGCGCGCGGCCGCGCGTCCCAGGCGATCGTGCAGCGCCTGCAGCCGGCCGTCCGGGAACGCGATCGAGATACTGCTGCAGCGGGTAGACGCCGAAGGTGTAGGCGATCGGAAGTCGGCGACGCGTGCCGTCGGGACCGTCGGTGCGGACGACGTACCGTCCGTCCTTCCGGGTAGAACGTCGTCGTGACGCCGGCTTGTGGGTGAAGCTCGCGTCGTGGAAGTCGCCGAGGACGGTCGCCGTCGGTCGCGGGCTGCATCGCCGCGCGCTGTGCTGCGAACCACGCCACGCGCGTCGGTCTCGGCGGCATGGCAACCAGCGCGGCCGCGGCCCCGACGAAGGTCGGCGACGGACGGACGACCGGCGCCGCGGACGCCGCCGGTGCGCTCTCCGGGACGGCCGTCGCGACCGCGATCGCGCCGACGGGCGGCGCGGTCGGCGGCGCGCGACTCGGGTGCCTGCACGACGAGCATGACCGCCGCGAGCACGACGCGCGGCGACGACGCCGACGACGAGCACCTGCCAGCCGCGACGAGCCGGTGTCGATGGGAGCCGATCCAGTGTGGCGACGGCGAGACAGGGCCCTCTGCTAACCTGCCACGTCGGTCACGCGGCAAACGACCCTGCCTCGCCTATCGATCGGTGATTCTGCATCATGGTGCGCGTGAGCAACGCATGATGAGGACTCGTCTGGCGTCGCTGTTGGGTGGCGCATCGCTGGCGGTCGGCTGCCTGACGCGCGCGCACCGCACGACCGTTCCGGCGGCGCCGGTCCAGCCGCCCGATCCCCACCATGCCCGCGCGCAACCCCTGGCTGACGGACAGCGTCTATCCGACGTCGCACTTCAATCCGGCGGCGACGGATTCCGTGCCGTTCGCGGGCCTCGCTCAGGGAAGCAACTGATGCGCGACAAGGACGTCAAGGTCGTGTGGAACCTGATGGCGTCCAACCCGACCGTGAAGAAGATCGGGATCGGACACGGTCGTCTTCGCGAGCGGCACGCTCGGAATCCGGAAGATCCTGCGCGACCGGGAAGGCGTTCGAGCGGTTGATCGTTCACGCCCTACCCCGGCTTCGAGGACCAGGCGCGGAAGGCGGACGAGACGGCCGTCGCGGCGGTCCTCGCCGACGTCGATGCCGCGCGGCGCGCCAAGGACGACGCGAAGCTGCTCGCCGCGATCGCCGGCATGGAGCGCCTCGGCGTCACCCGCGAGGCCGGGATCAACGGCGTCTACAACCTGTTCGACAAGGACGGCTTTCACTACTGCGTCTACGGCGGCACCAAGGTCCTGAAGACGACCGACGACAACCTCGTCCGCGGGCCCGTGCGCGGTCGTCAAGTCGGTCGACGTCGGCGGCGGCGTTGCCGCGGAAGGCCGCCAAGGCGGTGTCGCGCATCATCGGCCTCACCATGACCTACGACGGCTACCTCGCCGCCGCCGCACCCGGCGCGCTCGCTGGTGCTCGACCGCGACCTGCGCGTGAAATCCTTCGTGACGCTTCCCGGCGAGGCGGTCGACAACAGCATCGCCATCGACGAGCGGAACGGCATCTACGTCGTGACCTCGCGACGCATGCTCAAGGTCGTGTGGAACGGACAGAAGCTCTCGACCGACGAGCAGGACGGCGCCTGGGAGTCCGGCTACGAATGGACGCCCGCCGAGCAGGCGCTGGCCGGCGCGATCTCGCGCGGCTCGGGCACGACGCCGACCCTCATGGGCTTCGGCGACGACCCGGACAAGCTCGTCGTGATCGCCGACGCCGCCGAGTCGGGCACGAACCTGGTCGCGTTCTGGCGCGACGAGATCCCCGCCGACTTCGCGCAGAAGCCGGGCACCAAGTCGCGCCGCATCGCCGACCAGGCGCGGATCGAGATCTCGCAGCTCACCATCGAGCCGTCGCCGAACGTGCTCGGCTACGGCGTCGCCGTCATCAACGGCTCGTATCCCGAGCCCTACAAGGTGCCGGGGTTCCCGAACGCCTTCACCGCCGGCGTCACGCGTCCCGCCCCGCTCGGCATCGAGAAGTTCGAGTGGAACCCGAAGACGCGATCTACTTCGAAAAGGCATGGATCAACCAGGAGGTCGACAACTCCGACATCATGGTCCCGGTCGTGTCGGCGAAGACGGGCTTGCTCTACGCCGCCGCACAAGGCAGAACGGCGACTACCAGTACGTCGGCACTCGACTGGATGACCGGCGCACTGCGCGAGCGCTGGCTCTTCCCCGACGACAGCCGTCTCTGGAACGCCTTCGGCGGCATCACGACGATCCTCGAGGACGGCGACCTCGCTGATCGGCGGCGCGTTCGCCATCAAGCGCGTGCTCGGCGACTGAGGCACCAGGCGGCCCGCTCCGCAGCCGGCTTCGGGCACGTGCGCTCACCCCGGCGTCAGGGGCACGATGAAGCCGCTGTGAAGCAGATACTGATAGAGATAGCGGTGCGGAGGCTCGACCCTGCAGCCGATCGGCCGTCACCATCGCAGCGGCATCCGTGTCACCCGCCCACGCGGACGCGGGTAGGTCCGCCAAACGCGCGGCCAGGACGTCCGCCCGCATCGGGTAGGCGTAGACGCGAACGTTCCGCGCGAAGAGCCGCGCCAACGCTTCGAGGAGCGCGCCGTCGAGGGTCTCGTTGCCGCGATCGTGGAAGATCTCGGCCAGCGTCGACACGCCGATCACGGAACGAATCGGTGCCTCCGTGAAGCGACTCACGAGCTCGATCATGCGGTAGAGCTCGCGGTGCGCGGAAGACGAGCACGCCGTGGCCGGTCGCTCGCAACTCGTCGACCCGGCGCAGGATCTCGGCGGCGGCGACGGCCGGGGCGGCTTCGCCTGCCGGCCGTATCGGCAGGACGTGAGAGGGTGGCCGGCGGGCGCGCGTCGGCTGCGAGCTCCGTCCGAGCTGCCCGAGCGCGGCGGTGAGCATGCCGCCGAACACCGACTGCACCTGCGCGAACTGACCGGGCTCGAGCAGCACCGGACACCCGTGCAACAACTCGGTCGGCGGGATGAGACGCCCGTCGGCCGGGAACACCACGCCCTCGGCGCGTCCTGACGCCGCGAGCTCGACGAGCGCGAGGCGCGGATCGATCTCCCTGCAGCTCGGCGCCGCGGGAACGCGACGAAGTCCACCTCGAGACGCCCCGGCCGCGAGATCGTCGAAGAGCGCGGTCAGGAAGTCCTCGAAGGTGCGCGCGGCGGTGAGAACGCGCCGTGGACGAGGTTGACCCCGAGCACCCGACCGCTTCCCTGCTGGAGCAGGTTCGCGTCGTCCATCAGGTTCACGTGCAGCACGACGTCCTGCGGGATCGCCGCCGGGCCGGGTCTGGAAGCGCAGCCCCACCCAGCCATGGCACTCGTTGGTGCCGGCGAAGTTCCGTGCCGACACCGTGTCGGCGAACACGAAGAGCCGCGAGTTCGACCTCGCGTGCCGCACCGAGCTGGCGCGCGGAGCAGCTCCCACTCGCGATCGAGCATCGCCTCGAGGCGTCTCCGCGGGACGACGTAGCGGGTGCCCGCTGCCGTAGAGGTCGTCGCTGACCTCCTTGTCGTACGCGGAGATCGTCTTGGCGACGGTGCCGGACGCCGCGCCGACGCGCGGAGGAACCAGCGCGCCACCTCCTGCCCCGCGCCGATCTCGGCAAACGAGCGCGTAGAGTCTGCGCATCGAGATTGATGCTCAGGGCCTTGTGATGGGTGTCGAGAACGTCGACCATGACACCGTCTTGCCCGTTTGCGGCCATGGCGGCCAGACCCCCAGCTTGCAGGCCGAGGGCGTCGGCCGCAAGCGATAGATCACCGGGAGGGAACGATCAGTCGGAGGGGGACGTCACCCGAGGTGGACGTCGAGCTCGTTCTCCGCTTCTCGAAGTCGTGGCACGAGGTCCGCCGTCGCCACCACCGCGCCGCCGAGCCGGTACGGGTTCGGCTCGCGCTCGGAGTCGAGTCGCTGCCGTTCAGCTACGAGCCGGCTCGGGCCGAAGCCCTGCGCCCCGACGTGATACGTGATCCGCACCGGCCGGCCGGCGAGCGTGACGTCGAGCGCGAGACCGTCGAGCGCGGCGCGGCAGCACGGGGTCGATCGTCAGAGTCGCGCGCCGACGGCGGGAGCCGAAGAAGCCGCTCGTGGATCAGGCGGAACCGCGATGCCCGCGCCGCTCGAGTAGACGCGCCAGCCGCCGTCGACAGGCACGCGTGCCCGTGCGACCTCGTCGTAGCGCGCTTGCGCCTCGTAGCGGTCGCGCGAACGCCGCGTCCGAGCTCGAGTAGTAGCAGTTCGCCTGGCGCCGGCGCGCGTGCGGGACGACCTCGGTCAAGCCGATCGGGATCATCTGGCGCGAGCGCCTGAAGAACGCCTCCGCGTCGCCGACGTGCGCCATCGCCTCGGCGTACCGCAGGTGCGCGTGCATGTACATGAGGCCGATCTCGCGGCCGAAGAACGTGCTGCTCTCGGCGCGCTGGAAGTGCGCGCTGCGCGCCGCCGCGATACGGCGGCGGCCGATCGAAGAGGCGCGCGCCGTCGGCGCCGAGCAGGTGCGTCGCGGATCAGCGCGACGTGCGCGCGCGCCTGCTCGGGCGTGAGCAGGTCCGGCGATGATCGGCGTGGATCATCGGCAGCAGCCGGTAGTGGATGCCGGTCGTCCGATCGCGCGGATGGAGCGAGGTAGTCGACCGTCCGTCGGCGTGGAAGTGCGCGAAGCCGGCGAGCGTGCCGTCCGGGATGAGCAGCCGCTGCGAAGTCCTGCGCGGATGCGCGGCGGCGACGCGCGTCGAGCGCGATCGCGGCGCGTCGCCGGCCGAGGCGGCGCAAGCGCCGCGCGCCAGCGTGTGCGAGCGTCTGATGGTGCAGCGTCACCGTCCAGCTGCTGCAGAGGCGCTCGCGCATCGCCGGGTCGACGGGCTGCAGCGAGTCGTTCCAGTCGCCGTGGCCGTACGCGACGAGCGACGTGCCCGGGATCGACGCGCCGTCGATGACCGCGAGCGCGCGCTCGACGTGCGCAGCGATCGTCGCCGCGCTCGGCGCGCGTCGTCGCCGTCGCGGATGCGAAGAACGGCACGACGACGTCGAGGATCGACGCGTCGTCGGACGGCGAGCGAGGTACTGGCGCCAGCGCGAGCAGCGGCCAGAAGACGATGTCGCCGTGCGAGTCGCCGGCGCGGATGCCGCGCTCGCGCTCGAAGAACATGAACCACTGCGGCCAGTCGCCGTCGGGGTTCTGGTTGCGCGAAGACGCGCAGCAGCAGGTCGCGCACGCGGCTCCAGCGGCCGAGCGCGAGCAGCAGCTCGACGGGGCCCTGGCAGACGTCGCGCGTGCCCCAGCCGCCGCCGGAGTACTGCTCGAGGCCGCGCGGCGCGAGGTAGTGGATCGAGCGCGTCGTGCGCGAACCACGGCAGGATGTCCTGCGACGCGCGCGATCGTCCGCGGCGCCCGGCGGCGGCGCGGACGGCGACGGCGCCGCCACGTCGCCCAGAACGCGTCGCGCGCGGCGCCGCGTCGTCCGAGCTTGCCGGCGCGCCGCGGCGCGTCGGCGACGAGCCGCCCGGTGATGCGCGAGATCCGGCGCGCGCGCCGGGCGGCCGATCGACGACCACGAGAACGGCTGCGCCGCGCGAGCGGCCGTCGGCGAAGAGCAGCCTCGTCGCCGGCCGACGCGCTCGATCGTCGTGCCCGGCGCCGGGATCGATGCGGAAGAAGCCCGTCGGGAAAGCGGCGGCCGACGTCGGTGTCGGGGATCGGCCGCACGACGATGCCGGTCGCGTCGCGCTCGAAGCGGACCGGCACCGGCGTCCGCGCCGTCGTCGCCGCTCGAGCGCCACGTGGTGCGAGACAGGAACCGGCACGGCGCGCCCGTCGAGCACCGCGGATCGCGAGCGTCGAGCTCGTGGCGGTCGGTCGCGGCGCGCGCTCTCGACCGCGATCGACGCCGCCGGCGTGCGCGTAGAGCCAGCGGCAGCGCGCCGGCGTCATCTCGAAGGCCGACGGGACGTCGAGCAGCTGCCAGCCGCCGTCCAGCTCGACGAAGATGCGCTGCCCGTGCGCGCGCTAGCAGGCCCGAGGTAGGAGCGCGTCGTCGAGAGCAAGCGGTTGATGCTCACGTGGCCCTGCGTGACCATCGAGTGGAAGACGCCGGCCATCCACGCGGTCGAGGTGAGCGACGCTTCGTCGGGCACGAGGTGATCGCCGCTGCGCATGATGTGGCCGTGCGGGCGGAGCACGCGCAGCTCCTTCGCCTGCAGGACGCACGTGCGCGTGCCGCGCCGGCGAAGAACGAGAGCAGCCGTCCCCTGCCTCGCGTCTCGACGTGGCGGCAGCTCCGTGCCGAAGTGGCGAGCGAGCTCGGCGTCGGTCGAGGTCGCGGCAGCGCGAGGATCGGGCGCCGCGCTGAAGAGCGTCGCCGACGGGCGGCACGCTCCCGGCGGGCGCGTCGACCGGCGGCGCGGCGCCGCTTCCGGAAGCGCGAGCGACGCGGTCGACGACGGCGAGGTCGGCCGCCGACGTCGCCGCCGGGATGATCCGCCTCGAGCCACGCCGAAGAAGCCGCGCGTCGCCGTCGGCCCCGGGCGCGAGCACGCACGGGCGCGTCCTGGATCACGGCCATCGAGTGCTCGTGCTGGCGGCGCGTGCCGGGCAGCGCCGGCGCGCGAGGCCGGCGGCGACGTCGCCCGCACGCGTCGCGAGGCCGTGGAGCTCGAGCGCGTCGGTCGCGAAGCTCGACCGCGTGCCCGAGCGCGCCGATCGACGCCCACGGGTGGCGGCCGCCCATCGACAGGTTCTGCCGGACCGCCAGCACGTAGCCGCGCGTCGGGATGCGCGAGCGGCGCGTAGTCGACGTACTGGCTCACGTAGTACTCGTTCATGCGGATCGCGCCGTAGTGCGCGAGCGCCAGGTCCTGCGCGTAGACGAGCGTCGACGGTCGCGCGCGTCGCGCCCGACGTTCTGGCGAGCGCGGACGTGCCAGAACCACGCCGGCGCCGACTGCCGCGAGCACGAGCGCGGCGCCGAAGCGGATCGCCCTGCCACTCGCCGCGCGCGACGAGCCCCGCTCGTCGACGGCGATCGTGCCGGGGCTCGCCGGCCCGAGGAGCGGCGTCGCACGTCGATCGCGGCGCCGCGTGCCGCCGGAGATAGACGTTCGCCGGACCGCCCTCGATTTCGCTGCCGAGGAACAGGTTCACGACGACGTCGCCGTGATCGATCCGCCGGATCGACCCGTTGTCGTTCACCCCTCGATGGTGAGACCGGACGGACTCTCTCGGGGGACGATGGGGCGTGGGTTTTCTGCTCATAGCGCAGTCGTGGGGCGTTGCCACCGGGTGCGGCGGCCCGCGCACGAGGTGGGGCCGCCGGCCCCACGATCCCTCGCGCCTCGCGCTGTCCATCACGCCGCAGCCGTAGGTAGTGTCTGCCGAGTCTGATGATGCATCGTAGTCTCGGACTGCCGCGAGCTGTCTTCGTTCGGTGTCGCCGGCGGGTGGGTCAGGGAGTTGCTCCTACGGTCGCCGGGTTCCGGCCACCCAGCGCGTACTGCCCGCCGGTGCTTCTCTGGCCTGCGCACACGCGAGCTGCGGCTCCCCGGAGCACTCCCTGACCCACCCGCCGGCGATTCATCGAAGCAAGGCACGATCGCTCGGCGCGCAGACTCGCTGCGCCGACAGCCGACGCTTCAACAAGATGATTGAGTGATGATGCAGCAGGCGGGCGGGTCGGGGATGGCTTCGAGGAGCCGCAGCTCGCGTGTGCGCAAGCCAGAGAGGCACCGGCGGGCTGTACGCGCTGGGTGGCAGCAACCCGGCGACCGTAGAAGCCATCCCCGACCCGCCCGCCTGCTGCCACCGCTTCCCATTCCTCCGCCGCGCGAGAATCAAACTGAGACACTACGCAGCCGTGAGTGCGATTGTCTCTCCGTTCGGGCTCTGGTAGCCGGCGCGTCGATGCGCGCTTTGATGATGCCGAACACGCTTCGCACGCTCGTTCGGGGCGGTGGTGATGCTGGCGCTGGTTCCCGTGCCGGCGTTGGCGGCGGCGGCGCCGGTGAGTGGGCGCGAGGCCAAGGCGATCGCGACCGATGCGTATGCCTATGCGTACCCGCTCGTGCTGATGGAGCTTTCGCGGCGGGTCATGACCAATGCGGGGACCGGCGGGCCCGCCAAGGCGCGCGCGCCCATGAACCAGTTTGCGCACCTGCGCGGCGTTCCCCGACGCGACGTTCACCGACGTCGTGAAGCCGAACGCCGACACGCTCTACTCTTCGCTCTGGTTCGACGTCTGCGAGCGAGCCGCTCGTGATCGCGATCCCCGACGCGGGCAGCCGCTACTACCTCCTGCCGATGCTGGACATGTGGACGGACGTGTTCGCGTCGCCCGGGACGCGCACGACCGGCAACGGCGCGCAGACCTATGCGCTCACCGGACCAGGCTGGACCGGCACGTTGCCCGCCGGCGTCGAGCGCATCGCCGCCCCGACCAACGTCGGCTGGATCATCGGACGCGTGCGCGCCGACGGCGCCGCCGATCTCGCCGCCTGTCACGCGTTCCAGGACGGGTTGAAAGCCGTGCCGCTTAGCCAGTGGGGCAAGGAACTACGTCCCGCCGCCTGCGACCTACGACACCGGACGCGACATGACGGTGCCCGCCGATCAGCTCCTCCGACTCAGGTCGGCGCTTTCTTCAAGCTCTTCACCGAGGTCACCGCGAAGAACCCGCCGCCACCCGAACGACTACCCGATCCTGCAGCGCATGGCGCGGGTCGGGCTCGTCCCGGGCCGGCCCTTCGACCTCGGCGCGGCACCGCCCGAGGTCCAGACCGGATTTCAGGGCGCGACCATGGCCGCCGCCTCGCGGCTCTTCGAGGGCTTCAAGCGCGCCGGGATTCGCATGAACGGCTGGCGCATGCTCTTCGCCCCGATGGGCACGTACGGCACCGACTACCTCCGCCGTCAGGTGATCGCGTACAACGGCCTCGGTGCGAACGTCCTCGAGGACGCCTTCTATCCGTCGACGATCGCCGATTCGGAAGGCAAGCCGCTCGAGGGCGCCGCCCGCTACCCGTGCACCTCCCCGCCGACCAGCTGCCGCCGGTGAACGCCTTCTGGTCGCTCACGCTCTACGACGAGCAGCAGCTCTTCGTCGCGAACACGCTGAACCGTTTCGCGATCGGCGACCGCGACCCGCTCGGGAAGAACGCCGACGGCTCACTCGACCTCTACCTGCAACACGCGCTCGCCTGGTCCCGACAAGGAGCGCAACTGGCTCCCGACGCCGCAGCCGCGGGCCGCTTCGCGCTGACCCTCCGCCTCTACTGGCCGAAGCCCGAGGCGCTCGACGGCACCTGGTCGCCGCCGCCGGTCGTGCGCGACGAGCAAGTAGCGCGGGCGCCGGTGACGACGACGCACTGGCGGTCAGCGTCCGCCCTCACGTCGACGATCGACAACACCGACGCCGACGAGGTCACGTACGCGCGCGTCCCGTCCGGACTGACCGCGACCGCGCGCGGTGAGCGGCCGGCCTGGCACCGTCCCGACGACCGTGTCGGTCGCGGTCGCGATCACCGCGAGCGTGCCGGCCTGGAAGCTCGTCGCGTAGACGCGGGTCCCGTTCCGGTCCATCGCGATCCCGATCGGCTCCGCGCCGACCGCGATCTTGGTGACCCGCTCGGTCGTGAGGTCGACCGACGACACGCTCTCGCGTCGGCACCGTTGGCGAGGTACGCGCGCCGCCCGTCCGGGGTCAGCACGATCCCGTTCGGCGACGCGTCGAGCGCGATCCGGCGCGTGAGCGCGTACGTGCCGGTGTCGATCTCGAGCAGCGTCCCGTCGGTGCAGGCGAGGCGACAGCCCGCGACGTAGACGAAGCGGCCGTCGGGACTGACGTCGATGCCGGCGGGATGGATGTCGAGGAACATGTCCTTCGCCACCTGGTCGGCGTCGGTTTGGATCACGAGCAAGTGGTCGTCGGCGGTGTCGCCGACGGCTAGACGCGCCGCCCGTCGCGGCTCGCCGCCGCCGAGGGCCGGAGCGACGGGCGCTGGATGGTGCCGATCGGGATGGTCGTCTTCACGCTCGCGTCGGCCGTCGTGACGACGGTCACGTATTGGCCGAGGAAGTCGACGACGTAGGCGCGCCGCCCGCCCGGCGTGACCGCGACCGCGTACGGCTGCCCCTCGATCTCGACGCTGGCGCTGATCGTCGCGGTCTTCGGGTCGACGATGACGAGCTTGCCGGTCCGGACCGGCACGTAGACGCGACCGTCGGCGCTCGCGGCGACGTCGGGTGCCGTAGTCGGGGAGCGCAACGGTCGCGAGGACCGCGCGCGCCGGCCGGCGCCCCACCCCCGTGCGCGGCACGGCTCGGTCGCTGCACGCCACCGCATCCCGTGATGGCGACGGCGAGCACCGACGCCGAGCGTGGCCGTGGCGACGCGAGGTCTCCGGAGCAGTCTCTCCTGCATGCGCCCACCTCCGAGGGAAGTGAGCGCGGCTCTGCCGAGGCTTCCGGCCGCCGGGTCAAGGGGCGGGATCGCGGGGAGCGGCAGGCGCCAATACGGTCGTAAAGCCTTCCTCCGTGGCAGCGCGGCCGCTGCCGCCTCTTCGACTCTCACACGAGGGCGACTATGGTCTGTTTGCGCCCGGCGCTCGTCGGGAGTAGGCCGCCTGGTGCCGCCGTCCGCCGCCGCAGCGACCACTTGCGTTCTTCCCGGCTCCTCCCTATTGGGCGCGACTCCACCATCACGATTTCGCAGACTGAGGAGGGATGTATGGCGACGAAGAAGAAGCGAAGCAGATGGCGAAGGGCACCGTGACGCGGCCGGTCTCCACGCTGGACCTCACCAAGCCGCTCAAGGTCAGCGCCGCGGCGACGGACCCGCAGCAAGAGTGACGTGTTCGGCACGATCGCCCAACACGCGGGTCTCCATCGCCGCGACGTCGCGGCCGTCTTTCATGCCTGGGTTCCTTGATCAAAGCCGATCTGTCGAAGAGTGGCGCCGGCGTCTTCAAGGTCCCGGGATGATGCGCATCACGGTGACCCGGAAGCCGGCCACGAAGGCGCGCATGGGTATCAACCCCTTCACGAAAGAAGAGGTCATGTTCAAGGCCAAGCCCGCGCGGAACGTCGTACGCGTGCGTCCGCTCCGGGGACTCAAGGACATGGTCTGACGTCGACGCGGGCGGAGGCGCGACGGTCTTCATCCGCGACGGTGATTTCGGACCCGGTGACGAATTCCACCAGTGTGCGCGCGAGGAGGACTCTCTCCGGGCGGCAGCGCCGCCAGTCGCGCCCAATCGGGCTCGGCCGCGATGCGACGACCTGGCGGCCGTCGCTAGATCATGCCGTCGACGGACGCCGCGACCCGGAGCGCGCGTGGCGCGCGACGGTTCTCGGCGGCACGGACCGAAGCGGTTCCCGCGGCGCGTGGGCGTCTCTTCTTCGTGACCAAGAGTCCCCGCCGCGTGACCCGCTTGTCCTCGTCGGCGGACGTGCCGCGAAGCCACTGCAGCACGGCGCGCCGGAGCGGCTCGTGGGCGATGTCGAGGGCCAGGCAGACGTTCAAGAACGAGCACGGCCAGCTGAGGTCGTTGGAGCGGAACCAGCGCACGGCTTCGCAGGAGCTCGTGACGGGCGTGTTTACGACGACCCGTCGCGAGCTGCCGCACACGTACGATCGCGTCGGTCAGCACCGCGAAGAACAGACGGCGTTCCGGCTCGGCGATCCTGGGGACGGACTGTGCTTCACCGTCCGTCGGATCGCTATCTGGGAACCCCATCACGGCAACCGACTCTCCGCGGAAGCCTCGTGACCGATCGTACGCGCTGGCGAGCATGGCATATCCTCCTGACTAGCGGCATTGCAGGGTACGTGCCGCGTCGTGGGGAACCGCCGATCGTGATGTTTTCTGGCAATCGTCGTCGCGCCGGCGTGTCGGAACGACACGGTCGGCCGGAACGAACGCCGCCCGGTCTTGACCCGGTCCGCGCTCCTGGCCTATCGCGGCCGTGAATCGCGAGGAGGTCCACCCTCCTCGCGCGACTGGGGGTCAGCTCCGTGAGACTCGCCCGCAAGATCACGCTCGCCATCGCCGCCGCGATCCTCGCGGTCATGGTGCTCCACGCGTACTGTCCTCCTGCGGCGCGAGGTCGTGCTCTTCGACGCCGACCTGGCGCGCAGCGTGCGCCTCAAGCAGAGTGCTCCGCGCGAGCATCGAGCGCGGTCTGGCAGGCCTACGGCGAAGACGCCGCCCAGCAGCTCGTCGAGCACACCATCAGCAACGCGATCGAGGGCGTACCGGTGCGCTGGCTCTGGCTCGACGTTCCGGCCGGCGATCCGCGCCATCGTCGATCTCGCCCGCGGACCAGCTCGACGCAGCTCCGCGACGGTGAGTGCGTCGCTCATCCTGCGGGAAGAACGGCGGACGCAGAGCTGCGTCACGCTACGTGCCGGAGTCGATTGCCGGCGCGCGGCCGGCGGTGCTCCGAGTTCGTCGAGTCGATCGGCGAGCAGCATGCCGTTCATTCGAGGCGAGCCGCTGGCAGATCGCGCTCGCGACGCTCGCCATCCTCGCCGCCGCCGCGACCGCGGTGTACGGGCTCGGCGCCCGGTACGTCGGCCGGCCCGATCGAGCAGCTCCGCGACCGGCTTACGGGCGATCGCCGCCGGCGACCTCGATACCCCGCTCAGCCTCGCCCAGAACGGACGAGATCGGCGACCTCGCGCGCGAGATCGACGGCATGCGACGCCGGCTCGGCGACGCGCGCCAGCGCGCTCGCCGCCGAGACCGAGGCGCGCATGACCGCGCTCGAGCAGCTGCGCGCACACCGATCGGCTGACCACGATCGGCCAGCTCGCGGCCGGCGTCGCGCACGAGCTCGGGACGCCGCTCGCCGTGATTGCCGGGCGCGCCGAGATGATCGCCGGCGGCGAGGCGAGCGGGCGAGCGGGCGACCGCGAGCGCCCGCGTGGTCGTCGAGCAGGCCGACCACATGGCCGCGATGATCCGTCAGCTGCTCGACTTCTCGCGCCACCGCGCCCCGCGCCTCGGGCTCGCGAGCGCGCGCGATCGTCTGCGCCGCACCGATCGACACGCTGACGGTCGATCGCGACGTCCGCGGCGGCATCACGCATCGCGACCGAGCTCGGCGACGATCCCGCTCCTGGTCTCGGCCGACGAGCACCAGATGCAGCAAGCGCTCGTGAACCTGATCGTGAACGCCATGCAGGCGATGCCCGACGGCGGACGCATCGAGGTCACGACCGGCGAGCGCCGCGTCCATCCGCCAGGCGAGCACGGTAGCGAGCGGGACTTCGTGCGCCATCGCGGTCGCCGACCACGGATCCGGGATCCCGCCCGAGCACCTGCCGCGCCTCTTCGAGCCCTTCTTCACCACCAAGGGCCCGGCGAGGGACGCGGCCTCGGGCTCTCGGTCGCGCACGGCATCGTGCGCGATCACGGCGGGTGGATCGACCGTCGAGAGCGACGATCGGCGACGGCAGTCGCTTCGCGATCATGGCTGCCCGCCGTCGCGTCCGCGGCGAGGCGCCGCCCCACCGTGCCGCATGAGCGACCCGACCCCACGCGCCCGCGTCCTGGTCGTCGACGACGTGCAGAGCATGTGCGAGATGCTCGCCGAGCGTCTGCCGCCGCTCGGCTTCGACGTCGACCTGGCGGACGACCGGCGCCGAGGCGCTGGCCGCCTTCGCCGACACCGAGTACGACGCCGTCGTCACCGACATCAACATGCGCGAGATGGACGGCCTCGAGCTCTGCGACCGCATCGTGCGGACCAATCCCGAGGTGCCGGTCATCGTCATCACCGCCTTCGGCAACCTCGACGCCGCGATCAACGCCATGCGCGCGGGCGCCTACGACTTCCTGACCAAGCCGTTCGACATCAAGGTGCTGGCGCTCTCGCTCGAGCGCGCCGTCCAGCACCGCCGCCTGCGGGCGGAGGTGAAACGCCTGCGGCGCGGCGTGCTCGACGCGCGGTCGCCTGGGCTCGCTGATCGGCTCGAGCGCCGCGATGCAGGAGGTCTACGGTCTGATCGATCGCGTCGCCGACACCGAGTCGTCGGTGCTCGATCACGGGCGAGACCGGGACCGGGAAGGAGCTCGTCGCGCGCGCGCTCCACGAGCGCAGCCGGCGCGAAGGACGGACCGTTCGTCGTCGATCAATTGCGCCGCCGTGCCCGAGAACCTGCTCGAGAGCGAGCTCTTCGGCCACGCTCGCGGCGCCTTCACCGACGCGCGCGAGCGCCCGCACCGGCCTCGTTCGTGCAGGCGAACGGCGGCACGCTCTTCCTCGACGAGATCGGCGAGCTGCCGCTCGCGCTGCAACCGAAGCTGCTGCGCGTCCTCCAGGAGCGCAAGGTGCGCCCCGTCGGCGGCGACACCGAGGTGACGCTCGACGTGCGCCTCGTCTGCGCCACCAACTCCGACCTCGAGACCGCCGTCGAGGAGAAGCGCTTCCGCGAGGACCTCTTCTTTCGCGTCAACGTCATCACGTCTGAAGCTGCCGCCGCTCCGCGCGCGCGGCGGCGACGTGCTGCTGCTCGCGCCAGACTTCCTCGAGCGCGCCGCCGCCAAAGCCGACCGCGCCGTCACCGGCATCTCGCCCGAAGCGGCCGAGCGCCTCGATGGCGTATCCCTGGCCCGGCAACGTCCGCGAGCTGCAGAACTGCCTCGAGCGCGCGGTCGCCCTCGCCCGCTACGACCAGATCACGGTCGGCGACCTGCCCGAGAAGATCCAGCACCACCAGCCGTCGTACGTCGTGCTCGCCGCCGACGACCCGTCCGAGCTGGTCTCGATGGAGGAGATGGAGCGCCGCTACATCCTGCGCGTCATGGAAGCCGTCGCCGGCAACAAGACGCTGGCGGCGCAGATCCTCAAGATGGGCCGGAAGACGCTGTACCGAAAGCTCGAACGCTACGCCGCGGGCTGAGATCGCCGCGTCCGTCGCGCCCCGTGACCGGTTGATCGCCGCGTAGTTCGTCGGCCCGTGTCGTTCCGGTCCGGTGGGTCGGAACGACACGCGCATCTTCCCTCTACCTGCGATTTCGAGGCTCCTGCGCACCGGCACGCGCCGTGCACAGTGAGGACGGCATGCTTCTCACCGTCGTCCTCGTGATCACCGGTGTCGTCGGCGCAGCCGTCGTCGTGACCGAGGTCAGCACCCTCATCCGGCGGCGGCGCGTCGAGCGCCGGTGGCAGCGCGATCATGACTCGCGCCGCGACTGACGCCGTTCCGTCTGAGCGCGCTCGAGCGCCGCGCCCGTGCCGACCTGCCGCACAGCGCGCGCGCCTTCGAGCGCTGGGTGCGCGCGCGGCTCGTCGAGCACTGGTACGGCCAGTGCTTCTGGCGCGAGCTCGACCGCGGCGACTTCGGCATGCTGCGCGGGTCGATCCACGCGAACCACGCGCTCGTCTCCGACGTCGTCGCGTTGGTCCTGACCGGCAGCGAGAACCCTCACGATCATCACCTGGGCGCTCGAGACCGGACAACCGCTCGACGACGTCGTGGCGATCCTGACCCTGCTCGACGTGAACGCACGGCGACTGCCGCGCTTCACCTGCCTGTTGACGTCGGTCCCGACGCCAACCCTGCAGAGATCGTACCCTGCCCTGACCGACAGAACTCCGTCCCCGATATGGGGCGGAGGTCTCTGATGCTCTCAGGGCGTTCCCGGGATGGTCGTAGCCCCGCATGCCCGCAAACCCAGTACGCCCAGCGCCACGGGAACGGCTGCCAGGAATGCCGCCGACGCCGCACGCCCCAATACATGAGGTCCCCGAGGTGGCGGTCGCGCGCGTCGCGCACGCAGAGCGTCGAGCCCGGCGTCGGCGCGGGCGCGGGCGGGCACGTCGCCGCCGCACCAGTAGTCGATGTCGTGCTCGACGCAGCACGCCGCCCAACGCGCCGTCGGGCCACATCGAGCAGCCGTCGCTCGTGAACGCGTAGTCGGGTTGGTCGTCCGCCGGACGCTGCGAGCGGCACACCTCGGCCGCGTGATTGCACGAGCACGGCACCGCTCCGACCGGCGCGATCGGCGAGGCTCGCGCAGCTCCAGCCCGCGACGCAGCCGGCAGCGCACCCGGCCAGTGCGACCACGACTGCGCGTACCCCGAGGCGTCGGATGCTCATGGCGCCACGCGCGTATAGCCGTCGACGAGATTTCAGCGGCAAGGACGGATCGCGTTTGCCTCGTCAGACGCCGCCTGCTAGCCGCACCGCCATACGCCAAGCTCCGCCGCCTCCGCTTCGCGTGCGTCCTGCTGTTCCCGACGTGAGGGGCGGTGTCGAGCATGCCAACGGATTCGGAGCGCGACGCTCGCCGATGCCTCGGTGCTCGCCACGCTGGTCACGCGCTCGGCCATCCCACTACTGCGGGGAGATGGCCGGTCGACTCGCCGCCATTCTCGCGCGGACCGAGTACGCCACCTTCCTCGCCGAGCTCGACGGCACGGTTGCATCGGGAATGGCGGGAGCGATGATGGCTCAGCTTCTATGAGAAGAACGGCTCGTACGCGCGGTTGGTCGCCCTGGTGGTCGATCCGGCCCATCGCGGCTCTGGGGTGGGTGAGCGACTCGTTCAAGAGGTCGAGCGCTGGGGTACGCAGCGGGAGCATGCGAGGTGGTCGTCAACAGCGCCGAGCATCGTTCGGCGGCACACCGCTTCTACGAACGCGCCGGCTATCAGGTGACGGGTCTCCGGTTCGTGAAGGCGCATGTCCGCGGCAGGCTGATGCGGTCCTATTGGGGTTTCGACGGGTCAGTGAGCTCGGGGAGGCGGCGAATCGCGGGCGGAAGATCGAGTGATGGTGGCGCCGCCCGCCGGCGACCCGTGAGGCCGGCCTGGGCTTCGGGCGGCGTCGGCGCCCCTGGCCCCGTAGGCCTCGTCGCGCGTGGTGAGGCGTCGCTTCGCTCCGCCCCATTCAATCTCAGACAACGAGTCGCAGATCAAAGAATGAAATTGATGGGGCGGAGCGAAGCGACCGCCCCACCACGCGCACGAGGCAGCCCCAGCAGGTTGCTCAAAAGGGTCGAGATGCGAGGCGCGAAGGAGCGAGCGCGGAGGCGTAGCGGAGCTACGCCGCACAAGTGAGTCGACTGAGCAACGAAGCAGATCGCCCTTCAGCAACCTGCTAAGGCGGCACGTGGCGCGGCGGCGGCCAGGTGTAGGAGAAGGATGCGGCGCACCTCGGCGATCGTCGTCGGGTTCGACTGGCACGAGTGCCGCCGAGGCGACGACGAGCTCGGACTCGCAATCGGTGCGATGCGCGCTCGCGTACTTCACCACGCCGTCGCCGAGATCGTCGTAGGGCGGACCGCCCTGCACGGCGACGATGGAGTTGGCGGCGATGCCGGGGCGACCGGCATCGGGCCGAGCGCGCGGATGAACGGGTGGCGCGGCGTCATGTTGTCGACCGCGCTCGGCACCCGCCAGTTGGCGAGCTGGGGGTTGCCCGTTGCGATTTCGGCGCCGGCGTCGAGGATCTTGCTCGGCATGGTGATGAGGCGGGCGAACTGGTGGGCGATCCAGTTGCCGGCGACGTAGCTGCCACCGTGCGGGGTCGAGATGAAGACGACGCGCTTCACGAACGGGAGCGGCTTCAGGAAGACGAGCCGGCGCAGCAGCTCGCGCGTCTTTGTCGCTCATCTTCATCTCGTCGATCGGGGTCTTGAAGCCCCAGAGCTTGTCGCCGGCGTCGACGGCCGTGAGCTTGGTGATGAGCCCGCCCTGGCTGTGGCCGATCACGACCATGCGGTGCAGCGCCGGATCGGTGCCGTCGGGATCGAGGCGCGCGACGGCGGTGGTCGTAGAGCCTCGCGGAGGCCGCTCGCCGAGAAGAGGATCGGGTTCCCCGAGTCGTAGGTGAAGTACCAGAACTGGAAATGCTCGCGGATGCGCGCGTCGTTCATGAGGTCGTTCACCATACGTCGGCCCAGCGTCCCGGGCTCGAGCCGGTGCCGTGGACGAGCACGACCGGGATGCGCCCGCGCCGATACGGCTGCACCGCCGTACAGCCGCATCGGATCCTTGCCGGTGATGGTGGTGCCGAGGAACTGCGTGAGCTCGACGTCCCAGAACTTCTGCTCCGCGAGCATGTAGGCGGAGCGCGGCCGTCGGCTCGACCTCGAGGGGCACGTCGCGATCGCCGATCTTCACCGGTCTCGGTGACGAGCGCGTCGTAGAGCTCGAGCGAGGCGTGGAGGCGCGTCTCCTTCAGCTGCTTCCGCGGCCACGGGAGGCGGAGGATCGCCGTCACCGGCACGCGCGTCGCCGGGTCGATGAAGTCGTCGGGCTCTTCTCCGGATCGAGCGGGGCGGTCGCGGCGGCGAGCGGCACGCCGAGCCCGGGCTGCCGATAGCGCTCGGAGAGTCCGTACACCTCGAGCTCGGCGGCGGCAATGAAGTTGACGAGGCGGCGGTCGCCCCAGCGTAGATTCGCCTGGTCGAAGCTGATCTCGAGCTTGCCGAACGGCAGGCTGTACGTCCCGAGGTCGCCGAGCGACACGTATTTGCCGTCGACCGTCGGGAGCCCGAGCGTCACGCCGCGGTTGTAGAGGTCGGCGGCGATGCGGACACGCGGGTCGAAAGCGATTCGGCCTCGTCGGCGCGCCAGCCCGGAAAGAGAAACGCGTAGGCATAGACCGCCGAGGCGAGATAGTGACCGAGCGGATCCAGGCCTCGCTCGGGGCCTTGTGGCGCGTGCTCGGCGTGGAAGAACGAGCTCGGCGAGCGCGAAGATCCCGTCGGCGCCCTCCGTGCCGTCCACGACCTGCTGGTGCAGCGCCGTCAGCACCCGTCCGGCTTCTGAAGAACGGCTCGTCGACGCCGTGCCGGTGCAGCACGTTGTGGCTGTGCTCGACTGATCTCCCCGTCGTGAGCACGCTCCGGGTGAGATCGCGGTGGACGGTTACGCGGAGATCGGCGCGCTGCACGCGGACGGCGGCGGTGCAGCCGACAGCAAGCGCGACCACCACCAACAGAACGACGACACGCGCTCTCGCCATGGCTCGACTCATCTCCGGACGGCGCCGTGCATATGCGCTCGCCGCGGCAGCGGCAAGCGCTTGCGCCGTTCCGTTCACGGATGTGGTCGATGCGGCGCGCCCCGCGGTCGCCGCGCGTGAACGGATCGACGAACCACTGCCGCAGCACCGTCGGCGCGACCGACGTCAGCGGGTTCACGCGCACCGTCGGATCGGCGACGCGCCGCTGACGCGGTAGTCGTGCGAAAACGCCCTCGCCTGCTTTGTCGACGAAGAGGCGGCCGAGGAGCGGGACTTCCCGGCGCGCTGCTCAACGTGTATCGCCGGTCACGTCGCCGCGGAGGTCGCAGGTGCCACCGCGCGTCCGGTCGATCGTGCCGTCGGCGGTGACGCCGACGGGCGCCGATCGCGCGCATCGGTGACGGCCGCCGGTGCCCAAGCGAAGACACCGGGCCTCGCGCTGGACCGGCATGCCTCGCCCTGGACGAGCGCGCGCGATGCCGCCGAGCAGCCGATGCCGAGGATCTTGGCGGCACCGGGGCGCGCACCGACCTTGAAGCCGCTGAAGGCTACCGCCGAGCGAGCGCCGCGAGCGGCCGCGCTCGCGTCGGTCGTCGCCTCGAGCGCGAGGCGTCCCCCGGCGACCTGCTCGAGACCAGCAATACGTAACTGAACGAAGCATT